>Ga0209148_1000650_pt1 | contig 30019 bp, 16 predicted proteins | sample AraplaCol_mMF_r2_2_FD_184288 | JGI IMG/M metagenome (GOLD analysis project Ga0209148, IMG submission 184288) | Arabidopsis root microbial communities from North Carolina, USA - plate scrape CL_Col_mMF_r2 (SPAdes) (version 2) | ecosystem: Host-associated > Plants > Roots > Endosphere | place... | reverse complement strand
ATGCGGAAATCCGAGGCCGAGAAGATGTTGCTGTCGAACAGAGCGTCGACGTTCGCCTTGGTCACGGCGGCGCTGCGGTTCACGGTCGAATCGATCAGGGTCGCCACGGTCGAGACGTTGCGGATCAGGTCCGATTCATCCACCACGTACGCCCCGCTGCCGTCCGTCGTGGCCGTGGCGGGATAACCGGCCGAACCGTCCTGCAGGTCGTAGTTGACGGCGAAGGCCACCTTGCCCGGCGCCACGCCTTGGGGCATGGTCGCGGTTGCCGTGAAGTTGATGTTGTCCGTCGTGGTGACGGCCGCCGCCTGGCCCTGGATCGTGGCCGTGACGTTGTTGATGGCCGTCTTGGCCGTGAACTGCAGCGTCACGGTGTTGCCAGGCACGATGCGCTTGTTCAGCACGGACGCCGGGCTGAGCGATTGCGCGGTGGTCATCGACGCCGTTGCGATCTGCGCGCTCGACTTGACGACGCCGTACAGGCGCAGCTCCGACATATTGCCGAACCACGCGTTGCCGTTGATGACACGGAGGTAGCGATACGGCGTGGCGTTGTTGGCCGTCAGCGTCTGCCAGTCGGCGTTGTTGCCGGCTGCATTCGTGATCGTGTCCCAGGTCGTGTTGTCGTTCGAGCCCTGCAGCACGACACCGTTGATGCGGCCCACCTGGTCCTGGCGGGCGAGCACCTCGGCGCGCGACAGCACGACGGACCCGCCGCCGCGGAAGTCGAACTCCACCCAGCTGCCGTTGCCGCTGCCGTTGAGGCGGTAATCGGTGGCCGAGCTGATGTTGCCGTCAAACAGGAGGTTCGCGGTGGCAATCGCATCGGCGGCGTTGCGGCCGTACGAATCGGTCACGGTGGCAATGGTCGTGACGTTGTTGATCAGGTTGGTCTGGTCGGCGATGGTCAGCCCGCTGCCGTCCGTCGTGAAGAGGGTCGGTTCGGCATCGACGCCGGTGGCCGTCTTGTAGTTCAGCACGAAGCCCACCTTGCCGGACGGTGCCGTGGCGCTGGCGACCCAGGTCGCGGTCCAGTGCAGGTTGTCCGCCGTCGTGACCGTCGCGGCCTGGCCCTGGATCAGGGCGCTGGCGTTGTTGATCGGCGCGGTCGACACGAAGTTCAGCTTGACCGTGTTGCCCGGCACGATGCGATTTTTCAGCGCCTGGTCCGAGCTCATCGTCACGGACGCCAGCTGGTTCACCGTCTCGTAGCGCGTGCCGAAGATGTGGAATTCACCCATCTCCAGCAAGGTGCTGGACGGTTCGATCATCGCGATCTTGATGAAGCGGTAGCGCTGGTTTTGCAGCTCGTCCGAGACCGGCTCGATCTGCATGTCTTCCGTCACCGTGGTCAGGCCCGGGGTCAGGCGCGTAAAGTTCACGTTGTCGTTGGAACCATACACGGCAACGCCGCCGATCCGCTCGGGGAAGCTGGTGCGCACCTGCAGGCCGAAGGCCGTTGCCGCGACCTTGAAGCTGGGGCCGAAGTCCAGCGTGTAGGTCAGGTTCTGCGCCAGGTAGAAGCCGACGAAGCTGCCGGGATTGTTGTCCAGTGCGTTCGGCACCTGGTCGCCGAAGGTGGACGCGACCAGCATATGGGTGTAATCGATGCTGCCGTCGCTGATCACCGGCGTCAGCAGTTGCAGGCCGGCCACGGCCGACCTCAGGGTGGCCAGCTTCTGGAAGAACACGTCATCGGCCGCGCTCCCGATCACGCTCTCGATGTCGGCATGGGCGGCATTGTAGGTGGCCAGGGTCGACGTCACGTACAGCTTGGTCGCGTCATAAGGCGCGGCCACCGCATCGACCGCCGCCTGGCGGCCGGTGCTGACGACGATGGTGACGCGGCGGGTCGTGACGCTCGTGCCATCCCTGGCCGAGACGAGGAAGCTGTAGTTGCCGGCCTGGGCCGGCAACCAGGAGAACGCACCGGTGGTGGTGTCGAAGCTTGCGCCCGGCGGCAGGTTGTCGACCTGGTAACTCACCGTTGCGGCCGAGCTCGAATCCGTCGCGGCGAAGCTGGCGGTCGCGGGCAGGCCGGCGCCGGCATAGGTGTAGACGCTCAGGTCGGTGTTCCCGTCGGTGAACGTGGGCCGGCTGAGGCTGCTGCCGTTGATGTTGACGTGGTCGATGTCGACCGTCGTGCCGGCCCCCTTGATCGTGACCGCCCAGTAGTCCGGCATCGACACGGGGTAATTGATGTACGTCCATTGGCCATTCGTGTTCGGCAGCTGGATCGTCGTGCCGAAAGCTTCCATGGTGGCGATGCCGTTCGTGCGGACCTTGACCGCCAGGCTGCTCGTGCCATAGCCATAGCCGTAGACGACGAACTTGCTGCCCGCCTCGGTCGCCGTGGTCTCGACGTAGGCAAGGTCCGCCTCCGTCTTGACGACGGAATTGGCGTCCTGCGGCGTGAAATGCGCTTCGGCTTCGCGGTACGGATCGGTGGGTATCTTCGCCAGGTACTTGCTGCCCTCGCTGGCCGCGGCGGCCGGGATGAACAGCCAGAAGTCGCCGCCGCCGTCGGCGCCATCCCAGTTGTAGCCGTTGCGGCTGGAGAAAAAGCGCGTGAAATTCGGCGCGGCCTGCTCCATGTTCAGGCCGCGGGCGTACTGGTAGTAGTAGAACAGTTCCCAGGTGTTTTGGCCGACGCGCCCGCGGTAGGCGTCGGACAGGTTGTGGTACACGACGGTCGGGTTGCCGTCGGGGTCGGTGTGCGACGCGGTGGGCACCCAGGGAATCTCGTGGCCCAGCATAAAGGTGCTCCACAGCTCGGCGGCGTGGAAGATGCGGTCATCCAGGAATTCGTAGGGGCCGACGGCATTCGGCGCCGTCGATGCGGTACCGTCGACCGGGTCGACCCTGGTGCCCTGGGCCAGCAGGAAGCGCGCGAGGATTTGCGTGTTCGTCAGGTCGCCGGCACCGTGGGCCTGGTCACGCCCCATCTCGACGTGTTGCACGCCGCGCGTGACCGCTTCGCCCGTATCGTCGTTCCTCGTCACCAGGCGGAACAGGGCCTTGACGGCGCCGTTCTGGCCCTGGTCGACGGCGTCCTTGTTCACCGTGAACCACTCGACGGTCTTGTTGTAGTTGTCCCGGTCGCCGGTGAAGATGTACCCCGACATGGCGCCGATCGTCGTGTACAGGTGCTGGTTCATGAAGCGGCAGTTGCAGCTGTCGTCGATGACGATCGTCGGCAGGACGAAGTTGTTCACGAAGTTGTTCGTGTCGTCATCCGTCCATGCGAGCGCGGCGGTCTGGTAGCTGGTGTAGCGCAGGATTTCCGCCGCCCCCACCATGCGCTGCAGGGGAATGCCCGTGTGGATGTGCGCATCCGTGTAGTACGCGAACTGGCTCGGGTCCATCTGCCCGTACAGGCGGATGATGCGCAGCGCGTTGGCGCGATACGTTTCATTGCCCGTCACGGCGTACAGGATGGCCTGGGTGTAGGCGGTCAGGGCGTCCTGGATGAACACCCCTTCGACACCCTGGCTGTTCAGGCCGTAGAAGCGCGGCTTCGTGGGGTCGGCGCCGTTGACGTTCTTGATCGACGGCGTGGCCGACGCCGCGCCGGACAGGAGCATGGCATTGAAATACGTGTTCCAGGGCTCCTTTTGCGCGCGCACCTGGGCGCGGACGTTTTCCAGCACGTCCTTGGTCAGCCCGACGCCGGGATGCCTGAAGCCACTGGCATCGATCGTTTCGTTGATGGTCGGCTGGTAACTGGTGGCCACGTCTTGAATCGTTTGCGCCGCCTGCGCGGTGCGCGCCGGCAACGGCAGGATTGCCGCGACGATGCTGATCGAAACGGCTAGATAGACAACACGCCGGAACGACGTTCCGAATTCATGTATTCGCATTTTTATCCCCTCCATTTTTACGCCACATGGGGCGTAGCTGGACGTCTTGTTCATTACGTTTAAACGACCCTGTGCACCGTCGGTACAAGTCGAATGTCAGTCACCCAGGCGGAACAATCGTCATCCCCGGCCCGGGCGGCCCTTGGCGGGGATGACGACCCTGCGGCTTAAGTGACCGCCATTAGCGACAGGTCCCGGTTCAAGCCGCGGTCGTGCATTCCTCCGGCAGCCCCTCCGCCCGGCTTGCCGTACGCTTGCGCCGCGCCAGCGCCAGCGCGCCGAGGCCGATGCCCAGCAACGCACAGTGGCCCGGTTCCGGAATCACTGTCACGTTCGGGTCCACGACGCGCACGCCGAGGTGGCCGTCCGCGCCCGCCACCGGCGCCGGCGTCCATGCGAATTCGGCCAGCGCGCCGGTCAGGGGATCGTAGTGGCCGAGCGGCGTCATGCCGTCGGCGCCGAACGCCGACACGGCGAACGTCGAGACGTATGACGTCGCCGGATCGGCCGCACCCTGGAAGTCGAGGTCGAACGACAGCGGGCCGCCGAAATCCACCGACTGGAACAGGTCGTTCGACGTATCGTTGCGGAACCGCCAGCCGCCGGCAACGCCGGTCAGGCCCCACGACTCGATATAGGGCGCGCTCTGGAAGCCGGCCAGGTTGGTCACGGTCGCCGTGGCCAGCGGCACGGCGGCGGCGGCGCTGAGGTTCATGTCGATGAAGCCGGCGGCGACGCCGAACGACGCCGTATCGATCGTCACGTGGACGACACTGGCCGCGGCCAGGCCGCAGCTCGTCGCCAGCGCCAGAGCCAGCGCCGTGCGGCGCAGGACGGAAACCGGATTGTGCTTGATATCGTTATGCATGATGCAGGTCCTTAGAAGTCGCCGCGCAGCAGCTGCGCCGTGTAGGTGACGGGAACGCGGTTCGGATTCGAGAACGTGAGGTTCACGGTGACGGACGCGCCGGCGGCAAGCGGCGCGGCCAGGCTGACATACGGCGCACCGTTGCCGTCCAGGCCCGTCGCGTTGTCGAGCGTGAGCCCGTTCGCCAGGTTGCCCAGCCTGAGCTTCAGCGGTCCGGCCAGCGCCGTGCCGCTCGTGTTCGCGACCGTGATGGCGCCCACGTACTTGCCGGTCGCACGGTTCAAGGTCGCGCCCTGCTGCGTGAAGTGCACGCTGGCCGACACGTCGACCGGGGCGGCCGCGTGCACCGAGCCGTGGAAGCGCACTTCGCGCACCGTTCCATACCAGGCATTGGGGTTATAGATGCGGATATACCGGTACGGCACGGTGCTGGCGACCTTCAGCGTTTGCCATTCCTGCGTGTTCACGGCCGCGGGCGTGAGCGTGGTCCAGGCGGCATTGTCGTCCGAGCCCTGGATCACCAGGCCATTCACGCGGCTGGAATACGCGTCCTGGCTGCCGGCCACTTCCACGCTCGTCAGGTTGGCCTGGTTGCCCGCCTTGAAGTCGAACGCGATGTAGGCGCCCGACCCCGAGCTGGTGCCGTTGCGGAAATCCGACCCCGTGATCAGGTTGCTGTCCGTCAGATTGTTCACCATCTGTAGCGTGGTCGCGGCCGGACGGTTGGCGGTCGAATCGATCAGCGTGGCGATGGTGCCGAGGTTCCGGATCACGTCGGACTCGTCGACGAGGTTCAGCGCGGAGCCGTCCGTCGTCGCGGTCAGCGGATAGCCGTCGGCCCCGTCCTGCGTCTTGTAATTGACGGCAAAGGTCACGGCACCGGCGGCGGCGTTTTGCGGCAAGGTCGCCGTCGCGGTGAAGTTGACGTTGTCCGCCGTGCCGACCGTTGCGGCGACGCCCTGGATGGTGGCGGTGACGTTGCTGATCGCCTGCTTGGCCGTGAAGCTCAGCTTGACGGTGTTGCCCGGCACGATACGGTTGCGCAAGGCCTGGGCCGAGCCGAGTGACGCGGACGCGATCTGGTTGGTCGATTTCACGACGCCGTACATCCTCAGCTCGGTCATATTGCCGAACCAGGCGTTCCCGTCATACAGGCGGACGTAGCGGTACGGCGTCGGATCGGTGATCGCCAGCGTCTGCCATTCCATCGTGGACACGGCGGGATTCGAGATCGTGGTCCAGTTCGAGTAATCGTTCGAACCCTGCACGACCGCGCCATTGATGCGGGTGTAGAACCGGTCCTGGTTGGCCACGACGTCGACCCTGCTCAGCGCGACCGTGCCGCCGCCGCGGAAGTCGAATGCGACCCAGGCGCCGGCCCCGCCGCCGTTCAGGCGGAACTGGGACCCCGTCGCCAGGTTGCTGTCGAACAGCGTGCCGATGGTGCCGAGCAGGACCGACTGGCTCAGGTTGCCGGAATCCGTCAGCGTCGTGATCGCGAGCGGGTTGGCGATGTAATTGGTCTGGTCGGCGATGAGCAGGCCCGTGGCGTCGGTGGTCAGGAAGGTCGGTTCGGCATCCACGCCCGCGGCCGTCTTGTAGTTGACGACGAACTTCACCTTGCCTGGCGTCGTGGCGGCATTGACGACCGCGGTCGCCGTCCAGTTCAGGTTGTCCGCCGTCGTGACGGTGGCCGGCATGCCCTGGATCATGGCGGTCACGTTGTTGATCGGCTCGGTCGACACGAAGGACAATTTGATCGTGTCGCCCGCGACGATGCGGTTCCTGAGCGCTTGAGCCGAACTCATCGTCACCGACGAGATCTTGTTGACCGTTTCGTAGCGCGTGCCGAAGATCCTGAATTCGCTGAGCTGGAGCAGCGGATCGGTCGGCTGCAGCGACCAGATCCGGAAGAAGCGGAAACGGGTGTTCTTCAGGTCGTCCTGCATCGGCAGCGTTTGCATCTCGTCCAGCACGATGCTCAGGCCGGGCGTGAGGCGGGTCCAGTTGTCGCCGTCATTGGATGCGAAGATGGCGATGCCGCCGCCGCGCTCGGGGAAGGTTTCGACCGCGCGCATGTCGAACGAATTGGCCGCGACCTTGAAGTTGGGGCCGAAGTCCATGGTCAGCGTGAAATTCTTCGCTTTGCTGTAATTGACCGACGTATAGGAATCGTCGATCCAGTACTGGGCGTCGGCCCCCATGTCCGACGCATACAGCAGGTTCGGATAATTGATGCTGCCGTCCTTCAGCAGCGGCGTCAATGCCTGCAGGCCGGCGGCCGCGCTGCGCAATGCCGTCAGCTTCTGGAAGAATACGTCGTCGCTCGCGCTGCCCACCGCGCTCGTCGCGTCGGCGTAGGCGCTGTTGTAGGCCGGGAGGGTCGACGCGACGTACAGGGTCGCGGGATCGTAGCGCGAGGCCGCGGTCTTCACCGCGGCCTGCCGGTCGGCGTCGACGACGATCGTGACCCGCTTCATCGTCACCGTGGTGCCGTCCGACGCCCCGACGAGGAAGGCATAGGTGCCGGCCTGGGTCGGCGTCCAGGAAAATGCGCCGGTGGCCGCGTTCAAGGTCGCGCCCTGCGGCAGGTTCTCGGCCTGGTAGGTCACGACGTCACCGGCGCCCGTGTCGGTCGCCGAGAAATCGAAGGTGGTCGCCAGCGTGGTGCCCGCGTAGCTGTACAGCGACAGGTCCGCACTGCCGGCCGCGAACGCCGGCGGGGACAGCACGGTGCCGGCCTGGATGTTCAGGTGATCGATGTCGATCGTCGTGCCGCCGCCCGTGAACGTGAACGAGAGGAAGTCGTTCACCGTGCCCGGAACAATCACGTAACGCCATTCGCCATGCGTGTCGGGCAGTGCGTAGGCCACGCCGTTGATGTCCATCGAGGCCGTGCCGTTGGTGCGGATGCGGATGCCGTAGCTCGTCGTGCCGGTGCCATAACCGAACACCACGAACTTGCTGCCCTGCGCCGTCGCCATGACCCGGACATACGATGCCGTGCCGTCCTGCGTGACCGCGCTATTGCCGTCCAGCGCCGTGAACCGGTCTTCCACTTCGCGATACGGATCGACGATCGGCTTGATCAGGTAGTTGGCGCCTTCCGCATCGGCGGCTTCCCTGGGGATACCGATCCAGTAATCGTCGCCGCCGTCATGGCCGCCCCAGTTGTACGACGTGCGCTTGGCGAAGAACGTGGCGAAGTTCGGGGAACGCTGCGTGAGGTCGGCGCCGCGCACGTATTGGTAGTAATAAAACAGTTCCCAGGCGCTCGAGCTCCCCCTGCCGCGGTAGCTGCCCGAGACGCCGCGGTACACGACGGTAGGGTTACCGGACGCATCCATGTGGGAGGCGGTCGGAATCCACGGAATCTCATAGCCGATCATGTAGCTGCCGAACAGTTCGGCGGCGGCGAGGATGCGATCCCCGAGGAATTCGTACGGGCCGACCGCATCCGGCGCCGTCGACACCGTGCCCTCGACCGGATCGACCTTCGTGCCCTGCGCCAGCATCAGCCGCGCCAGGATTTCCGCATTCGTGAGGTCGCCGGCGCCATGCGCCTGGTCGCGGCCCATCTCGACGTGCTGGACCGCCGGCGTCACGTCTTCGCCGGTCAGGTCGTTCCTGGTCACCAGCCGGAACAACTGTTTGACGGCGCCGTTCTGCCCCTGGTCCACCGCGTTCTTGTTGACCATGAACCATTCGACGGCCTCGTTGTACAGTGGCCGGTTCCCGGTGAAGATCGCACCCGTCATCTTGGCGATCGTCGTGTAGAGATGCTGGTTCATGAAGCGGCAGTTGCAGCTGTTGAAGGTCTGGACGACCGGGATGACCAGGTTATTGGTGAACCTGGTCGTGTCGTCGTCCGTCCACGCCAGCGCCGGGGTCTGCGTCGTGGTATAGCGCAGGATTTCCGCGGCGCCCGCCATGCGCTGCAGCGGGATGCCGGTGTGGATGTGCGAATCGGTGTAGTAAGCGTACTGCGCCGGATCCATCTGTTCGTACAGCCGGATGATGCGCATGGCGTTGGCGCGATAGGTTTCGTCGCCGGTCACGTAATACAGGATGGCCTGCGAATAGGTCGTCAGCGCATCCGCGATGAACAGCGATTCGAGTCCCTGCGAACTTAGGCCGTAGAAGCGCGGCTTGGTGGGGTCCGTCCCGTTGACGTTCTTGATCGCCGGCGTCTTCGACGTGTCGGCGGACCGCAGCATATTGTTGAAATAGGTGTTCCAGGGCTCGCGCTGCGCCCGCACCTGGGTCCTCATGTTTTCCAGCATGTCCTTGGTGAAGCCGATGCCGGGATGCCTGAAGCCGCCCGCATCGATGCTCTCGCTGAGCGTCGGCTGATAATCCGTGGCCAGCGTCTGGATCGTGTCCGCCGCCCGGGCGGTACGCGCCGGCAACGGCAGCAGCGCCGCGACGATGCCGATCGAGACGGCGATGCCGGCAAGACGCCGCCATGCATTTTCAAGTCCATGTATTCGCATTTCATGTCCCCTCATTTTTACACGACAGTGATGTAGAACTTCGGTTTTTTATATTTAAAAGACTAATGCGCGCGCAAGAACGCGCCGCCGGCGCGTGTCCGGCCGGACGTGGTTTTGCCGATTCGGGGCCGCGCCAGCCGGATCCGGCCCGCCCGACACATCGGTTGTTTTTGTTATCGATATCAGACTAGTACGTGATCGGGCGCATGTCCATTATCTTTTTGAAGACCCCCCATTATCTTTTCAGGCAGGACGCGCCGGACCTGCGGCGCGTCCCTGTGGCGCCAGGCGTCAGGCGCCGGCCGTCCCCGTCGTCACCGCAGCGGTTCCAGGATCACCGCGGCGCCGCCTGCCGACGCGAGCCGCAACGACAGAACGTCGGCCGCCGTCACCTCGCGCTCCACGCGCCGCACCTCGTTGGGCGTGGCGCCGTCCTCCCAGACCGTGGCGCGGTAGCGGCCGGCCGGCAGGAAGCGCAGCGCGACGCGCTCGGTACGCCCGTCCTTGACGTCGTCCGCCGCCATCGCGCCGACGTACCACGTGCGGCCCTGGCGCCGGGCCAGCACGATGTCGCTCCCCGGTTCGCCGGACAGGAAGCGCGTCTCGTCCCATGCCGTCGGCACGCGCTTGATGAAGTCGAAACCGGCGGCGTCGCGGTAGGCGTCCGGGTCGTCGGACACCATCTGCAGCGGGCTGTCGTACACCACGTACATCGCCAGCGCCTGGCCGCGCGTGGTCTGCGTCTGCGGCATCACGGCCTGCACGACGAAGGTGTCCGGCGTGGCGTTGTGGAAGCCGCCCGGGGTGTAGTCCATCGGGCCGGCCAGCATGCGCGTGTACGGCAGCATCAGGTTGTGGTAGGGCGTGATTTTCTTGTTCATCTTGTCCCACTCCGCGCCCATCACGCCTTCCTGCGTGATGAAGTTCGGGTAGGTGCGCTGCAGGCCGGCCGGCACGAAGGCGCTGTGCAGGTCGAGCAGCAGGTGGCGCTTCGCCGTGGCGTCCGCGACCCGCTGGTAGAACGCGACCATCTCCTGGTCGTCACGGTTCATGAAATCGATCTTGATGCCCTTCACGCCCCAGCGCGCGTAGGTATCGAGCACCTCGTCCATGCGCGGTGCCACGTGCTCCCAGTGGGCCCACAGCAGCAGGCCGACGCCCTTGCCGGCCGCGTAGCGCACCAGCTCGGGGATGTCGATGCCGTCCGCGGGACGGGTGATGTCGGTCGCCGGCAGCGCGATCCAGCAATCGGGGCCGGAGCCATACGCCCAGCCCGCGTCGATCAGGTAGTACGGCAGTCCGGCCGCGGCGGCAAAGTCGATGAAACGGCGGTAGCTGTCCATGCTTGGCTTCATGCCCGCCAGCGGTCCCGACCACCAGTCCCACGCCGCCTTGCCCGGCCGCACCCAGCTGAAGTCGCCCTCCGGCGCGGGATTCAGGTTGCCGACCAGTTGCGAGCCGATCAGGTCGCCGATGCGATCGCCCAGCATGATCGCGCGCCACGCGGTCGTCAGCCCGCCGGGCGACACGTACGCCGGGCCGGCGCGCTTCGGCACCGCCGACAGCTTGACCCGCAACGCGTTCCCCTCGCGCCACAGCGAGGCCCCGGTATAGCCGTTCAGGTTGGCCTGGGTGATGGCGTACGCGGTCTCTCCGGACGGCGTGGTGCAGACCACCGGCACGTCGTAACCGAGGTTGTCCCGCAGCTGCGACACCTTCATGCGTTCGAAGGGCACCTCGTGCGCGCCGTCGGCGACCGACACGAGGCATTCGGGATTCCCTTCCGGCACGAACGCGGTCCGTTCGCCGCGCAGGCGCACCGGGTCGGTGCCGTCGATCCGGTAGCGGAACGCGACCCCGTCGTCGTAGGCGCGCACGTCGATGAGCAGCCGGCGGCCGGACGCGCCTTCGCGAAACACCAGCGTGGCGCCCCGATAACGGTCGTGCGCCGCGGCAGCCTTGGTGGCGACCAGGGGGATGGTCCGGTCGACCTTGACGTCGTCGCGCCGTTCCAGCGTGAGGGCGCCGAACGCGGGCGCGCCGTCCAGTTCCAGGCCCAGCGGCGACGACGCGATGACGGTCTTGCCGCGGCGCGACACCGTGAAGTGGCTGGCGTCCGGCTCGATCCGGATCGCGACGCGCCCGTCCGGCGACGAGACGACGGCCGGCGCCGCCCAGGCCGAAGCCGACGTCAGGAATACGGAGGCAACGGCCAGTGCAAGCGGCGATAAGTAGCGGGGAAAAGTCATGTCGATTCCATCGAAAGGGTCTCAGTGGGCACGCGGCGGTATGCGCCGGCCTCGGTATGTATTTTATATTTAATGTACCATGATATAAGAAAAAAGACAGCCAGAATGTGCCCGTACAACGTCCTCAAGCCGGCGATACCGTTTATGTTATCGATATCGAAAAAAATGGAATTATTACCGGATGAAATACTCTGCTAACGTCCGGCCCTGCGCGCCTTGAACAGCGTCCCCTCCATTCACCGACCCGGAAACCCATGCAACGACCTACCGCGCTACCGGCGTTCGCGCTGCTTGCCGTCCTCGCCGGCAGCGCCGGCGCGACATCCCTTGCCGGCCTCGACGCCAACGGCCACCTGATGCCGATCGCGGCGGCGCCGGCGGCGGCCTCCTTTTCATACACGCCGATCGAGCACGGCGTGCAGGTCCGCGTGGGCGGCGTGACCAAGAACGTGATCTTCTACGGCCCCGCCACGGTCCGCGTGAACACGACGCTCGGCGCGAATTACTGGCGCCATCCGAGCATCGTCGTCACGGGCAAGCCCGCAGACGTCGCGTTTACGGTGCGCGATGGCGCGGACGCCCTGACGCTCGCCGGCCAGTCGCTCCACGTCGTCATCGACAAGGCCAGCGGCGCCATCACCTTCACCGACGCGCGGGGCAAGATCTATACGCGGGAAAGCCCGGCCAGGCCGCAGACGCTGAAGACGATCGAAGTGGCCGGCGCGCCGACCTATGAAGCCAGCAACACCTTCGCGCTCAAGCCCGGCGAAGGCATCTACGGTTTCGGCTTCGTGGGCGAAGGCGCGGTCAACCGCCGCAACAAGGACCTGCTGCTGGTGCAGACGAATATCGGCATCGTCATCCCGGTCATGATGTCGACGGAACGCTACGGCATCCTGTGGGACACCTATTCGAAGATGCGCTTCACGGACACCCCCGCCGGCGCCACGCTGTGGGCGGAAAGCGCGCCGGGCGGCGTCGATTACTACTTCATGGCCGGCGCCACGCTGGACGACGTCGTCGCCGGCTACCGCGGCCTCACGGGCGCGGCGCCGATGTATCCGAAGCAGGCGTTCGGCCTGTTCATGAGCAAGGAGCGCTACCAGACGCAGGCCCGCCTGCTCGAGGTGGCGCGCACGTTCCGCAAGGAGCAGTTCCCGCTCGACTATATCGTGCAGGACTGGCAGTACTGGGGCAGCGACAAGGACGGCAGCTGGAGCGGCATGACGTGGAATAAGGAGCGGTATCCCGATCCGAAAGGCATGTCGCGCGCCCTGCACGACATGCACCTGAAACTCATGGTGTCGATCTGGCCGTCGATCGGCAACGACACAGCGCTGGCCAAGGAACTCGACCGGCAGCACCTGCGCTTCGCACCGCTCCACTGGATTTCCAAACAGGCCCGCATCTACGACGCCTACAGCCCGGAGGGACGCAAGATCTACTTCAAGCACGTCAAGAAAGGGTTGCTCGACGTGGGCGTGGACGCGCTGTGGATGGACGGCACCGAGGTCGAAGTCGGCACGGCCGCCCACGATCCCGCCGACAACGAACGCGACATCAAGGGACTGGGCACGAACGCCATGGGCGATTTCACCCGCTACCTGAATCCGTATTCCCTGATGACCACCCTGGGCACGTACGAAGGCCAACGGGCCACCAGCAACCAGCGCGTGTTCACCCTGACGCGCTCGGCCTGGGCCGGCGCGCAAAGGACGGCGGCAGCGTCGTGGTCCGGCGACACGCGGGCCAGCTGGAAAACCCTGCGCGAACAGATCAACGGCGGGGTCAACGTCACCATCACCGGCAATCCGTACTGGACGCAGGACACCGCCGGCTTCTTCGTCATGAGCGATTTCCCGGGCGGCGAAAAAAACGCCTCGTACCGCGAGCTGTACGCCCGCTGGCTGCAGTACGCGGCCTTCAATCCGATCATGCGCATCCACGGCACCAGCGTCGAGCGCGAGCCCTATCTGTTCAAGCAGTCGGACCCGGTGATGTACAAGGCGCTGCGCGATGCCGTCCGCCTGCGCTACCGGCTGCTGCCCTATACCTACAGCCTGGCGTGGAAGGTCACGCACGACGGCTACACGCTGATGCGCGCCCTGCCGATGGATTTCCCGGACGACCCCGGCGTCCGCGATATCGACGACGCCTTCCAGTTCGGGCCAGCGTTCCTGGTCCACCCGGTCACGCGCCAGATGTACCGGATGCAGCCGCCGCCCGCCGCCACGATTCCGGCGACCGCCCTGCGCACGCCGGACGGCATGCCGGGGCTGGCTGGGCAGTACTTCGAAGGCCGCCGTTTCGACACGCCGAAGGGCAAGACCACCGACGCCACCATCGACTTCCAGTGGCCCGGCCCGCCGCTGGCGGACATGCCCGCGGGCCTGACGAGCCTCCACGATTTCTCCGCGCGCTGGACGGGCGCCATCGTGGCGCCGGAAGACGGCGAGTACGAGCTGGGCGTGGAAGGCGACGACGGTTTCAGGCTGTACGTCGACGGCAAGCTCGCCGTCGACGACTGGAAGAACGGCGGCAAGCGCTACGCCGGCACCGGGGTCGTCCTGAAGCAGGGCCAGAGCGTACCGGTCACGCTCGAGTATTACCAGGCCACGTCCGAGCGCAACCTGCGCCTGGCGTGGCGCACCCCGTCCGAACTGGCCGGCCTGGCGCGCTCCGCCGGCAAGCCGGACACGACGATGCAAACCTACCTGCCCGCCGGCACCGACTGGTACGACTTCTGGACGCACGAGCGTTTCAAGGGCGGCACGACGGTCACGAAGGACGTGCCCCTCGACGTCTTCCCGCTGTACGTGCGCGCCGGCGCGATCGTGCCGATGGGCCCCGTCGTCCAGTACGCCACCGAGCGGCCCGACGCGCCGTACGAGATCCGCATCTATCCCGGCGCCGACGGCAAGTTCACCGTCTACGAGGACGACAACGAAACCTACGACTACGAAAAGGGCCAGTACGCGACGTACGACCTGGCCTGGAACGACGCCGGCAGGTCCTTGACCATCGGTGCCCGCAAGGGGACGTATCCGGGCCTGGTCAAGGCGCGCCGGCTGAACGTCGTCCTGGTCGATCCGGCCAACGCGACCGCCATCGAACCGGCGGGCGCCACGAAGTCGATCACCTATTCGGGCAAGCCGATGTCGGTGAAATTCTAAACACGGAGACTGCATGAAAGCCTTGCTCACCACCCTGGCGCTCGCGCTGCCGCTCGTTTTTCCGGGCGGGGCGCACGCCGCCGACGCCGCGCCCAGGCCGCTGTACCGCGACCCCGTTTTCGATGGCGCGGCCGACGTGTCCATCGTGTACGACCGCGCCGCCAAGCTGTGGAAGATGTTCTACACGAATCGCAGGGCCACGCTGAAGCTGCCGGACCCGAACGACGTCGCCTGGGTGCATGGCACCGCCATCGGCATCGCCACGTCCGGCGACGGCGTGCACTGGCGCTACCAGGGCACGGCGGAATTCCCCAGGGCGTGCACGGACGTGACGCTGTGGGCGCCGGAAATCCTCTATGAAAACGGCGTCTACCACATGTGGCTCACGGTGGTGCCGGGCATCTTTCACAAGTGGGGGGCGCCGGGCGCGGATGGGCGCATCGAGCACCTGACCAGCACCGACCTGTCCCACTGGACGTGCGAGGGCACGGTGAAGCTGGACACCGGCCGCATGATCGACCCGGCCGTCATGAAGCTGGGACAGGGCTACCGCATGTGGTACAAGGACGAGCGGGCCGGCAGCCGGATCCTGGCGGCCGACAGCCAGGACCTGCGCACGTGGAAAAAAGTCGGCGACGCGCCGGTCAATCCGACCAAGGGCGAGGGGCCGAAGGCGTTCCGGTTCAAGGGATACTATTGGATGGTCGTCGACGTGTGGAAGGGCCTGATGGTGCTGCGTTCCGACGATGCGCTCCACTGGACCGAGCAGCCCGGCTACATCCTCGGCGAACCGGGCCATGAGGCGACCGACCGGAACAAGGGCCAGCACGCGGACGTCGTCGTCGACGGCGACCGTGCGTTCATCTACTACTTCGTCCACCAGGCGAACGAGGCGGAAGCCACCACCGACCCGCGCTGGAACCAGCGCACGGTCATCCAGGTCGCGGAACTGGTCGTCAAGGACGGCCGGCTCGGCGTCGAGCGCGACAAGGCGCCGGCGTTCCGGCTGCATGCCCCGTCGCCCTAGCGGTCGGTCCGGAAACAGTGCTGCGCGCCATGCGTCCAGGTGATATGCTCAAGCCATGACTACCGATTCCGACATTCAACTGTCCGGCCCATTCCAGGCCAAGGATGGCAACGGCCGTACCCTCGACGTCAAGGCGATCCGCATCTTCGACGAGGGCTACGGGATCATCGACGTGTACGTGGATTTCGCGGCCAGGCTCGACCCCGGCGCGTACAAGGACGACGTCCTGGTACGCCAGATCATCGACCGCCTGCGCAGCCTCGGGTACAAGGGGCCCGACTTCGGCCACAGCGACCCCGGCCTGCAGGAGAGCCGCCTCATCGTGCTGGAAGCGCCGGAGGAATTCGCCCCGTTCGCCAAGAGCCGCGGCTGGAAGAACCTCGCCGAGGACTTCGACGACTGAGCCGCCGGATCACGCCATCACACATCCACGCGCGATGTAAAAATTTCATGGCCGGGCACGCATACTGCCCGGCCATCGTCTTATGGCGACATTCCGTTAACGTTAACACGAACGCGGGAGACCACGCCATACCCACCCGGGCGCCCCTCCTGCCGCAGGGAAATCGCTGCTCGGGACGGGCGCGAACCGCCCGGATAAACCGTCCGTCGCCGCGCTGCGCGGCGTGATCGGCAAGGCGGCCACGAAGACCGCGCAGGGCCGCGATGCGTGCGCAGGCTGACGCCGACGGCGCCGACGATCTCGTTGATCACTGTCGACAGCAGGTCGTTGACCAGCACGCCGATCACGTTCGTGCGGTTGTCCTTCGCCATGCGCGCCGAAAGGTTCGGCGGGAAGCCCGGTTCGCGCGGCGGCCGGCACGTCGTCGAAAAAGCCGGACTGATCGCGATATGGCCGCAAAGAAACCCGGTGACTTGTACCCGGCCGCGATATAGCTACTGGTTCACGCTGGCGCTGCCCGGTTGGTTTGATCCCCGTCGATATTTCTTACACTTAATTTTGATTTCTATTAAGAAATCTCATAAGTCTTTGATCTGTAAACACTGGCACGAACATTGCTTATTATTCTGCAATAACAATTAACCTAGGGAACTAAAAATGTCCATCAAGAACGTTGCACTCGCCGTCCTGCTCAGCCTGGGCGCCGTCCAGGCCAACGCCGCCGTCCTGACCGTCGGCAGCCTGGCCAACAATGGAGACTATTCGGCGGACTGCACATTCTGGTGCGTCGCCCGCTACCAGCAGGTGTACAACGCATCGGCACTGCCGTCGGGCGCGATCGGCATCAACCAGGTCAGCTTCTTCGCCAGCCCCAACAACGGCGCGTCCTGGAACGGCACGTCGGCATGGCGTATGACGCTGTCGACCACGTCCAGGGCCGTCGGCAGCCTGAGCTACACGTTCGACGCCAACGTCGGCGCCGATGCCAAGGTCTTCGATACCGAAACCTTCAGCGGCACGCAAGCCTTCGGTTCCCTGATCAGTTTTAATGGCCAGTTCAATTACGACGCGTCGATGGGCAACCTGCTCGTGGACATCGTGCGCGTATCCGGTTCGGCCCAGGGCGTCGGCGTGCAAGCCAACCGTGGGCCTGCCGGCATATTCGACCGCGCGTATTCGTTCGGAAGCACCGTGACGGCCGACGGCGCCAACCAGCGGTACGCCAACCGCACCCAGTTCCAGTACGGCCCGGCAGTGGTGGCGCAAGCCGTTCCCGAACCCGGCAGCATCGCCCTGCTGGCCCTCGGCCTTGCCGGCCTGGTGGGCGTCCGCCGCAAGTCCAAGCGCGCCTGAGCTGCCGCCAACAGCAACGGGAGCCTCGGCTCCCGTTTTTCATTACCCGGAACGCGGCGCCGCTCAGGCGTCGCGCCCCATCTCCTCGCCCAGCTCGCGCCCGCGCGCGGCGGCCGCCTTCATTGCCGCGACGATCGCCTGCTTGACGCCGGCCGCTTCCATGCTCGTGATGGCGGCGTGCGTGGTGCCGCCCTTCGACGTCACGCGCTGGCGCAGCACGTCGACGGGTTCGTCGGACTGCGCCGCCAGCTGGGCGGCGCCGGTGAACGTGGCCAGCGCCAGCGCCTTGCCCTGCTCCGCCGACAGGCCCATCTCCACGGCCGCCTGCTCCATCGCTTCGAGGAAGTAGAACACGTAGGCGGGGCCGCTGCCCGAGACGGCCGTCACCGGATCGATCAGGCTTTCCGCGCCCAGCCACACGGTCTGGCCGACGGCGCGCATGATGGTGTCGGCGGCGTCCTTTTGCGCGGCGCCGACGCCGGCCATCGCCACCATGCCCGTGATGCCCTGCCCGATCAGTGCCGGCGTGTTCGGCATCGTGCGCACGATGGCGCCGTAGCCGCCGAGCCAGCGCGACAGGTCGGCGCCGCGGATGCCCGCCGCGATCGACAGCAGCAACGGCTTGTGCGCCAGCTGCGACTGCAAGTGGACGGCGACGTCGCGCATCTGCTGCGGCTTCACGGCGAGCACGATGACGTCGCTGGCGCCGACGGCGGCACCGATGTCCGGCGACGTCGTCACGCCATACATGCCTTGCAGGCGGGCCAGGGCGTCGGCGTTCGGGTCGACGACGTGGATGTCCGCGGCTTGCGCGACCTTGCCGGCCAGGCCGGCGATGAGGGCGGTCGCCATATTGCCGCCGCCGATAAAGCTGATTTTCATGGGTTCCTTATTCATAATGGCGCGCGCCGAAGATCGCGCTGCCGATGCGTACGATGGTCGCGCCTTCCAGCACGGCCGATTGCAGGTCGCCGGACATGCCCATCGACAGCGTGTCGAGATGGATGCCGGCACGGGTGATGTCCTGCGCGAGCGCGCGCAGGCGCGCGAACGGCGCGCGCTGCAGGGCCGGGTCGGCCTGCGCCTCCGGGATCGCCATCAGCCCGCGCAGGCGCAGGTTCGGCAGCTGGACGACGGCCTTGGCCAGGTCGAGCAGCTCCTCCGGCTTGGCGCCACTTTTGGTGGCTTCGCCGCTGATGTTCACTTGCAGGCAGATGTCGAGCGGGCCCAGTTCTGGCGGGCGTTGTTCGGACAGGCGCTGGGCGATTTTCAATCGTTCGACCGTGTGCACCCACTGGAAGCTGGTCGCAATGGGACGGGTCTTGTTGCTCTGGATCGGGCCGATGAAATGCCATTCGAGAATCACGTCGGGTCGCGCTTTTGCCACGGCGGCGATCTTGTCGACGCCTTCCTGCACATAGTTTTCGCCGAACGCGCGCTGGCCGGCGGCTATCGCTTCCAGCACGGCTTCAGGCGGAAACATCTTCGACACCGCCAGCAACCGGACCGTGGAACGCGGCCGATTCGCGGCCTCGCAGGCGGCCTGGATTGTCGCTTCGACAGCTTGCAAGTTGGCGGCGATTGTGGACATAATGGTTTTCTACAGGAAATATTTTCAAGCTTCGGAAGCGCGCTACCTCATCGTCGTCCCCGCGCAGGCGGGGACCCAAGTTTAGCCTGCATGCACGTATAAATTGGGCTCCCGCCTGCGCGGGAAGTCGTTCCCGGCAGTGCCGGGAACGCCGGGGTTTTGCCCGCGCATCAAAGGATCATTATAAATGGACATCTCTGAACTGCTCGCCTTCTCGGTGAAGAACAAGGCCTCCGACCTGCACCTCTCATCCGGCCTGCCGCCGATGATCCGCGTGCACGGCGACGTGCGCCGCATCAACCTGCCGGCGCTGGAGCACAAGGACGTGCACGGCATGATCTATGACATCATGAACGACGGCCAGCGCAAGCAGTACGAAGAGATGCTCGAGTGCGACTTCTCGTTCGCGATCCCGGGCCTGGCGCGCTTCCGCGTCAACGCCTACAACCAGGAGCGCGGCGCGGCGGCCGTGATGCGGACGATTCCGTCGAAGATCCTGACGCTGGAAGACCTGAACGCGCCCAAGATCTTCGCCGAACTGGCGATGCGTCCGCGCGGCCTCGTGCTCGTGACGGGGCCGACCGGCTCCGGCAAGTCGACGACCCTGGCCGCGATGGTCAACCACCTCAACGAAAACGAGTACGGCCACATCCTCACCATCGAGGACCCGATCGAATTCGTGCACGAATCGAAGAAGTGCCTGATCAACCAGCGCGAAGTCGGCCCGCACACGCTGTCCTTCAATAACGCGCTGCGCTCGGCGCTGCGCGAAGACCCGGACGCGATCCTCGTCGGCGAGCTGCGCGACCTGGAGACGATCCGCCTCGCCCTGTCCGCCGCCGAGACGGGCCACCTCGTGTTCGGCACGCTGCACACGTCGTCGGCCGCGAAGACCATCGACCGTATCGTCGACGTGTTCCCGGCCGAGGAAAAGGAGATGGTGCGCGCGATGCTGTCGGAATCGCTGCAGGCCGTGGTCTCGCAGACGCTGCTGAAAACGAAGGATGGATCCGGCCGCGTGGCCGCGCACGAGATCATGATCGGCACGCCGGCCATCCGCAACCTGATCCGCGAGGCGAAGATCGCGCAGATGTACTCGGCCATCCAGACCGGCTCCAACGTCGGCATGCAGACGCTGGACCAGAACCTGACGGACCTCGTGCGCCGCAACGTGATCTCGCCCATGGCCGCGCGCGCCGCCGCCAAGATCCCCGAAAACTTCCCAGGATAAGAAGGACCGACCATGGAACGCGACCAGGCCTCCAAATTCATGTTCGACCTGCTGCGCCTGATGGTCAGCAAGGGCGGTTCCGACCTGTTCATCACGTCCGGCTTTCCGCCGGCGATGAAGATCGACGGCCGCATGACGCCCGTGTCCAGCCAGGCGCTGACGGGATCGCACACGGCCGACCTGGCGCGCGCCATCATGAACGACAAGCAGGCCGCCGGCTTCGAGCTGTCCAAGGAAGCCAACTTCGCCATCAGCCCGGGCGACCTGGGACGCTTCCGCGTCTCCGCGTTCATGCAGATGGGTGCCGTGGGCATGGTGCTGCGCGTGATCACGACGACGATCCCGAAGTTCGAAGACCTCGACCTGCCGGACGTGCTGAAGGACGTGATCATGACCAAGCGCGGCCTCGTGATCATGGTCGGCGCCACGGGCTCCGGCAAATCGACGACGCTCGCGACGATGGTCGGCTACCGCAACGAGAACAGCTACGGCCACATCATCACGATCGAGGACCCGGTCGAATTCGTCCACCCGCACAAGAACTGCGTGATCACCCAGCGCGAGGTCGGCGTCGACACGGACAGCTTCGAGGCTGCGCTGAAGAACTCCCTGCGCCAGGCGCCGGACGTGATCCAGATCGGAGAAATCCGCGACCGCGAGACGATGGAACACGCGATCGCATTCGCCGAGACGGGCCACCTGTGCCTCGCCACGCTGCACGCGAACAGCTCGAACCAGGCACTGGACCGCATCATCAACTTCTTCCCGGAAGAGCGGCGCCAGCAGCTCCTGATGGACCTGTCGCTGAACCTGAAGGGCCTGATCTCGCAGCGCCTCATCCCGAAAAAGGAAGCGAAGGGGCGCGTGGTCGCGATGGAGATCATGCTGAATTCTCCGCTGATCTCGGACCTGATCTTCAAGGGCGAGGTCCACGAGATCAAGGAGATCATGAAGAAGTCGCGCGAACTGGGCATGCAGACCTTCGACCAGGCCCTGTTCGACCTGTACGAAGCCGACAAGATCAGCTACGAAGATGCGCTGCGCAATGCGGACTCCGTGAACGACCTGCGCCTGAACATCAAGCTCAACAGCAAGCACGCGAAAAACCGCGACTTCTCGGCCGGAACGGAAACGCTGGGTCTCGTCTGATCGCGTGACAACCCAACAACAATCGGCCGCCCGACCGTTGTCCGGCAACCACGCTCCAAATTTATTATTGCGCGGCCTCAATACGAGGTCATGCATATAACCCTCTGAGCGCTAACGATGTTAGCGCTGTCAATACGAAAATCGATATCGAACTTCCGGAAAAAGTCATTGGATTGTTCTGACCGCTCGTCCATAAGATGGATTTCAGTGCCAGGCATAACAATAACTTTCTCAGGAGACAACATGTCGAATTACGCCCCCCAGGGCCGCCGGAACACGGCCCAACCCCCACTTCAACTGAAACTGAGCGTTCTCGCGCTGATCGGCGCCGGCCTGCTGGCCGCCGTCCCGGCCATGGCCCAGGACGCCACACCATCCGGTGACGCCGCCAAGGGCGAGAGCGTCGTCGTCGTGACCGGCGTACGCCGCGCCGCGCAGAGCGCCCAGAAGATCAAGCAGGACGCCGACAACATCGTCGACTCCATCGTCGCCGACGACATCGGCAAATTCCCGGACACGAACGTGGCCGAGACCATCGCCCGCGTGTCCGGCATCCAGGTGCGCCGCGATGCGGGTGAGGCGAACAGTGTGCTGATCCGCGGCCTGCCGGGCATCGCGACGATGCTCAACGGCCGCGAGATGTTCACCACCACGGGCCGCTACATCCAGCTGGCCGACATCCCCTCGACCATGCTGCAGCGCGTGGACGTCTACAAATCGCAGGCCGCGGACCAGATCGAAGGCGGCATCGCCGGCGTGGTCGACGTGCGCACCAACCGTCCGTTCGACTTCAAGGGCCAGACCACGGCCGTCAACCTCGGCATGCGCAACAAGGACAAGGCCGGCAAGACCGATCCGGAAGGCAGCGCGATGTACTCGAACCGCTGGAAGACGGATGCGGGCGAATTCGGCGCCCTGATCGGCGTCTCCTACGTCAAGGACCACTTCTGGGAAGAGCGCGACTTCAACACCTTCCCGATCCAGAAGGACTGGCTGCTGCCCAAGCTGACCGGCCCGGACCTGGTCGGCATCGAAGCCATCTTCGGCCAGCGCAAGCGCACCGGCGCCAACTTCGCCTTCCAGTACCGGCCGAACCGCGACGTCGAGATCTATGCCGAAGGCCTGGCCTCGCACTACGAGAACCGCGACGAGACCGACTTCTTCGTCGGCCTGCCGTGGTGGGCGGACGGCGCCGGCATCACCGGCACCAAGATCCCGGGCACCAACCAGCTGGACGTGCTGACGTCGAAGAACGCCAACACCATCCTGTCGACGCAGGCGCGCGCGTCCGAGAACAGGACGTCGCAATACGCCGTCGGCGGCCGCTGGAACGTGACCCCGAGCCTGCGCCTCAATACCGAGATCGCGCAGACCACGTCGCGCTACGACTGGCGCAACCCGATCCTCGACACGCTGATGAACGTGCCCGACGTGTACGTGAAGACCAACGTCGACGGCTCGTCGTTCATGCGCTACGGCGGCATCAACATGGGGGACGCGAACAACGCCAACCTGCTGCAGCTGTTCGACCGCTACGGCAACGACAAGGGCAGCTCGACCGACTTCCGCGCCGACGCGACCTATATCCCGGAGAGCGACGGCTTCTTCAAGGAATTCACCGCCGGCGTGCGTGCCTCGAATCGTTCGGCCGAATCGATCAAGTCGTTCGAAGGCAGCGTGGGCGCACCGGCCAACGTCAAAGCCTCGACCCTGCCCGCCATGGCGTGCACGGTGCCGTCGACGTCGGTCAACTACGGCACGCAGAACTGGTACACGCCGTGCGCCAGCTTCCTGCTCGACAGCACGGGCACCGTCCGCCAGGCGGTCACCGGCAGCTCGGCCGCGAAGGCCCTGGATCCGGGATCGTTCTTCAAGGAGACCGAGAAGAACTATGCGGTCTACCTGAAATCCAAGGTCGGCTTCGACGCCGGTCCCGTGCCGGTCGACGGCGTGCTGGGCGTGCGTGTCACCAAGACCGACTCCAACCTGACCGGCAAGAGCGTCGTGAACGGGAACTACGTCGATACGCCGGTCAGCACCAGCCAGACCGACGTGCTGCCCAGCGCTAACTTCACGGCGCACCTGCGCCGGGACGTGCTGGCCCGCTTCGCCTACGGCAAGACGCTGGCCCGTCCGGACTTCGCCCAGCTGAACCCGGGCACCGCGTACGTGAACTCGAACGGCTCGACGGTGCTGGCGACGGCATCCGGAGGCAACCCGAACCTGAAGCCGGTCACCGGCCAGAACTTCGACACGTCGCTGGAATGGTATTTCACGTCGACCGGCATGGTCAGCGCCGCCGCGTTCCGCCACAACTTCGACGGCTACATCCTCAACAAGGTCGTGCCGGAGACCTACCAGGGCGTGCACTACGACACCACCCGTCCGTTCAACACGGACAAGGGGCACCTGCAGGGCCTGGAGTTCACGTACCGCCAGTTCTTCGACCGGCTGCCGGGCTGGCTGGGCGGCTTCGGCATGGAAGCCAACTACACGTACATGGAAGGCGGCGTGACGGAATCGGGCGGCGCCTCGATCGAGAGCAAGACGTTCCCGGGCCTCTCGAAGAACGCCTACAACATCGTCGCCCTGTACGAGAAATACGGCGTGTCGGCCCGCCTCGCGTACAACTGGCGTTCGAAGTTCGTGCAAGTCTACGGCGACCGCCCGAGCAACGCGGGCACGACGCCGGCGATGGACCTGATCGCGGCGCCGATGTCGACGCTGGACGGCTCGCTCAGCTACAAGATCACACCGGACCTGTCGATCACGCTGACCGGCACGAACCTGCTGAACTACAAGTACGTGGACTACTGGAACGACCAGAACCTGTACCCGCGCGACACCCGCCGCTACGACCGCACCATCGGCCTGTCGCTGAACTGGAAGCACTGACCGGCTCTCCATCGATGGCCGGGGGCGGCTGCCGCCTCCGGACGTCTCCGGCTCGCTGGGCCAGTCCATGCGAGCCTTTCGACGCCCTGCCCCGCGCAGGGCGTTTTTTCATGCGCGCTACAGTACCGCCCAACGCTGCACGAGACCGACGAGGTGCACCACGCCGTACGCAAAACAGATCGCCGAACTCCACACGACGAACGGCGTCACCCTGCCGCCCGTGGCGAGTACCAGCGGCGCGAACGCAACCCCGCGCACGAGATACACGGCCGTGATGCCCACCAGCGCGATCTTCACGAACGGCAGTCCCGTGACGATGCCCGCTCCCGCCAGCGCATAGGCCGACCACGTGAACAGCACGGCGGCGATGCCCAGCGTGACCACCGTCGGATACCAACTGCCCTGCGCGGCCGCCCGCGCGAACTGTTCGCCCGCGCCGAAGAAGCGATACCACGCGGGACCGCCCGCGATGATGCCAAGGTGGAGCAGCGCCGCGACTGCGCTCAGCAACGCGCCGGCGACGAGCGGAAAATTCGAGGTGGGCTGCATCCTGCACTCCTTTGTCTTACACTGTTGCATTCGGATCAACGCAAGCTTACAGGAAACTCCCATGAACGTGTTCGACTTCCAGGCCACTTCCCTCGACGGCAAACCGGTCGACCTCGGGCAGTACCGAGGCAAGGTCCTCCTCATCGTCAACACCGCCAGCAAATGCGGCTTCACGCCGCAATACCAGGGCCTCGAGTCCCTGTACCGCGAACTGCATCCGCGCGGCCTGGAAGTGCTGGGCTTCCCCTGCAACCAGTTCGGTGGCCAGGAACCCGGCAGCGAAGCGGAAATCGGCGCCTTCTGCGAAAAGAACTACGGCGTCAACTTCCCGCTGTTCGCCAAGGTCGACGTCAATGGCGACGCCGCGCACCCGCTGTTCCAGCACCTGAAACAGGCGGCGCCCGGCGTGCTGGGCACGGAAGGCATCAAGTGGAACTTCACCAAATTCCTCGTCGGCCGCGACGGCACCGTCCTGCATCGCTACGCGCCGCAGACCAAGCCGGAAGACATCGCGGGCGACGTCGAGAAGGCGCTGCAGCAGTAAGGCCGGCGGCGACGCCGCGTGGCCAGGTTCAGCGCCGCGGCACGATCCAGACCGCCAGTCCGCCGCCCGGCGCCAGCCGCACGTCCAGCACGTCCTGCACCGTCACGGTCTTGGTCTCGGTGACGAGATCGAACCGATGCGCGGTGCGGTAATCCGCCTGCTCGCCGTCGCGGTAAATCTCCGCCACGTAGGTCTTGTCCTGGTCGAGGAAGGCCAGCGGCACGGACAAGGTGCGTGCCGTGCCGTCGGTGACGGCGCCGACGTACCAGGCGTCCGAATGACGGTCCTTGCGCGCGATGGTCGCGTACTCGCCCACGGCGCCGTTCAGCACGCGCGTGTCGGCCCAGTCGGTCGGCACGTTGCGGATGAACTTGAAGGCGGCCGGATATTTTGCGTAGTTCTCCGGCAGGTCGGCCGCCATCGCGATCGGCGAATAGATCACGACGTAGTTCGCGAGCTGCTTGGCCTGCGTGGAATTGAACGCCTTGCCGCCCGCGCCGACGAGGCTGGGCACGCCCGGCGTGTAATCCATCGGGCCGCTCAGCATGCGCGTGAACACGAGCTTCGCCTCGTGGTCGGCGGCATTCGGCGGCTCGCCCCACGCGTTGTACTCGACGCCGCGCGCGCCCTCGCGCGCGAGCCAGTTCGGATACGTCCTGCGCAGGCCCGTGTCCTTCACGGGTTCGTGCGTGTCGATGGCGATGCGGTAGCGCGCCGCTTCCGTGACGGCCTTCAGGAAATGGCGCACGCCTTCCTGCGAGTCGTAATTCCCGTAGTGGATCTTGCCGTCCGGGCCCGCGAACTGCATCGTGCCCGCTTCGTGCACATAGCCCGACTTGACGCTGTCCACGCCCAGCTTCGCATCCAGTCGATAGGCCGCGTCCATCTGCTTGTCGTAGGCCGCGACGTTGCCGCCCGTCTCGTGGTGGCCGATCAGGCGTACGCCCTTCTCTTGCGCGTACGCCGCCAGCGCGGGAAAGTCGAAGTCGGGATAAGGCTCGGTAAAACTGAAGTCGGCGCCGCCGTGGCCCCAGTCGCTTTCCCAGCCGCGGTTCCAGCCCTCCACCAGCACGCCGCGAAAGCCGTTCGCGGCGGCGAAGTCGATGTAGCGCTTGACGTTCGCCGTGTTGGCGGCGTGCTTCGGTCCCGCGTTCCACGTCCCTTTGTTGAGGTGCATTTCCCACCACACGCCGACGAATTTCGACGGGTGCACCCACGACACGTCGCCGAGTTTATTCGGCTCGTTCAGGTTCAGTTCCAGGTCCGACATGTACAGGCCCGCAGCGCTGTCCGCGATGCGCAGCGTGCGCCACGGCGTCGTGAACGCGCCGTGGCGCACGACGGCCGGGCCAAGCGTCGACGGCGCCAGTTGCGCGCGCAGCTTCTGGCCCTGCACCTTCCGGATCCACATCGTCGCGTAGTCGACGAGCGCCGCTTCGTGGAAGGCGATGTGCGTGCCGTCATCGAGGCGGATCGTGAGCGGCGTGTTGGCCGTGCCGATTTCCTTGAGCGGCGCCTTCTCGATGATCTGTTCGAGGCCGGACAATTCCCCGGCCGGGATCCACCACGCCGTCGCCGGCTGCGCGACAGTAAATTCCGTCAGCTCGTCGGTGATGGCGACGTCGCGCAGCTGCGGCTGGTCGGGGAATTCGTAGCGGAAGCCGACGCCGTCGTCGTAGATGCGGAAGACGATGGCCAACCGGCGGTTCGCGCGGTTCTTCTGCTCGACGTCGACGCGCAGCTCGCGGTAGTGGTTGCGCACATAGCGGCGCTCGCCCCAAGGCTGCTCCCACGTGTCGTCATGGTCGGCGACCTGCTTGTCCTTCAGCGTGAAACCGCCGTCCAGCTTGGGCGCGTTCGCGAGGTTGAAGCCGAGGCGCGACGGCGCGATGATCTCCTGACCCTTGCGCTTGACGTCATAGGCCAGCCTGCCCATGCCGTCGAGCTGGACGTCGACGGTGAGCACGTCGCCGGGCGAGCTTGCCGCGGCCACGACGGTTTGCGCCCACGCAGCGGGCGCTGCCATGTAGCTTATCAACATCGCGGCGGTCGCGAGAGGATGGATACGCATCTTTACACTCCTGTGAGGCCGGACGCCGTGGCGAACCGGCCGGACGATGAGAGTGTAATATTACTACATGAACTTCACCCCGACGTTGAAGCGCAGCTCCATCGACTGCGGGCTGCGCGTCCACATCTCGCTGGTACCGCTGGCGTCCCGGTAGCGCGAATAACCCTGGTCGTCCACGCCCAGCCCATTGCCGACGGAAAGCCGCAGGTCGAGCCCCTTGCGCGGCGAGTACTGGACGTAGCCGTCCACGTCGCGCCGCGCCTGCAGTTGCGCGCTCTGTTCCTGCGACACGCGCACCATGCCCCCTTCGTGATAGGCCAGGTTGATACCCCAGCTGAACGGTTCCTTCTTGTAGTCGGCGCCGAACACGACGGAGAGCGGGATCTGCCGGTCGAGACGATTGTCAGGCCCCGGCACGGTCTCGACCCTCGACCAGTTGCGATTCAGGTTGAAGCGCAGGTCGACGGGCGGCGCGCCGTCCCGCATGACGGCCTTCAGTGGGAACTTGACGTCGACGTCGAACGTGCGCACGAGAGCGTTGCCGTCGTTGACCGGGTGGTACAGCCAGCGGCCGTTCACGTCCTGCCCGAGGACCGTGCGGATGGTGTCCTGGATGTGGCGTTGGGAGCCGCCGACCGAGAACACGGCCCCCGGCGCCCAGAAGTGTTCATAGGTGAGGTCGACGCCGTTCGCCTGTTCGGGGCGCAGGGCCGGGTTGCCGCTGATATCGGGGCTGAACCGGGTGTTCGTTTCCGCCTCGAAGCGGCGGGCGCTCAGCTGGTTGGTGTCCGGCGCCTTGAACGTGTGCGTCAGGGCCAGGCGCAGCTGGCGGCCGCTCTTGTCGGGAAACTTGTACAGTGTCTGCGCCACGGGGCTGAGCACGTGGGTGTTCGAGGTGGAGTCGAGCAGGCCCGTGCCGCTGCTGTCGGTGCGGATGCCTTCCCAGCGCGCCCCCAGGTACATCGACCACTGCCGCGTGACGTTCCACTCGTCCTGCAAAAAGGCGGCCGCGCGGCGCACGCGCGGGTCGAATTCCTCGATGAAGTCGAGCGGCACCTGGCCCACCACGCCGTCCACCCGGTGTGCCCTGTCGTACCGTTTCTCGCGGCTGATTTCCCAGCCGGCCGCCAGCGCATGCCCGTCGAACAGGCTGCGCGTGAACTTGCCGCTGCTGCTCGCGGCTGGAAAACGTAAGTGCCCGTCGCGCAGGCGTGCAAACCGGAGCGCGTCGTCGGCCGTGGCCATCGATCTGTCGGTGCGCACATCGAAGTCACCGTTCGATGCGCGCAGCTTGGCATCGAGCTTGCCGCCCCAGAGCTTGGCGACCCAGTTCAACTCGGCCCAGCCGAAGCGGCCCGACGAATCGCTGCGCTCGCGTCCGCGCACATAGTCGGGCGCGGGCAGGCCGCCGATACGGTTGGTGTCCCGGCCCGCGTCGTCGCTCGCGGCGTGCTGCGCCAATACGTTGCCGCTCAGGTTCAACTGATCGTTGTCGGACAGCGTCCAGTTCAGGCGCGGCGCGAGGCCGACGATCCTGTTCGTGTTGCGGCGAACGACGACCTCGTCGCGCAGCAGGGTCACGGTGTCGTCCGGCGCCGTGAAGCGGTCCAGTTCCGTGGTCGTCGCTTCCCGCAGGTTGTGCTGGACATTCACGTTCACGTACCACGACAGCTTGCCGCGCTTGTCCGCCAGCGAGGCGTTCAGGTACTGGCTCTGCTTCTCGTCCGCGTGGTTGAAGGTGAGCCGTCCATCCTTCTGCGGCTTGGCCACGACCTTCTTCAGCACGACGTTGACGGTGCCCGCGATCGCCTGCATCGAGAACTCGGCCGAGGCGGCGCGAATGATCTCGATCCGCTCGATCTGGTCCGGCGGCACGGTATCCAGCGAAAAGCCCGGCGGGGGGCGCTCGCCGTTCACGAGGATCTGCGTATAGCCGTTGCCCAGCCCGCGCATGCGGATGCTGTTGCCCACCACCGTCACGCCCGGCGCGCGCCTGAGCACGTCGTACACATTGGTGTTGCCATACTTCAGGATCTCTTCCTGCGTCATCACGGTCTTGCTGGCCGTGTCGTCGCGGCGCGGATCGTAGTCGTCGGCCTTGGCCTTGACCTCGACCCTGGCGCTGGGATCCTTCTTCGTCGCGGCCGGTTTGGCGTCGATGTCGGATTTGATCGGTTCGGCGGCGTGGGCGGCGAAGCTGCACACCAGGGCGAGGATCATGGCGCAGGCGGAACGGGGCATGGGCGTGCTCGACTATAAGGAACCGGCCATTATGGAGAGAAATGCGATCTTGTTTCTCTCGCAAAACCACGGGGTGCGAAATGATCAACAAGCTGAGCGAGGTGGCGACGGCGCGAGTGCCGGGATTGGGCGGTTCGGCTGGCGTTGCCTTGGCGTCAATGTGGGGCGTACACTGGTGCTGGGAGAGCCGGGATTGGCCCAGGCTGTGCAAAAACGCGAAATCGAATGGCGAGTCCAGTTACAGCAAGGTTTCGGTCAATTGGGGAGTGCCAGGAAACGCTGTGCCGCGCCGTGACCTCTGCGTGGCAATTTCGGGCAGCCG
>Ga0209148_1000649_pt1 | contig 30080 bp, 25 predicted proteins | sample AraplaCol_mMF_r2_2_FD_184288 | JGI IMG/M metagenome (GOLD analysis project Ga0209148, IMG submission 184288) | Arabidopsis root microbial communities from North Carolina, USA - plate scrape CL_Col_mMF_r2 (SPAdes) (version 2) | ecosystem: Host-associated > Plants > Roots > Endosphere | place... | reverse complement strand
TGCTGATCGCCTTCTGGGCCGGCTTGGTCGGCAGCCAGGCACAGAATATCGCCAGATTGCCATGGTTTTTTCAAATGATCGTCTATTGCATCGCCGGGATCATCTGGATCGCGCCGCTCAAGCCATTGCTTTTCTGGATGGAACATGGCCGATGGAAAAAATAGCCCGGCTCCGCAACAATGTTATCCTTGTTGGGTGTTTCATTAACACCTCGCGGCTAAGAGAGTCCCCATGAGCGAGGTTGCCTGCGAAGATCCCTGGAAGCGTCTTTACGACGGCATTGCCCGCGTATTGCTCGACAATCGTCTCGAGCCGACGCCGACCAACTATGCGATGGCGCATCGCTATTTGACCGCGCAGGATCGTGCCTTCAACGGGTCGGTCGAACGCGCGATGCAGCAGGGCGGCCTGTCCGCCGCGTCAGCCGCCGCGATGATCGCCGAACGTTCGGTCGAACTGTCCGCCGCCGACCTTCAGGTGATGGTCGCCGACGCGCAGGCGCGTTTGACCGAAGTCAGCGAGATCGTCTCGATTTCGCGCGAAGTCGCCGCCGATTACGGCCAGGCGCTCGCGAGCAACGCCGCCGAGCTCGAGGCCGGCGCCGCGCCTGAAACCGTGGTCGGAACCCTGATGGGCCTGACCCATTCGATGATCGACCGCACGCGGGGCGTTGAGGAACAGCTCCGCATCGCGTGCGAGGAAATCCGCACTTTGCGCGACAGCCTCGCCGAAGCCCAGGACGCCGCCAATCATGATGCGCTGACCGGCCTGCCTAATCGCCGCGCGCTCGACACGCGCCTCGCTGCTGCGGTCGAAACCGCGCGCGAAACCGGCCGTCCCTTCGCGATCGCGATCTGCGATATCGACCATTTCAAGACCTTCAACGACCGCTTCGGCCACCAGATCGGCGACGAAGTGATCAAGTTCGTCGCCACCAGCCTGGCCAAGGACGGCGGCGAGCGCCTGTTCGCGGCACGTTATGGCGGCGAGGAATTCGTGGTGCTGTTCGAAGGCTCGACCGCCAAGCAGGCCGGTGCCGAGGTCGACCGCATCCGTGCGGCGATCGGCGCGCGCGACCTCAAGATCAACGCCACTGGCCAGACGCTCGGCCGCCTCACTTTCTCGGCCGGCGTCGCCGATCTCAGCCGCGACGACGACGAGATCACGTCGTCGATGCTCAAGCGGGCCGATATCGCGCTCTACGAAGCCAAGCGTTCGGGCCGCAACAAGGTCGTCGTCGGCTAATTAGCCGGGAACAGAGCGGCCAGCAGGTCCGCAAGCCGTTCCCCCGCCTCCCCGATCCGTTTCTCACCGATCAACCGCGCGCGCTCGACATATACGGGCGCGAGCACGCCTGCTTTCTCCGGTCGGTCACCCTCGGCGTCCATCGCGTCGGAATAGGCATCCTCCGCCGCCCGCTCGCTCTCCGCGACCCACGAGCGATAATCGGCCAGCGCATCCCCGCTCGGCGGCGCGACGAAGGGTGGGTCAGCCTCCACCGCCGCTGCAATCGCCGCCGCGCCCACAAATTCGTCGCCCGGACGGTCGGCGGGCGTGTCCCAGAAATGGTGGAACCGCTCCGGCGCTGCATCGGCACTTCGGCGCACCCAGCCCTTGGTCCCGGCAAAATCGGTAAGCGGAAAATATTTGTCCTGACGATGCCCCGCGTGAAGCGGCTGATGCATGTCACCGACGATATGGAACACCCAGCACAAGGCGATCGCACGATCGGCCGGCCTGGCACTAAAGTCCCGCAGAATATCGAGATTGCGGCGGAACGCGGAATCTGCCTCCCCTAGCCGCGGCCCGCGAAATGCTTTCCAACCCACCACCACGCGCAGTTGATGATGCCAGTGCGTGTGGTTCCAGCGGATCGCGCGGATTTCATCAGGCCAGCGCGCGATCAGCTCGAACAGCCGGCGCTCGCGTTCGGTGCCCTCCAGCCCGGCCAGCAACGAATCGAAGCGCGCACGATCGGGGTGCTGCGCGATCAGCGCCTCGATCGCGGAAATGGCCGCAGGATCGTGCCCAGCAAGCCGATCGTAGGCGATCAGGCCCGTCGCCATATGGCCCTGATTACCCCAGGCAAAAGCGGGCTCGGCAGCGATGAACGAGAGCATCGCAAGGCACCATCCGATCCGGGACATTCGATATCCTGGAAGGTGGCGCGAGTGACGGGGCTCGAACCCGCGACCTCCGGCGTGACAGGCCGGCGCTCTAACCAACTGAGCTACACCCGCGTAGGCAATCCCTTGCGGAGACGCGCCGACTAGAGACGGGCGCGGGGGCTGTCAACGCCGATCCCTGCCTTTTTCCGGCTTTTTTTCCGGGCCGTGGCGTCAGGCCTCGGGCGCGTCCGGCGGAACCGGCGCGGTCGCCTCGTGCAGCGGGCCGGTGAGGGTGCCTTCCTCGAACAGGAAGCCCGCAATATCGGGTTTGCCGGCCGCGTCGAGCACGGTCTTGGCGATGATCAGGATCGGCACCGCCAGCAACGCTCCGACCGGCCCCCACACCCAACCCCAGAAGCTCAGCGAGATGAGGATCAACAGCGGGTTGATCGTCAGCCGCCGCCCGACCAGCGCCGGCGTGACCAGGTTCGACTCGATCAGGTGACAACAGATGAAGGTCGCCACCGGCAGGATCGAATACCAAGCGTCCTTGAACACCATCAGCCCGCCTAGAGCGAGCAGCAGCGATGCCATGATAGGACCGAGATAGGGCATGTAATTGAAGAGCGCGACGATCCCGCCCCACATCAGCGGATCGGGAAGGCCGATCAGCCAGAATGCACCCGCGACGAGCAAGCCCAGGCTGATATTGATGACGGTGATCGTCGACAGATAGGCCGAGGTAGCATCGACCATTTCCTGGATCACGCGCGCGGTGGTGAGCGCGCTGGTGAAGCTGCCGCGGCTGGTGATCGTCTGGCGGCGCATACGCGTCCAGCCCGACAGGAAAAAATAGACGACCAGCACCGCGAAGAACATTTGCAGGATCGCGACCGGCGCCGATCCCGCGATCACATCGAGCAAAGAGGTCGGCTTGCCGAGCGATACGACCAGCTGATGTCCTGATTTGCCCATGAAGGTCGCCTGCGTGTTGCTTACGAAGCGATCGAGGCTGTTATACATTTCGAGCAGCGGGCGCAGATTGTGGCGGATGCGGCTCACGCGCTCAGGCAAAAGCGCGAACCAACCTGACGCGGGTACGATGATCGCCGCTACCGCCGCGTTGGCGACGCCCAGGAACACCGCGATGCACAGGAAAGACGCCAGCGGCGACGGCACGCGGCGGCGTTCGAACCATTCGAGCATCGGCACCAGCGCGATCGCGATGACCAAAGCGGCGGTGACGGGCAGGAAGAAGGATGCGCCCGCCTGAAGCGCGAACGGCAAAGCGATCGCGATGCCAATTCCGCCGAACAGGGCAATTGCCGCGAGCAGCCGGTCCCGGCGCAGCGCCTCGGCTGCCCGGCCGGACATCATGGCTTGCAGAAAGGACGTACTCGGACGCTCTTCCACCCTTGTCCTCCCGCCGAATCGCCGCTGCGAACGGATCGGTTAATCTTTTGCCTCAAACGATCCATGAACGGGAGAGAATCGCATCCCAAACGATAGATTCGTGGCCGAGCGATGCGTCGGGAACACGACATTTTGGGGCAATATCCTCAAACCGTCCTACCGACGAAACGATTCATCGTGGTTTCGTTGACGGAAGCCGGCAAAGGCCCGACATCGCCGCCAACACTTTATGGTCGCAGGGCACGCGTTCCCTACGTTCTGCCGACAAGACGTTAAACATCGCAGCCGTCGCACAGTGAAGCGTCGGTGGGCGGTTTCGCGCATGTGTAAGAGTTTTGAATGATCTCCAAGCGTCCTCTCACGCTTGCTTCGGGCGCAGGCCTCGCGCTTGCCCTCACTTGCTTTGCCTTGCCCTCCTCGGGCAGCTCGGCGGCCGAATATGTCGCCGCCACACCTCTTCTCGCTTATGATCTGAGCGCGACCGTTCCGGCCCAGGCACAGACGGCGCAGCAGCCCGCGGCCATCCAGCCCGCCGTGACGGACGATAGCGCCGCGCAGGCTGGTCCGGTCCTGGCCAATGTCGATGCCAAATCGGTCGAGTGCATGGCCAAGGTCGTGCTGCACGAAGCCGCCAATCAGCCGCGCGAAGGCAAGATCGCCGTCGCGCAGACCCTGGTGAATCGCCTCAAGGCCGGTGGTCGCTTCGGCGACACGATCTGCGGCGTCGTCAACCAGAAGGGACAGTATTTCCGCATCTCCAGCTTCCACCCGCGCAAGGATAGCGACGGTTGGCAGGAAGCGGTCGAGGTCGCCCATGACGTCCTCGCGGGCGAGACCCAGCCGGTCGCACCGGGTGCGATGTATTTCCGGGCCTCCTACGCGCGCACCAATGCCTTCTTCCGCACGCGCGAACGCGTCGCGACCGTCGGCGCCCACGTTTTCTACCGCTAAGACACCCCTTTAGTCGCCGTCACCCCAGCGAAGCTGGGTCCATCGCCCGACCGTTCCGCTTGACGCGACGGTAGGAGATGGATGCCAGCCTTCGCTGGCATGACGGCCTATTGGTCGGCGCCCTCACCAGCCCCATCTTTTTGATGCGATCCAGGGAAGCGGGCCTGCTCGGCGCGCTTCCATTGGTCGTGCAGGGCCTTGTGCGGCAGACCGACGCCAAAGCCCTCTGTCGTCTCGACCCACTGGTCGGCATATTCAGCCGCCTGCAGCTGCGCCTGGCTAGGCGGCTGATCATCGATCCAGTCGCGCAAGCTCGATGCGTTGGTGAAGAGCAGGAAGATGCTCGCGATCGCGATCGTGCCGAACGCCCAGCCGAGGCCGGAATCCTCCAACTCGGGTTCGGGCAGGTCGATTGGCGATGGCGTGTCCTGCGGCATGGCCAGTTCCTAGAATTGATAATAGATGAAGGGTGCAACCCCTTCGAAACGCATAGCATCCACAATCAGGATCGTGATGCCGACCAGCAGCCCTAGCGCCCATGCAGGCAGCAGGCGAACCTGCAGCGCTAGCCTCTGACCCAGGTTCACTGGGGTGAAATGGATCGCCATCCCGAACAGGATCAGCGCGCAAGCCAAAGGGGTCAGCACATCGCTCGCCACCCCCACCGTTCCGATTCCCCTGAGGTAAGCGATCGCCGCATCGAAGCTTTCGGCGCGGAAGAATATCCAGCCGACCAGCACGATGTGGAAGGTAATCAGGATTCCCAGCACCTTCGGCAAACGCGGCCAGGTCTCACTCCGGATGCGGTCCCAGATACGCTCGAGCGCTAGTACCCCGCCATGCAGCCCGCCCCAGATAACGAACGTCCATTTGGCGCCGTGCCACAGTCCGCCGAGCAGCATTGTCAGCATCAGGTTGAGACATTGCCGCGCAAGGCCCTTCCGGCTGCCACCGAGCGCGCCGATGTAGAGATAGTCCCGCAGCCAGCTCGACAGGCTGATATGCCAGCGCCGCCAGAAATCCTGGAGCGATTGCGCGCGATAGGGCTGGTTGAAATTGAGCGGAAATTTGTAGCCGAGCAAGGCTGCGATCCCGATCGCCATGTCGCTATAGGCCGAGAAATCGCAGTAGATCTGGACCGCATAGCCATAGGCCGCCGCGATCAGGTCGAGCCGCGAATGGGAGGCTGGATCGAAGAAGACCGGATCGACCAGACCGGTCGACAGTTCGGATGCGACTACCGCTTTCTTGAACAGGCCCCACAGGATCAGCACCAGCCCCATACTCGCCATGTCACGCGTCAGCCGCGGGCTTTCCTCGAACTGGGGCAGCAGGTCCGACCCGCGCACGATCGGGCCCGCCACCAGATGCGGGAAGAAAGACATGAGCAGGGTCACGTCGAGCAATTTGGCGGGCGCCAGCCGCTCGGCGTGAACGTCGGCCAGATAGGACATGCCCTGGAAGGTGAAGAAGGAGATGCCGACCGGCAGCACCACCTGCATCAGCGGCAGATCGCGCGCATAGCCGGCGGCGTGGAGCACATCGCCCAATTGCTCGACGAAGAAGCCGTAATATTTGAAGAAGCCCAGGATCAGCAGATTGCCGGTCACGCCTGCGATCATGATCGCGCGACGCCGTCCGTCAGGAGCATCGCGATTGTACCAGATCAGCTCTGCCGAACCCCAGTTGAGGAAGGCAGACCCGATCAGCAGTGCGACAAAGCGCCAGTCCCAGGCGCCGTAGAAGACCCAGCTTGCCACGAGCAGCAGGATCTTGCGCCACTCGTTCGATCCGTTCGCGGCCCACACGACCGTGAACACGACCAGGAAGAATAGGCCGAAGCTGAGCGTGGGAAAGAGCATCAGCCGATGCTCCGCCGGCCAACCATCACCGGATCATCGCCTTGTCGAGATCGGCCTGGAGCCGCTGCGCGACCTCCTTGCCGCCGGCGATCGTGTAATGGACGTAATCGCCCCGCATCAGCGGCGGATTGGCGTGGACCCAGGCATCGGCATAGCAACGCCCGCCCAGCCGCGCTTCCCAGTCCCAGAAAGCGACATTGAGTTGCGCCGCCACCCGGCGCTGGACGTCGCGCACGACCTTCAATCCGGCGGGCGGGAAGAGCGGCCCCCTGGAAGTGCCGGTCGCAACCGGAGCGGAGGGCGGCGGCGCAGGCTGTGCTGCAGGCTGCGCGTCCCCCATCCCCATGCTGTTCTTGAGCCTGGTCATGATCGTATCGATCACGCCGGGCTCGGCGGGCTTGCTCTGGTCCGTATAGCCCAATTGCGGCACGCCGCAGTCGGGCGCGCTGTCGCCGCTGGTCGTATTGGCGCGCATCTCGGCCCGCCGGCTCAGCGCATCGGGGGCGCCCAGCAACAGGATAGGGACATTGCCCGCCAGCCGGCGGATGCGTCCAATCTCTGCGCGGAGCGTGACCTCATATTCGAAATCGTTCACACGCGGCGAGAAGCCCTCGTTGGTGCCGAAGGCGAGCACGATCAAGTCGGGCTTATAATTGGTCAATTCCTCGGTCAGCACCGCATCATCGGTGCGCGCCCAGTGGATCAGCTGCGATCCGACCACGCCCAGGTTGGACAAAGCGACCCCGCCCTCGTCCCGGAACGTCGCCCAGGAGGTAAGCGTCGCCTGCCCGCCCGCTACGCTCAGGTCCGCGGTGGTCGCGGGCTGGGTGAGCTTCATCGTGCGGCATTCGGGCCGCTCGGTCGCCGAAGAGAGATCGAAGGTTGTCGTCTGCGTGCCGGCATGCAGCGTCAGCGTCCCTGCCCCCGGCTTGACGATCGCGCACACCGTGAAACGGTCGAACGCCTCGTTCGGATCGGCGAGCAAAGCCATGCTCGCGCCATCGGTCTGGCTGGTGAGCGTGAAGGCGCTCAAACCCAAGGGCGGCGACGGCATCGACCAGGCGCTGCCGAAATCGCCCGCAATCTTCCAACCCGGCGACATCGTCACAGTCACGCCGTGCGTGATATAACCATCGAATGGCCGCCCCGGCGCCAGCACGCCGCGCCCTGCCGATCCATATTTCTGCTGGAGCAGATCGCGCCACGCGCCCGTGATCGCATCGCCTGCGGTATGGCTGTCGCCGATCTGGAGGATATCTACCGGACGCGTATTCGCGTGCGCCAGCTTGGCGAAGAAAGGCCGCAGCGTCTCGCCTCGTGCCAGACCGCTTACCGGCATCGCCGCAGCGGCAAGGGCGGCGAGCGGGATCATTGGCCCTCGGTTTGATTGGTGTCGGGGCTGTCACCGTTACCGAGATCGGGTGCGGTGACGGGCGCGGTACCGGTGCCGCGCGGATGCAGCGGACGGCGATTGGCCGGCGCGTTGTGCTGCCCCGCGGAAGCTCCGGCATCAACGGGCTTCGCGACGACCGGGCCTTCGGCCTCAACGGGCGCGCGAACGGCCGGCTCGCCCGACTTGGCGGCCTGGACGCTGGCCAGGATGCGGCCGGCCAGGCCCTTCGTGATCCGGACGTAGCCATTCATCGACATGTGGATGCCGTCGCCCGCGCGCAGCAGCTTGGGCGTGCCGTCCTTGTCTTGATAATAAGCCTGATACTGGCCTGCCGCGTCGGTCGTGAGCGGGCGGATGTCGATATAGGGCACCCCCAGCCGCGCCATCAGCCCGCGATAGAATTCGTCCATTGCGCGCCCGTCCGCATCGAAGCTCGGGTCGCGCATCACCGGCAGTCCGACCCAATAGACCTGCGCACCATGCCGCCGCAGCATCGCGACATAGGCTTGGACCCGCCCCGAGATAACCTTCTGCCAGAAACTGCCCATCAGCGCGCCGCAATGGCCGTTGTCGCACACGCCCTGCGCGTCGTTCGCGCCGAACGAGATCACCGCCACGTCGAGCGACTGGCCGTCGATCTGCTGATCGTCGTGCTGCTCCAGGTCGAGCCGGCGATAGCGCGTGAAGCCGGTCGAGGGCTGCGAATATTTGTCGACCTGGAACCCCGCCTTGGCGGGCAGCAATCGGTAGAGCGCGCTGTAGACGCCGTCGCCAAAGCTGTCGCCAAACACGCCGACGTGGATCGTGCCGCCGGCCTTCGCCTTGTCCGCGATCTGCGCGGAAGGCTGGTCGAGTTGCGAAGCACCGTCATCGGTCACCTCGGCGACCATGCCCTTTGGCGTCGCCGCGTCGGTCGCGGCAGCGCCTGCGGGCGGCGGAGGCGCGATCCCGCGGGGTGCCACTACCGGCGCCGCCTCGGGCGCCAGGCTGACCGCTTCCTTCTTCTCGTTGCCGGTGCCGAAAGCATAGCCGATCGCGATCCCGGCGGCGACGCCAAGGAACAATACGGCCGTACGGTCGAGGAGAATCCGGAACCACTTCATGGGATATGCTTGGGATAAAGACGGGCGCGGGCTTGGCAAGGGCGCGTGCGCATCAATTGCGGCGACCCGAGTCCGGAGCGCCGATCAGCCGCGCGGCCGCGCTTGCGGATAGGTGCCGAGGATGCGGTGGCTCTTGGTGTGGAATTCCAGCTCTTCCAGCGCCCGCCCCAGGTTCGCATCCTCGGGCCCGCCCTCGACGTCACAATAGAAAGCCGTCGCGGCGAAGCTGGCCCCGCGCTGATAGCTTTCGAGCTTGGTCATATTGACCCCGTTTGTCGCGAATCCGCCGAGCGCCTTGTAGAGTGCTGCCGGCACGTTCTTCACTTCGAACACGAAGCTGGTCATGCGCGCCACATCGGCCGACGCAATCACCGCCTCACGCTCCAGCACGACGAAGCGCGTCGTATTGTCGTCGCTATCCTCCAGCCGGTCGGCGATCAGCTCAAGGCCGTAGAGATCGGCGGCCAGCCGGGGGGCTATCGCGGCGATCGCGCTGTCGCCCAGCTCCGCCACCATCGCCGCGGCGCCGGCGGTATCCGTATAGGGCACCGACGTGAGGCCACGCGCGCGCAGCCAGTGACGGCATTGGCCCAGCGCCTGCGGATGGCTCATCGCATCGGTGATCTGCCCGCCCGAAAGCCCCATCAGCCAGTAGCGGATCGGCATGAAATGCTCGCCCGTGATCGACAGGCCGGATTCGGGCAGCAGGAAATGGATGTCGGCGACACGGCCGTGCAGGCTGTTCTCGATCGGAATCAGCGCGCGCCGCGCCTTGCCCTCCTTCACCGCATCGAGCGCATCCTCGAAGCTGAAACAGGGGAGCGGAAGCGCGTCGGGAAAGGCTTCCAGCGCAGCGATATGCGAATTGCAGCCCGGCGCACCCTGGATCGCGACGGCGCGTTCGGGGTGTTCGGCGGCTGCCTCGGTCATTGCGGCAACCAGTGCGCGCGCGGGTGCGGGATAGGACTCCATGATGGCGGCGGCGGATAGAGGCTCCCCGCGCCGCCCGCAACCGCTTGCGGCGCGCGCTTGTGCCCACTAAGGACACGGCAAATCCCGTGTATCGGGGCGTATATTCTCACCTTTCAGGGGTCAGGCAGGGGCATGAACGATCGCACGAACACGATTGCTGGCTGGGTTTTGTTCGCCGGCATTGTCGGTCTGGGCCTGACGATCGTCACGGGCGAGCATTTCAAGAGCGAGCGCCCCGAGAAAATGGGCTACGAAGTACAGGGCGTCGAACAGGAGGGCGGTGAAGCCGCCGTCGCCGAAAAGCCCTTCGCTTTCTACATGAGCCAGGCCGACGCCGGTAAGGGCGAGGAAGTCTTCAAGAAGTGCGCCGCCTGCCATAACGCGGACAAGGGCGGTGCCAACGCGCTCGGCCCGAATCTCTATGGCGTGGTCGGCGACGCAGTCGCGACCGGACGTGGCGGCTTCGCTTTCTCCGACGCGCTCAAGGCCAAGGGCGGCAAGTGGGACTTCGATAGCCTCAATGCCTGGCTGACCAGCCCGAAGGCCTATGCGCCGGGTACCAAGATGACCTTCGCGGGCCTGTCCAACCCGCAGGATCGCGCCAACGTGATCGCCTATCTGAACAAGCAGGGCGACCATCAGCTGCCGCTGCCCGCGGCGCCCGCCGCCGGCCCGGCGAGCCCCGAAAAGGCCGCCGCGGAGGCAACCGGCGCGGATGCGGCGAAGGCCAAGAATGTACCCGTTCCGACCGAGGCTGGCGCTGCGAAGCAGCCCAAGGGCACGATCGCGGGCGATGCTGCTCCCGCCACATCGGGCACCTCGGCCGAGAAGCACTGAGATACCAACACCGTTCGTGCTGAGCGAAGTCGAAGCTCGTTCTACTGGCGGTACTGAAACGCCCTTCGGCTTCATGCCGAAGGCATGAAGTTTATCCTGAGCGCCGCCGCAGGTGGCGTCGAAGGGCTCAGGGCGAACGGTTCTTGTGTAATGTCCGATCCTACCACCATCCGCCGCCTCTATGGCCGCCGCACGGGGCATAAGCTGCGTGCGGGCCAGGCGGCGCTGACCGACCGGCTGCTGCCTCAGATCTTGGTTCCGACCGAAGGCCCGCTCGACGCCCCTACCCTGTTCGGCGACGACCGACCGCTCGAACTCGAAATCGGCTTCGGCCGCGGCGAGCATCTTGCCGGCCAGGCCGCGATGCGCCCGGATCATGGCTTCATCGGGTGCGAACCCTTCCTCGACGGTGTGGTCGGCCTGCTGCTGCAGATCGATGCCGAGCGCCTGGACAATGTCCGGATCCACAATGGTGACGCGCTCGACGTTATCGAGCGGTTGCCCGACGCCAGCCTTGATCGTGCCTATCTGCTCCATCCCGACCCGTGGCCCAAGGCACGCCACGCCAAACGCCGTTTCATGAACAAGGGCCCGATCGATCTACTCGCCGCCAAGCTGAAGCCCGGCGCCGAATTCCGCTTCGGGACCGATCACCCCATCTATTGCCGCTGGGCGATGATGGTGATGGGCCAGAGCCCGCATTTCGAATGGCTGGCCAAGAGCCCGCAGGATTTCCTCGTTCGTCCGGCCGACTGGCCCGAGACGCGCTACGAGGCCAAGGCCCGCAGCAAGGGCCACGAAGTGTGGTACTTCCGCTACCGGCGTATTTAAGCAGCCGAACTCCAGCCACTCTCGCCGCGCACCCAGATCTGATCGACCGGCGCGACCCGCGCCGTCTCGCGCATGCTGCCCGTCAGATTGACCAGGATCGTCTGGTCGGACACTTCGGGCCGCGCCGCCGCCAGCTTGATGATGCTCGCCACCGCGGTACCCGCCGCAGGGCAGATCTTCACGCCTTCGTCTTCCAGCACCAAAGCCTGGGCATGGCGGATTTCTTCCTCGGTCACCGCCACCATCGTGCCGCCGCTTTCGAGCGTGATTCGCCTTATATGCGGATAGGCCCTGGTCGGATTGCCGCGCAGGATCGCCTCGGCGATGCCGCTCGGCTGCTGGACGATATGGTGCGGCTGGATCGTGTCCGATCCCTCCTCCCAGGCGTGGACCATCGGACGGCAGCTCATCTGTTGCGCGCAGAGCAAGCGCGGCGTACGCGGCGTCCAGCCGAGCGTCACCGCCTCTTCCGCAGCCTTGTAGATGCCATAGACGCCCATCGCGCTCGACGAAGCTTGCACGTACCAGTCGATCGGCCCGTCGACCTGCTCGATCGCCTCGAGCCAGGGCAGTTTGAGTCCCTCGCGCCGGCCGAGATTGAAGAAACCGCCCTCGGCGGTCAGCCCGTTCTGGCGGGCAAAGGTTGCACTATAATCGGCCGCCTCGACGAAGCTTGCGCCCTGCATGACATGATGCCGGACTTGCGGCGTCGGATCGTAGTGGACCCGATCCTTGAAATAGTCGGCGGTGAACAATTCCATCCGCATGTCTGGCACATTGCCGATCGCCTGCGCATAAGCGGTCGAGCTGTTGCCGGTGGACGAGGCGCAGAAGTGGCTGACGCCTGCCTCATGCAGGAAGGGCAGCGCAACCGCTGCCATCCGGTCCTTGGTCGTGCCGGTCGGGTTGGCGGTCTCCTTCTTGAGAAACAGCCGGTCGAGCCCCAATCTCTTGCCCAGATTGCGCGCATGAATGGTCGGGGTGCTCACGCCCTCGGGCAGCAGGGCAGCATCGCGCACGGGCAGCAGATCGAAGAAGCGCAGATAGGGATTGGCGCTGTCCCGCCGCCGGACCCGATCCAGCGGGTAAAATGCATCGATCATCCCACCGCACAACGCGCAGGTGGTGGGAAAACTCTCGTCGGGAATCGCGCCGCAGCTGGCGCATTGCAAGGTGAAGGTATCGGCCACGTCACTCAATCGCGCGAACAGGAGAAAACAAACCTATATCAGTAAGGTCATTGTTGGTTTCGATCGTTACGGCAAGGCGGTTTGCCAGCCAGGCGCTCATCAGCATCCCCTTGCCGCCGCCGCCATTGATCACCCAGCTATTGGCGTAAGCCGGCGTGCGCCCCAGGATCGGCAGCCGATCGGGCGTATGCGGGCGTGCGGCGGACGCCTGACCTACCACCTGCCACGAACGCCAGCCCGGCATCAGCCGCGCCGCGCCGGCGACAAGCGCATCGCGGGTAGCTTCATCCACAGGCCCCAGAGGCCCCGAGGTCCGCTCGGTTCCCCCCAGCCAATAGAGGTCGTCCTGATGCTGGTAGATCGCGGTCAGCCCCTGCCCGACATCGGCGCGCGGCCCTTCGTCCGCCCGCAGCAACAGCAGGTCGCCAATCAGCGCATGAACCGGGACGGTCACGCCGGGGTACCAGCCCGCAACCCCTTCCTCCGCCCAGGCGCCGACCGCCATGCACAAGGTCGCGACGGCGATATCCTCGCCGCCGCTGCGGACCGAAACCACCTTGTCCCCCCGGACGGTGACCACCTCGACCGATTGTTCCACCAGGCGCGCGCCCTTCCGCACCGCCGCCGCAATCAGTGCCCGGCGGTATCGTTCTGAATCCACGCGCGCATTGCCATGCGTCATCAGCCCGCCGACCCAGTCGGAGCCCATCCGCGCGTCCCATCGGATGAGTTCGTCGCGGTCCATCCAGCGCGCGGAGAAGCCGTCCAGGGCCTGATAGGGCGCGGCCAGCGCCTGCAATCCTGCCACCTCATCCCCATCGGACGCGAGGAACAGCCGGTCTATCACCCGCCAGCCGAAGCCGATCCCGGACAGCGCCTGCACCTCGGCCTGCTGCGCGGCATGCAGCCGATAGGCTTCGGCGTAGATTGGCGCCATCGCGCCCGGGAAACCAGGGCCGTGCAGCGGATTGATACCGCCGGGATTCCAGCCGGTCGCGCGCCCTGGCCGCGCATCGTCGAACAGCAGCACGTCCCACCCGCGGCCGGCCAGTCGATAGGCCAGGCTCGCGCCGCAGATGCCACCCCCGACAATCGCGATCGGATCGCTCACGCCTGGCCCGCTTGCTCGACCAGGCGCAGTATCTCGCGCCGGTTCGCCTTCTGCATGCCGCTCGCCTGGCGCGGAAAACTGGGCAAAACGCGATATTCGATACGGCTGAAAAATGGGCTCAGTTCTTGTGCGAAGGCGGCAGAGCGAACTGCCTGTGGAACCTGATTGCCCTCGATCGCGACTAGCAGATAATCGCTTCCGTCCGGCCCCTGTCGCGCAAACAGGCACAGGCTTTCGACATCGAGCAGGACGCGCGCGCGATCCTCGATCGGTCCGACCGGCGCTTTCTTGCCGCCGAGGTTCAGCACGTCCTCGGCGCGGCCCAATATCCGGATGCGCCCGTCCGCACGGCGTATGGCAAGGTCGTTCGTGCTGAAATATTCACCAATCGTCACCGCGGACGCATCGGCCATGCCCGAATAAGGCTGCGGATCGCAGGCGTGCAGCCGCACCTGGATCATCCCCTGCTCGCCATCCGCCACCGGTTCGCCCTGCTCATCGACCAGCCGCAGATCGGCATTGGGCATCGGGCTCAGCCAGAGCGAATCCTCCTCGGCCAATATCTCGCGCTGCAGCCGGACGCCGAATTCGGAGCCGGCATAATTGAGGAAGACCCGGCAGTTGAGTTTCTCGCGCAATTGCGCCGCCACCGGCGCGGCCAAGAAGCCGCCACCGGTGTAGACCTGCAATTCCCCCTCGCGCCTTTTGGGATGGTCCATCGCCGCCAATATCTTGAACGTCCCAGGCGTCGCGAACAGGCGGTTGATCGGAAAGTCGAGCAGGCGCTCCATCCGGTCGGGCCTTTGATCGAAAAGGCAGGTCGCCCCATGCGCCCAGCATGTCAGCGGACATTTCCCGCCGACCGCGGTCCAGACGGTCAGGCTTTGCAAATGGAATACGCTGTTCCGGTCGATCCGGAATTCGGCCGCGGTTCGCGTCCACAGCTGCTCGACCGCAGCGCCCGAGCGAAGCAGCATCTTGGCCTCGCCGGTCGAGCCGGAAGTGAATTCGATATAGTCGCCGAACCGGTCGTCATCGACCTTCGACGGCAAGGCATCGTCGGGAATGGCGTTGATCGCGGCGGCCGGGATTTCGAGGATCGGCAAATCGGGCCAGCGCGCCTGGGCGGCGGGTACGTCGCCATCCTCGCGAGACTCGCAGACGAAGATCGCGCCGGGCAACAGCCGTAACTTGCCGATCGTCTCCAGATCTCGCGCTGGCACGCTGGTAAGGCCGAGCGAGCGCAGCGCGATGCTGACCAGCCAATAATTGAGCAGCCTGCGATCGCTGATGATCGCGGTGCGCGCGTCCGGCGGCAGCGTCCGCGCAGCCTGGTGGCGGATCTTCAGGATGGCCTTGGCGAATTGTGCATAATTGATCGTCGCGCCATCGCTGACGACCGCGACCCGTTTCGGCGTTTCGCCGGCATGTCGGATGATCCGGCTGAGCAGCAAGATGTCCTTCCCCCTATAAAATTTTTAGAGGAAAGGGCGGCACCCGACAACGTTTCGTACCTGGATGAATACTCTGGATTTTTATCCCATGTTATTAATCTCTTAAGACAGTACGGCACTGCCTTCTACCGAGCCTCCAAGCCGCGACGTCGCACAATTGGCGTAGCCGGCGAGGTCGGATAGATTCGGCACGGGAGGATCAGGCATAGTGGCGACACGCGGAAATCATCGTATCGGCGGCTGGCGGTTCGATGTCGCGGGTGCGGCCTTGATCGGCCCGGATGGCGAGCGTCGGCTCGAGCATCGCGCCGCACGCACGCTGGAACTGCTCTGTCGCCGACGCGGTGAGACGGTGACGCATACCGAAATCCTAGCCGAAGTGTGGGACAGTCGCGCGGTCAGCCCCAACAGTGTCGCGGTGGTGATTGCCGACCTTCGGCGCTCGCTCGACGACGATGCGCGCGACCCGCGCCATATCGCGACCGTCGCCAAGCGCGGCTACCGCCTCAATCCGGAGCAGGCCGCCAATGATGACGTCCTGCCGCCGCCGCGCCGCCTCTGGCCGTTCGTGACGATCCTGCTGTTGGCGGCAATCGCGGTTGCGGCCTTCCTGCCGCGCCCGCCGACCCGCCCGATCGCGATCATGGTCGAGCCGGTGCAGAATGCGACCGGCATAGCGCGCAACGATCCGCTTGCGCGCGCTTTGTCCGAACTGGTCACGCACCGGGTCTCGGCCGAAACCGACAAGGTCGCCGAGACACAGGACGCGCCCGGCAAGCTTGTGCCAGGCCAGCGGCCGGTCCGCCTCAATGCCAAGCTGATCCTGTGGAACAGCCAACCGACCCTGTCGTTGACCGCGACCGATCCCGCCAAGGGTACCATTCTGTGGTCGGCGATGGCAGCCGGCCCGGCCGACCATCTCGCTACCACCACGATCGCGGCGGTTCATGAGTTCGGTGCGCACGTCCGCAGCTTCTAGCTCGGATCAGGCTTTCTTTAGCTTTTCTTGACTGCGTGATCTCGAGGGTTCGGCGCATATCACAGCCGAACAAGCTGGAGGATTTCATGTCCGGAATATCGATCGGTCGGGCTTTCACCTTGGCGTTGCTGGTCGCGGGTGCTGGCACCCTGCCTGCAGCGACGCCCTCGAACAATTTGCAGGTCGCGAAGGCGCTCGCCGACCCGGCGCGCTCTGCCCAGCGCGGCGACGATGCGCGGCGCCATCCGGCCGATTTGATCGGCATGTCGGGTGTCCATGCCGGCCAGCGCGTGCTCGATCTTATTCCAGGCGGCGGCTATTGGACGCGCATCTTCAGCCAGGTCGTCGGCCCCAAGGGCAAGGTCTATGCGGTCTGGCCCGAAGCCTATGGCAAGCTCGCGATGGGCGACGTCGCTAAGCTGAAGGCGATCGCGGCCGACCCGCATTATGCAAACGTGGTGGTGCAGGTACAGCCTTCGGTCCAGCTGAGCGCGCCCGAGCCCCTCGACCTCATCTGGACGTCGCAAAACTACCATGATTATGGCGACCCGTTCATGGGCAAGCCCGGCACCGCCGAATTTGCGCGCATGGCCTATCGCCTGCTCAAGCCCGGCGGCGTGTTCGTGGTGATCGATCACAGGAGCGCGCCCGGCCACGGCACCGCCGACACCGATACGCTCCACCGCATCGATCCGGATACGGTGATGAAGGAGGCCAAGGCGGCGGGATTCGAATTTGCGGGCAAGAGCGACGTGCTGCTCAATCCCAAGGACCCGCTGACCATCCCGGTGTTCGACAAGTCGATCCGCGGCCACACCAGCCAGTTCGCCTTCAAGTTCCGGAAGCCGCTCCACTAATCCAGCACGTCATTGCGAGCTGAGGAAAGCAACCCAAGCCCGTTCGCGCGGCAGGCGCAGGCCTGGATTGTCGCGTCGCTCCGCTCCTCGCAATGACGTCCGTTCGGGTTATCAGGTGGACTTCCCGGCCTTTTCCAGATTGGCGAGGGTCTCGCTCTCAAGCTGGCGCAGCTCGCTGATCGTTTGCTCAAGTGCCGCGCGGCGCTGCTCTAGCTCGGAAAGCCGTGCGCGCACGCGTTTCAGGAAAACGCGCATCTGCTCCACATGCTCGGGATCGACATCGTAGAGGTCGAGGAATTCCTTGATCTCACGCACGGTGAAACCCAGGTGCCGGCCGCGCTGGACCAGCCGCACGCGCGCCACCTCGCGTTTGCCGTAGATGCGCGTGGTGCCGACGCGCTGCGGCGCTATCAGCCCCTTGTCCTCGTAGAAGCGCAGCGCGCGCATCGTCAGGCCAAGCTCCTTGGCCACCTCTTGGATGCCCTTCAGCGCGGCATGGTCGTCCGAGGGTTTGTGCTGCGCGGTCATGCCAAGCGCCTCGCCGCTTCCTCGTCTGCCAAGGCCTTCTTCCATAGCTTACCGATCAAGGTCTTGGGCAAGCTGGCACGGATTTCGATGCTGGACGGCATTTCGATCTTGCTCAATCTCTCTTTGAGGAACGCGCACAACTCGGCCTCGTCGGCGGCCATGCCGACGTGCAACGCCACAAACGCCTTGGGTGATTGTCCGCGATAAGCGTCCGGAACCCCGATCACCACCGCCTCCGCCACCGCAGGATGCTCATAGAGCGCATCCTCGATCACGCGCGGATAGACATTATATCCCCCACACAGGATCAGGTCCTTGATCCGGTCGACCAGGAAAAGATAGCCGTCTTCATCGATATAACCGACATCGCCGGTTCGCAGCGCGCCGTCGACGAAGGCCTTCTCGGTCTCCTCGGGCCGGTTCCAATAGCCCTGCATCACCTGCGGCCCGCGTGCGCAGACCTCGCCCCGCTCCCCCACGTCGAGCACGCGGTGCGGGTCGTTGAGGTCGTGGATTTCCAGGATCGTCTCGGGGAAGGCCGGCCCGCAGCTATTGTCCTTGATCACGCCCTCGCACGGATTGCAGGCGATGATCGGGCTTGCTTCAGACAGGCCATACCCCTCGACCAGGCGCACGCCGTAAATGTGCTCGAACTGGTCTCGCACCTCGAACGGCAAGGGCGCGCCGCCCGAAATGCAGATATGCACGGTCGAGAAATCGGGCCGCTGATCCTCGGGCAAGGCGATCATCGCCGAATAGATGGTCGGCACACCCAGGAACTGCGTCGGCCGCGTGCGCCGGATCGTGTCGAGGAACTGCTTCATCTCGAAGCGCGGCAACAGCACCATCTCGGCCGCTGTATCGACCGAATAGTTGAGCACGGTCGTGAGCGCGAAGACGTGGAACAGCGGCAGCACCCCCAACGTGCGCTCAGGCTGTTCGGGCAGGTGGCCGACATGCAGGATCATCTGCGCGCTATTGGCGGCGAGATTGGCGTGGCTGAGCCGCGCGCCCTTTGGCAGACCGGTGGTGCCGCCGGTATATTGCAGCACCGCCAGATCGTGCGGCGACTGCTCGACCGGGTCGGGATCGGCATCGTCGGCGATCAAATCGGCGAAGCGGACATGGCGCGCATCGTCGGGAATGGTCGCGATCTCGCGCCGTTTGAGGCAGGCGAAGGCCATCCGCTTGATCGTCGGCAGGATCGCGCCGAACGGGCAGACGACGACATGCGCGAGGTTCGTTTCCTCGGCGACCTTGGCGACCTTGCTGTAGATGAGCTTGAGATCGGGCACGATCATGATCGTCGTGCCGCTGTCGATTATCTGATGCTTCAGCTCGCGCTCGACATAGAGCGGGTTGAAATTGACCACGACGCCGCCGACCCGCAGCACCGCGAAATAGAAAATCACGAAATAAGGCGTGTTGGGCAGGCACAGCCCGACCCGCATGCCAGGCTTCACCCCCAGGTCCTGCAGACCACGCGCGGTCCGGCGGACGAGATCGCCCAGTTCGTTGTAGCTCCAGCGGCGACCGAGGAAATCGATCGCCGGCTGGGCCCCATGATGCAGCACCGCCTTGTCGAGCAGGTCGGTCAGCAGGCGCGGCGCGATGGTGGGCATGGTTTCCGGCGGCAGCGCCTCCGGATCGTCCTTCCGAATCATTCCCGCCGCGCCCCGCATCAGAACTTCACATGCGCCCCGATCGAGAGGACGGTGGCATGCGCGCTCTGGAGCGTGCCGTTGACCAGGATCGGGGTCTGCACCGGCGTACCCGCATAGGCCGCGGTCACGCGGTCGATGCTCGCATCCTTGAACTTGATGTAGTTCGCCGCGACGTCGATCCCCACGCCCTTCATGACATCGAAGCTGGCGCCGCCGCCGAAGTTCCAGCGGTCGCTATCCGGCACGCGCGCGTCGCGATTGCCGTCGCGCGTCGGCGACTGGTCGCGCTGGATGCCCGCGCGCAACGTCACGCCGCCCGACAGGTCGTAATCCAGGCCGCCGGCATAGCTCCAGGTGTTGCCGTAATTTTCGGGGATCGCGACGTTGAGCGGTGCGCCCAGATTGATGGCGTCGAACTTGTTCCAGCCAAAGCGGTTGATCTCGGCATTGAGCGTTAGAGCCGGCGTGACCTTGGCGCGAATGCCGATCATCGCCTGCCAGGGTGTCCGGAATTCGGCCTTGGTGTTGACCGTGCCGTTATTGTTGGCAAGCGGCACGCCCGGCACACTGATCAGACCCGCGGTAATCACGTCGCCGTCCAGCTTGTGCTTGATGCTCGACTTGTAGCTCAGGCCGACAGTGACCGCGCTGCCCGCATGGAATTGCGCGCCGACGCTCCAGCCATAATCCCAGCCACTGCCCTTCAGCGTCTGGTGCCCGTCGGGCAGCAAGGGCGAGAGGTTGGGCAGGAAGTTGGACAGGCTCGCCTTCACATGCTCGGCATTGAGCGCCACGCCCAGACTGATCTCGGGCGTCGGCGCGAATGCCAGCGAGGGCTGGATATCGACCGTCTGGAGGTGAGTCTTGTCGGCGGTGTAGCGCACCCAGCTGTTCGAATCGTAGTTGGTGGTGAAGCTGTACGGCGCGCTCACGGACAGGCCGAAGGCGAGCTGGTGGGTGATGCCGTAGGCGATCTGGCCCGACGGCAAGGTGCCGTTGTTGATCGGGTTGTGCGAATCCGTCTGGCCGCCCACCGGTGCCGGCGCCTGCCCCGGACGCACGATGAGCGTACCGTTATCGTGCACGTCGCCGCGCGGCATGATCTCGCTCACGCCGACCGCCGCATCGCCGCCGGTCATCCCGCCGATCGAAGCCGGGTTCCACCAGAGCGACGCCGCGCCCTGATCCGCGACCTCGCCCGAGAAGGCTCGGCCCGCGCCCTTCACAGACTGTTCCTGCAGATAGAAAGCGGCCGCATTGGCCGAGCTGGCGATCCCGCCCGCAAGGACGGAAACGCCTGCGGCGAAGATCGCGCGCTTCGAAAATTTGGTCATCCTAAACTCCCTCAAGCGTTTTGGTTCTGTTGTTGGTTGTGGGGACGCGTCAGCGGATGCGCGTCCAGGTCTGGCTCTTGCAGAGCGGCCAGATGATGCAGCCTTTCACCTTGAGGTGATCGGCATCGATCGGCGTGACGGTAGCCTTGTAGGTGCCGCCATCCTCGCCGTTGTAGATGCTGCCGCCGCTCCATCCGTCGGATTCCCGCGTGAAGCCGCTGATGATTTGCAGGTTCATCAGCTTGCGGCTGCGCAGGTTCGCGTCCTTGTTGTTGATGTCCCGCATATCGGGATTGGTGCGGAGCCCGTCGGAGCTCACCAGCTTGCCGCAGATCGACCCGCCGCAGCGCTCGACTTCGACTACGCCGTTACGTGTTTCCGTACGCCACCGTCCGATGGCGGAGTCGGGGCTCACCGCGGCAGCCGCCGCCAGCATGCTTAAGCCGATCATACCTCTCCTTCATCCTTCTCCAGATCCCCACTCTCGGGTGAGTGATCCGAACCCGGGCTTGCACCCGGCGTTCAAACCTTCTGCACGAAAATTTGCTTGACGTATAGGGAAAGTATCGCACCTTTAGGGAGACAGGGCACGCAATCGTAAGGTGCCTGCCGGAGAGTGACGAATGCGCAACACCGTGATCGCGGGCTACGCCCGCTCGCCTTTTCACTTTGCCAACAAGGGGGATCTGGCGCGCGTCCGGCCCGATGATCTGGCGGCGCAGGTGATTCGCGGATTGATCGAGCGGACCAAGGTCGATCCGAAGGATATCGAGGACATCATCCTCGGCTGCGCCTTTCCCGAGGGCGAGCAGGGCCTCAACGTCGCGCGCCTGATCGGCCTGCTCGCGGACCTGCCGCTCTCGGTCGGCGGCATGACCGTCAACCGCTTCTGCGGTTCGTCGATGAGCGCGATCCATATTGCGATGGGCCAGATCCAACTGGGCGCGGGCGAAGTCTTCATCTGCGCGGGCGTCGAGTCGATGAGCCGCGTGCCGATGATGGGCTACAACCCCCTCCCCAACCCCGAACTCGCGAAGAAGAACCCCGGCGCTTATATGGGCATGGGCGAAACCGCCGAGAACGTCGCGACCAAGTACCAGATCACGCGCACCGAACAGGAGGCCTTCGCGGTCGCCAGTCAGCACAAGGCCGCGACCGCACGCGACGGCGGCAAGCTCAGCGACGAGATCGTCCCCATCCAGACAAAGAAAGGCGTGGTCAGCGAGGACGGCACGATCCGCGCCGATACCAATGTCGAAGGCCTCGCTGGCCTCAAGCCCGCCTTCGACGCCAACGGGTCGGTTACTGCAGGCACATCCTCCCCGCTCACCGACGGTGCCAGCGCGGTGTTGGTCACAAGCGAGGATTATGCCCGCGAACATCGGCTCGAAATCCTCGCCCGGATCAAGTCGGTCGGCATCGCCGGCTGCGCGCCCGAAATCATGGGCATCGGCCCGGTCGGCGCCTCGACCAAGGCGCTCGAGCGCGCAGGCATTTCGGTCGGCGATCTGAACGTGGTCGAATTGAACGAAGCTTTTGCCAGCCAGGCGCTAGCCTGCATGCGCGATCTCGGCCTCAAGCCGGACACGGTGAATATCGACGGCGGCGCGATCGCGATCGGCCATCCGCTCGGCGCGACCGGCGCGCGCATCGTCGGCAAGGCCGCCTCGCTGCTCAAGCGCGAGGGCGGCAAATATGCGCTCGCCACGCAGTGCATCGGCGGCGGCCAGGGCATCGCCACCGTGCTGGAGGCGGCCGAGTGACCGACCAAATCAAAAAAGTCTGCGTCATCGGCGCGGGCGTGATGGGGGCCGGCATCGCCGCGCAGGCGGCCAATGCCGGCGTGCCGGTGCTGCTGCTCGACATCGTTCCCAAAGGCGATGCTGCGCCCGCCAACCGCAACGCGGTTGCCGAAGGCGCGGTCGCGAAGATGCTCAAGACTGATCCTGCCCCCTTCATGTCATCGAAGGCGGCGAAGCTGATCGAGGCGGGCAATATCGAGGACGACCTTGGCAAGGTCGCGGACTGCGACTGGATCATCGAGGCGGTGGTCGAACGACTAGACATCAAGCACGATCTCTACGCCAAATTGGAAGCCGTCCGCCGCCCCGGCAGCCCCATCTCCTCCAACACCTCGACCATCCCGCTCGACAAATTGGTCGAAGGCCGCAGCGACGCCTTCAAGCGCGATTTCCTGATCACCCATTTCTTCAACCCGCCACGCTACATGCGCCTGCTGGAGATCGTTACCGGCAAGGCGACCGACGCCAATGTCGCAGCAATGGTCGAATCCTTCGCCGACCGCGCGATCGGCAAGACCATCGTCCATGCCAAGGACACCCCCGGCTTCATCGCCAACCGCATCGGCACCTATTGGATCCAGCTCGGCCTCAACGCCGCTTTCGATCTGGGCCTGACCGTCGAGGAAGCCGACGCCGTCGGCGGACGCCCGATGGGCATTCCCAAGACCGGCATTTTCGGGCTGGTCGATCTGGTCGGCATCGACCTGATGCCGCATCTTCAGAAGAGCCTGACCGAAACCCTGCCCAAGGACGATCCCTATCAGGCAATCGCCCGCGTCCACCCGCTGATCCAGACGATGATCGAAGGCGGTTTCACCGGCCGCAAGGGCAAGGGCGGCTTCTACCGCGTCAATCGCGAGATGGATAAGCGCAAGGAGACGATCGACCTCGTCACCGGCGAATATCGCCTGCCGATCAAGGCGGGCGGCCTGCCCGCCGATGCCGCCAAGGGCGATCTCAAGGCGCTGATCGGGCTCAAGGGCAAGATGGGCGATTATGCCTGGGCGGTGCTCGGCGGCATGCTAGCTTATGCGGCCGGGCTTGTTCCCGCGGCAGCGGACAATATCGTCGCGGTCGATGACGCGATGAAGCTTGGCTACAACTGGAAATTCGGCCCGTTCGAACTGATCGACAAGATCGGTGCGGCCCACCTTGCCCAACGGCTCGAAGCCGAGAGCAAACCCGTCCCCGAACTCCTCAAACTGGCAGGCGATCGTACGTTCTATCGCGTTGAGAACAGCAAGCGTCAATATCTTGGAATCGATGGCGATTACCACGACATTGTCCGCCCCGAAGGCGTGCTCAAGCTCGAGGATATCAAGCTCGCCTCGCAGCCTCTACTGAAGAACGGCTCCGCCGCGCTCTGGGACGTCGGCGATGGCGTCGCCTGCCTCGAATTCACCGGCAAGATGAACGCGCTCGACGGCGAGGTGACGAAGCTGATCGGACAGGCGATCCCGCTCGTCCAGAAAAGCTTCAAGGCGCTCGTCCTCTACAATGACGGCAGCAATTTCTCCGCCGGCGCCAATCTCGGCCTCGCCTTGTTCGCGCTCAACATCGCGGCGTGGAGCGAGGTCGAGAAGCTCGTCGCGGGCGGCCAGAAAGCCTACAAGGCGCTCAAATATGCCCCCTTCCCCGTCGTCGGCGCGCCCGCCGGCATGGCCCTGGGCGGCGGCTGCGAAATCCTGCTCCATTGCGATGCGATCCAGGCGCATGCCGAGCTCTATATGGGCCTGGTCGAATGCGGCGTCGGCTTGATCCCGGGATGGGGCGGCTGCGGCGAGATGATTCAGCGCTGGCGCGATGCGCCGGCCATGCCCAAGGGTCCGATGCCCGCAGTCGCCAAGGTGTTCGAAACCGTCTCGACCGCGACCGTCTCCAAATCGGCCGCCCAGGCGAAGGAACTGATGTTCCTGCGCCCGGACGACGCAATCACCATGAACCGCGATCGGCTGTTGACCGATGCCAAGGCCAAGGCGCTCGCTCTCGTGGAAGGCTATCAGCCCCCCGCCCCGCCCGAATTCAAGCTGCCGGGCGAAAGCGGGCATGTCGGGCTCAACATGGCGGCACAGGCCTTCCATAAGCGCGGCCTCGCCACCGACTACGACATGGTCGTCTCCGACGCGCTCGCAGGCGTGCTGACCGGCGGCAAGGCCGATCTGGTCGACACGGTCACTGAAGCGGACATGCTCAAGCTGGAACGCGACGCCTTCCTGCTCCGCGTCCGCGACGTCCGCACGATCCAGCGGGTCGAGCATATGCTGGAGACGGGCAAGCCGTTGCGGAATTGAACACAAATCCGTCGCCCCAGCGAGAGCTGGGGCCTCAGGAGGCCGTACCGCGCCGCCTCCCGGGATCCCAGCTTTCGCTGGGATGACGCGGAAGGAGAGAGTTGGAATGCAGGTCTATGAAGCGCCACTGCGCGACATGAAGTTCGTGCTGCACGAGCTCCACCAGGACGACGGCTTCGGCGGGATCGAGGCGCTGAGCGAGTTCACGCCCGACTTGACCGATGCGATCCTGGAAGAAGCCGCGCGCGTCGCGCAGGAAATCCTGTTGCCCCTGAACCGATCGGGCGACATCGAAGGCTGCCATCTCGAAAATGGCGTGGTCCGTACGCCCGCCGGCTTCAAGGAAGCTTATGCCCAGTTCCGCGACGGCGGCTGGTGCGCGCTCGCCTCCGATCCCGCTTATGGCGGCCAGGGCCTGCCCGAGACGGTCAACAAGATGACCGAGGAGATGATCTGCGCGGCCAACGTCTCGTTCAGTCTCTATCCCGGCCTCACCCATGGCGCGACCACCGCGATCGAGGGCTATGCCAGCGACGAACTCAAGGCCCTCTACCTGCCCAAGATGGTGTCGGGCGAATGGTCGGGCACGATGTGCTTGACCGAGGCACATTGCGGCACGGACCTTGGGCTTCTCCGCACCAAGGCAGTCCCGCAAGCGGATGGCAGCTACAAGGTCACCGGCGCCAAGATCTTCATCTCGGCCGGCGAACATGACCTGACCGATAATATCATCCACCTCGTCCTCGCCCGCATGCCGGACGCGCCCCCGGGCGTGAAGGGGATCAGTCTGTTCCTCGTGCCCAAATATCTGCCCAAGCCGGACGGCTCGGTCGGCCCCTCCAACGGCGTCCATTGCGCCGCGATCGAGCACAAGATGGGTCTCAAAGGCTCGGCCACCTGCCAGCTCCAGTTCGAGGACTCGACCGGCTGGCTGGTCGGCACGCCGCACAAGGGCATGGAAGCCATGTTCAAGATGATGAACACCGAGCGTGTCTCGGTCGGCGTCCAGGGTCTCGGCGTCGGCGAAGCGGCGTATCAGTCAGCGGTCTATTACGCCAAGGATCGCCTCCAGGGACGCTCGCTCTCAGGCGTGAAGGCGCCCGACAAGCCCGCCGACCCGATCATCGTCCACCCCGACGTGCGCCGCATGCTGATGACCGCGCGCGCTTACAACGAGGGCTGCCGCGCGATCTGTGGCTGGGTCAGCCGTGCATTGGATGCCGAAAAGCATTCGACCGACCCCGAGGTAAAGCAGCGCGCGGGCGATTTCGTCGCGCTGATGACCCCCGTCGTGAAGGCGCTCTTCACCGACTTGGGCTATGAGGCCGCCAATCTCGCGGTCCAGGTCTATGGAGGCCACGGCTACATCGCCGAAAGCGGCGTCGAGCAATATGTGCGCGATGGCCGAATCGCGATGATCTACGAAGGCACCAACGGCATCCAGGCACTCGACTTGGTGGGACGCAAGCTCGGCGCGCATATGGGCCGCTACCTGCGATCCTTCTTCCACCCGGTCTCGAATTTCCTGGAGGACCATGCCGAGGACGAAAGCCTTGGCCAGATCATGCCGGCCCTCGCCCAGGCGTTCGGCGCGCTCCAGCTTTCGACCGGCACGATCGCGCAGAAGGGCCTCAAGGACCCCGAGGAAGCGGGCGCCGCCGCGGCCGACTATCTCCGCCTGCTCGGGCTGGTCGCAATGGGCTACACCTTCGCCCGCGCCGTCCAGATCGCCAATGCCAAGCTGGCCGAGGGCACCGACGAAGCGGCTTTCTACAAGGCCAAGATCGCTACCGCGTCCTTTTTCTTCGACCGGATTTTGCCGCAAGCCACCGCATGTTTCCTCGCGATCAAATCGGGCAAGGGGTCGATGATGGCGCTGAGCGAGGACGCATTCTGAGGTGAGCATTCCCGAGCAGCTGGCCCGCAGGCTGGCGATCCCCGCGATCGTGGCCCCGATGTTCCTGATCTCGGGGCCCGATCTGGTGGTGGAATGCTGTAATGCCGGCCTGCTCGGCACCTTCCCCTCCTTGAACCAGCGCACCACCGACGGTTTCGTCGCCTGGCTCGACGAGATCGAAAGCCGGCTCGCGTCCGATGCCGCGCCTTATGGCGTCAATCTGATCGTCCACCGCAGCAATGCGCGCGCGCAGGACGACCTCAAGATCATCGTCGAGCGCAAGGTACCCGTCGTCATCACCTCGCTCGGCGCGGTCGCCGAGGTGGTCGATGCGGTCCACAGCTATGGCGGCATCGTCTTCCACGACGTCATCTCGATCCGCCATGCCGAGAAGGCGATCGCCGCCGGCGTCGACGGGCTGATCGCGGTGAGCGCGGGCGCGGGCGGCCATGCCGGCACGATCAGCCCGTTCGCGCTCACCGCCGAAATCCGCGCGATTTTCGATGGCGCGCTGGTCCTTTCCGGATCGCTCTCGACCGGCCGCCATATCCATGCCGCCGAGATGATGGGCGCGGACTATGGCTATTTCGGCAGCCTGTTCATCCCCACCGCCGAGAGCCTGGCGCCCGCTGGTCAAAAGGAGATGATGGTCGGCACCCGCGCGGGCGACATCGTCTATACCGACAAGGTCACCGGCGTCGGCGCCAACTTCATGCGCCAGAGCCTCGCCGAAAACGGCCTGCTCGATCCTGGCGATGGCCATGTTGGCGCGCTCGATCTGGACGGCGAAGCGCGCGCCTGGAAGACGATCTGGTCGGCCGGCCATGGCGTTGGCGCGATCAAGGCGGTACGGCCCGCTCGCGCGATCTGCGAGGAACTGATCGCGGATTATCGGAGCGTGGAGTGGAAGACGAAGTAGCCGCCCTGATCGCCCTGCTCGATGTCGAGCAGGCCGAGCCCGACCTTTTTAGAGGTGCGCGCTATCCTCGCGGGCGCGGCCGGGTGTTCGGCGGCCAGGTGATCGGCCAGGGCCTGGTGGCGGGCGGACGCACGATGGAAGCAGGCAAGCCGCCGCACTCGCTACACGCTTATTTCATGCGTCCGGGCGACGAAGAAATACCGATCGAATACAGCGTCACACGCGATTTCGATGGTCGCAGCTTCGCCACCCGCCGCGTGGTTGCGCGCCAGAACGGTACCCCGATCCTCAACATGAGCGCCTCCTTCCAGCGCCCCGCGAGTGGGCTGGAACATGGCGTGCCCCTACCTGATGTGCCCGCGCCGGACACGCTGGACGTGGGGGACGAAACCGGCGGTGGCTCGCCCTTGATGGCGCATTTCCTCAAGCGCTTTCGGGCCTTCCAGTTCAAGCCGATCCCGCCCTTCGGCGAATTCGCGCCGGAGGCGCAAGCCGGCCCCAGCCATCTCTGGTTCCGCCTCGCCGGCGCCGCGCCCGAATGCCCGGTGATGCGCAGCGCGATACTCGCCTATCTGAGCGATTTCGGCCTGCTCACCGCCGCGGTCAAACCGCACGGCATTCCCTTGTTCAGCGGCAAGCTCCAGGTCGCGAGCCTCGATCATGCCTTGTGGCTGCACGAGACGCCCGCCTTCGACCAATGGATGCTGTTCACGATGGAAAGCCCGTGGGCAGGCGGTGGTCGCGGCCTCACCCGCGGTACCTTCCACACCCAGAGTGGCCGTCACATCGCCAGCGTCGCGCAGGAAGGGCTGATTCGGCCGGTCGCGACCGCCTAGAAAGCGCGCCGCATTTTCAGCATCAGCGCCGGACCGAGCCGCAGCCATCGATCGTCGCGATAGTCGAGTGGGCTCTGGCCCCGCACGCCGCCGAAGAAGGCGATCACGCGCCGATAGCGCCGGCCAAGCAGATCGCTCGCCTCGACATGGAAGGAGAGATTGGACCGTGGATTATAGTCCGCGAACAGGGTCAGCAACGCACTCGTCCTGTTGAAGTCGACCTCGTCAAACAGATAGGTGTGCGTCAACCAGCCTGCATCCAAAGTCGCGCCCCATGCCGCCTTCCAGCGCGGCAGATCCTGATGAAAATCTGCGGTGAATTCATACGGCTTCTGCAACGAGATCGGTCTTTCCCGACCCGTGGTAGGGTCGGTCACGCGCGATCGACGCCAGGTGCCGTCGAGTTTGAGATCGGCATGCGGTATCCCGAACGATTGCAACGGCAGCGTCAGGTCGCCGATCAGGTCGTCCTCGCGCCCATTCCCGATATTGCCCGGCGCATCGAACGGCGCGCCGCCGTCGGCGGGCTGGACCGGGACGCGGTCGATTGCGTCGCGCAACCAGCTATGGCGATAGGTCAGCGACGCCGCCGCGCCGCCCATGCGCCATTCGTAGGCCGCCTCCGCCACCCAATCATTGTTCGGCCGGATCGTCGCATTGCCCGACGAGACCGATCCTTTGTCGAGCGTCGCCGCAGCTATGAAATTGGTGAAATCGAGCTGCCCCACCTCCCGCTCTATCCGCAGCCGGATTTGCTGGGCCTGCGTCGGGGACCAGGCCAGCCGCACGAATGGCTTGGGATAGGTGTAGGTCCGCTGCCGGCGTTCATCGGTATCCGCGCGGATCTGCGACGCCTCGAAATGCGCGCCGCTTTCGATCTGGAGTTTCGGGCTGGCCTGCCAGGTGAGGTGGCCCCCGACGTCGCCGCGCGCCTCGCTCACCCGCGCCTGGCCGTCGGGCAGCGCGATCGGAAAGCCATCGAAGGCGAGCAGGCTCGTCGTATCCAGCATATTATACGCGCCTTCCACACTGAACGCAGCCGAGAGCGTGCTGCTCGCCCGATAGCGTAGCTGACTGCGCAACAGCGCCTCGCTCGTGCGGTCATGCTCGTCGAAGGCTGTGACCGCACCCGGCGCCGACAGCAGGGAGGCATAGCTTTTGCGGCCGATCCTGATCAGGGCGGTGGTCTCGCTCGTAACGGCGCCACCGAAATCGCGGCTGAAATGCGCGCCCATCTCAGCGCCGAACTGGCCGCCCGCCAGCCCGCCGAGATTCTCGTCGAGCCGGGTCAATACGAAGTGTGGCGCATATTGCGCGTCGCGCTGTCGATCCCGGTAATCGGTCCAGGTGACCGTGCTGTTGAGCCGCAACTGACCGTTCCACGCCGGCATTTCCAGCGTTCCTTGCGCATAGCCTGTCAGGCCGCCCGATGCGGCATCCACCCAGGCCTGCTCGATCGGATTTCCATCGGCATCGGTCCGCAGCCGATGCCCGTCGCCTTTGTTGAGTTCGACATAGCGGGACAACGAAGCGCTGACCGACAACGTCTTGCCGCCGCCCACGCTACCCGACCGCTCGATCGTAAGGCCCGGCGCGATCCGGCCGTCGGCATAGGAGGAATTGGATAATGTCACCGCCGTCGTCATTTTGGCGCCGGCTTTGCGGACCACGTTGGCAACCATCGGCTGGCCAAGCATGTCGATCCCGGGCGCGCCGCCCCGGATCAGCACGATATGGTCGACCTGATC
>Ga0209148_1000648_pt1 | contig 30118 bp, 24 predicted proteins | sample AraplaCol_mMF_r2_2_FD_184288 | JGI IMG/M metagenome (GOLD analysis project Ga0209148, IMG submission 184288) | Arabidopsis root microbial communities from North Carolina, USA - plate scrape CL_Col_mMF_r2 (SPAdes) (version 2) | ecosystem: Host-associated > Plants > Roots > Endosphere | place... | reverse complement strand
TTCGCCGACAGGACTATTGGTCTGCCGTGCAGGCTCGCCTGTGCCGAAGCCGGTGGTGATTCCTGCGAAACTAGGTCCGCCAGTTGCCGGCCTAACGTCGCGCTTCGGCGACGGCGACGGTCAGGGTCATCGCCAGGGCCATAGTGGCCGACAGGGAGCGGAAGCCAGCAAAATCCGCTTCGACGATTTCGAACCACATGCCACGATCCGGTACCAGCGGGCTGAACGGGCTGTCGGTAATCACCACCATGGGAACCCGCTTGTCCCTGAACTGCCGCGCATGGGTCAGGGTGCTCGGGGCATAGGGCGTGAAGCTGACGGCGATAACGGCGTCTTTGGCGGTGGCAAAGGAGATCGTCTCGCTGTCGGTGCCGACCGCTGAGCCGATCAGGACGCTCTTCACCCCCAGTTTGCCAAAGGCGTAATTCATGTAGGAAGTCACCGGGAACGAGCGCCGTTGGCCCAACAGATAGATCGTCTCGGCCGTGGAAAGTATATGCACGGCCTCTTCAACCTGGGTGGTTGAGATCCTTTCCTTCAGAGCATGCACCGATCGCTCTGCCGCTTCCGTAAAGCCGGCGAGGAGTGCCGTCGATTTCGCGGCTTCCGGCGCGTAGCTGCGCAGGGCCTCGATCCGTTCGCCATAGCTCGGCACGCGATCTCGTAGCCGGTCGCGGAAGATCGCCTGCAAATCGGAGAAACCTTCATAGCCGAGCGCCTGGGCGAAGCGAACCAGGGTCGAGGGCTGGACCTGTGCCCGTTCCGCGATGCTGGCTGCCGTGCCGAAAGCGATGTCATCGGGATTGGCCATGGTATAGGCCGCCACCTGGGCCAGGCGCTTCGGCAGGTCGTCCTTCCGGGCGAGGAGAAGCCGGCGCAGATTGGCAAAATCCCGCGGCGCTTCGCCGGGCATGTCGATACCATCCTGAGCCAATACCACTACTCCTGAAGCCCGTCGGCCGCCGTGGCCAGTCGAACAAATTCGACAAAATTGGAATGTATATTCCATCTAATGATGAAATAAGTCCATCCCATTCGTCTCAGAAATGGGTGGCTCTGCTGGGTCGCGACGGATGAAATCAGACGGCGGAATGCGGCGGCGCCCCTCCTAGGGCAGCTGGCACCCTGTCGCGCCGACAAAAACCGCATAGATCGACTTGGTTGCGGTGATGAAGAGGCGGTTGCGCCGCGGACCGCCGAAGGTCAGGTTCGACACCATCTGCGGGATTTTGATCTTGCCGAGCGGCTTGCCGGTCGGATCGAAGCAGATGACGCCATTCTGGCAGCTGGTCCAGAGATTGCCAGTGCTGTCGAGGCGGAAGCCGTCGGGGAGGCCGGGGCTCACCTCGCAGAAGACGCGGCCTTTGCTGAGCTTGCCATCGGCGCCAACCGAAAAGGCGCGGATATGGTGTGGGCCGTTGGGGTCATGCGAGAAACCGGAATCGGCGATAAAGAGCGTCTTCTCATCGGGTGAGAAGGCGAGGCCATTGGGTTTCACGAAGTCATCGGCGACGATCTTGACGGCACCTGACTTGGGATCGACACGATAGACATAGCAGCCCTTCTGCTCGCGCTCGCTTTTATAGCCCTCATAATCGGAGAGGATGCCGTAATCGGGATCGGTGAACCAGACCGAGCCGTCGGATTTGACCACCACATCATTGGGCGAGTTCAATCTCTTTCCGGCATGACGATCGGCAATGACGGTAATGGCACCATCAGGTTCGGTGCGGGTGACGCGGCGGCCGCCATGCTCGCAGCTGACCAGACGGCCCTGGCGGTCACGGGTATTGCCATTGGCGAAATTCGACTGGGCGCGGAACACGCCCACGCCGAGATCGGGCACCCAGCGCAGCATGCGATTGTTGGGAATATCGCTCCAGACGAGATAGCCGCCATCATTGAACCAGACGGGCCCTTCGGCCCAGCGATTGCCGCTATAGAGCTCTTCGACTTCAGCGATCGGCACGGTCAGGTCGTAGAATTTCTTCTCATAGTATTCGTATGAATCACCGACCAGGGCCATGGCTTTGCTCCTTTTAGCGTTGCGCTTCCTTGCCGCCGGCAAGGGCGATGATGGCGATGATGATGAGGCCGGTCATCACCAGGCGGATACCGGCGCTGGCACCGAAGGTGTTCAGCATGGTGACCAGCAGGAACATGAAGAGCGAGGCGCCCCAGATGCCAGGCACGCTGGCGCGTCCGCCTGCCACCGAGGTGCCGCCGATGACAACAACGGCGATCGAGCCCAGCAGATATTCGGCGCCCATGTCCAAAGCCGGCCCGCCGGAAAATCCGGCCAGCACGATACCGCAGGCAGCCGAAAGCAAAGCGCTGAGAATATAAGTCAGGCAACGGATGCGCTCGACCGGGATATTGGCGAGCCAGGCAGCGCGGGCATTCTGGCCGACGGCAGAAACAGCGCGGCCGTAATAGGAGCGGCTGACGACGATGCCGATGATTACGGAGAAGGCGATGGTGAGGAGGGCGATCCAGGGCACGCCCCAGGTCTCGCCGGTGGTGAAAGCATCGAGTGACGGCGGCGGCTTGATGCGCAAGCCGCGATTATAGGCAATCGCCGTCGACTGCACCAGGAAGCTCATCGACAAGGTGGCGATGATCGGGGGGATGCGCAGGAAGCGGATCAGCACGTAATTGAGGTAACCGACGATGGCACCGGTACCGAAGGCTGCCAGGATGCCGATCAGCAGGCGTGCATCCTGCTCATCCATCACCTTCATCGCCACCGTGCCGCAGAGGGTGATGGTGGCCGGGATCGAAAGATCGACATTGCCAGGCCCGGCGGTGATCACCAGCATCTGGCCGGTACCGACGATCACGGTGAAGCAGGCGAAAGACAAGGCGGCGCTGACGATTTCACCGGCCCCCTGGCCACGGGTGAAGATGATGGTCGCCAGCCAGACGGCGATCGCACCGATGAAGGACCAGATCCAGGGCTCCGCGCGCAACCGCTCGAAGCGTTGGACAAGACTGGTTCTCATCGCGCCCCCTGCCGGTTGATGATGGCGCGCAATGCCAGCACGATGATGAGGATGGCGCCCTGGGCGCCGATCTGCCAGTCGGGCGAGATGCGCAGGAAGATCAGGAAGGAGCCGGCTAATGCTAGGGTGATCGCGCCCAGCACCGCGCCGACCGGCGAGACCCGGCCACCGAAGAACTCGCCGCCGCCAAGGATGACACCGGCAATGGAATAGAGCGTATAGCGGTCGGCGATATGCGCATCGGCGGAGGTCGTGAGGCCGATCAGTGACAGGCCCGATAACACACCGAAGGTCCCGGCGAGACCGAACATCACCATCTTGATCCGCAGCAACGACCAGCCCGCGCGCGCCACGGCGCGACGATTGCCACCGCTGCCACGCAGCACCACGCCATAGGAGGAATGCATCAGCGCCAGTTGAACAACAAGGCCGATCACGATTGCCGCAATGATGGGAAAGGGGATGATCGGGATATGAAGTCCCATCAGGCCCTTCAGCCAGCTGGGCGGCGCCCCGCCAGGTGTCGGCAGCAGCAGGACCGAGAGGCCCATCCAGACGAAGGACATGCCAAGGGTGACGACGATCGAGGGTAGATTGCGCGAATGGATCAGCGCACCCATGGCCGCATAGGCAGCGATGCAGAGGAGAAGCAGCAAGGCGCCAAGGACGGGGGCATCCACCAGATAGACCCCTGTGATGCAGGTGACGAGGCCGACGAAGCTGCCGATCGAGAGATCGAGATCGTTGACGGCGATGACGAAAAGCTGCGCCAGGGTCGCGAGGGCGATCGGCACCGCATATTGCAGCATCAGATTGAGCCCGAAATAGCTCATGGTCCGCGGCTGGGTGTGAAAGATGGCCGCCAGCAGGATGGCAAGCGTCACGGCTGGCAAGGCACGGCGCAGATGATCGCGACCCCATCTGATCCCTGTCATCTTATCCTCGGCATCTCATCCCGGCATCTCGATCCCGGCATGTCAGGCGCTTTCCTTGAAAGAGGACTGCAGTATCTTCTGTTCGGTCATTTCTGATTGCGACAGGTCGGCGACGATCTGCCCGTTGCGGAAGACATAGATGTGGTCGCAGTAATTGAGCTCATCCATCTCCGTCGTGTACCAGAGGAAGGTCCGGCCGGCTGCCGCTTCACGGCGCAGCAGGTCATAGACCTCCAGCTTGGTGCCGATATCGACGCCGCGCATCGGATCGTCCATGAGGATCACCTGCGCATCGGAGGCGAGCGCCCGGGCAAAGATCGCCTTTTGCTGATTGCCGCCGGAAAGTGAGAGGATGTTGTTGCCCATGTTCGGCGTACGGATGCCGATGCGCCGCTGCCACTCATCGGCAAGGATTTGTTCCTTCCCGGCATCGACAAGGCCGCGCTTCAGCAATCGCCGCAGCGAGCGAACGGCGATGTTCCCGGCAATCGACCAGAGCGGAAACACGCCCTCGGTCTGCCGATCGCCGGCGATATAAGCGACCGGGCCCTTGACGCCGGTCTGGTGCTGATACCGGGTTGCCGCTTCAAAGATCTGCAGCAGCATGGCGGTCTGGCCATGACCCGCGAGGCCGGCAAGACCGATGATCTCCCCTTGATGCGCCACGAGTTCGATGGCGTCGCTGCCTGAGCTGACCGGCTGGTGATGCGACTTGGCCCGAACGACGACGGGTGTCGTCCCGCGTATCTTGTGGTTGTCTTCCTGCCTGTCGGCGTGGTGGCCTTCGGTGACGGTACCCATCGCCGCCACCAGGCTATCGCGATTGAAGGCGGCAGCGGGCCGTTCGGCGACAACAGAGCCGTCTTTCATCACCATCACGCGGTCGGTATAGCTGAGAATTTCCCCCAGCAGATGCGAGATCAGGATGCAACTACGGCCGGCGGCAATTTCCCGGCGCATGAATTGCAGCAGTTTCGCGGCGGTGGCGGCATCAAGCGACGAAGTTGGTTCATCGAGAATGACCAGCCTGAGCGGCGTATCGCTGATCGTGAAAGCGCGGGCGATCTCCACCATCTGCCGCTGGCCGAGGGGAAGATCGCCGACAATACTTCCGGGCTCGATCCCGTGGCCTGGCATGATCTCATCAAGCTTGTCGCGGATCATGCGGCTGGCACGGCGCTTCCAGCCAAAGCCGTAGAGGCTGGGATGCATGATGCGGGTATTCTCCGCCACCGTCAGGTTGGGGCAGAGCGATAACTCCTGAAAGACGCAGCGTATGCCGTGCTGATGGGCAAGCGAGACCGAATATTGGGCGGCCAGATTCTGACCCTTGATCCGGATCGCGCCCTGGTCGGGCCGCAAGATGCCGGCCAGCACATTCATCAGGGTCGACTTGCCGGCGCCATTATGGCCGACGAGGCCGAGGCATTCGCCGGGATTGACGGTAAGATCAACGCCGGCCAATGCCCGGACGGCGCCGAAGCTTTTCGCCACTTTCTGCAAATCGACGATCGGCTCCGGCGCCACTAGCATTCACCCTTTTGATCACGGTACCCGTCAGATCGGTGCCGGTATTCTATCTCATTGCGCTGCGGCGACGACCTTCTTCGCGTCTTCCAGCGTATATTCGGTATTGGCGACGCCGCCGGCCTCGGTATTGGCGAGGTTCTGTTCAAGGGTGTCCTGGTCGATGCGCAGGAACGGCACGGTCAGATCCTTCGGCACCTTCTCGCCACTGAGGATCATCTGTGCCACCCAGAAGGCGAGGGTTGAAACGCCAGGCGCGATCGAGACCGACATGGTCTGATAGTTGTTGGCGTCCTTCTGTTCCTTCCACCATTTCAGCTCATCCTGGCGATTGCCCATGATGATCAGCGGCGTGGGCCGCCCGCCTGCCTTGAAAGCCTGGGCAGCGCCATAGCCGTCGCCGCCCTGGGTCACGACAGCCTTCACATCGGGCAGGGAGGGCAGGATGCCGGCAACGGCCTTTTGCGCCACGTCCTGGGCCCAGTCGCCATGCACCGAGCCGACGATCTTGAACTGCGGGTTCTCCTTGACCCCTTCCTCGATGCCGGAATGGATGGCATCGTCGACGAAGACACCGGCGAGGCCGCGGATCTCCAGCAGATTGCCGCCATCCGGCATCTTGGTCTTGAGGTAGTCGATTTCCGATTTGCCCATCGCCTTGAAGTCGACCGCGACCCGCCAGGCGCAGGGCTCCTTGACGATGCCGTCGAAGGAAACGACGACGATGCCGGCATCGCAGGCCTGCTTGATGACGCCATTCAGTGCGTCGGGCGACGCGGCATTGATGACGATGGCGTTATAGCCCTGCAGGATCAGGTTCTGGATCTGCGCAGCCTGTTCGGTCACCTGGTTTTCCGAGGTAGTGAAGGCGGTCGCCTCGGCGACGACGCCATCCTTCACGGCTTGGCTGGTGACTTTCTCCCAGCTTTTCAGCATCGCCTGGCGCCAGGAATTGCCGGCATAATTGTTCGACAGAGCGATCTTCTTGTCCTTGGTATCGTCGGCCTGGGCGATCCCGCTGGCCAAGGCCAGGCAGAGTGCCAACGCGCTTATGCTCGTCTTCTTCAACATCTTTCCCTCCACAGTCTCGGCTGTCACCTTGTTATGGTTGTGCTCATGCGGTGCTCTAGAAACTATCGGTGTTCAAAAGCTGTCACGTCATCATGCGGCTGAATGATCTTCCGTAGGGCCGGTCCGCCGGTGGTCGCGGCGACCAGGCGATCTGACAAAAAAGCGCGGACATCATCGAGCCGAGCCAAGGCCCCCCGGCGGCAATTCAGAATGGCAACTGAAGGAACGGGAGATCGGACGGTACTGTCCAAACAGACGTCAAAGACATGAAGTCCAGCCTCCCCATTGATCGCGACGTCACCCGATTGCCGGCGCAACAATCCCATATCCGGTCTGTCGTACCAGTTCCGCCGCCGGTCCGTGTTCGAGGCCGTCGCGTGAGAGGGTGATCTTTATTAACTGAGAATTATCATGATTGAGTTTCGCATGCAATATCCGTATCCTGTCTACAGTTCCCTCCGGCCGGGCTGCGGGCCGATCCGCGCCAGAAAGAAGTTCCGATGCTCAAAAGCATCGTCAATGCACCTCTCATCATCCTGAGTTCCGAAGACAATGTTGCCGTGGCCCGGGTCGAAATCGCCCCGGGTACTGCATTGGACGGCTATGCCGTGACGGCGCGGGACAAAATTCCCCAAGGCCACAAGATGGCCCTGCGGCCGATCGCGCAAGGCGAGGTCGTTCGGAAATACGGCCAGGTCATCGGCTATGCCAGCAGCGATATCGCGCCGGGTGCCCATGTCCATACCCAGAATGTCGAGATGCGTGACGTCGCCCTGGCGCATGACTTTTGTGTCGATGCCCGGCCACCGGCCTATCTGCCGGAGGGCCAGCGGGCGATGTTCAACGGCTTCGAGCGGTCCGGCGGGCGTGCTGGCACACGCAACTATATCGCCGTGATTTCATCGGTGAACTGCTCGGCAACGGTGTCACGTTTCGTGGCGGATCGTTTCAACCGCCAGGGCGGCCTTGCCGGCTATGATAATGTCGACGGTGTCGTTGCGCTCACCCATGGCGGCGGCTGCGCCCTCAATACCAGCGGCGAAGGCTATCGCATCCTCACCCGCACCATCTGGGGACATGCGATGAATCCCAATTTTGGCGGCGTGGTGATGATCGGGCTCGGCTGTGAGACCAATCAGATCTCCGCCATCATGGACATGTATGGCGCGCATGAGCATGCCAATTTCAAGACCATGACGATCCAGGCCACGGGCGGCACGCGCAAGACCATCGATGCCGCCTGCGAAGCCGTGGGCTCGATGCTGGATTCGGTCAATGCCATCAAGCGCACACCGCAGTCGGCTGCCAAATTGATGCTGGCCTTGGAATGCGGTGGTTCGGATGGCTATTCCGGCATTTCCGCCAATCCCGCCCTCGGCTGCGCCAGCGATCTGCTGGTGCGTCATGGCGGCACGGCCATTCTTAGCGAGACGCCGGAAATCTATGGTGCCGAACATCTGCTGACCCGCCGGGCGGCGACGCCGGAAGTGGCGCAGAAGCTGCTAGCCCGCATAGATTGGTGGCGCGACTATACCGCGCGCAACCAGGCGGAGCTCAACAACAATCCGTCTTTCGGCAACAAGCTCGGCGGTCTCACCACCATTCTTGAGAAGTCGCTGGGTGCCGTTGCCAAGGGCGGATCGAGCCGCTTGAACGCGGTCTATGAATATGCCGAGCCGGTGACCGAGCGCGGCTTCGTCTTCATGGATACGCCGGGCTATGACCCGACCGCCGTTACCGGTCAGGTGGCTGGCGGCGCCAATATCGTCTGTTTCACCACGGGCCGCGGTTCCACCTCCGGCTTCAAGCCGGCTCCCTGCATCAAACTTGCGACCAATACGCCGATGTATGAGCGGTTGCAGGAGGATATGGACATCAATTGCGGCGGTGTTGTCACCGGGCACGAGACCGTCGAGGAATCGGGGCAGCGCATCTTCGAGAAGATCCTCGCCGTCGCCTCTGGCGAAAAGACCCGCAGCGAGGAATATGATTACGGCGACAACGAGTTTGTTCCCTGGCAGGTCGGCGCGGTGATGTAGGCTGCGACCGGGATGACGGTTCAGCCGATATAGGGCAGGTCCGGTCCGGTGAAGATCGTCCGGAACAAGGCAACACGGTCAAGCACCTTGGCGCGGGCAATCCGCAGATGGATGCGCATCTGCTCGGTCACTTGTGCCGCATCATTGCGTCGCATGGCATCGAGCACGGCGAGATGCTCCGCCATGAAGGGCTCGTCCTTGGGATAGGAGACCTGGTCGCCCAGCATGTGCTTGGCAGTGATCAGCAGGCAGCGGGTGCGTTTCAGGGCCTCCAGGATTTCCGGATTTGCGCCGAATTCCAGGCAGGAGACATGCAGGTCCCGCTCCAGCGAATCCATCTCTGCAGCGCTGATCTCGGGATAGGCCTGGGCGGCCGCGGCCAGGCGCTGCTGCATCGCCTGCAGCGTCTCCGGGGCGATATGCTGCAAGGCGCTGACCAGGGCGGCAGGTTCCAGAAGTTCGCGCAGGTCATACAGATCGCAGATGCGCTTCTCGTCCAGCGGCACGATATACCAGCGTGAGCGATCATCCTTGGCGACCAGGCCGATCGACTGCGCCTGGACCAGCACGTCATGGGCGACAGTGCGGCCGACATCGTGATAGCGGGCCAGCTCCAACTCGTTGAGGCGGAAACGGCCAAGTGCCGAGCGAAAGACGAGTTCGCGCTCGATGCCGTTATAGATGCGTTGCCAGCCCCAGACTTTCGGCAGCTCGGCATTGTCGCCGTCAAGGCCCAACAGATCAGGGGTCAGCGAGACACGCCGAAGATTCGCCTGGCCATCACCGACCACATAGCCGCGGCCATCGAAACGGCTGACCAGCCCCTTGTCTTGCAATTGGTCCAGCGCCTGCTTTACCGGTGTCCGGCTGGAGCCAAAAATCGCCGCGAGATGACCTTCCAGCAGCACTGTTCCCGGTGCCAACCGGCCGGCAAAAATGCTGTCGGAAAGAATTGTCTCGATCTTGCGATAGGCCGGCTGCTCTCTGCCGGCCAGATCGTCGGTCTCCATTGCCGCCACTCACCCTGTTTCAGCGGATGCTGCTGCAAGGATTTTAACCGAAGCCATTGAGATGACAACATGGGCGCTCTCACCGCGCTTTTGCGTTGTGTTTCAGCCACCGCCAGCCGCTGCGAGCGGCCGTAAATTGTCCGTGGCTGGATGGTCCAGGCGGCTCATCTCCAGCTTGATCAGTTCGCGGTACTGGCCTTGCTTGCGCAAGAGCTGGTCAGGGGCGCCGTCCTGAATGACTTTGCCATCCTGCAACACGACAATCCGGTCGAAGCCGCGCAGGGTGGATAAACGATGGGCAATGGCGATGACCGTGCGGCCTTGCATCAGATGATCGAGGGCGTGCCGGATCGCCTCTTCAGATTCACTGTCGAGGGAAGAGGTCGCCTCATCGAGCAGGAGGATCGGCGCGTCCTTCAGGAGGGCGCGGGCGATGGCGATGCGCTGGCGTTGCCCGCCAGAGAGCTTGACGCCACGATCGCCCACCACGGTCCCGAAGCCTTCCGGCAAGGCGAGGATGAAGTCAAGGCATTCGGCGGTCGAAGCAGCGGCGAAGACCTCATCATCGGAGGCTTCCGGCCGGCCGTAGCGGATATTTTCCATGATCGATCGATGGAAGAGCGAGATGTCCTGTGGCACGATGGTGATCGCCTGACGCAGGCTCTCCTGGGTGATCAGCGAGATGTCTTCGCCGTCGATCATGATGCGCCCGCCCTGCAGGTCATAAAAGCGCTGAAGCAAGGTGAACAAGGTGGACTTGCCGCTGCCGGATTCGCCGATCAGGCCCACGCGTTGCCCCGCTTCGAGGCGGAGATTGAAGCCGTCGAGGACCGCCCGTCCGCGCTGATAACTGAAGGTCACATTGTCGAACTGCACGATGCCGCGTCGCGGTACGAATGCGCCGGCCTCGGGGTGATCGGAGATGTCATGCGGCACCAGAAGTGTTGCAATCGCCTCCGACAGGCGGGCCATATGCTGAGTCACATCGACTAGCGCGACAGCAAGATCGCGCGTGGCATGCAGGATCGTGAAGCCCAAGGTGCAGACAAGAACGACATCGCCATTGCTCGCCATGCCGCGCTGCCAGAGGACGATGATCCAAGCAAGAAGCGCAATTGTCAGGGCGATGGTGACGACGCCGTGAAACAGACGCAGTTTTTCAAGATAGATCAAGCTGCGCCGCCGGGCCGCCATCTCGCCTTCGACGGTTTCCTCGAAGCGCTGGAATTCGCGATAGAGGCCACCGAAAGCCCGGACGATCGGCATATTGGTGATGATGTCCACCAGCTCGCCGTCGACGGCGGCGGCGCGATCGGCAAAGCCGTGATGCAGCGGCCGTCCGGCTGCTGCCATGCGGAACAGAATAAAACACAGGGCGATCGAAATGAGGATGGCGGTGATGGTGATTGGCAGGCTGATGGTCGCCAGGAACAGGACTGCACCCAGCGTTGCCGCCAAGGGGGGCAGCACATTCCACACCATCATGTTTTCCATGGTGAAGACGGCATTGGAAGTGGCGGTGATGCGGCTCGACAGCATGCCCGGTAGACGGTCGGCAAAATAGCTTGGCGCATGGCCCGTGAGGTATCGGAAGAGATCGTTCCGGAGGTCACCCGTAACCGCCACGAAAGTGTAATTCGAAATCCAGCCGGCCACCCGCCAGAGGAGATTGTCGGCCATGATCAGGGATGTCAGGAAAGCGAAGGCATACCAGATCCGGTCACCGGTCGTGGCATGCTGCGACAATGTGTCTACCAAATACTTAACAGCATATTGCGTGCTGACCGAGGCCGTGACCGCGCCCAACACGGCCGCAAGAATGCAGGCATGCGAGATCAGGTGACGCCGGATATAGAACAGGCAGAAGGCCAAAGGGCTCTGGGCATATTGCGTCAGATATCGCATTCGCTGGGGTCCCGACCTCAATATTTTGATGTGTTAACGCCAGATCGCTTCTGATCCCAGCGTGTCTGCCGTCGTGCCGGTTCAATTTTTCGCTGATGAAGCCGACCGCTTCTCATGTTTAGGACGATCTTTTGCCGCGCAGAGCAAACGCCTGAAGCGCCGCAAAGTGCCGCCGCTGAAGCGCGCTCGGTCTTCACTTCCATTTTATTTGCAATGACCGTGTCGGAAGCAAAGGGTTAAGCCACGAGATCCAGATGACGTATCGCCACCTCGGCATGAACTGATCGTCGGCAATCAAAACAGATACTGGTAAGTGACAAGGAGTGCTGTCCGATGCGAATTGCGCAAATTGCCCCTTTGACGGAGGCAGTACCACCTAAGCTGTATGGGGGGACGGAGCGTGTCGTCCACTGGCTGACCGAAGCCTTGGTCGAACAAGGCCATGACGTGACACTCTTTGCGAGCGGTGACTCGAAGACCAGTGCGCGGCTGGAAGCCATGTGGCCCTGCGCGCTGCGTTTCGACAAAACCGTTCTCGATCCGATCGCCCTCCATATGTTGATGCTGGAGCGGGTGCGGCAGGTTGCTCATAACTTCGACATCCTGCATTTCCATTTGGACTACTATCCCTTTTCGCTGTTTTCACGCCAATCAACGCCATTTGTGACGACGTTGCATGGCAGGCTCGATCTGCCGGAGCATCAGCCGGTCTTCTCTACCTTCTCCGAAGTGCCGGTGATTTCCATCTCGAATGCGCAGCAAGAGCCGATCCCCCAGGCCGGCTGGATCGGCAATGTCTATCATGGCATGCCGGGGGAGCTGCTGCAGCCAAAGCGAGTGAAGCCAAGCTACCTCGCGTTTCTGGGACGCATCGCCCGCGAAAAACGGGTCGATCGCGCCATCCGGATTGCCGAGCAATGCGGCCTGCCCCTGAAAATCGCTGCCAAGGTGGACAAGGCGGACCGTGCCTATTACGAGACCGAGATCGAGCCGCTTCTGAAGACTCACAAGAACGTGGAGTTCATCGGCGAAATCAGCGATCGTGAGAAATCGAGCTTCCTGAGCGGCGCCATCGCCTTGCTGGTGCCAATTGACTGGCCCGAGCCTTTCGGTCTGGTCATGATCGAATCCATGGCCTGCGGAACACCGGTGATTGCCTTCGATTGCGGCTCAGCGCCGGAAGTTGTCGATGACGGGGTGACCGGCTTTGTCGTCAGCAATGAAGCCGAAGCCGTTGCGGCCGTGGCACAGGCGGCGGCTCTATCGCGGCGCAAAATCCGCGAACGTTTCGAGCAACGTTTCACCGCCGGACGCATGGCGGCGCAGTATGTGTCGATCTACAATCAGCTCATCACCAAGAAGAAGCCGGCGCTTCATCTGGTGGAGGAACCCCTGGGCCTGGAGCCGCTGGCCGTACCCCTGCAATCCTCCGTGAACGGCTGATAGTCACTGTCGATCAAAGTGATTTGTGAAAGCTGACGGGCGCATGCGGAAGCATGCACCCGTCAGCATTTTCAATTGGTGGTTACCACCCGCACATTGCCATGACGGGCGAGAACATTGACGGCAACTTCCCGGCCGGTTCTGCGCAGGGAGACGTCTATGGAACCGTCATTGACGGTCAGTCCGCGCAACGTCACATGGTCGAGGAAATCCGGCAAGGTCGGCTGGTCGAAAGCGATCTGGTTATTGTCGGTGTCGAAGGTCAAGCCGAGGCATGATTGCAACATCGATAGGGGGGCCGCGGCCGCCCAGGCTTGGGGCATGCAGGCGACAGGATAGAAAGTCGGTCCCTGGCTTTTCTGTCGCGGGAAGCCACAAAACAGTTCGGGCAGGCGCCGGAGATCGATATAGATCGAGGCTCCGAAAAGTCCTTCCAGGATACGGGCCGCCTCCTTGCGAAAGCCATAGCGGGCAAAACCGGCGGCGATCATTGCATTGTCATGCGGCCAGACCGAGCCGTTATGATAGCTCATCGGGTTGTAGCGCCTTTCCGAGGTGGCGACGGTGCGTATGCCCCAGCCCGAGAACGAGGATCGTTCCATCAAGGCTGCAGTTACGGAACGGGCCCGTTCGGGATAGGCGATGCCGGTGAAGAGCGCATGTCCGGCATTGGATGTGCGGATGCGGCATGGCGATTTCTCGCCATCCAGCGCCAGGACATAGCCGCCGATCTCCGCATCGAAAAAGCTTTCATCGAACCGCTTGCGCAAGGTCTCGGCCTTGATTTTGAAGGCCGCAGCCTCATGCATATGGCCGAGTTTCTGGGCGATTGTCGCCGCCGCCAGCCAGGCACCATAGACGTAAGCCTGAACTTCAACCAAGGCGATCGGTCCGCGGGCGAGACGGCCATCGGCGTGAAAGATCGAATCGTGGCTATCCTTCCAGCCCTGATTGGCAAGACCTTCGGCAGTCCGGCGGCCATATTCGACAAAGCCATCACCATCACGATCGCCGTAATGCTCGACCCAGTGCAATGCTGCGCTGATATTCGGCCATAGGCTCTCTATTGTCTTGAGGTCGCCAGTCCGCTCGATATAGGCCCCCGCCAGCATGACGAAAAGCGGCGTCGAATCGATGCTGCCATAATAGCGGCGGAAAGGTACCTCACGCAGTTCGGCCATTTCACCAAGACGCACTTCATGCAGGATCTTGCCGGGCTCGGCATCTGCTACCGGGTCGAGATCGGTGGCCTGGTTGGCGGCGAGGTGGCGAAGCACGCCGCGGGCGATGACCGGATCGAACCATAGCGCGGAAAGCGCCGTGATCAGGGCATCGCGGCCGAAGACGGCGCTGAACCAGGGAATGCCGGCATAAGGGTATGGCCCCTCGGGCGTGTCGGTTATCAAAGTGTAGAGATCCGAGATACAACGCCGTTGCGCCTCGTCGAATATCTTATTGGATGTGCTTATCGAGGTGGCGCGGGCAGAGGAGGCGCGGAGCGCGCGCCGGGCATTGCGCAGGGCGCCAAGGAAGGTTCGATTGACGGGGATCTCGCTCGGGGCGCTGTCGCAGCGAATCTCGATGAACAGCCGTCGCATTTCATGTGGGGCCAGCTCGATATCGAAAATTGCCTGCTCGCCTGTTACCAGCGTCGGCACGGGGTCGAAACGTAAAATGGTTTCGCGGCGACGCCCATCGAGCCCGGTATAAGCCAAAGCGAGACCGTCCCCACGTTTTTCCGTTGGGTGACGTTCGCCATGACGATCACGCTGGGTGCCTCTCACTTCGAACAGATCGGCAAAATCTGCGGAAAAGGTGATTTCCAAACGGAACCGATGCGGTGCCAAGTCGAAATTCCGAATGGCCACGCGTTCGAAACAAGCAGCGTTCCACAGGAAGCGCGAACGCCGTATATGAACAAGGTCATGCCTGAGACCGGGCTGGTTGTTCTCGATGAAGAGATCTGGGTTGGTGAGGTCGCAGGTCAGGATGGCATTGTCGTCGCGCAGGTTTGAGCTCAGCAATATCGGTCGCTCGCCTTCAAGCGTGAGGAAGAAGTGCGACAGATAGCGGGTATCACGGTGATAAATGCCCTCCGGGCTGCCAGGCAAAGCGAGCGCATCGCCGCTATGGTCGAACACGGCGAAAGTGTCGCCATGTTTCAATGTATAGGGGCGCCTCTCCTGAAGGGATATCGTGGCGGGAATGACAAATTCTGCGGAGGTGAGTGGCGTGGAGGTCGGTGTCTTCGGCTGGCTCTTGGCCGTTTGCATCGCCTTGTCTCCTTTCTTGATCTGGCGGGGCTGGCCGATACGCGCTTTTCGCGTGAAGCCTTGCCCATGCATCAGTCGGTTTGAAGCCTTTCTCTTTGCGCAGTGCCGATTCTGTACCTGGCAAACACAACGCGTGAAGGTCGGATGTCGTCCCTGAAGTTGGACAGATTACGAGCGGGCACGGCAAATCAAAAGATCAACCTGGGAGAAGAATCTTCGACGGAACACTGCACATCAGGGGGATCCCATTGCGGTTGCGCGCGGCGGCCTCGTTTCCGGCATTGCGACAACGACAGCCGTCAGGCCTATGGTGGCGAGTATCGCGAGAGTAATGAAAGCCGTATAGCTACCAAAGGTATCGGCAAGATAGCCGGTCAGGGTGGTGCTGATGGCTGCACCAATGCCCATTGCGCAGCCGATCGTGCCCTGCGCCAGGTTGAAATATCTGCTCCGGCCGCTGAGATCGGCAACGGTCAATGGCACGAGAACGCCGAGCACGGCCGCCGAGACGCCGTCCAGAACCTGGAAAAAGACGATGAGGTAGGTCTGCTCGGTGATTGACAGCAGCCATCCACGCGCGATCAGGGCAATGAAACCCAAGATAAGAAAGGGGCGACGCCCCCATTTCTCTGTCGCGCGGCCGACGATTGGCGAGAGCAGGGTGACCGTGAATTGCGGGACAATCATCGATGCTGCCACCATGATCGTCGCAGCCTCGTTCGAACGGAGGGTCACCATGCTTGCGGCTAGTGGCAACATGGCTGCATTGGCGAGATGAAAGAGACCGATGCAGGCCGCAAAAATGACCAGCGGCCGGTTCCGTACCAGTTCGGAAAGCACCGCCAACCCGGCGGTTGGCGAATAGGCACTCATTCTGCGAGCCGCGTGCATGTTCCCGGGCCTGATGCGGGAAAGAGCAAAGACCGCTGGCACAACCAGCCCCGCCGCCAGAAAGAAGACGGCTTGGTCCGATACATATTTGCCACAGAGTCCCATGATGGCTGCGGCGATACCTGTGCCGGCTGAGGCGAAGGCGGCATTGCGCCCAAGGCGTTCACTGACCTTGTCCGGACCGACGAGGCTGAGGCTGAGCGATACCAATGAAAAGCCGAGGACACAGCTCGCTCCGGCATGCAGGATCCGCGTCGCAAAGACGACGACCAAGATAGGCCAGGCGGCGAAGGCAAAGGCACTGATGCCGATCAGAATGAGAGAGATCGCTGCGAGGGTCCGGATCGATCTTACGCCATCGACCAGGGCGCCGAGCGGAATCTGCCCTACGAGGCTGACAATCCCGCTGACCGTCAGCACAAGGCCGATGTCGATTTGTGTCCATTTCTGTGATGTCAGGAAGACGGCGACAAAGGGACCGAAGCCGGTCTGGATATCGGCGACGAAGAACACAAACCAGTCGAGCGCACGGTTGTGTCGCCCGCCACTTGGCCCATTGGCGGATGACGGCAGATCCTGGTGATCCTTTCTGTGCTCGGCGGAATGGCCTTGGCTGGTTAAAGAGTCCAAATCGCGCTTCTTCATGCCGGCCCGCCCTTTACCCATTTCCCAAAGTGGGATCAGGGGGCCTGGGTGGGGGAATTGCCCTGGCTGGGCGCAGCGTTGCCTGGTGTCGGTGTTGGAATCGATGTCGCGGGGGCTGGCACGGATGGAGCCGGTACCGACGGGGCTGGTGTTGACGGCGCCGGGGTCGAGGGAGATGGCGTCGAAGGTGAGGGTGTCGATGGCGCGGGAATGGCTGGTGGGGGAACTGCCGGCGTCGGCGGCGCGGGCGTGGTGTCCGTTGCTGCCGCTGCCGGTGTTGCGGGATTAGCCGGATTAGCTGGGTTGGGCTGTGGTGCTGCATCGGTCGAACCAATGATCACGACCGGTTCGCCGGGCTTGTAGGCAGGGGCGGCCCGCAATTGGTCCTGCGACAACTGGGCAACGACTTTATCCATGGCGCCGCTTTTCGGAAAATGCAGTGCGCGCCAATCGACCGCGATCTTGCGCGTGCCGACACCGAGGAAGCCGCCGAAATCGATGACGGCGGCCCGCACCATGCCCTTGTGATCGACCATGACATCGACAATCCGTCCCATGTCATCGCCGGAGGCACTGACGACCGGCTTGCCAAGAATCGTGTCCGTTGTTCCTTCGACGACGACGGCAGGGGTTTCAACCGCACCGGGCGCTGCCTGCGCTGATGGTGCTGGCGCAGCCTGGGGCGTCGCGGGGGCGGCACTGCTGTTGCCGGCGGGGGCTGGATTGCTCGGCACCTGGTCGCCTGTTGTTGGATTGGCGGGCGCCGGGCTACTCGACTGGCCGGCGGATGGTGCTGTCGGCGCGAGTTGTTGCGTCGGTGTCGGGCTCGCTGCGGGCTGGTCTTGCGCCTGAGCTGTCGCTGACAGGGACAGGAGGGCGTAGAGCGACAGCGCGATGATGCATGACGGCAAGCGGTCGGTTGGGACTGGTGGTGTCATTGGTGTCGCTCCCAGGCAGGAGGATCATGTTGTATCTTTATTTGCGACCGCCGATTTCGGCGGCACATACGGAAGCTCCTGCATGTGGAATAGCGATGCATGGTTGGAAGCTCGCGAGCAGCCCACATGGCCTATTGCAACGCAGGATGAGGCCGGCGGGTTCCGTCTCCGCAGCGGAGCGCCCGGTTTGGGGGCATAACGCCGACTTGGCCCCCTCCGCCCATGGCATCTGGACCTAACCGGGCCGGGAGGCGCTGGCTATCCTGGACACAGCCTGAAACCGCGATTCCGGGGAAGAGTGGCTTGTCCGGTGTGCGCGAGAAGCGTCGATGGGGTGCTAAAATGAAAATGACGACGGAAGAAGCCTTTGTGAAGGTCTTGCAGATGCATGGCATCGAGCATGCCTTCGGCATCATCGGCTCGGCCATGATGCCGGTTTCCGATCTTTTTCCGAAAGCGGGGATTACCTTCTGGGACTGTGCCCATGAGACCAATGCCGGCCTGATATGCGACGGCTTCACCCGTACCACGGGCAAGATGGCGATGGCGATCGCCCAGAACGGTCCCGGTGTCACCGGCTTCGTCACCGCCATGAAGACCGCCTACTGGAACCATACGCCGATGCTGCTGGTGACACCGCAGGCGGCGAATCGCACGATCGGCCAGGGCGGCTTCCAGGAAGTCGACCAGATGGCGATGTTCGAGGAGATGGTCTGCTACCAGGAAGAGGTGCGCGATCCCGTCCGCATGGCCGAGGTGCTGAACCGCGTCATCCTCAAGGCCTGGCGCGGCTGCGCTCCGGCGCAGATCAACGTGCCGCGTGATTTCTGGACCCATGTGATCGATATAGAGCTGCCGCAGATCGTCCACTTCGAGCGCCCGTCCGGTGGCCGCAATGCGATCACCGAGGCGGCGCGCCTGCTCTCGGAAGCGAGCTTCCCGGTCATCCTCAATGGTGCCGGCGTGGTCATCGGCAATGCCATTGCGGATGCGACGGCCCTGGCCGAGCGCCTGGATGCGCCGGTCTGCTGCGGCTACCAGCATAACGATGCCTTTCCTGGCAACCATCCGCTCGCCGTCGGCCCGCTGGGTTATAACGGCTCCAAGGCGGCGATGGAGATCATCGCCAAGGCCGATGTGGTGCTGGCGCTCGGCACCCGCCTCAATCCCTTCTCCACCTTGCCCGGCTATGGCATCGATTACTGGCCGAAGAATGCCAAGATCATCCAGGTCGACATCAATGCCGACCGCATCGGCCTCACCAAGAAGGTGACAGTGGGTATCTGCGGTGATGCGAAGCAGGTCGCACAGCAGCTCCTCCAGCAGCTGGCCTCGAAGGCCGGCGACAAGGGCCGGGCGGAACGAAAGGCCCTCATCCATCAGACCAAGTCGGCCTGGCTGCAACAGCTCTCGTCGATGGATCACGAGGATGATGATCCCGGCACGTTCTGGAACCAGGAGGCCCGCAAGAAGGATGCCGACCTGATGTCGCCGCGCCAGGTCTGGCGGGCGGTGCAGGCCGCTTTGCCGCGCAACGCCATCATCTCGACGGACATTGGCAACAACTGCGCCATCGGTAATGCTTATCCGAGCTTTGACGAGGGCCGCAAATATCTCGCCCCCGGCATGTTCGGGCCCTGTGGCTATGGCTTCCCGTCGATCGTCGGCGCGAAGATCGGTAACCCGCAGGTGCCGGTCGTTGGCTTCGCCGGTGACGGTGCCTTCGGCATCTCGATGAATGAGATGGGATCGATCGGCCGGGAGAACTGGCCGGCGATCACCATGGTGATCTTCCGCAATTACCAATGGGGTGCCGAGAAGCGCAACACGACGCTGTGGTACGACAACAATTTCGTCGGCACCGAGCTCAATCCCGGCATGAGTTATGCCAAGGTCGCGGAAGGCTGCGGCCTCAAAGGCGTCGTCGCCAGGACGCCGCAGCAGGTGACGGAAGCGATCAAGACGGCGATCGCCGAGCAGATGAAGGGCACCACCACCTTCATCGAGGTCATCCTCAACCAGGAACTGGGCGAACCCTTCCGCCGCGATGCGATGAAGAAGCCCGTTCCGGTCGCCGGCATCAGCCGGGCCGATATGCGGCCACAGCAATAGCCAACGACAGCAACGAAAACGGGGAGGAAGCATCGCTTCCTCCCCGTACTATTTTCGGATCATCGTTTCACAGCGACGAAATTATGCCGCGATCAGCTGGGCCGGCTCGGCCAGAGACGGGAGGTCATCTTTACTATCCAGGATATCCGGGCTCACCGGATGCCAATAGATCCCGCTCTCCCGATAAGGTTTCAACATCGCGCGCAACTGATCGACAGGCGTGGCCGGATTAAGCCAGGCGGCGTAATCCGATTTGGCGAGAATCACGGGAACGCGCACTGCGAGCGGTGCAATGGTGCCGTTGTCCATCACCGTCAGCAGTGCACATTGTTGCTGGCGCTGCGCCCCGGTGGAGAGGGCTGTCTGCCAAATACCGGCAAAGCAGAAAGGACCATCCTCGATGAGGCGGACCAGCCAGGGTTGGCGGCCTTGACCAGCGCGCTTTTCGCATTCATAGAAGCCGTCCGCCGGAATGAGGCAGCGGTGTTGCAATGAGGCCTGTGCCGCATCTTCGAATGACCGTTCCGGAATTTCGATTTCGGTGAGAAGCGTTTCGCCTCCACCCACCGACTGCAAACCCCATCGCATCATCGTCAACCTGTTGCCGGCTTCGCTCGGATAGATCACAGGCACGTGCTGCTGCGGGCAGATATTGTGGCGTGGTGTCAACTCAAGGGCACCAGAAAAAGTCAAACCTTGCCGCAACGAGCCAAGGTCGCTGGTCTGAATGTAGCGATGGCACATGGGATACCTGTTGGATGAAGGCGTGAGGGGCGAGTTCTTCTTTATCTTGTACTAACGCTTATATTGCCCGATCGGTCGGTTCCGTCTCATCACAACCGCGTCAGCATGATCTCTGTTGAGCGCTAACAGTCCGTCTTCACGCGAGCGTGAAGGAGGAGTCACGGCTGCGTGTGATGGCAGAACCATATTTTCCTGCGGCTGTTGATCTAGCAGTTGTTTCAGTACGTCTCGTTTGTCTGCGCAAGCCGCTGCTTGTGAGCACAACAGAAGCTGTGGCTGATTTCGATTGAAGGCAACCCGACAATCATCGACAGCATGAGGGTAAAGGATGCGGCGTCTCTTGCATCTCGACGGTCTGCGTGGATGGGCCGCCTTGTTCGTCATTCTTCATCATCTCGAGCTCGGTTTCCTGCCGGCGATCAAGGGACCGAATGATGGCATATCCCCTGTTCTCGGGCCGTTATCCTTCATTGTCGACGGCCCCCTTGCCGTATCCATCTTCTTCCTTCTCTCCGGCATTGTGCTGACGGAGGCCGTGGAGGCTGCGCGGCAGCGTACGGACAAGGGGAAAGTCGGCTTTACCGGTCTGGTGGTGAAGCGCTGGCTGCGTCTCGGTCTGCCGATCGTGGTGACTGGTTTCTTGATTCTCGTGCTCTTCGTCTCGGTCGGCAATCATACGCAGGAAGCCAGTGCCGTTGCTGGCTCGGACTGGATGCATACACTTTTCCCGCCGGGCTACCATCCGGCTTTCCTGGAGGTTTTGCGCGAGACGACGATCGGCGCCTTTATCGGCCCACACACGCCGCTGCATGATCCGGTTTTGTGGACCATCCGCATCGAATTCCTGGGATCGATCCTGGTTTTCCTGCTGTGCCTCTTCGTGCCGGCAGGCTTTGCGCGCTTGGCTGCCTGCGCGATTGCCGGCGGCATGCTCATTGCCATTCCATCCTGGCTGCCGAATTTCTGCGCATTGTTTGCCGTGGGCGTGGCCCTGCGTGATCTCGTCGAAAAATGCCGACCTGCATTTGAGCGACATCAGCTCATGTGTGATGCCATAGGGCTGGGGGCTGTTCTCGCCGGGGCTATGCTGTATCCGCTGCTCGACCTGTTGGTGCCCCAGGCAATGGACCAGCTTGGCCAGCTCGCCGACCCGATGGGGCATATGAGCCAATGGACGGCTCGGTCGATCCTGATTGTCGCCGGCACGCTCCTTTCCCCGACTGTCCAGGGGTTCTTCAGCCTGCCGCTATCCCTGTTCCTGGGGCGGGTGTCCTTCGGGCTCTATCTGCTTCATCTCCCGATCCTGCTGTCGTTGGGGATTGGCAGCTACCTGACGCTGCAGCCGATCGCCGGCCCGGATATGGCCGCCGCGGTGACAGCCTTCCTGGTCCTCACCATTTCCATGCTGGGGGCGATACTGTTCCATCATCTGGTTGAACGCCCGTCGATCCGGCTGGCCGGCAAGGCGGAAGCCCTGACCACAACCGCTATCCAACCGGCCTGACCTTTCGGCCGACGGCAGGTATCCCTGCCAGAATCGGCGAGCCGCCCCCGTTCCGGGCCTAAAAATGGGTTTCCGGACCGGCCGTGAGCCGATATTTGTGGCTGGGAAGCCGCAAATCTCCAGGCTGCCGGAAGGAAACTGTCCCGCTGGGCTTCATTTTTACCCGGGCGATTTTCCTTTATTATTGCTTTTCAATGAATTAGTTTTCAGGACGGTCAGGCGGGGCTGCAGGAAAAGCACCCCTGTTCCTGCCAAATTCCATTGACACATCAATGTCGCACAGTATATTCCCGGCCCTTGGAACGGGTCGCCCGGGATCGGCGCTGACAGCGCTTGCGCAGGCGGCCCCTGTTTTTTTGACCGCCCGGGATGGGCAACGGTCCGGGAACGGCCGTAAGAAGATATAGAGCAGGACATCATGTTCGCAGTGATCAAGACCGGCGGCAAGCAGTACAAAGTCGCCAAGAACGACGTCATCCTGGTCGAGAAGCTCGACGTTGAAGCCGGTGCCGATGTGTCGCTGGACCAGGTTCTGATGGTTGGCGACGACGCCAGCACCAAGCTCGGCACCCCGGTGGTCGCCGGCGCCAGCGTTTCGGCCAAGGTGCTGGACCAGGCCCAGACCGACAAGGTGCTGGTGTTCAAGAAGCACCGCCGCCACAACTATCGCCGCAAGAATGGTCATCGCCAGAAGGTGACTGTCCTGCGTATCACGGACATCAAGGTCGCCTGAGGCTTCGGCCCGCGATCTGTGATCGATTAAGGAGACAGCACAATGGCACATAAAAAAGCAGGCGGTAGCTCCCGCAACGGTCGCGATACAGCCGGCCGTCGTCTTGGCGTCAAGAAGTTCGGTGATGAGGCGGTGATCGCCGGCAACATCATCATCCGTCAGCGCGGCACCAAGGTCCATCCGGGCAAGAATGTCGGCATGGGCCGCGATCACACCCTGTTCGCGACCACCAACGGCAAGGTCGAGTTCCACCGCACGACCGGTGGCAAGACCTTCGTTTCGGTGATCCCGCAGGCCTGAATGAGCTCCCGCGCCGTCGACTGACCGGCGCAGCCATTCACGACCGAGGATTTGGAAGGGGAATGGCTCCCAGGGGCCATTCCCCTTTTCCTTTGCGATCACCAGATCAACAGACCCGATAACCTGAAAGCCAGCCGATAGGCGGAACCTAAGATGAAGTTTCTCGATCAAGCCAAGATTTTCGTGAAGAGCGGCGATGGCGGTGCCGGCTGCGTCAGCTTCCGGCGCGAGAAGTTCATCGAATTTGGTGGTCCCGATGGCGGCGATGGCGGCCGCGGTGGCGACATCATCGTCGAATCCGTCGCCAATCTGAACACCCTCATCGATTATCGCTATGCACAGCATTTCAAGGCGCGCCGCGGCTATCACGGCAGCGGCCGTAACCGCACCGGCCAGGATTCCGAGCCGATCATCCTACGCGTGCCCATCGGCACCCAGATCCTCGACGAGGACCGCGAGACGGTGCTCTATGACCTGAAGAAGCCCGATATGCGCGTCATCCTGTGCCGTGGCGGCGATGGCGGCTTCGGCAACGCCCATTACAAAACCTCGACCAACCAGGCGCCGCGCCAGCATGGCGAAGGCTGGCCGGGCGAGGAGCGCTGGGTCTGGCTGCGCCTGAAGCTGATTGCCGATTGCGGCCTCGTCGGCCTGCCCAATGCTGGCAAGTCGACCTTGCTGGCGGCCACCAGCCGCGCCAAGCCGAAGATCGCCGACTACCCCTTTACGACGCTGACGCCGCAATTGGGTGTGGTCCATGTCGACCAGAGCGAATTCGTGCTGGCCGATATCCCCGGCCTGATCGAAGGTGCCCATGACGGCGCCGGCCTTGGCCATCGCTTCCTCGGCCATGTCGAACGCTGCGGCGTCCTCATCCATCTGATTGATGGCACGCAGGAAGATGTGGTCGATGCCTATAAGACCATTCGCGGCGAGTTGCAGGCCTATAGCCCGGTCCTTGCAGCCAAGCCTGAGATTGTCGTTCTCAACAAATGCGATTCGCTGCTGCCGGAAGAGATCCTCGAGAAGCAGAAGCTGCTCGCCAAGGCGGCGAAGCTGAAGCGCAGCCGGGCCAAGAACGCGGTCGAGCCGGTGCTCGCCGCTTCGGGTGCGACCGGTCTTGGCATCAAGGAATTGTTGCGCCAGGTGATGGAGATTGTCCGCGAGCATCGGGCGCGGATGAATGAAGAAGAGGCGCAAGCGGAAGAGGAAGCTAGCCACGATGGCCCGATCCTGCGGGTGACGGCTGAAGACGATGGTGAAGAGATCATCGTTGCCGGCAATGAACGTGCCGGCAGTGAGCATGACGGGGACGCATAAGGGGCAGGCATGACCGAGAAACGGCGCGGGGCGAAGGAACAGAATATCGCAACATCGAAGCGCCTGGTCGTGAAGATCGGCAGCGCCTTGCTGGTCGATGACGAAACCGGCGATATCCGCCGCAAATGGCTCGATGCCCTGACGGATGACGTTGCCACGCTGCGCAAGCGCGGCATCGAGGTGGTGCTGGTGTCATCGGGCGCCATCGCCGTCGGTAGGCGCCATCTCGGCCTTGTGACTGGTGCGCTGCGGCTGGAGGAGAAGCAGGCTGCCGCCGCCACCGGCCAGATCCGGCTGGCGCACGCCTATCAGGAACGTCTCGCGCGCCACGACATCACCGTCGCCCAGATCCTGCTGACCCTCGACGATACCGAGGAACGCAACCGCCATCTCAATGCGCGCTCGACACTGAACACGCTCTTGAAGATGGAAGCCGTACCGGTCATCAATGAGAACGATACGGTGGCGACCTCGGAAATTCGCTTCGGCGACAATGACCGTCTCGCGGCTCGTGTCGCTGCGATGATCAGTGCCGATACGCTGATTCTCCTGTCCGATATCGACGGCCTCTATACCGCCGATCCGCGCAAGGACAAGGATGCGCAGTTCATCCCTGAGATCACCGAGCTCACCAATGAGGTCGAGGCGATGGCGGGCGAAGCACCGCCGGGCTATTCCTCGGGCGGCATGGTGACCAAGCTCTCCGCGGCGCGCATTGCAATGGCTGCGGGCTGCCGCATGGCGATCGCCAATGGCCATCGTATGAACCCTCTGCAGGCCTTGCTCGATGGCGCTACCTGCAGCTGGTTCCTGCCCTCGGCAACGCCGCGGACCGCGCGCAAGCGCTGGATCGCCGGTGCGCTCAAGCCCAAGGGCAAGATCGCCGTCGATGCCGGTGCGCTTGGTGCCTTGAAGGCCGGTCGCAGCCTGCTGCCCGCTGGTGTCATCCGCGTCGAGGGGCGCTTCGAGCGGGGTGACGCCGTGGTGGTGACCGATCCGGCCGGCGCCGAAATTGCACGCGGCCTCATCGCCTATAATGCCCGCGATGCCAAGTTCATCATGGGTCATAAGAGCCGCGAGATCGCCGACTTGCTCGGCTATCGCGGGCGTGATGAAATGATTCATCGCGACGATCTGGTCCTCAGTTGAGACAGCGTAGGTAGAGACGATGACGGCCTTGCAGCAACTTAAAACCGCCGAAACCGATGATCTCGCCACCCAGATGAAAAAGCTGGGGCAGGCTGCAAAGGAAGCGGCTGCCAGGCTTGCGCTCGCCGATCGACTGACCAAGGATCGCGCCTTGAAGGCGATGGCCGCCGCCTTGCGGGCCGACCGGGTGAAGATCATTGCCGCCAATGCCGAGGACATGGCGGAGGCCAAGCAGCGCGGCTTGACCGCCGCTCTGCTCGATCGCCTGATGCTGGATGAGAAGCGGGTCGAGGCGATGGCGCGGGGGCTGGAGGAGATCGCCGAATTGCCGGATCCCGTCGGCCGTGAGCTTGCTGCCTGGGATCGCCCCAACGGTTTGAGGATCGCCCGCATCGCGGTGCCGCTCGGTGTCATCGGCATCATCTATGAAAGCCGCCCCAATGTGACGGCCGATGCCGGCGGGTTGTGCCTGAAATCCGGCAATGCCGCGATCCTGCGCGGCGGTTCCGAGAGCGCCCGCTCATCACTGGCGATCCTCGCCTGCCTTCAAGCCGGGTTGCGCGAAGCCGGCCTGCCGGAAGCGGCCATCCAATGCCTGCCGACCACGGATCGTGCCGCTGTCGGCATCATGCTGACCATGACCGACGCGATCGACCTCATCATTCCCCGCGGCGGACGCAGCCTCATTGAGCGTGTGGCGGCGGAAAGCCGGATCCCGGTGCTGAAGCATCTCGACGGCAATTGCCACACCTATGTCGAAGCCACGGCCGATGCCGAGAAGGCGCGCCGCATCGTTCTCAATGCCAAGATGCGCCGGACCGGCGTCTGCGGCGCCACCGAAACCTTGTTGGTCGATCAGTCGCGCAAGGACGACCTGCTGCCGGTGCTGGTCAAGGATCTGCTGGAAGCCGGCTGTGCCGTGCGTGGCGATGTTGCTGCCCAGGCGATTGATGGCCGCGTCACGGCCGCGACCGATCTCGACTGGGACACCGAGTTCCTTGACGCCATCATCGCCGTGAAGCTGGTGGCAGGCGTCGACGCAGCGATTGCCCATGTCAACCGCCATGGCTCGCACCATACCGAGGCGATCATCACGGAAGATGCCGCGGCGGCGGAGAAGTTCCTGCGCGAGGTCGATGCCGGCATCGTCATCCATAACAGCTCGACGCAATTTGCCGATGGCGGCGAATTCGGCATGGGGGCGGAGATCGGCATTTCCACCGGCAAGCTGCATGCGCGCGGCCCGGTCGGCGCAGAACAACTGACCAGCTATAAATACGTGGTCAGAGGGACGGGTCAGATCCGCCCATGATCGTGGCGGGCGGCGATGCAGGTGGCGATTCTGGGGTAGGGGACAACCCGGGGGAGATCGGTGCGGCGGCGTAAAATCGGCCTACTCGGCGGCTCGTTCAATCCGGCACATGATGGCCATCGTGACCTTAGCCTGGCGGCACTGACGACGCTCGGCCTTGACGAGGTATGGTGGCTGGTCACCCCGCAGAATCCCTTGAAGCCGGTTTCCGGCATGGCGCCGCTGCCGCAGCGATTGAAACTTGCCAGGGCCGAGACCCGGCATCCGCGCCTCATCGTCACCGATATCGAGTGTCGGCTCGGCACGCGCTACACCGCTGATACGCTCGCCAAACTGGTAGAAAGATACCGATCCTGCGATTTTGTCTGGCTCATGGGTGCCGACAATTTGATCCAGTTTGACCGTTGGAAGGATTGGCAACAGATATTTCATCTCCTACCAATTGCGGTTTTTGACAGACCGACCTATACTTATAGTGCACTGGCCGCCAAGGCGGCCCGGCGATTTGCCAGGTACCGGAAGCGCGAAAGCGCGAGCCATCTTCTGGCACTGGCGTCGACGCCGGCTTGGACGTTCGTGCATCATCGGCTGAATCCGATTTCAGCCACCGCGATCCGTGCCGCCGCTTCGAAAGCCCAGGCTCTCGCAAGCAAAAAGTAACGGCAAGGCGTGGTTGGCCGATCGGGCGTGATGATAACGGTCCGGCGCATTGGCCGATGGCGCCGGCTAGGAGGGTAGCGACCATTCCTCGTGCAAAGAAGGCAGCACTCACGGCTGCATTGGTGACCGACGACGTATTGAAGATCGTCGAATCGTCCCTGGACGATGACAAGGCCGAGAACATCGTCTCCATTGATCTCCGCGGCAAATCCAACATCGCTGATTATATGGTCATTGCCAGTGGCCGCTCCTCGCGGCAATTGGCAGCAATGGCCCAGCATCTTGATGAAAAGCTGCACAAGCTCGGCATCAAGGGCGTCGCTGTCGAAGGCAAGACCCAGGGCGATTGGGTGCTGCTCGATGGTGGCGACATTGTCGTTCATCTCTTCCGACCGGAAGTTCGCGAATTCTACAATCTCGAGAAGATGTGGGGCGCCGAACTGCCTGAGCCGGAGCGCGTCACCGCCATCGCCTGACGGCGAACGGCTGGTCTGATACGCCGTGCTGCCCTATACGGGCGGTGCGTGCGGATGCTATATGACCGCAGGCCGGTGAGGTGACCGGCCTGAAGAGAGTTTGTCAGGCGCCGGAAGACAGACAGTCAGTCGGCCGGCCAGAGATAGTGCGTAGTCTGCGCGCTTCACATCAGGAACCCACCCCATGACTTCCCCCCAGCCTGCCACTTCCCTCGGCCCTGCCTCTGACAAGATCGATGTCATCCCCTTTGACGCGCGCCGTTTCAAATCGGCGGCGCAGCATTACCTGAGCGGCCGCCCGGCCTATCCGGCGCGCTTGACCGAGATGGTCGCCCGGCTTTGCGGCTTGCCGGCAAATGGCCGCGTGCTCGATCTCGGCTGCGGTCCCGGCCAGTTGGCGATGGCCTTCGCGCCTTATGCCGGTTTGGTCCTGGCTGTCGATCCCGAACCGGAGATGCTGGCGCTTTGCCAACAGCAGGCAACGGAACGTGGTTTCCGGCATGTCGAGACACGGCAAGGCAGTTCGCAGGATCTCGATGCAAGCTTTGGAAAATTCGAACTGGTGGTGATCGGCCGGGCCTTTCATTGGATGGACCGGATCGCCACCTTGCGGCAGCTTGATCAATTGATCGCACCCGGCGGCGCCATCGTCCTTTTCGGCGATCGTCATCCCAAGGTGCCTGCCAATGCCTGGCAGGAAATCTTCAGCGAGATTGTCGACCGCTATGCAGCGGCCGATCCGGGGCGCGCCTTGCGCAAATCCCCGAACTGGGTCAGGCATGAGGCGGTCCTGCTGGATTCCCCCTTCAATCAGTTGGAGCGTCATGCGGTTGTCGAACAGAAGAGCCTGCCCTTGGACCAGGTCGTGGAACGGGCGCTCTCCCGCTCCAGCACCAGCAGGGAGCGGCTCGGCAAGGCTGCCGACGACATGGTTGCGGAACTTCGAAACAGGCTTCTGCCGGCGACGGGCAGCGATCTGTTGACCGAAGTCGTCGAGGCAGAAGCGCTGATCGCCAGGCGTATGGCCTGACGCTATGGGCTGGCGCTAGCTGGCGAGCGGCGTCGCAGTGGCGTGATCCGGCCCGCCGGTGCTGAAGAAGGCATCGGCCATGGCGCGACCGATTTCCTGGCCTTCGAGAATGATCTCGCTGGCGCCGCACTCGTTCAGATGAGCCGATTCAACCGCCGAATGGGCGCGGACGATGATCGGCAGGTCCGCCCTGATAGCGCGCGCCTGTTCGGTGATCTGGCCGGCTTCAAATCCGTTTGGCACCGCCACGAAGAGGCAGCGGGCTGCAGCGAGATTGGCCTTGTCGATCACATCCGGCTTGGCGCCGTTATCGACGATGATCTGCACCTGGTCGGCGATCGCCTGATCGATCAGAGCCCGATTGGTCTCGATGATGGCGACGGGCAGATCCTGCGCCAGAGCGGCCGTCACGATCGCCTGGCCAACGCGCCCATACCCGACCACCACCACATGCCCGCTGAGAGTGATCGTCGCCGGAATGTCGTCCTGGTGGTCAACGCCGAGGCCATCCCCTATCGCCGCCTGTCGCGCTTTCCGGCGATCGAGCGCCATGAAGAGCAGGGGATTGGCAAGGATCGACAGGATGGCGCCGGCGAGGATGTAGTCGCGCCCTTCGCCCGGCATCAGGCCGAGATCGACACCAAAGGTGGCGAGGATGAAGGAGAATTCGCCAATCTGCGCCAAGCTGGCGGAAATCGTCAGGGCGGTGCCGGTCGGATAGCGGAACAGCCGTACAATGGCAAAAGCCGCCACCGATTTGCCGAAGACGATGATGAGGAAGGCAGCCAGGACGGGCAGAGGCGCTCGCACCAGAATGGTCGGATCGAACAGCATGCCGACCGAGACGAAGAACAGGACGGCGAAAGCATCGCGCAGCGGCAGGGTCTCCTGTGCCGCCTGGTGGCTGAGATCGGATTCGCTCAGCACCATGCCGGCAAAGAAGGCGCCAAGGGCGAAGGAAACGCCGAACAAAGCGGCGGCACCAAAGGCGACGCCCAGGGAGATCGCCAGCACCGCCAGGCGAAACAATTCGCGTGATCCTGTCTGGGCGATGTAATGCAGCAGCCAGGGGATCAGCCGCCGCCCCACCACCAGCATC
>Ga0209148_1000647_pt1 | contig 30166 bp, 27 predicted proteins | sample AraplaCol_mMF_r2_2_FD_184288 | JGI IMG/M metagenome (GOLD analysis project Ga0209148, IMG submission 184288) | Arabidopsis root microbial communities from North Carolina, USA - plate scrape CL_Col_mMF_r2 (SPAdes) (version 2) | ecosystem: Host-associated > Plants > Roots > Endosphere | place... | reverse complement strand
GATTTCACCGAAATATCGTGCAGGAAGTCGCGGAAATATTCGGCGTGGGCGCGCGCGACGCGGGCCGATTCGCCGCTCTCGACGAGCTTATCGCCGACAAAAGCCCGGGTCGTGTCGAGCAGGCGGTATCGCAGCCGTCGTTCCGCAGGCGACGTCGCGATCAGGGATTTCGACAACAGGTTGGAGATCGCTTCGACGGCCTCGGCCTCGTCGATGCCCTGACTTGCAGCGACTGCGAGTGCAGCTTCCAGCGTGAAGGGGCCGACGAAGACCGACAATCCGCGCACGGTCGCGCTCTCCGCCGTTGGCAGAAGATCGTAGCTCCAGCTCAGCGCCGCGCTCAGCGTCTGATGCCGGGGAATTGCGGTGCGGCGTCCCCGCCAAAGCAGCGAGAAACGGCTGTCGAGCAGCGAAGCCGTGCCGGCGATGCCGTAGGCATTGACCCGTCCGGCGGCAAGCTCGATTGCGAGCGCAATGCCGTCGAGGCGCCGGCAGATATCAGCGACGAGAGGTGCATCCTCCTCACTGAGTTCGAATTCGCTCAGGCTCTCGGCGATTCGCTCGACGAAAAGCTGGCTCGCCGGATAGGCAAGGACGTCGGCCATGCTCAGTCCGTCGCGTTGCGGCGGACAATCCAGCGGAAACAGCCGGTAGACCCGTTCGCCCTCGGTGCGGAAGGATTCCCGGCTGGTGGCGAGAATATGCAGCTCCGGGGCTTCCCGCACGATGCGTTCTGCTAGGGGCGCAAGCTCGTCGATGATATGCTCGCAGCTGTCGAAGACCAGCAGCATCCGGCGAGTGCGCAGCGACTGCAGCAGCCCCGGTTGCGGGTCGCCGGAACTGACGGTCAGGCCAAGGGCTGCGGCTATCGTGCCGGAGACGAGTCGCGGGTCCGTCAGCGCGCCAAAATCGACGAAACAGACCTGGCCCTCGAAGGCCGCATACTGGCCATGCGCCACAGCGAGCGCGACAGAGGTCTTGCCGATGCCGCCGGGGCCGACGATGGTGACGAACCGATGCAAGGCAAGTTCGCCTCCGATCTTCTCGACCGCGTCGTCGCGGCCGATCATCTTCGCAAGCGGGGCGGGCAGGGCGCGCAGCGAGGAGACAACTGCGCTTGTCCTGATCTCCGCAGGTGCCGCGCGCAGCAGCGGCGCCGTGAAACAATAGCCCCGGCCAGGCACGTTGACGACATAGCGGGAGCCTTCGCCGGCATCGCCCAGAGCCTTGCGGAGCGAGGTGATGTGAAAGCGCAGGCTGCCCTCATCGACATTCACGTCGGCCCAGACCCGCTTGACCAACTCCCGCTTGTCGACGACCTCGCCGGCGCGTTCGGCGAGAAAGATCAGGATGTCGAGCGCGCGGCCGCCGAGATGCAGCGGTACGCCATCCTTTTCGAGCAGCCGCGACCGGGGAAACAGTCGGAAGGCCCCGAAGGAAATGGCCGAGTCCTGGTCGTTAGTGTCCGGCACGCGCCATGGTTCCAGCGAAAGGAAAGTGCTGCTGTCTGTTTGATCTAACAGAACGTTGCAGCGAGTAAACCGGCCGAAAGCGGCGAAATCGAGCAACAGGCATGAGGACCGGGGCGAAAGCGTTGAGACGAAACGCTGCGAATTTTGTTTAAACGCGAATGGCTTATGCGGAAAGCGGGAAAATTCAGCAGAGTGCTTCAGGCTGATGCTTCAGCCATGGCCTGAGTATGTCGCGCGCCCTGCAATCATAACACAATCTTGCAACGTCTAACGAGCATGCGCCGCGGGTCTGCATCATTATAGCCTTCGAGTTAGGCCCATTTCCAAAGGGGGAAGGCTATGATACCGGATATCAGCTCTCTGCCGAACGACAGGGGCGTTGCATCACATAATGTCGCCAATCCGGATGACGTCTCGCGCGACTGGGAACTCGTGCTGCGTGAGTCGCACCATCGTATGAAAAACACGCTGACGCTGCTGGGTGCGTCAGTCCGTCGCGACTTTACGCGGGCCGGCGGCCGAAACATGTCGGTTGCAGTGGACCGGCTCGAGCGGCGCATCGTCGCCTTCGGCCGGCTGTATCAGCTTTTGTCCGACAATGACGATCTCTCTGAGGTCTCCGTCGGGGCCTTCTTCGAAAATCTGTGTGGTGCGCTTTCCGAAGCGGTGCTGGAACCGGCCGGCATCCGCTGCGAGGCATCGGTCGAAAACGGTCTGCTGCCGGCCTGGCAGTGCCACCGGCTCGCGCTGATGCTGACGGAGCTGGTTACGAATGCGGCAAAGCATGCCTTTCCGCACAAGAAGGGCGCGTTGATCCGCATCGAGGTTGTGAATCACGAGGGCAGCTGGCTCTGCGCGGTGGCCGACAATGGCGTCGGCGCGACCGGACCGCTTCAGGGGGCCGGCAGCCGGATCCTGGAAGGCCTGGCGCGCAGCATCTCTGCCCGAATGCAGGGCGAAGCCGGGCAGGGCGGCACGCGTGTCACTATCGCGATGCCGCTCGCCGCAGCCTGAAGAATTGGCAGCTCGCAAGCCTAACAAAGCATAACAACCGATAACGGGCATTATTCCATCGTTCGCGCGAAACTCGTGGTGTCACAAACGGCTCGGTGCCGAGCCCGTATCGCAGATCAGGGAGTTCGACATGACCACCGCCGAGATGAATCATCCAGCCGCCGCCAAACCGGCGAAATCGCGTGGCGTCGACCTCAAGCTCGAGGTCGTCGTGATCCCCGTATCGGATGTGGATCGCGCCAAAACATTTTATGCGAGTCTCGGCTGGAGACTGGATGCCGATTTCGCCTCTGCCGACGGCTGGCGCGTCATTCAATTCACGCCACCGGGTTCAGCCTGTTCGGTGATCTTCGGCAAAAACGTCACATCGGCGGCGCCCGGCTCGGCGCAAGGCCTGTATCTGATTGTGTCCGACCTCGAAGCCGCACGGCGGGATCTGCTCGCGCGCGGCGTCAAGATCAGCGAACCCTTTCACGGAGCCGGCGATGCCCACGCCGGCACGGACGAGCCGTATCTGTTCGGCAGTATCAGGCTCAACGGTGCTGATCCAAAACGCGGCAGCTACAGCTCGTTTGCCTCCTTCAGAGATCCAGACGGCAACGGCTGGCTGTTTCAGGAAATCACGACACGGCTGCCAGGCCGCATCGAGGCAACGGACACCACGTTCACTTCATCAAGCGAACTTGCAGGCGCGCTGCGGCGTGCGGCCGCGGCGCATGGCGAGCACGAGAAGCGGACCGGCGGACACGACGAGAACTGGCCGGACTGGTACGCCGATTACATCGTGCGCGAGCAGGCGGGTCAGCCGCTGCCGACCTGACCTACGGCCGCAACCGTTCGGTCGCCATTCACGGCGCGCGATAGCTGATCGCGCGCCGTGATGCGTTGCAGGCACATCTTGCGATGATCACGCTTCGTCGCGCTTCAATCCTGCGTCACGACAACTCGCAACGGCTAACGCACCCTAACAATCGATAACGAGCCAATGGCCGATGTCTGAGCCAATCTAAGTTCAAGACCAACCGATCTGCCTATTTCGAATTTCGGTCAACGTCGTTGGACCAGAGCCAGGGAGATGCGCTATGACAACGCAGACACGAGCCGACATCATCAATCCAGACCGCCGCCAATTGTTGGGCCAGGCCGCAATGATGGCTGTTGCCGCAGGCACCGCGAGCCTGTTTCCGGCAAGTCGGGTCAAGGCCGCGGCGAGTGCCGAAGTTCGCCCCTTCCACGTCAGCGTGCCTGAGGAAGATCTGCTCGATCTGCGCCGCCGTCTCGCCGCGACGCGGTGGCCGGATCGCGAGATCGTCGCCGATCAATCGCAGGGCGTGCAGCTATCGACGATCCAGCAGCTCGTTCGCTACTGGCAGACCGACTACGACTGGCGCAAGATGGAGGCGCGCCTGAACGCACTGCCGCAATTCGTCACCGAGATCGACGGCGTCGACATTCATTTCATCCACGTGCGTTCGAAGCATGACAACGCGCTCCCGATGATCGTCACGCATGGCTGGCCGGGCTCGATCATCGAGCAGATGAAGATCGTCGGCCCGCTGAGCGATCCCACCGCGCATGGCGCGGCAGCCGCCGATGCGTTTCACCTCGTGATCCCCTCGCTTCCGGGATACGGCTTCTCCGGCAAGCCCGCTGCGCTTGGCTGGGATCCGCAGCGCGTTGCGCGGGCCTGGGTCGTGCTCATGGAGCGGCTCGGCTACAGCCGTTACGTCGCCCAGGGCGGCGATTGGGGTAACGCGATCACGGAGCAAATGGCGCTGCTGGCACCTCCGCAGTTGCTCGGCATCCACACCAACATGCCCGCGACCGTCCCGGACGACATCGCCACGGCACTCCAGCCCGGTGGAGCAAAGCCATCGGGCCTCACGGCCGATGAGAATCTTGCCTACGATCAGCTCGACGATTTCTACAAGCACGGCCTCGGCTACGCGATCGAAATGTCGAATCGGCCGCAGACGCTCTATGGCCTGGTGGATTCGCCAGCAGGTCTGGCTTCCTGGATGCTCGACCACGACGCCCGCAGCACCGCGATGATTGCACGCGCCTTCGACGGCAAGTCCGAGGGACTGTCGCGTGAAGATGTCGTCGACAACATCACGCTCTACTGGCTCACCAACACGGCAGTGTCTTCGGCGCGCCTGTACTGGGAGAACAAGCTGGCGTTCTTCGCGCCCAAGCATGTGAAGATTCCGGTCGCTGTCAGCGTCTTTCCTGACGAGATCTACGCCGCGCCGCGTAGCTGGGCCGAGAAGGCCTATCCCAAGCTGATCCATTACAACCGGCTCGACAAGGGTGGCCACTTCGCGGCCTGGGAACAGCCCGTGCTGTTCTGCGCGGAAATGCGCACCGCGTTCCGCTCGTTGCGCCAGTCGATTTGAGGTCACCCGGAAAGGCGCCTTTCGCCCTTCAAAAGACACTTCAGCGGCGCAAATCCTGAAGTGTCCCAACGAATGCCAGCGGGGCCGCCTTCCGGTGCGGAGCGCCGCTGGTCAATCCGCACCCAGCAAGGAGAAGTGAGATGATCCGCAAGGCAAAAGCAGTTTGGCAGGGCACTGGCCGCGATGGCACGGGTCATCTGTCGAGCGAGTCAGGCGTGCTCGCCGCGACCCCCTATTCGTTCAAGACCCGTTTCGAGAACGAGAAGGGCACCAATCCCGAGGAGTTGATCGCAGCCGCGCATGCCGGCTGTTTCACCATGGCGCTGGCGTTCGGCCTCCAGCTTGCCGGCTTCACGCCGACCGAGCTGTCGACCGAGGCCGCGGTGTCGCTCGAGCCCGAAGGCAAGGGATTCAAGATCAGCAAGTCCGCTCTCACCCTGCGCGCCAAGGTGCCTAATCTCGACGATGCCGGCTTCGCCCGCATTGCTGGCGAGGCCGAGAAAAACTGCCCGGTGTCCAAGGTCCTCAACGCCGAAATCAGCCTCGACGCCAAGCTGGTCTAGCCGGCCGGCTTCGAATAGATTGGCCACCCGGTCCCTCCGCTAAAAGGCGGGAACCGGATGGACATACCCGGCACCATGGGAGCTTACAAATGACGACGGAGCGCGCGGTTTTGGCTGGAGGCTGCTTCTGGGGCATGCAGGATCTCATCCGCAAGCAACAAGGTGTGATCTCGACGCGCGTCGGCTACACCGGCGGCCGGGTGAAGAACGCCACCTATCGCAACCACGACGGCCATGCCGAAGCAATCGAGATCGTCTTCGATCCTGCGAAGACCAGTTTCCGGACCATGCTGGAGTTCTTCTTCCAGATTCACGATCCGACGACGCTCAATCGCCAGGGCAATGATCTGGGGACGAGCTACCGCTCCGCGATTTTCTACACGTCAGATCAGCAGAAGCGCACCGCGGAAGATACCATTGCAGATGTCGAAGCGTCGGGCCTGTGGCCGGGGAGAGTGGTGACGGAACTTGCCCCCGTCGGCGAATTCTGGGAGGCCGAGCCCGAGCATCAGGACTATCTCGAGCGTTACCCTGACGGCTACACGTGCCACTTCATCCGGCCGAACTGGAAACTGCCGCGACGCGCGGCTGTTGCCGGAGGCTAGCGATGGCCAAGGGCTACTGGATCACGCTCTATCGCTCGATTTCGGACCCAGAGGCGCTGGCCGCCTACGCGAAGCTCGCGGGGCCCGCGATCATCGCGCATGGTGGTCGCTTCCTCGCCCGCGGCAATGCCGCGAAGGTCTATGAGCAAGGCATCGCGGAGCGCACCACGGTGACCGAGTTCGAGAGCCTCGAGCTCGCCGTGGCGGCGCATGACAGCCCTGCCTATCAGCAGGCGCTGAAGACTCTCGGCAATGCCTGCGAGCGGGATGTCCGGATCGTCGAAGGATTGGGCTGACGTTACGATAAGCGCTACGCCGGCAATTGTGCGATCAGGTCGCGCGCGATCCGCATATCGGCGATCCCGGATCCTTCGGCCATCGCGCCGTATGCGGTCTCCAGAATGGTGCGTGCCTCTGCGTGCTGGTCTCGTCCGGTCTTGAGCCGCGCAATGCTGATCGCGCAGCGCAGCTGCCAGAAGTGCGCGCCTTGCTGTGCTGCCAGGTCCATGGCTTCGTGAAAGCAGGCGTCGGCGGCGTCCGATTGCGGCGACTCCCTCAGCATCAGCTCACCCTTGATGCGGAGCAGCTCCGGCAGGTACCAGCGTTCCTGCCTGTCGTTGCAGCGCGCCAGCGCGTTCTCGATCGCGTCGAAGCCGTGATGGACCTGGCTCGCCTGTCCGAAACACGCCGCGAGCTCGCCAAGCAGCGGAAGAAATCGCGGCAGGAAGCGCGCATCGCCGGCGCGATTGAGCTCATCGCGGAGCAACGGCAGCCCGGTCTCGATGTCTGTGCGCTTTGCAGCGACCAGCGCGTTGAAAGCGCGGGCCCACAGGCCCCAGAGCCGGATGGCGTGGCGATCGGTATGCTCGAGCAACTCGGTGCCATAGCGCTCGGCGGCGTCGTAGTCGCCGGCCAGGAAGGCGATCGGGCAGGCGGCTTGTCCGAGCACGCTGCAGAAGGTCAGCGCATGGCCGTTGGCGCGACCTTCGTGAATGTTCTGCTCGGCAAGTGCGAGGGCCTGGTCGGCTTGGCCCTGGAGCCATAGGATGCGGGCGCGGAAATACTGCGTCGATATCCGCAAATCGAGCGGGAAAATCTTTGGCTTCTCGGCCAGCACATGCAGGGACGAATTCACCCGGTCGATCCGAAGGCGCGCCTCGCGCTGGTCCCCGAGATAGTGCAGCACGACGGCCGTGAGCCGGTCCGCCAACATGAGATCCGTCTTGTCAGGCGAATTCGCCGCGGCCTCGGCGAAACGGTCGGCAAGCACGCGGGCCTTGCCAAAGGCACCGTTGTTGAACTGGTCGATGGAGAGGCCCCAGAGGGCCCGCAACCGGAAATCCTTGTCGTCGAGCCTGTCGGCCAGCTCGAGCGTGGCTTCGAGGATCGGGCGAGCCTCGCGCGCGCGTCCTTCGCCATACATCAGCGACCAGCCGAGCGCCGCCAGCAGCTGCATGCGCACGCGCTCGTCGCCATGGTCTCCCAGCGCGGCAAGCGCCGTCCTGGCGCGCTCGCGGCACTCAGCGAACAATGAAAGCCGGATCCAGAGCGTGACGGCCACCGCCGTCAGCACGATTCCGAGCTGCGTGTCGCCCTCAGCCGAAAAGGCCCAGTCCAGCGCGGTACGCAGATTGTCCAGTTCCGCGCCATAGGTGCCAAGCCAGTCCGCCAGTGGGGCGGACGTTTCGGCCTCCGCGCGTTCGAAAAGCTCGCGGATATATTCGGCGTGGCGCTGAGCGATCCGCTTCGCTTCACCGGCCTCGTTCAGCTTGCCGAGCGCGTAGGTGCGCGTGGTATCGAGCAGGCGATAACGTAGCGTTCGCGCGCCCGACGGCGCGATCAGCGACTTCGTGACGAGATTGTCGATCGCCTCCATGGTCGCGGCGGCACTGAGCCCGTCGCCCGAGGCAACGGCTGCAGCCGCCTCCGGCGTGAACGGCCCGACGAACACCGACAATCTCCGCAAGATCGCGCTCTCGGATGCCGGAAGCAGGTCGTAGCTCCAGTCGAGCGCAGCGCTGAGTGTCTGGTGTCGCGGGATGGCGGTGCGTCGCCCGCGCCATTGTAGCGAAAAGCGACTGTCGAGCAGGGATGCCGTGCCGGCAATGCCATAGGCGTTGACCCGCCCCGCAGCGAGCTCGATCGCAAGCGCGATGCCGTCGAGGCGGCGGCAGATGTCGGCCACCAGCGGCGCTTCTTCTGCGCTCAGCTGAAATGCTCCGGCGCTCTGCGCGATACGTTCAACGAAGAGCTGGGCCGCCGGATAGGCAAGGACGTCGGCCACGGCGAGGTCGTCGCGCCGGGGCGGACAATCCAGCGGAAACAGCCGGAAGATCCGTTCGCCTTCGCTGCGAAAGGATTCGCGGCTGGTTGCCAGCACATGCAATCGGGGTGCTTCGTGAACCAGGCGCTCGACCAGGGGCGCGAGGGTTTCCAGCACGTGCTCGCAGCTGTCGAAGATCAGCAGCGTCGGTTTCGTCTGCAGGTGCGTGAGCAGCGCCGGAACCGGATCCTCGGCATTGATGGACAGCCCGAGCGTCGAAGCGATGGTGATTGCCGCCAGTTCGGGCTTCCTCACCGGCCCGAAGTCGACAAAGAACACCTGCCCGTCGAAATGGGCGAGCCGGCGATGGCCGACGGTCACGGCCACTGCGGTCTTGCCGATGCCGCCGGGGCCGACCACCGTCACGAAACGGTGCATCGCGAGCCCGGTCGAAATTTTCTCGATGACGTCGTCTCGTCCGATCACCTTGGCAAGCGCGGCGGGAAGGGAGCGGGGCAGGGGGATATCAATCGGGGAAGCAGTAGGCGCGGGAGCGGTCTGGGTGAGAGATGCGACGAAGCAATAGCCGCGCCCGGGGACGTTGACGACATACCGTGCCGACTTTCCGGTGTCGCCGAGGGCCTTGCGCAGGGCTGCGATGTGGAAGCGGAGGCTGCCATCGTCCACATTCACGTCGGCCCAGACGCGCTTGACGAGCTCGCGCTTGTCGACGACTTCGCCGGGTCGTTCCGCCAGGAAGATCAGGATGTCGAGCGCGCGACCGCCAACGTGAAGATGCGCGCCGTCCTTCTCCAGGAGTCGCGACCTCGGAAATAGTCGAAATGGCCCAAAAGATATGGCCGAGTCTTGGTTGTTGTCTGACACGCGCCATCGCCCCCGCAGTGGGGAGTCAAAATTGTTTGACTTTTTCCTATCAGAACGAAGCGTACAGTAAACTGGACGAAAGCAGCGGGGGCGGCCTCAGGTCCGCACGACGTTGCTTCGCCAAGCTCAGTGCGTTTGAAATATTGATGTTAGATGAAGGGGTTAGGCTGGTGGATGAGGTTGGCTCATCCGCTGAGCTGCCTGTCTTGCGCAGGGACAGTAGTCGAAAAACGGATGGACACTCTCATTCCGCGCACAAGCGCGGTGGGCTCGTCGGTCGAATGTGCCATTGACGATGGCTGCCTCCTGCTGCGAATGGAGCTTTGGGAGCCGGTCCCGCCCAAAACTTACGACGTTCGGAACAGGACATGCCTTCCCTCTCGCGGCGAAACTTCGTCAATGCGGCCACGTTAGCCGTTGGGCTCGCCGGAATATCACGCAGCGGAAGCGCCGCTGATTATCCATCGCGGCCTATTCGGCTTGTGATTCCCTATTCGGCCGGCGGCTCAGGTGATCAGATCGGACGTCCCTGGGTCGAGAAAATGTCGTCTCAGCTCGGCCCGACCTTTGTCGACAATGTCGGCGGAGCGGGCGGCGCGATCGGGACGACAGCGGTGGCGCGCGAGAAGCCCGATGGCTATTCGCTGCTTCTGGGAAACGGGAGCACCCAGGTCATCATTCCCCTGACGACGCCAAATCCTTCGTATTCCATCGGGGATTTCCGGGCGATCTATCGCCTAATCAGCAGTGCGCTGGTTTTCGCCGTCCATCCGTCGCTGCCTGCCACAGACCTGCAAGGCCTGATCGCCTATGCCAGGAGCAAGCCGGGCACGCTGTCCTATGGAACGCCGGGCATCGGCACCGGCAATCACCTGGTGGGCGAGCTGTTCAAACAGCAAGCCGGCGGCTTGGATATCGTCCACGTTCCCTATCGCGGCATCGCACAGGCCACCAACGACCTCGTAAGCGGTCAGATATCTCTCGTCATTGCCGTGATGTCGGTTCAACTGCAGCAGCTCAGCCGGGCCGGCAAAGTGAAGTTGCTTGCAGTCACGACAGACAGGCGCTTGAGCGGCGCGCCGGAGATTCCAACCGCGATCGAAGCCGGCATGCCTGATCTCCGCTACGAGGGATGGTTCGGCCTGTTCGCACCGAAACAGACTGAAGATGCGATCATCGACCGCATCGCGCACGCAACGCGGGTGGCGATGGCCGATCCGGCGCTGCAGGCGAATTATCGCGCGCAGGGCATGGAGCCGGACGCGGATTCGAGTCCGGAGAAATTCCAGCGGGCAGTCGATGCCACCTCGGCAAGCCTTGCGCCGGTGATCAAATCAATCGGGCTTCAAGCGTTGTAGCTGCTGCCGCGCTTCGTGTGTTGGAGGCGGCGTACAATCTCCGCGCGCTCCATGCCGGTGGCCGACGAAGTGCGCTTGCAATGTTTAGTAAATCGTGCATTACTAAACAAATCGAGCCTGCCGGGCCTATAGAATCCGGGTGGCGCGAGGAAACACCAGTTTAGTTACTCAGCTCGTCATGGACTGTGTCGCTCTGCTCGAAGCATTCGAGCGGGTAGGAAAGCCGCGCCATGTCGATGGCCGGCCCACTCGGAGGGAACGTGTAATGAAACGGACGATGAAGACGTTTGTAGTGGCATGCGGGGCAGTTGCTGCCGCGCTCAGTGTCGGAGCGGGCACCACGCCCGCGCAGGCGCAAGGCAAGACCATCACGCTGTGCTGGGCCGCATGGGACCCGGCCAACGCGCTGGTCGAATTGTCGAAGGACTTCACCGCCAAATCGGGTATCGGTATGAAGTTCGAGTTCGTGCCGTGGACCAATTACGCCGATCGCTTCCTGAATGAACTCAATTCGCATGGCTCGCTGTGCGACCTCATCATCGGCGATTCACAATGGATCGGCGGTGCCGCGGAGAACGGCCAGTACGTCAAGCTCAACGATTTCTTCAAGAAGGAAGGAATCAGCATGGACGACTACATGCCGGCCACGGTGGTCGGTTATTCCGAGTGGCCGAAGAACACGCCGAACTACTGGGCGCTGCCGGCGATGGGCGATGCGGTGGGCTGGACCTATCGCAAGGACTGGTTCGCGCGGCCGGACGTGCAGAAGGACTTCAAGGCCAAATACGGCCGCGACATCGGCGTGCCGAAGACGCTCGATGAGCTCAAGGACATCGCGCAATTCTTCCAGGGCCGCGAGATCGACGGCAAGAAGGTCTATGGCGCCTCGATCTACACCGAGCGTGGCTCGGAAGGCATCACCATGGGCGTCTCGAACTACCTCTACGACTATGGCTTCAAATACGACGATCCGAACAAGCCCTATGCGATGGACGGGTTCGTGAACTCCGCGAGCGCCGTGAAGGGGCTCGAAGCCTACAAGGAGCTCTACAAGTGCTGCACGCCGCCCGGCGCCTCCAACTCCTACATGTCGGAAGGGCTTGATGCCTTCAAGTCCGGCCAGGTCGCGCTGCAGATGAACTTCTTCGCCTTCTTCCCGGGCCTCTACAAGGACCCGAATGTCGGCGGCGACAAGATCGGCTTCTTCGTCAATCCAGCCGGTCCCGCCGCGCAGGCGACGCAACTCGGCGGACAGGGCATCTCGGTGGTCTCCTACTCCAAGAACCAGGCCGAGGCGCTGCAATACATCAAGTGGTTCTCCGGCGGCGACGTCCAGAAGAAGTGGTGGGCGCTCGGCGGTTATTCCTGCGCCAAGTCCGTGCTGAACGATCCGAGCTTCCCTGGTAGCGCGCCTTTCGCCAAGGAGTTTCTGCAGTCGATGGGCATGGTCGTCGACTTCTGGGCCGAGCCGTCCTACGCCCAGCTGCTGCAGGCGGAGCAGAAGCGCGTGCATGATTATGTGGTGGCCGACAAGGGCACCGCGCAGGAGGCGCTCGACGGTCTGGTCAAGGACTGGAAGGCGATCTTCAAGGAAGAAGGCAAGAAGTTCTGAAGTAGCTTGCCCGGAGCGCGTCCGCTCGCGCTCCGGGCTTCCTTCGAGATGACCGGGATCCGTCGCCACGCGACGGCCCCGGGTGCCAGGATCGGTCACTGCAATGAATGAATTGAGTGCCTCTTCGCGGATCACCTATCGGGCCGTCATGGTCCGGCCGAGTGTGGCGCGTCGTATCCGCGGCCTGTCGGACAGGACGCTCGCCTGGCTCTTCATCACGCCGACGATCGTGTTGCTGCTCGCGATCAATATCTTTCCGTTGCTCTGGACGATCTATCTGTCGTTCACGAACTACCGCGCCAACAGGGCCAATGTGCCGACGATCTGGCTGGGCGCCGACTGGTACCAGTCGATCCTGACCGATCCTGACATCTGGGCGGCGATGCAAGTCACCGCGCATTTCGTGATCTGGACAGTTGTAATCGAGACCGTTCTCGGGTTTGGCCTGGCCTATCTCATCGACAAGAAATTCCGCGGCCACGGGATGTGGACCACCATCATCCTGCTGCCGATGATGCTGTCGCCCGCCGTCGTCGGTAATTTCTGGACCTTCCTCTACCAGCCGCAGATCGGACTGTTCAATTACGTCGTCGCTTTCGTCACAGGGCGCGCGGCCTCGTCCTTCCAGATGCTGGGCGACGTCACGCTGAGCCCCTGGGCCATCGTCATCGTCGATGCCTGGATGTGGACTCCTTACGTGATGCTGATTTGTCTCGCCGGCCTGCGTTCGATCCCAGATTACATCTATGAGGCGGCTGAGGTCGATCGCGCGTCGAAATGGCGGCAGTTCTGGTCGATCACGCTGCCGATGGCGCTGCCGTTCATCATGCTGGCGGTGCTCTTCCGCGGCATCGAGAATTTCAAGATGTTCGACATGGTCAATCTGCTCACCGGCGGCGGGCCGGGATCGACCACGGAAGTTGCCTCGATCACGCTCAAGCGTGCGGCGTTCGAGAGCTGGCGCACCGGCTATTCCTCGGCCTTCGCGATCATCCTGTTCGTGACGGTCTTCGGTCTCGCCAACATCTATGTGAAGGCGCTGAACAAGGTGAAAAGCCGATGACCTCAGCCACCACAGCCCATTCGGTCGTCGAGCCCTCGGCCACAACGCGGCGCTTTGCCGGTTCGCTGGTCGTGCTCTATGCCGTCATCACCATGATCCCGCTGGTGTGGATCATGCTGACCGCGTTCAAGTCGCCCGACGATGCGATCTCATATCCGCCCAAGGTGCTGTTCAAGCCGTCACTCGAAGGCTTCTGCAATCTGTTCACGACCCGCTCGCGGCAGACGCCGGAATTCATCCGTTCGCTGGGACCGCCACAGGGAATGTGCGACGAGATCGCACGCAGCCGCAATATGGTCGTCGCCGGTCCCTCAAACTATGTCCCTCGCTTCGTCAACTCGTTGATCATTGCGTTCGGCTCGACGGTGCTCGCTGTCGCGCTCGGCACCTTGTCGGCCTACGGCTTTTCGCGGTTCCGCGTGCCCCTGAAGGACGATCTGCTGTTCTTCATCCTGTCGACCAGGATGATGCCGCCGATTGCGGTCGCGATCCCGATCTATCTGATGTACCGAACCATCGGTCTGTCGGACACGCGACTCGGAATGATCCTGCTCTACACCTCGGTCAACGTCTCGCTCGCGGTCTGGCTCCTCAAAGGCTTCATCGACGAAATCCCGCGTGAGTACGAGGAAGCGGCGATGATCGATGGCTACACCCGCTTCCAGGCCTTCGTGAAGGTGGTGCTGCCGCAGGCCACTACAGGGATCGCGGCAACCGCGATCTTCTGCCTGATCTTCGCCTGGAACGAATACGCTTTCGCGGTGCTTCTCACCTCGGGCAACGCGCAGACGGCGCCCCCGTTTATCCCGATCATCATCGGCGAGGGCGGGCAGGACTGGCCCGCCGTGGCTGCCGGCACGACGCTTTTCCTGGTGCCGATCGTGGTGTTCACGGTGCTTCTGCGCAAGCATCTGCTGCGCGGCATCACCTTTGGAGCGGTGCGCAAATGAGTGTCGATGTCACCCCCTCCATCGCGCCTCGCGGCCTTGCTGACCGAATTCTGCGCCGCGGCCCGCTCGAAGCGGTAGCGACCACGATCATTGCCGCCGGCGTGGTCATGCTGATGCAGCCGATCTCACTGACGCTGTATTCCTGGTCGTTCGCGACGACCCTGTTCGGCACGGTGATGTTCACCATCGTGTCCAAGGTGCGGGAGTAGGGCGCGATGGCACAGATCAAGGTCGAAGCGCTCGACAAATCGTTCGGCAGCTTTCATGCGGTCAAGTCCGCCAGTTTCACGGTGGAGGATGGCCAGTTCCTCTGCCTGCTGGGCCCTTCCGGCTGCGGCAAGACCACGACGCTCCGTATGATTGCTGGCCTGGAGCTGCCGACGGCGGGCACTATCCGGCTCGATGGCGAAGACGTGACGATGAACCGCGCCTCGGCGCGCGACATCGCCTTCGTGTTCCAGCTCTTCGCGCTCTATCCGCATATGAACGTCCGCCGCAACATCGGCTTTCCCCTGAAATGCGAAGGCATCGGTGCAGCCGAGCGCGACCGTCGCGTCGTCGAGGCCGCGCGTATCCTGCGGATCTCGCATCTGCTCGACCGTTCCGTCTCAGGCCTTGCCGGCGGCGACCGGCAGCGCGTCGCGCTGGGACGGGCGATCGTGCGCAAGCCAAAATGTTTTCTGATGGACGAGCCGCTCGGTGCGCTCGATACCGAAATGCGCGAGGCCATGATTCACGAGTTGCGGGCGCTGCATGACCGGCTCGGCGCAACGACCGTCTATGTCACCCATGATCAGCTCGAAGCCATGGCGATGGCCGACAGGATCGCGGTCATGAACAACGGCGTTGTCGAGCAGGTCGCAAGCCCGCGCGACATCTATGACCGGCCGGCGTCGCTGTTCGTTGCTGATTTCATCGGCTCGCCGCCGATGAACTTCCTGCCGTTCCGTGGCGGTCTTCAGACTGGCGCGGAGGCGATCCGGCTGGGCGAGCGCGACGTGGCCATTCCGGCTGCGCGCGAGGCGATGGCGGAGACCGAGCTCGTGCTTGGCGTACGGCCCGAGCACGTGCGCTTCACCGATCGCGGCATGGTGCGCGGCGAGATCTATGGCACGGAATATCTGGGCACGACGCAGATCGTGACGGTGACGACGAGCTACGGCGCGCTCAAGGCCCGCTCACCCAGCAGCAGGTCGTTTCGCACGGGCGAGACTGTCGGCCTCGACTTCCGGCCCGATACGCTGTCGATCTTCGACAAGGCATCCGGCCGGGCCATTCGCACCGCGCTGCATGAGGGAGTTGTGCATGGCTGAGGTTGAGATCGTCTCCGTCTCCAAGGCCTTCGGCAAGACGCAAGCCTTGAGTGATCTGTCACTGACAATCGGCGACGGCGAGTTCGTCGCGCTGCTCGGGCCGACCGGTGCCGGCAAGACCACCGCGCTGCGTTTGATCGCGGGATTGGAGCAGCCGGATAGCGGCTCGATCCGGATCGACGGGCGCGACGTGACCGCCGATGCCCCGGCGGACCGCGATGTTGCCTTCGTCTTCCAACAATATTCGCTGTATCCGCACCTGTCTGTGTTCGAGAATATGGCCTTCGCGTTGCGGGCGCCGACTCGCCGCGTTCCCGAAGCCGACATCCGCACAAAGGTGCAGGAAGTGGCGCGTCTGCTTCACATCGAGACCAAGTTGGACAACAAGGCGACGCAGCTCTCGGGCGGGCAGATGCAGCGCGTTGCGATCGGCCGCGCGCTGGTCCGTTCGCCCTCGATCTATCTGATGGACGAGCCGCTGTCGTCGCTCGACGCCAAGCTGCGTGGCGAGCTCCGCCTCGAGCTCAAGCGGATCCAGGTCGATCTTGGCGCGACGATCCTCTATGTCACCCACGATCAGACCGAGGCGATGACCATGGCCTCGCGTATTGGCGTGATCGAGGGTGGACGGCTGTTGCAGATCGGCTCACCGCGCGAGATCTACGAGAATCCGATCAACGCGCATGTCGCAGCAAGGCTGGGCCAGCCGGCGATCAATCTGCTGCCGGCGGCTCTGTTCGGCCGCGCGCCCGTCGGTGCCGAGATGGTTGGTGCGCGAACCGAGCACCTGACGATCGCGCGTGGCGGCGGCGATGTCTCGGCAACCGTCAAACGGGTCGAGCATCTCGGCGACCAGAGCCATCTCCATCTCGACCTTGCCGGCCGCCCGGTTGTGACCTTGGCGGATCCCGAGGCGGGCTTTGGCGCTGGCGATGTGGTCTCGCTGCGTCTGAACAAACCGCTGTTCTTCGATGCGAACGGCTGGAGGGTAGCGGCATGAGCCTTGATCGGGTAGCCAGAGAGAAATTGGTGCGAGCGCTGGCGGGGTCGGTGATCGAACACGCGGACGAGTTGACGAGCCTCGACCAGGCGATTGGCGATGGGGATCACGGGCTGAACATGAAGCGCGGTTTCGAGGCTGTGCTCGCGGCACTGCCTGATCTTGCCGACAAGTCGCTCCCCGAGATGTTGAAGGCGATTGGAATGACGTTGGTAATGAAGGTCGGCGGTGCGTCAGGACCGCTGGTCGGAACTTTCTTCATGGAACTGGGCAAGGCCCTTCCGGAGCAGCCGAGCCGGTCTGATCTGGTCGCGGCAACGGAGAAGGCGATCGAAGCCGTCAAGGCGCGGGGCCGTTCGGAGGCGGGGCAGAAGACGCTGCTCGATGTCCTGGTGCCGGTTCATGCTGTTCTGGCGGGAGGCGGCGATGCCAGGGCGATCGCGGCCGAGGCTGTGCAAGCCGCCGATCGCACCACGCCCATGCAGGCGATTCGCGGCCGCGCATCATTCCTTGGCGAACGTTCCATCGGCCATATGGACCCCGGCTCGCGCTCGGCGTCCCTTCTGATCGGCGCAGCAGTTGAGACACTGGAGTTCGAGGTCAATCCATGAGCAATGTCGGAATTGTCATCGTGTCGCATTCGCCGAAGATCGCGGAAGGCGCGGCCGATATGGTGCGCCAGATGGTCGGTGACGCAGTGCCGCTGGCCTGGACCGGCGGCGATGTCGATGGCGGGCTCGGTACGAACGTTGCCGGAATCCTCGAGGCGATCGAAACGGCCTGGTCACCGGCCGGCGTTGCGATCCTCGTCGATCTCGGCGGTGCCGAGACCAATTCGGAGATGGCGGTCGAAATGCTCCCTGAAGATCGGCGCGCGCGCGTCCTGGTTTGCAATGCCCCGGTGGTCGAGGGGGCGGTGATCGCTGCGACCGAATCTTCAGGCGGCTCGCCGCTGGCGGCCGTCAAGCGCAGCGCGGAGGAATTCTATGCATGATGCCAACGTCAACCGGGCGGCTCAGTCGTTCGCGCCGCTGACCGCCTCCGCGGTCCTCGTCAATCCGGTCGGTCTGCACGCGCGGCCATCGGTCAAGCTCACGCAACTGGCAAAGGGCTTTACCGCGAAGATCGACATTGCGCTTGCTGCCGAGGGACCCTGGACCGACGCCAAGAGCCCGGTGAAGGTGATGCGCGTGAAGGCACCACAGGGCGCAACGCTGCATTTCCGCGTCAGCGGTCCTGATGGCGAGGCGGCGCTCGCGGCCATGCTGGCGCTGGTGAACGACGGTTTCGGCGAGGCGTAGGTCGTGGGCGAGATCCATCTCACCGGTCATCCCGCTTCGCCAGGCCTCGCCATCGGCCCGGTCGCGGTGCTGACAACCGACGTGGCGAGCAGAGCCACGAAGGGCGATCCAGCGCAGGAGAGCGCAGCGCTGAGGGCGGCGATCGAAGGGGCTGCAGCGGAACTCGCCGACCTGATCGCGACGGTTCACGGTGAGGCCGCAGAGATCCTGGAGTTCCAGGTTGCGATGCTCGGCGACGATGCGCTTGCGGAAGGGGCTTACGAGGCCATCGCGGGCGGTATGGCTGCCGATGAAGCCTGGCGCACGGCACTCGACGCCGAGATTTCAGGCTACCGCGCCGCGGACGAGGAATATTTCCGGGCACGTGCCGCCGATCTCGTCGATATTCGCGATCGTGTGCTGGCGGGCCTGAATGGCGCTGATACGGTCGCAAGAATCTCTGGCGATTCCGTTGTCATGGGTGACGATATTTCCCCCTCGACATTCCTGGCCGTTGACTGGACCCGCGGCGGCGCCATTGCGCTTGCGGCGGGGTCGCCGTCCTCGCATGTCGCGATGCTCGCGCGATCGCGCGGCGCTCCGATGGTCGTTGGGCTCGGTCCATTGCCATGGAACGGTCAACCGCCGTCACTGGCGCTGGTCGACGGCGAGGCGGGCACCGTGATCTTTGACCCCCAGCCCGAAACGCGCCGCTTGTTCGAGCGTCGCATGGCGGCTGCCAACGCTGCGCAGATCGCCGCAGACGCCGGCCGCCTCAAGCCGGCGCTGACGGCCGATGGCCGGCGTATCGCCGTCCTCCTCAATATCGCCGCGCCCGAAGACGTCGAAGGCCTCGATCCCGCGATCTGCGACGGCATTGGCCTCGTGCGGACGGAGTTCCTGTTCGAGGGATCGAGAGGGCTTCCGGGCGAGGATGCGCAATACCAGGTCTACCGGCGCATTCTCGAATGGGCCGCAGGACGGCCGGTGACGATCCGCACCCTCGATGCCGGCGGCGACAAGCCAATCCCCGGCGTGACTGTTGATGGCGAGCGCAATCCATTCCTGGGCCTGCGCGGTATCCGGCTCTCGCTGGCGCGGCCGGAGGTGTTTCGCGTTCAGTTGCGCGCACTTTGCCGCGCGGCCGTGCATGGGACGCTGAAGGTGATGCTGCCGATGGTCGCTATCCCTTCCGAGCTCGACCGCGCCAATGCCATGCTGGACGCCGAGTTTGCAGCCCTCACCGCCGAGGGCGTCGCCTGCGCGCGGCCGTCACTCGGCATTATGGTCGAGATCCCCGCGGCAGCGCTCTGCGCGGAAGATTTCGACGCAGCGTTCTATTCCATCGGGTCGAACGACCTGACCCAATACACAATGGCCGCGGCGCGTGACATCGGCGCTGTCGCCGATCTCAATGATGCCGGCCATCCCGCGGTGCTGGCGCTGATCGCGCGGACGGTCGAGGCCGGGCGTAAGCGCGGCGTCGAGGTTTCGCTCTGCGGCGATGCCGCGGCCGATACGCGTTTGACGAAGGCGCTGCTGGCGACGGGCCTGACGACCCTCTCGGTCTCGCCAATCGCGGTGGCACGGCTCAAGGCCGCCATCGCCGGGGTGAGCGCATGAGCGACGATGCAGGCGAAGACGCGAGCCAGCCGGGTGACAGCAATGTCGCGGACTACAAGCTCATCCTGCGGCGGGCTCTCGACAACAGGCCATCCGGCACGCGGTTGAAGCTCGCGGCCGCGCTCGGCAAGAACCGCTCCTTCGTCAGCCAGATCACCAATCCAGCCTATCTGGTGCCGATCCCGGCAAAGCATGTCGCGATCATCTTCGAGGTCTGCCATCTCTCCGGTACCGAGCGTGCGGCTTTCCTCCAGGCCTATGGGCGCGCGCATCCGGGGCGCCTGCGCGGCGCCCATCGCGAGGCCCGCACGCGCGTCGTGACCGTGACGGTGCCCGATCTCGGCGACGACAAGAAAAATCGCGCACTGGAGCAGCTCATCGTCGACTTCGCTGCCCAGCTTGCGCGCTATGCCGAAAGCATCGGCTGACGCATTTGAAACGTAAGAGATAACCGGGAGGACGCCATGAAAAAGCTGATCAACAGCGCCGACACGGTGCTCGAAGAGAGTCTCGACGGGCTTGCGGCAGCTCATGCCGATATCCTGCTGCTCGGTGCTGACAGGAAGTTCGTGCGCCGCCGCAATCTGAAGCCGGGCAAGGTCGCGCTCATTTCGGGCGGCGGCTCCGGACACGAACCGCTCCATGCCGGTTTTGTCGGCCATGGCATGCTCGATGCCGCGTGCCCGGGCCAGGTCTTCACCTCGCCGACGCCGGATCAGATGATCGAGGCGGCGGAGGCCGTCGACACCGGGGCAGGCGTGCTCTTCATCGTCAAGAACTATGAGGGCGATGTGATGAATTTCACCATGGCCGCCGAGATGGCCGGGCGCGAGGTTGCGAGCGTCGTGACCAACGACGACGTTGCGGTCGAGAAATCGACCTACACGACCGGCCGTCGCGGCGTTGCAGGCACGCTGATCGTGGAGAAGATGGTCGGCGCTGCGGCCGAAAAGGGCATGCCGCTGGCCGCGCTCAAGACGCTCGGTGACGATGTCAACCGGCGCACCCGCTCGATGGGCGTGGCGCTGTTGCCGTGCACGGTTCCGGCGGCGGGCCGGCCCAACTTCACGCTGGCTGACAACGAAATGGAGATGGGGGTCGGCATTCACGGCGAGCCGGGCCGCCGCAGGGTGCCGCTGGCATCCGCCGACGACATTGCGGCCGAGATGCTGAACGCGATCCTGGGCGATCTCGAACCGAGCAAGGGCAGTGAGGTCGTGCTTCTCATCAACGGGTTCGGCGCAACGCCGTTGATCGAACTCTATCTGATGGCCAACAGCGCCAAACGCATTCTGGACGGGGCGGGGATCACGGCGACGCGTTTCCTGACCGGCTCCTACGTGACCTCCCTCGACATGGCCGGCGCCTCGGTTACCGTCTCCGTGCTCGATGGCCAATCGAAGGAATTGTGGGACGCTCCGGTGCATACTGCCGCGCTTCGCTGGCGTATGTGAAGATGATGTGAGCACCGTGTGCGCACGAGAACATCAATAGAAACTGATCGCAGCCGATAAGAGCTGGCTTTCAGCCGCCGGCCGGCACGATGTGCGCGACGAGCCCCGCCGGACCGGGGGGTCTCGGCTGTGGAAGCGATTGCCGGGCGGGAAACGCCGGCGTGCGGTCAGTCTCACCCCGGAAAAGCTTCCCTCGATGTCCAGCAAATCTCCCCGGACGCGGCGGCCGCCCGTGCCGACGCCTGCCGCCGCACGACCTGCGACGGCGAGGGCGGCCGTCCGAACCGGCCTGGAAGCTGGGATCTCCCATTGACAGGCAGGCCAGTCTGATAGAATTATAACAAGATAAGTTGCAAAAATAACAATATGTCACCATCGTACCAGCGTCTCGCGGGGCCGACGGGAGGAAAGTTTGGAATTGTCCGGTTCGGTTGCAGCAGAATCCCTGCCGTCGACCTCGCTTGTGATGGTCAGCGCCATCAACAAGCGCTTTGGCGGCGTGCGGGCGCTACGCGACGTCAACCTCGAGGTCAGGGCCGGCGAGGTGCACGCGCTGCTGGGCGAGAACGGCGCCGGAAAATCCACGCTGATCAAGATTCTCAGTGGTGTTCACGCCGCCGACGCCGGCACGATTGAGATCGCCGGCAAGCCTGTGGAATTCGACAGCCCGGCCAAGTCACGCGAGGCGGGGATCGCCGTCGTCTATCAGGACCTCAGCCTCGTCGAATCCTTGAGCGTTGCGGACAATTTGTTGCTCGGTCGCGAGCCGCGCGCAGCCTTCGGCTTCGTCCGAAAGCGCGCGTTGATGGCGAGGGCCGAGGCGTTCCTGAAAGAGCTCGGCATTCCCCTCGATACGCGCGCCACTGTCGGCTCGCTGCCGTTCGCCTACCGCCAGATGACGGAGATCGCCAAGGCGCTGATGGGCGAGGTTCGGCTTCTGATTCTCGATGAGCCGACTTCATCGCTGACATCGGATGAAGTCCGCATCCTGTTCGACGCAATCGGCAAGGCGACGCGCCGCGGCGTCGGCGTGATCTACGTGACCCATCGGCTCAACGAGGTCTTCGAGATCTCGCAGCGTGTCACGGTGCTCCGTGATGGCGCCAACGCCGGCACGTTCGTCACCGCCGAGACCGACATGAAGCGGCTGGTCAATGCCATCGTCGGGACCGATCGATCAGTATCGATTGGCGCGCGTACTGAGCCTGCTGCCAAGCGCGAACTGGATCCGTCGCCGGTACTGTCGTTGTCGAACGTCTCCAACGACCGGCTTCGCGCCGTCGACCTTTCCGTGCTGAGGGGCGAGATCCACGGCCTCGCCGGATTGATTGGCAGCGGGCGCACGGAGATTCTGGAGACGGTGTTCGGCCTCCGGCCGCTCGAGAGCGGCGCAATCGAGATCGAGGGCCGCCGATGGCTGCCGAGCGGGCCAGCCGATGCTATCGAGCAGGGCGTCGCGCTGGTGCCGGAAGACCGGCACGTGCAGGGCCTGGTCCTCGATCATTCGATCGAACGAAACGTCACCTTGCCACGAATTCCGCATTTCTCGCGCTGGGGCTGGATGCAGCAACGCGCCGCGGCCAGGCGTGCGGAAACGGCGGTCGCGAGACTTGCCGTGAAAGCGCCGGCCGCCTCCAGCCTGGTCAGGACGCTTTCCGGCGGTAACCAGCAGAAGGTCGTGTTCGGAAAATGGAATGATCCGCGGCCCCGCGTGCTGCTGCTGGACGAGCCGACCGTTGGCGTCGACGTCGGCGCACGCGAGGAAATCTATGCCGTGATCCGTAATGCCGCCCGCGACGGCAGCGGCATTCTGGTCGTCTCGTCCGACCTCGTCGAACTGATCGAGCTCTGCGACCGCATCTCAGTGATCGTCAACGGATGTGTCGCTCGAACGCTCTCGCGTGGCGAGATCGATGACGCCGAAGAGCTGCACCATCTCCTCCAGATGTACCAGGCCTCCGGGCTGAGCCTATCGCAAGAGTTGTCTGCATGACCGAACTCACTGCTCCCAACGTCGTCGCTTCGTCGACCCGGTCCGACCGGCGCCGCAGGATTCTCCAGAATCTGCTGCGGGGCGAGCGGCCCTACATGCTGTACATCGCCTTCGTGATCCTGCTGGTCGTGTTCAGCCTGTCCTCGCCCTGGTTCCTCTCGATCGACAACTTCCTGAACATCGGGCGGCAAACCACGCTGGTGTCGATCATCGCGGTCGGCATGACCTTCATCATCATCGCGCGTCAGATCGATCTGTCGGTCGCATCGACGCTGGCGCTGTCAGGCATGGCGGCGGCGCTTGCGATGAGCCAGATCAGCAACAGCTGGATCGTCGGCGCCGTCGCCGGGCTTGGGACCGGCGCGCTGGTCGGGCTGATCAACGGCATCTTGACCACGCAGCTGTCGATCCCGTCCTTCCTTGTGACCCTGGGCTCGCTGAGCATGGCGCGGGGACTGGCGATGATGGTGACCAACACCAAGCCTGTGATCATCACCAACGAAACCTATTTCGCGATCTTTGGTGAAGGCACCTTCCTCGGCATACCGGTTCCGATCGCCTGGACATTGGCGGCGATGATCGTCGGCGTTCTGCTGCTGCATTACAACGTGTTCGGCCGCCGCATCTATGCGGTCGGCGGCAACCCGACCGCGGCGCTCTATTCCGGCATCAACACCAAGCGGATCACGACGGCGGCGTTCGTCCTCACCGGCACGCTGGCGGGCCTCGCCTCGCTGGTGCTGTCCGCGCGCTCACATGCCGCGCGGCCCGATGTCGTGCAGGGCATGGAGCTTGACGTCATCGCCGCAGTGATCCTCGGCGGCTGCAGCCTGTTCGGCGGGCGCGGCTACATCCTGGGAACGCTGTTCGGCAGTCTCATCATCGGCACGCTCAACAACGGCCTCGTTCTGCTCGGCGTGAGCTCGCCGATGCAGCTCGTGATCAAGGGCGCGATCATCGTGGCCGCGGTCGCCTTCACGAAACGCTAGCAAGAGTCAGGCGCGGCGCATGAGCCACAATTTCATTGCGCTGCGTGGGTAGGGGCAAGGTCGTTGGCCCCTAGGTAATCGGCGACCAAAATGGAGGAAACAATGAAACCAATCTTGCACACCTTGCCCTTGACTGTGTTGATGGCCACTGCGGCCGTCGCGACGATCTGCTCGGCCCGCGCTGAAGTGCCCGCGACTTGCGTCAAAGGTGTAGATCTTGCAACGCTCGGGCCGAAATCGATTGTCGGCCAGGGACCCCATGGCGAGAAGGCGGCTTCGCCTGAGGTGCTCGCGCTGTCGGAGGCCGACGTTGCGAAGATCAAGGAGAAGCATTTCAAGGTCGGCATCTCCATGCAGACGGTGAACCTCGACTGGTCGCAGCTCCAGATCCAGGGCATCACCGACACGCTGAAGAAGTACGGTGTGACGGTGACCGGCGTCGCGTCTGCCGAATATCAGGTCGACAAGCAGATCGCCGATATCGAGAACACCATCCAGCAGCATCCTGATGGCATCATCTCGATTCCGGTCGACTTCACCGCCACCGCGCCGACCTACAAGAAGATCGCCAAGGCCGGCATCAAGCTGGTGCTGATGGACAGCATCCCGACCGGCCTGAAACATCCCGAGGAATACGCGACGATGGTCTCGGCGGATAGCCAGGGCAACGGCCAGATCGCGGCACAGATCTTGGCGTCCTGCATGCCGCAGGGCGGCACCATCGGCCTCGTCAATTTCGGCGTCGACTATTTCAGCACCAACGAGCGCACCAAGGGCGTGCGGGAGTGGATGAAGGCGAACCGGCCCGACATCAAGATGAAGCAGGTCGATTTCACCGATCCGCCGAAAGTCTCGCAGATCGCGGGCGACTTCCTCACCGGCAATCCTGACGTCAAGGGATTGTACGCGGTGTGGGATCAGCCGGCATTGGACACGCTGAGCTCGATGCGCGCCCAGGGTATCGACATTCCCATGACGACGGTCGATCTCGGCCTGCAATCGGCGATCGAGATTGCCAAGGGCGGTCCGTTGAAGGCGACCGGCTCGCAGCGTCCGTATGACCAGGGCGTCGCCGAGGCGATGGCGATGATGAATGCGCTGCTGGGCAAGGAAACGCCCGGCTGGGTCGGTGTCCAGTCGCTGCCGGTGACGCAGTCGAATGTGCTGGAGTCCTACAAGACCGTCTTCAAGAAGGACCCGCCGGCCGAACTGACGGATGCCTGCAACAAGGCGAAGCCCGCCTGTAACTGAGTTCGCCGTTACAATGCGTGGTTCAACCGAACCACGCATTGTTCAGCAGACCAGATCCGGGCGAGCCAGCCCCCGTCCGGATCAGGCTGCGCTGGTGACGTAATCGACGGGAAGGCTGCGGAAGTGCTTGCGCGTGTCTGATGGCACCGCACCGCCAACGATGATGCGCGAGAATGAGCCGACGTCGGAGAAGAAGGCCGGCTTGAGGCTGCCGAGCTTGCTGGCATCGACCACCAGGATGCTCTCCATGGCGGCGGCGATGGCGGCCTGCTTGATGGCGACCTCGTGAAAGTTCGAGCAGCTCGCGCCGCGAGTCCAGTGCAGGCCGCCGGCCGAGATGAAGGCCTTGTTGACGCCGAGCCGCCGCAGATAGGACAGGCCGTCATCCGACGAGAACGACTGCGATGAGGGATGGTAGAGCCCGCCCATCAGCATCACCTGCGTTGCTGGCCTGTGAGTGACGATCGTGGCGACGTTCAGCGAATAGCAGATCACCGAGAGCGGCATGTCCTCGGGCAGGCAATCCGCCAGCGACTGCATGGTGGTGCCGCAGTCGATGAAGATGGTGTCGCCCTCCCTGATCGAGGCGGCCGCGGATCGGCAGGCGAGGCGCTTGTCCTGCGTGTGCTGGTCGATTTCCTGCTCGAATGTGTACTTGATCCCGGTGGGCGAGGCCGCGTTGACGACGTAGCCGCCGAGCAAAGCGAGCGTACCGTCCGGACCGGCAAGGTCGCGCCTCACCGTCATCTCCGACACCTTCAGCAAGTCTGCGGCGTCCTTCAGATGCAGCGCGCCGCTGCTCTCAACGGCGCGGCGCAGCCGTTGCAGCCGCTGGACGCGGGTCTCGCTGGAGCGTGCGGTCGGTGTTTCAGTCATTTTCGTCACCGAGCTTGCTTATCCGGTTGACAATGATCTTACAATGATGTGAGTTTAGCAACGTCAATTTGTTACAATAATAACATCTGGTCCGAAGGGCGGTTCCTGTCAGCGATGGCAGGCAGCGGAAGCTCCAGCGGGCACGGGATGGGAGGATCGCATGTTGCAATCGGCACATTCAGTCTATCTGCCGCTTCAGCCGATTCGCTAGCACTGCACGGCGTAGAGATGGCGCAGGGCGTCTTGATATCCAATCCATCCGCGGTGCCGGTGCAGCCACATGCACGGGACCACAATCACACCCATGCCATCGCGCGCAACACCGGCCGCGCGCTCGAAATGGACTGGGTCGACGAGATCAGGATCAATCTGTCCGCCGCCGAGCGCCGCGTCGCGAGCCTGCCGGGCCGGCGCACCGTCAAGAAGGATGCGCAGGCGGCATGGCTGCTCAAGGCGATCACCTGTATCGACCTGACGACGCTCAACGGCGACGATTCGGCCGAGCGTGTGAAGCGCCTCTGCGCCAAGGCGCGGGCGCCGCTGCGGGGCGACCTCGTCGAGGCTCTCGGCTTTGCCGGACGCGCCCTGCACACGGGCGCGATCTGCGTCTATCACCGCTTCGTCGCGACCGCGGTCGAAGCGCTCGACGGATCCGACATCCCGGTCGCCGCGGTCTCGACCGGATTTCCTGCGGGCCTCATCCCCCACGATCTCAAGCTCAGGGAGATCGAGGCCTCCGTCCGGGACGGCGCGCAAGAGATCGACATCGTCATCACGCGCGAGCATGTGCTGACCGGCGATTGGCGCGCGCTCTACGACGAGGTGCGGGACTTCCGCGCGGCCTGCGGGGAAGCGCATCTCAAGACGATCCTGGCCACCGGCGACCTCAAGACGCTGCGCAACGTCGCCAAGGCCTCGATGGTCTGCATGATGGCCGGCGCCGACTTCATCAAGACCTCCACCGGTAAGGAAGGCGTCAACGCCACGTTGCCGGTGACGCTGGCGATGCTGCGCATGATCAGGCTCTATGAGGAGCGCACAGGCTTCAAGATCGGCTTCAAGCCGGCCGGCGGAATCTCGACGGCAAAGGACGTGCTCAACTACCAGTTCTTGATGAAGGAGGAGTTGGGACGCGACTGGCTCGAGCCGGATCTGTTCCGCATCGGCGCCTCGAGCCTGCTCGCCGACATCGAGCGTCAGCTCGAGCATCACGTCACCGGCCGCTACTCGGCCTTCAACCGTCATCCCGTGGGCTGAGCATGAGCATCGCACATTACTACGAGACCATGGAGTATGGTCCGGCTCCCGAGGCGGACGGCGAGGCGCGCGCCTGGCTGAAGCGGCACGAGGCGACGTTCGGGCATTTCATTTCAGGCAAATTCGCAAGCCCGGCTTCAGGCAAGCATCTGGCGACAATCGAGCCGGCCACCGGCAAGGCGCTTGCGAAAATCGCGCAAGGCGTCGCCGCCGATGTCGAGGCCGCCGTCGGTGCCGCGCGATCGGCGCAAGCGCCGTGGGCGAAGCTCGGTGGCCACGGCCGTGCGCGTCATCTCTATGCGCTGGCGCGCATGCTGCAGCGTCATGCGCGCCTGTTCGCAGTGCTGGAAGCGATCGACAACGGCAAGCCGATCAGGGAAACCCGCGATCTCGACGTACCGCTGGCCGCGCGCCACTTCCTGTATCATGCCGGCTGGGCGCAATTGCAGGAGCGCGAATTCGCAGATTTCGTGCCGGTCGGTGTGATCGGCCAGATCATCCCCTGGAATTTTCCGCTGCTGATGCTGGCCTGGAAGATCGCGCCCGCGCTGGCGGCCGGCAACACCGTGGTGCTGAAGCCGGCGGAATTCACCTCGCTTACTGCGCTGCTGTTCGCCGAGCTTGCCGCGGAAGCCGGGCTGCCGCCCGGTGTGTTGAATGTCGTGACGGGCGATGGCGCCACCGGCGCGTTGCTCGTTGAGAATACCGGTGTCGACAAGATCGCCTTCACCGGATCGACCGAGGTTGGTCGTTTGATCCGTCAGTCGACCGCGGGCAGCGGCAAGTCGTTGACGTTGGAGCTCGGCGGCAAGTCGCCGTTCATCGTGTTCGAGGATGCTGATCTCGACGGCGCAGTGGAAGGCGTGGTCGATGCGATCTGGTTCAACCAGGGCCAGGTCTGCTGCGCCGGATCGCGGCTGCTGCTGCAGGAGGGCATCGCCGAGACCTTCCGCAAGCGCCTGATCCGTCGCATGGAGACGCTGCGCGTTGGTTCGCCGCTCGACAAGGCGATCGACATGGGCGCGGTGGTCGCGCCTGTCCAGCTCGAGCGGATCAAGGCGCTGGTCGAAACAGGGGTGAAGGAGGGGGCCGAGAAATATCAGGCGCCAGGAGCGCTTCCCCCAGAAGGCTGCTTCTATCCGCCGACCCTGCTCTGGAACGTGCACCCGTCCTCGACCGTTGCGATCGAGGAGATCTTTGGGCCCGTGCTGGTCGCGATGACGTTTCGCACGCCCGACGAGGCCGTGATGCTCGCCAACAACACGCGTTACGGCCTTGCCGCGAGCGTGTGGAGCGAGACCATCGGCCTCGCGCTCGATATCGCGCCAAAACTTCAGGCCGGCGTGGTCTGGGTCAATGCCACCAATCTGTTCGATGCCAGCGTCGGCTTCGGCGGCTATCGCGAGTCAGGCTTCGGACGCGAAGGCGGCCGTGAGGGTCTCTTCGAATATCTCAAGCCGAAGGCATGGAGCGGCCGCAAGGCGCGAGCCAAGCTGCCGCCGCTTCCTGAAGCCGCGACCGAGAGCGCCGGGTTTGGCACGCCGTCGATCGACCGGACCGCCAAGCTTTTCGTCGGCGGCAAGCAGGTTCGTCCCGATGGAAATTATTCGCGCAGCGTGCTGTCGCCGAAAGGAAAACGCCTTGGCGAAGCCGGCGAGGGCAATCGCAAGGATATCCGCAACGCCGTGGCTGCGGCACGTTCGGCCGAGGGATGGGCGCGCGCAACGGCGCACAATCGCGCCCAAATCCTCTACTATCTTGCCGAGAATCTGTCCGCGCGCGGCGACGAGTTCGCCCGGCGCATCGGTGACATGACCGGCGTATCGCCCGCCAAGGCGCGCGCCGAGGTCGAGGCGAGTATCGAACGATTGTTCAGCTATGGAGCCTGGGCCGACAAATACGAGGGGACCATCCATGCTCCGCCGCTGCGCGGTGTGGCGCTTGCGATGCACGAGCCGATCGGCGTCGTCGGGGTGGCCTGTCCGGACGAAGCGCCGCTGCTGGGCTTCATCAGCCTGGTGGCCCCGTTGATTGCGATGGGCAATCGCGTCGTCGCTGTTCCGAGCGAGCGGCATCCGCTGGCGGCGACCGATTTCTACCAGGTGCTGGAGACGTCGGACGTGCCGGCAGGCGTCGTCAATATCGTGACGGGCGAGCGCGACGCACTTGCCAAGGTCCTTGCCGAGCATGACGACGTCGATGCGCTCTGGGTGTTCGGCTCGCAGGAGGCCTCGACCGTGGCGGAGCGGCTGTCGGTCGGCAACCTCAAGCGTACGCTGGTCGACCATGGGCTGGCGCTCGATTGGTACGACCGGGCGGCGAGCGAAGGGCCGATCCTGCTCCGCCACGCGGTACAGGTGAAGAACATCTGGATTCCCTATGGCGACTAGAGACGTCACCCAGCGGTGATATGAATGGGCATCCGGACCATCAGAGTCCGGACGATTTTGAAGGGAGGACACAACATGCTCAAGGGCATCAACCCATTGCTCAATGCCGACGTGCTCTATGCCTTGCGCGCGATGGGGCACGGGGATCGCCTCGTCGTGTGCGACACCAATTTCCCGGCTGACTCGATTGCGCGCCAGACCGTGTTCGGCGAGCTGCTGCGCATCGACAATGTCAGCACGGCCAAGGCGATCGAAGCCATTCTCTCGGTGATGCCGCTCGATACGTTCGTGGACGATGCAGCGATGCGGATGGAGATCGTCGGCCAGCCTCAGGAGGTGCCGCCGGTGCAGCGCGAGGTGCAGGCCGTGATCGACCATGCCGAAGGGAAGTCCTGGCCGCTGGTCGGGGTCGAGCGACACGCCTTCTATGAGAAGGCCAAGACGGCCTATTGCGTGATCGCCACCGGCGAGCGGCGCTTCTACGGCTGCTTCATCTTTTCCAAGGGCGTGATCGCCCCGGACGAAGAGTGATGACCATGAGCAAGTCCGGCGTCGCCGT
>Ga0209148_1000645_pt1 | contig 30288 bp, 27 predicted proteins | sample AraplaCol_mMF_r2_2_FD_184288 | JGI IMG/M metagenome (GOLD analysis project Ga0209148, IMG submission 184288) | Arabidopsis root microbial communities from North Carolina, USA - plate scrape CL_Col_mMF_r2 (SPAdes) (version 2) | ecosystem: Host-associated > Plants > Roots > Endosphere | place... | reverse complement strand
CGCATTCACGAGGAACTTCGGCACCACGAACAGCGACACGCCCTTGATGCCGGCGGGCGCGCCCTCGATGCGGGCGAGCACGAGGTGGATGATGTTGGAGGCGAGGTCATGCTCGCCGGCCGAGATGAAGATCTTGGTGCCCGTGATCTTGAAGCTGCCATCGGCCTGGCGCACGGCCTTGGTGCGGAGCATGCCGAGATCGGTGCCGCAATGCGGCTCGGTCAGGTTCATGGTGCCGGTCCATTCGCCGGCGACCATCTTCGGCACGTAGGTCTGCTTCTGCTCGGGGCTGCCGTGCACGATGAGCGCTGCAGTCGCGCCCATGGTGAGGCCGCCATACATCGAGAACGCCATGTTGGCGGAGATCTGGAATTCGTTGACCGCTTGCGAAAGCGTCACCGGCAGGCCCTGGCCGCCGAACTCGGTCGGCGCCGACAGGCCGAGCCAGCCGCCTTCGGCAACCTGCTTGAACGCGTCCTTGAAACCCTTCGGCGTGGTGACGCTGCCATCGTCCGCGCGCTTGCAGCCTTCGAGATCGCCCACACGATTCAGCGGCTGCAGCACTTCTTCGGCGAGCTTGGCGGCTTCGCCGAGGATCGCTTCGCGCACGTCGCTCGAGGCATCGGAGAAGCCGGCGAGGTTGTCGTAGCGGTCGATCTGGAAGACGTCGTTGAGCAGGAAGTTCACGTCTTCGACGGGGGCTTTGTAGATCGGCATTGTGGTCTCCCGGCAAGCCTTGAAGTGATGATGCTGAATTAGGATTGGGCAGCGGCGAGCTGCTCCGCCATCAGGCGATGCAGCATGTTGATGGCCTTGAGCGGACGCACCATCACCTTGAAATGGGTGATGCGTCCCTCTGTATCGAAGCTGATGATGTCGACGCCGTTGATCTCGATGCCGTCGATCATGGTCTTGAATTCGAGCACGGCGCCGCTGGCGCTCTTCCACTCGCCGACATAGCTGAAGCCGGGACCGCCAAGCACCTTCTCGGCGCTGGCGAGATATTTGAAGGTGATGTCGCGCCCGCGCTGCGGGGTGTGGACGACCGGACTCTCGAACACGGCGTCGGGATGCAGCAGCTCCCACAACGCCTTGGTGTCGTGAGACGTCATGTAGGCGTACCAGGAGTCGAGGCCGGTCATTGTCAGGTGCCTCCCAAAGGGCTTTGGCAAAAACGCGAAAACAACCCCATGCACAGTAGCGCCAACGCTAGCGCCAGGGGTCCTCGTCCGGGGGTCTGGAGCCCCACTTCATATGCACATTGACGCATATGCGTCGATGCGCATAAAGTCAAGCTGGTTGGTTAAGGCTACAGGGAGGCAGGTCACATGGCGCTGGGCGACGCGATCCTCGCATGCCTGACGGAACGTCCGATGACGGGCTACGAGCTCGCCAAGACGTTCGATTCCTCGATCGGCTTCTTCTGGAAAGCCGACCACCAGCAAATCTACCGCGAGCTCTCCAAGCTGCGCGACCGCGGCTACATCCAGGGCCGCGAGGTCGTGCAGACAGGCAAGCCGAACAAGCTCATTTATACCCTCACTCCCGAAGGCCGAACAGCGCTGCGGCACTGGGCCGCGCGGCCGAGCACGCCGCCCTCGATCAAGGACGACCTCCTGGTCCGGCTGCATGCGCTCGACAGCATCGACATCGAGCCGATCCGCACCGATCTGATGGACCGGCTGGAGCACCATCGCGACCGGCACGAGAACTACGAGCGGATCCTGAAGAAGCGTTTTCCCGACGGTACCGCCTCCGACATGCTCGATCTCGGCAATTTGCTGCTGCTCCGCCTCGGCGCGCGGCACGAGCAGATGGTGGCCGATTTCTGCGAAGAGGCGCTCGAGGCGCTGTCGTCGATGTCAGGCAAGGGTACGGTGGTGCCGCTTGAAGACGGCAAGCGCGAGGGGAAGGGTTGAGCCCGCTAGACCGGCAAATTGTCGGTCATCCCGGGCGGCACCTCGCCTTGCTCTGACCGTTCGGCCAGAAGCTCCTTTTCGGCCTCATACCAGAAGGTGTCCATTTTCCCGCTGGGCTCGCCGGCACTTTTCCAGATCTCATAAGCGCGCTTGCGGACGTCTTCCTCGGTCAGACCTGCCATCTTGAGCCATCCTTCGTTGCTGAAGTTCCAAGCTGCCAGCACGCCGAGAGTTCCTGGCAGGGCGAGATTCCGATCATATCCGACGGGCCAGGCAGGCCGAGGCCGCCCAACTTTAAGACACCGGCGACGCGTTCCTTAACCCGTTATTTACCGTAACAGGAAAAAGTCTGATTTCGAGGCAGACGACCCGCGCCAAATCCGATTGTCTTTGCAACTGGCACGCGTGGGGAGACTGGAGGCGTCGGGTGGGGCGCCGGAGTCGGAACCGGACAGAGTCATGAATTCGCGCGTATCGTGGAGTGTTGACGGCATCGATCCATCCGTCAGGGAGCGGGCCGAAGCTGCTGCGCGCCGCGCCGGCATGTCACTCAACGATTGGCTCAACTCCACACTGGGCGAGACTGCCCCGCCGAACTTTCGCGGGCCTTACGAGCAGCCGCGTCAGGATCAACGTCAAGATCCGCGTTCGCAGCACATGCAGAGCCCGGAGAGTCGCGAAGTCGCCGATATCCATCAGCGGCTCGACGCGATCACCCAGCAGATCGAACGGATTTCAAAGCCCGCCGCGCCGCGTCAGGACTCGTCTCGCGAAAGAGACGTCTCGCGCGAGCAGGGCGTCGCCCGCCAGCTCAATGATGCGATCTCGCGGCTCGATGCACGCCTGTCGCAGATCTCGCGGCCCCAGCAACCTCAGCCTCCGGTGCAGCAGCCTCCGGCGCCGCGCCCCGCGCCTGCGCCCTCCCCCGTTGAATCGCGCCAGCGCCAGGCCGATTTGGTCGAGCGCGCGGCCGCGCAGGTCTATCGCAATTCGCCTCCGCTGAGCCCGGCCTCGTTCGACGTCGCCGTCGCCGAGATCACCGCACGGCAGAGCGAGCTTGACGGATTCGCACCGCGGCAGGTGCCGCCACGCGCTGCGCCGTCGATCGCGCCCTCTGCAGCTCCCTACGCGCCGCCCATGGCGCCGCCTGCGCCTGTCTATGCTCCGCCGCCACCGCAGGCAGGGCCGGATTTCTCCTCGCTCGAGCGCCATCTGCTCAAGATCACGAGCCAGATCGAGTCGCTGCAGCGTCCCGACCAGACCGAGCAGGCGATCAACGGCTTCCGCGCCGAGCTTGCCGAGATCCGCAACGTCATCACCGAGGCGATGCCGCGCCGCGCGATCGAATCGATCGAGAACGAGATCCGCTCGCTGCACCGTCGCATCGACGAGACCCGCTCCAACGGCACCGACGGCCAGGTGCTGTCGGGCATCGAGCGCGCGCTGTCCGACATCAAGCAGGTGCTGCGCACGCTGACGCCGGCCGAGCAGCTCACCGGCTATGACGAGGCCATCCGCAATCTCGGCGCCAAGCTCGATATGATCCTGCGCGCCAATGACGATCCGTCGACGGTGCGCCAGCTCGAAGGCGCGATCTCGGCGCTGCGCGGCATCGTCTCCAACGTCGCCTCCAACGAAGCACTGGCCCGCCTCTCCGAGGACGTGCAGCTGCTGTCGTCCAAAGTCGATCAGGTCAATCGCGCCTCGGATCGCGGCGACAGCTTTGCCGTGCTGGAGCAGCGCATCGCCGCGCTTACCGCGGCGCTGGAAACGCGCGAGCGGCCGCAACCGACTGAAAGCACCGAACATCTGGAAGCCGCGATCCGCGCGCTGTCCGACCGTTTCGACCGCATGCAGGTCGGCAACGACTCCGCCTCGACCTTCGCCCATCTCGAGCAGCGCGTCGCCTATCTCTTGGAGCGGATCGAGGCCGCCTCGGATCAGCGCGGCGGCAATTTCAGCCGTGTCGAGGACGGGCTGCACGACATCCTCCGGCACCTCGAGCGGCAGCAGGCGACCTATTCCGCGCTCGCCGAGAGCCGCAATTCGGCACCGGCGCCCGATTCCGGCATGGTCGACCTCGTCAAGCGCGAGCTGTCCGACATCCGCTATAGCCAGGCCGAAACCAATCGCAGCACCCAGGATTCGCTCGAGGCCGTGCACAACACGCTCGGCCATGTCGTCGATCGCCTTGCCATGATCGAGGGCGATTTGCGCGCGGTGCGATCAGCGCCGCCGGCACCTGCGCCGATGCCGATGGCTGCGCCCCCGCCCGGTCCCTTGCCGATGGCAGCTCCCGCCGAGGCCGCGCCGATGGCGCGCGAGCAATGGCAGCCACAGCCGCAGCAGCCGAAATACGATCCGAAGCCCGAGCTGCCGAATCCGGCCGCCCAGCAGCACCCGCATTCCGGCTTCATCGCCGCGCCGCGCGAATTCCATGCCGCCGCGCCCGCAGCACCGCCGCCGATGCCGGCGGCGCAGCAAGCTACGCCGCCTTTGCCGCCGCGCGCGATCAGCGAGATCCTCGAGCCGCACACGGCGCCGGCGCGCGCCGCGATCGCGCCTGAACTGCCGCCGGATCATCCGCTCGAACCCGGTACCCGTCCGAACGGTCGCCCCGCCACGCCGTCCGAGCGTATCGCCGCGTCCGAAGACGCGATCAGCGAAATCCCGGCCGCGCCGAAAGAGCCGGTGTCGTCGTCAAGCTTCATCGCCGCGGCGCGCCGCGCCGCGCAGGCTGCCGCCGCCCAGCCACAGGAAAAGCCCGCCCGCGGCGTCAAGGCCGCAATTGCGGCGCGCAGCAAGGACAAGTCGCAAGGCAAAGCACAGGCCGCAGCTTCGGAAGGCGGCTCGACCATCACGTCGAAGATCCGCTCGCTGCTGGTCGGCGCCAGCGTGGTCGTGATCGTGCTCGGCACCTTCAAGATGGCGATGAACCTGCTCGAAGGCGGCAGTGCGCCGCCGGCGCCGCAGGCGATGGAGAATACGAGCCAGCCGGCGCCACAGGCGCCGCCGCCGGTCGAGAGCAAGCCCGCCGCGCCCGAGCAGGTCACCCCGTCGATGACCTCGCCGACGCCGATCGGCAAGCAGTCCCTGAACAATGCCGCGCCGGCGCCGGTGGCGAACTCCGGCAGCACCGCGTCGGTCGAAATTCCGCCCGCGCCCGCAGCGGCGCCGCCGCCCGCGGCGAGCAGCGATGTCACCGGCGCGCTGTCGGGCACGAGCCGCGCACGGCTCAGTGTCGTCCAGATCCCGCCGAGCGAGAAGCTGCCTGACGGCATCGCCGGTCCTGCGCTGCGCGTCGCCGCGATGAAGGGCGATGCGACCGCAGCCTACGAGATCGGCGTGCGCTTTGCCGAAGGCAAGGGCGTGGCTGCGAATTACGACGAAGCCGCGAAGTGGTACGACCGCGCCTCGCAGGCCGGCGTGGTGCCCGCAACCTTCCGCCTCGGCACGCTCTATGAGAAGGGCCTGGGCGTGAAGAAGGACGCCGACATCGCCCGCCGCTACTACACGCAAGCCGCCGAGCGCGGCAACGCCAAGGCGATGCACAATCTCGCGGTGCTCGACGCCGACGGCGGCGGACGCGGCGCCAATTACAAGAGCGCGGCGCAGTGGTTCCGCAAAGCGGCCGATCGCGGTGTCGCCGACAGCCAGTTCAACCTCGGCATCCTCTACGCGCGCGGCATCGGTGTGGAGCAGAACCTCGCCGAGTCCTACAAATGGTTCACCCTCGCGGCGGGCCAAGGTGACGCGGACGCGGCGACCAAGCGCGACGACGTTGCAAAACGCCTCGACCCGCAATCGCTCGCCGCCGCCAAGCTCGCGATCCAGACCTTCAGCGCCGAGCCGCAGCCCGACGACGCCGTCAACGTTGCGACGCCCGCCGGCGGCTGGGACACCGCCCCGCAGGCCACCGCCAAGCCCGCGCCGAAGCCGGTCGCGACGAAGAAGTCGGCGTCGGCTGCGCATTGAGCGCGGTCGATTAAATCGTCTCGATCGACGCTCTCTGCTGTCGTCCTGGCGAAAGCCAGGACGACAGCAGAGAGGCAGCTTCGCTTCGCTCGCAATGACTGATGTGGCGGCTACGGCGCCTCGATCACTGTCGGCACGCCGGGCTCCAAGAGCCGCAACCGCGTCCCGAAGCCCAGCACATCGAACGTCTTGCGCAGATCCTCGCTGTTCTGGCGGAAATGCGCCCAGCCCTCGGTGTGCACGGGGACGATCATGGCATCAGGAAATGCGCGCGCGGTCTCAACAGTATCGTTGGTGTCCATGGTGAGATGGAACGGACCGCGGGTTTGCGCGGCGCCGGCGAAGGGCAGCACCACGCCGCATTTGAAGCGTCGCGCCACTTCAGCAACGCCGTCGAACCAGGTGGTGTCGCCGCTGATATAGACCGCGCTTGTGTCCCTGCGGCTCGACTGCACCACGAAACCGATGACGTCGCCCGACAGCGGCTCGATGCCGGCAGGGCCGTGACGCGCCGGCGTCGCGGTGATGGTCAGCGTGTTCCCGTCGTCGTCCTTGAGATGCGCGGTCGCCCAGGGCGCGAGGCCCTCGACATGGCCGCCGAGGCGTTTGGCGCCGGCCTCGGTGGTCAGCGCGCGCGGTGCTTTCAGCACAAATTCGCGGCCGGAGGTGTCGAGATTGTCCGAATGCTGGTCGTGGCTGAGCAGCACGGCATCAACAGGGCCGATCGCGTCGGCCTTCATCGCGGGACCGATGGTCTTCTCCAGCTTCACATGCGGCAATTGGTAAGCGCCGGGTGCATCGAAGGTGGGATCGGTGAGCAGGCGAAAGCCGTCGATCTCGATCAAAGCGGTGGGGCCGCCGATCAGGGTGATGGAAACAGGCATGGGGAACTCCTCTTACGCGGCGGGCTTTGCGGGGCGCGTCACCAGGTAAATGCCGAGCGCCACCGGAATGATCCCCAGCAAGTCGCGCGCCTCGACGTGTTCGCCGAGCACGATAAAGGCGAACAGCATGCCGAGCGGCGGCATCAGGAAATGATAGGCACTGGCCGCGGTGGCACCACACACTTTCAGGAGATGAAACCAGAGCCAGTAGGCGAGGATCGAGCCGCCGAGCACGAGGAAGGCGAAGGCGCCGATCAACCCCGGGGTGACATCGATGGCGTGGATATCCGCAAAGGTCAGCGCCACCGGGGTCAGCACGATGCCGGCTGCGAGATTCTGCACGCCGTTGCCGATCCACAGGCTTCCCTTCGGCGCCAACAGCTTGAACAGGATGGTGCCTGATACGATGGAGGCGAGCGAGGCCAGCGTGAAGAGAATGCCGTGCAGCGAGTCGGTGCCGACCGAGAGGCGATGCCAGACGATAGCCGTGACGCCGATGATGCCGAGCAAGAGTCCGCTCGCCTTGCGCCAGGTCATGCCTTCGCCAAGCAGCAGAGCCGCGAGCGCGGCCGTGAACACCGGATTGGCGGAGACGATCAAGCCGCCAAGGCCGGCGGAGACCGATTGCAGGCCGGTGTAACCGAGCCCGAGATAGAGCGCGTTGTTGGCGATGCCGAGCACGGTGAAGATCAGAACGTCACGCCAGGACAACGACCAGTCGCCGCGGATCAGCGTGCCGCCGAGGATCAAGATGCCGGCGAGCGAGAAGCGCGCGGCGAGCAGGATCAGCGGCGGGCAATGGGTGACGCCGATCTTGCCGGCGACGAAGGCGTAGCTCCAGAGCAGGCAGAACAGGCCGATGGCGAGCGGCAGCGTGTTGAAGCGGCTGCGGGGGGCTGGAAGCGAGGTGGCGAGGGACATGTCAGTTTCTTTCGGGCTCTTCTGAGCCCTCGATCTAGGGACCCTGCTTGCCATTTGGAAATTAAATGATTAACTCGCAATCAGTGGATTTTCGAATGGAGGCTGATGTGCTCGATCTGGAGCTTCTGCGCAGCTTCGTCTCGGTGGTCGAGGCCGGCGGCTTCACCCGCGCCAGCGAGCGCGTTCACCGCACGCAATCGACGGTCAGCCAGCAGATCAAGCGGCTGGAGGAGGATGTCGGACAGGTGCTGCTGCACCGGGACGGCAAGGACGTGCGCCCCACTGAAGCCGGCGAGCGGCTGCTGTCCTATGCGCGGCGGCTGCTGGCGCTGGCGGAGGAGGCGCGGGACGTGCTGCGCGAGCCCGACGGCGGCGCGGTCCGGCTCGGCATCCCCGAAGATTTCGCGGCCTATCGTCTGGCAAAATTGCTCGGCGCGTTCTCGCGCTCGCATCCGAACCTGCGTCTCGACGTGCGCGCCGACCAGAGCAAGAACCTCGCCCGCGACCTCGAGCGCGGCGAGCTCGATCTGGCGCTCTACAAGCGCGAGGCCGGCGGCAAGGACGCGATCGCGGTGTGGCCCGAGGAGGTGCACTGGGTCACCAGCAAGAGCCATCCTGTCGACGTCACCGTGCCATCGGTGCCGCTGATCGGCTTTCCGCTCGGCTGCCTCTACCGCGCCGGCGCGATCCATGCGCTGGAGAGCGCCGGCCGCGCCTGGCACATGTCCTACATGTCGTCGAGCCTCGCAGGCATCCAGGCTGCCGTCGCCGCCGGCATGGGGCTCAGCATTCTGTCGGAGATGTCGATCCAGGCCGATCACCGCGTGCTGACGGCCAGGGATGGCTTCGCGCCGATCAACAAGACCGAGGTGGCGCTGATGGCCGCGCCGAACGCGAGCTCCGCGACGTTGCGGCTGGCGGATCGGCTGGCGGAATTCTGCGAGGACGTGCAGGCGAAGGCGGCGTAGTCGTTGCGATCGCTTGCCGTCGCTAGGGTGGGCAAAGGCGCGAAGCGCCGTGCCCACGTTCCCTAAATAATTGGCAGGTGGTGGGCACGCTACGCTTTGCCCACCCTACGAGAGCACGGTCTAGTAACACCGCGACGCGGCGATCGCGTGGACGCGGCGGTCGCCGAGGAGATGGGCGACAAAGCCGTTCTTCGGGAAGATCTTCGCGAAGGCGGCATCGCGGATGCTGAGGCCACCGGCATAGGCGCCGAAGGCGGGCATCACGGCGCGCAGGCCGTCGCTGGCGAAACAGCGCCGCTCCATCGAGCGGCCGCGGGCGGAGACGCGGGCCTTGGGATGGAGATGACCGGCGATCTCGCCTGGCGCGCCTGACGGTTCGTGGCGGAAGGTGATTTGGCCGATCGCGACTTCGTCCGCGACGGTGCCGCCGAGATCGCGCGGCAGCATCGGATCATGATTGCCCGAGATCCAGATCCAGTCGCGGCCGGTCTGGAGTGCGGCGACGGCGGCGCGGTCGTCGGCCGAAAGACGCTCATGCGCGGTGCGATCGTGAAAGCTGTCGCCGAGTGCGATGACCGTCCTGGGATTATGGCGGGAGATGACAGCAGCGAGGCGGCTCAGCGTCGCCAGCGTGTCGTAAGGCGGCAGCAGCACGCCGCGGGTCGCGAAGCTGGATCCTTTTTCCAGATGCAGATCGGAGACCACTAGCAGGCTCTGCTCGTCCCAGAACAGCGCGCCAGAGAGATCGGCGGCGAAGGTCACATCGTTGATGCTGACCCTGGATACGCGCATGTCCTCGTCATCCCCCGAAACCAGCGCGCCTGCCGTCACGTCTTACCCGCTTCTATCCATCGCTTCCTTGACCAGCTCGTCGGCGGCCTCCGCCAACAGCTCGTCTGCAGCTTCGCCATAAACTGACTCGCGGCCGATTTCCAGCATCACGGGGACGGCGAGCGGGGAGACGCGGTCGAGTTCCCGGTGGGTGATACGCCCCTGGATGCGCATCAGCATGTCGCTGAGGCGGCGCAGATCCAATAGGCCGGTGGCGGCGTCGGCGCGCGCGGCGCGCAGCAGGACATGATCGGCCTGGTGTTTTCGCAAGACGTCGTAGACGAGGTCGGTCGAGAACAGCACCTGGCGGCGGCTCTTCTCTTCGCCGGTGTGGCGGCGCGCGATCAGGCCGGAGATGATCGCGCAATTGCGGAACGTGCGCTTCATCAGCGCGGATTCGGCGAGCCAGGCCTCCAGGTCGTCGCCGAGCATGTCAGGATCGAACAGCGCGTTGAGGTCGATGCGGCCGTCCCTGATCATGAAGGAGAGGTCGCCGAGCCCCCAGATCGCCACGGCATATTCGTTGGCGACGAAGCCGAGCGGCCGCGCGCGGGCGCGCTCCAGCCGGCGCGTCAGCAGCATGCCGAGGGTCTGGTGCGCGAGGCGGCCTTCGAAGGGGTAGCAGACGATGTAATGCTTGTTGGCACGCGGAAAGCTCTCGACCAGCAGCTCGCGCACCGCGGGGACTCGGCTGACATGCTTTTGCAGGGACAGCCAGTCGCGCACCTGCTCCGGCAAGCCCTTCCAGGCGCGCCCATCGTCGAGCAGGCGGCGGACGCGCTCGGCGAGATAGGTCGAGAGCGGAAACTTGCCGCCCATATAAGACGGCACTTTCGGATCCTTGTCATGCGCGCGCGAGACATAGACCTGGTCCTCGACCAGGGTTTCGTAGCGCACCACCTCGCCGCTGAAGACAAAAGTGTCGCCGGGCGAGAGGCCCTCGATGAAGGCCTCCTCGATCTCGCCAAGCAAACGGCCGCCGCGCGCGATCACGCCGGTCGACCCACCTGCTTTTCCTTGGCCGCCGCCGCGCGAGCGCACCAGGCGCACCTTCAGCATGTCGTCCTCGACGATGGTACCGACATTCATGCGGTAGCTCTGCCGCACCTTTGGATTGGCGACGCGCCAGCGGCCCTCCTTGTCCTGCTTGATGCGGGCGAAGCGCTCATAGGTCTTCAGCGCGTAGCCGCCGGAGGCGACGAAATCGACGACGTCGTCGAAATCCTGCCGCGACAGGTCGGCGTAAGGCGCGGCGGTGCGGACCTCGGCATAGAGTTCATCGGAGAGAAACGGCTCGCCGCAGGCGCAGCCGAGCACGTGCTGGGCCAGCACGTCGAGCGCACCCAGGCGCAGCGGCGGCGTGTCCTGCGCGTTCTCGGCGATGGCGTCGATGGCGACGCGGCATTCCAGCACCTCGAAACGGTTGGCAGGCACCAGCACGGCGCGCGAGGCTTCATCGAGGCGGTGATTGGCGCGGCCGATGCGCTGCATCAGGCGCGAGGAGCCCTTCGGCGCACCGATATTGACGACGAGATCGACGTCACCCCAGTCGACGCCGAGGTCGAGCGAGGAGGTGCAGACCACGCCGCGCAGCCTTCCTGCCGACATCGCATCCTCGACCTTGCGGCGCTGCGCGACATCGAGCGAGCCGTGATGCAGCGCGATGGCCAAGCCGTCGTCGTTCATGCTCCAGAGATTCTGGAACAGCATCTCGGCCTGGCTGCGGGTGTTGACGAACACCAGCGTGGTCTTGTTCTGCTTGATCAGCTCGTAGATTTCAGGGAGCGCGTGACGCGCGCTGTGGCCGGCCCAGGGCAGCCGCTCGCGCGTATCCAGCATCTCGACCTCGGGGGGCGCGGCGCCGCCGGCGACGACGACGTCCGCGGCGGCTTCCTGGCCCGCAGGCTGCGGCACCAGGAAACGTGCGAGCTGGTCCGGCTCGGCGACGGTCGCGGACAGGCCAATCGCACGCATCTGCGGCGCAAGGCGCCACAGCCGCGCGAGACCAAGCGAGAGTAGGTCGCCGCGCTTCGACGTCACCAGCGCATGCAGCTCGTCGAGCACGATGCGCTTGAGCGAGGAAAACAAAAACGGCGCATCATCGGAGGAGAGCAGCAGCGCGAGCTGCTCCGGCGTCGTCAGCAGGATGTCAGGCGGATAGCGCCGCTGCCGCTGCCGCCGCGACACCGGCGTGTCACCCGTGCGGGTCTCGACCTTGATCGGCAGGTTCATCTCGGCGATCGGACGCTCGAGATTGCGGGCGATGTCGACGGCGAGCGCCTTCAGCGGCGAGATGTAGAGCGTGTGCAGCCCGGCGCTACGCTGGACGCTGCGGCCGGTGGAGACGACGGATTTCGCGGGAGAGGTCGGCGCGGCGCTCAGCTCAACCAACGTCGGCAGAAATCCAGCCAGCGTCTTGCCCGCGCCGGTCGGTGCGATCAGCAAGGCGCTAGCGTCCTCGCGGGCCTTCTCCAGCAGCGCGAGCTGATGCTCGCGCGGCGACCAGCCGCGGCCTGCGAACCATTGCTGGAAGCGGTCGGGCAGCGGCACGGCCGGCTCGGCCGGGATTTTGAGGATGCGGGGCGGCACGGCATCACAGGTAAGCCGTGGGGGCGGGTTCGTCGAGGGGTGGAGAGCTCTCGTAGGGTGGGCAAAGCGGAGCGTGCCCACCATTCGGTTGTGATTAGAGAGAGATGGTGGGCACGGCGCAAGAACGCCTTTGCCCACCCTACGGCATCTCGATTGCCGAGAGCGCCTACTCCACCACCGGCTTGTCCGAGACCTCCCAGTCCTTGCCGTTGAAGGCCTGGATGTACAGCGTCTTCATCGGCGTGTAGTCGTCGGGTGTGTAGCTGTAGCTGACGCCGTCGAGGAAGAAGGGCGAGTGGAAGCCGTTGAGATTGGACGCCTGCTTCAGCACATTGGCCCGCGTCAGCTCATCGCCGCAGCGGCGCAGGATCTCGCCCATGGTCACGGCCTGGCCGTAGCCGGCATAGGCGATGGTGTTATCAGGGGCGACGTTCGGCAGATATTTCTTGCGCAGTTCCTCGAACGCCGTGGGACCCGGATCCTTTTCCCAACGGCCGGGCCCGGCATCCTTCGAATAGCTGATCGAGACGATGTCCTTGGCGTTTTCGAAGCCGGCGGCGCTCAGGATGGACTTGCCGGTCGAGCCCGCCGAGAGCAGCTGCAGCGGCTTCCAGCCTAGCTCGGCCGCTTTGCGGATCGACTGCGACGACGCCTTGCCCGTGGAGATGTTGTAGAAAACATCGGCGCCCGACTTGGAGAGATTGATCAGCTGGGAATCGATGGTGGGATCGGTGAGATCGTAGGTCTGCTCCATGATCACGGAGGCGGTGCCGCCGGCATCCGCCAACACCTTCTTGAAGGGCCCGAGGAAGTCACGGCCGAAATCGTCGTTCTGGTAGAGGATGCCGATCTTGGCATTCGGCTTCGTGTTGACGACGTGCCGCGCCAGGATGCGCGCTTCGGTCGGATACAGCGGCAGGCCCGCCATCGTCCACTTGAACTCCTTCGGGTTATTCCACTTCGAGGCGCCGGTGTTGAGCAGCAGCTGCGGCACGCCCTTGGAGTTCAGGTATTTGTGCACGGCGGTCTGCGGCGCAGTGCCGAGCGAGCCGTAGAGCGCCAGCACCTCCTCCTGCTCCACGAGGCGCCGCGTCGCCTCGACGCATTTCGGCGCGCTGTAGGCGTCGTCGAGCGTGAGGAAGTTGACCTTGCGCCCGTTGATGCCGCCGCCTTCGTTGAGCATCTGGAAATAGGCCTCGCCGACGCGCCCCAGCACGCCGTAGAGCGAGCCGGGGCCGGAATGCGGCACGGTCTGCCCGATCTTGATCTCGGTGTCGCTGGCGCCGGCATCGTATTTTTTCTCCGCGGCCCAGACATAGGGCGCGGGCAGAACGGATGCGGCAAGGGTGGCGAACGCGGCGGCGCTGACATCGCGCCGCGATGGATTCTTGGTCATTGTTGTCTCTCTCCCTGGTGCTGCGCATTGTGCTGGGAACGCAGCGCAGCTCGCAAGCAGGAAGTCGTCGGTTTGCGACGCAATGACGCTTAAATTGCCGGGCGTTTAGCGCCTAGACTCAAGTTTTCTCTCAAGTCTTCTCGGCGACGATGACGAGGCCGCGCACCGGCTCGTTGTTCTCGTTGCGCGGCGAGCACGGCTCCAGCGTGAGCAGCTTCAGCCCGGCCTTCGCAATCGCGCCGCGCGCATATTCCGCAGAATGGGCATAGCGCAGGCCTTCGCCGAGCACGATGCCGGCGCCATCATGCGTCTCCAGCGTGAAGGCGAGCGTGCCGCCCGATACGAGCACGCGCTTGGTTTCGGTGAGAACAGGCGCGAGATCGGAGAGATAGACGAACGCATCGGCGGCGACGACGAGGTTCGCGCTGGCATCGGCCTTGCTGCGCAGGCCCTCGATCATGTCGGCGACCTCGAGCTCGGCATAGAGTCCGCTGGCGCGGGCCTCCTTGATCATGCCGGGCGAGAGGTCGATGCCGATGAAATGATCGACCTGTTTTGCGAAGGCAGCCGCCGCAAGGCCGGTGCCGCAGCCGAGATCGATGGTACGCTTGAAGAAGGCCGGCTTCTTCGCGGCGACGCGCGCGGCCAGCACCGCCTTGAAGATCAGCGCAGGCGCGCGATAGCCGAGGTCGTTGATCAGCGCGTGCTCGAAGCGCGGCGCGTATTGATCGAACAGCGCCTGCACGTAGGCCTTGGGCATCTCGGAGAGCTGCGCGTCGCCGAGCCGGATCAGATGCAGGCCGGCGCCGTGCTGGTCTTCAGGATCTGATCGTCGCGCTTCCCGAAACGCCGCGATCGCCTTGTCGCGCTCGCCGAGCTGCTGGCGGATCTCGCCGAGCGTGAACCAGGCCGAGGTGAAGTTGGGCGCGAGCTCGATCGCCTGCTCGATGAGGTCGGCGGCGGCGGGCAGGTCGCCCTTGAGCTGGAGGTCGCGCGCGAACTCGAAACGGCGGTCGGCCATGAGATCGCCGGAGGTCAGGAACAAGCGAAGCGGCATTGGGAACCAGGTGATGACTCGAAGATGTGGTGAAGCAGCCTATATACCAATCATGCGCCCGCAAGACATCCTGCTGCCAACTGCTGACGGCCTGTGCTGCAAGCCCGGCGGCTTCCATATCGACCCCGTCCGCCCGGTGGAGAAGGCCGTGATCACCCACGGCCATTCCGACCACGCCCGCGCCGGCCATGGTGCCGTGCTGGCGACGCAGGAAACGCTGGACATGATGCGGCTGCGTTATGGCGAGAATTTCGCCGGATCGACGCAAGTGATCGGCTATGGCGAGGACATCAGGCTCGGCGACGTCAGCGTCAAATTCCATCCGGCCGGCCATGTGCTGGGCTCGGCGCAGATCGCCGTGACCTGTAAAGACACCCGTATCGTCGCCTCCGGCGACTACAAGGACGCGCCCGACCCGACCTGCGTCCCGTTCGAGCTGGTGCCCTGCGACGTCTTCATCACCGAGGCGACGTTTGGCCTGCCGGTGTTTCGCCATGGCGATGCGGCGCTCGAGGTGAAGAAGCTGCTCGCCTCGGTCGCGCTGTTTCCCGAGCGCGCGCATCTCGTCGGCGCCTATTCGCTCGGCAAGGCGCAGCGCGTGATCGCGCTGTTGCGCAAGGCCGGCTATGACGCGCCGATCTATCTGCATGGCGCCATGGAGAAGATCACCGAATATTATCAGAGCCGCGGCATCGATCTCGGCGAGCTGCGGCCGGTGATGGGCATGAAGAAGGCTCAGCTTGCCGGCACCATCACGCTGGCGCCGCCGTCGGCGACATCGGATATCTGGGCCCGGCGCTTTCCTGATCCCGTCACCGCCTTTGCTTCGGGCTGGATGCGCGTGCGCGCCCGGGCGCGGCAGGGCGGTGTCGAGCTGCCGCTGGTGATCTCCGATCACGCCGATTGGGACGGCCTCACCGCGACGATCGCGGCAACCGGCGCCGGCGAGATCTGGGTCACCCATGGCCAGGAAGACGCGCTGGTGCATTGGTGCAAGACCCAAGGCCTGCGCGCGCGGCCGCTCGATCTCGTCGGCTATGGCGAGGAAGAGGAGAGCGAGCCGCCGGCTCAAGGCGAGGCCGACGCATGAACCGCTTCGCCGAACTCCTCGACCGCCTCGCCTATGAGCCCGGCCGCAACAACAAGCTGCGGCTGCTCACCGGCTACTTTCGCGAAGTCGGCGATCCCGACCGCGGCTACGCGCTGGCCGCGCTCACGGGCGCACTCAGCTTCAAGCACGCCAAGCCCGCGCTGATCCGCGATCTCATTGCCTCGCGCACCGATGAGGTACTGTTCGGGCTCAGTTACGACTATGTCGGCGATCTCTCGGAGACGGTGGCGCTGATGTGGCCGAAGGTCGCGCTGGCGGCCCACAACAACCCGCCTCCCCCGACCCTCTCTGAAGTGGTCACCACGCTGCGCGCGCTCGGCAAGAGCGAGCTGCCGAAGCAGCTCGAACGCTGGCTCGACGAGCTCGATGAGACCGGCCGCTGGGCCCTTCTGAAGCTCGTCACCGGTGCCATGCGCATCGGCATCTCCGCGCGGCTGGCGAAGACCGCGGCCGCCGCGCTTGGCGACAAGGATCCGCATGAGGTCGAGTTGCTCTGGCCCGGCCTCAGCCCGCCCTATCTCGATCTGTTCGCCTGGCTGGAGGGACGCGCCGAGAAGCCCGTCAATCGCGATCCCGCGCCGTTCCGCCCTGTGATGCTGGCGCATGCGATCGAGGACAGTGATTTCGCGTCGCTCGATCCTGCCGACTATGTCGCCGAATGGAAATGGGACGGCATCCGCGTGCAGGCGGTCGCGGGCCGTGACGACCACGGCCAGATCACCGCGCGGCTTTATTCGCGCACCGGCGAGGACATCACCGGCAGCTTTCCGGATCTGGTGCCGTCGCTACGCCTGCCGGGCGCGATCGACGGCGAGCTGCTTATCCTGCGCGAGGGGCGCGTGCAGAGCTTCAACGTCCTGCAGCAGCGGCTCAACCGCAAGATCGTCTCGCCGAAGATGATCAAGGAATTTCCGATCCATCTGCGCGCCTATGACCTGCTCCGCGACGACGAGAACGATCTGCGCGAATTGCCGTTCGCCGAGCGACGCGAACGGCTCGAGACCTTCATCGCAAAGCTCGACGATTCCCGTATCGACCTCTCGCCCACCGTTGCCTTCGCAAGCTGGGACGCGCTCACTGCTGCCCGCGCTGATCCCGCGAGCGCCGGCGCCGGCGAGGATGCCGACGCCGTCGAGGGCGTGATGCTGAAGCGGCGCGATGCGCCCTATCTGCCGGGACGGCCGAAGGGGCAGTGGTGGAAATGGAAACGCGATCCGCACATCATCGATGCCGTGCTGATGTATGCGCAGCGCGGCCATGGCAAGCGCTCGTCCTATTATTCCGACTACACGTTCGGTGTCTGGACCGAGACCGAGAACGGCGACGAGCTGGTGCCGGTCGGAAAGGCCTATTTCGGCTTCACCGACGAGGAGCTCTTGCAGATCGACCGCTTCGTCCGTCGCAACACCACGGAAAAGTTCGGCCCCGTCCGCCATGTCGTGCACGAGGCGGACAAAGGGCTGGTGCTGGAAGTCGCCTTCGAAGGGCTGCAGCGCTCGCCGCGGCACAAATCCGGCGTCGCCATGCGCTTTCCCCGCATCAGCCGCCTGCGCTGGGACAAGCCGCCACGCGAGGCCGACCGGCTGGAAACGCTGGAAAAGATGCTGAAAGCGGACGAATCCCTACCAACAATTAAGGTTGCGGCGTCCGCCGGCGGCCATTGACGGCCCATTGCGGGTTCCCCATGTCCCCCGCCGTGACCTATAATCGGGGCGAATCCCCGCGAGGAGTTTGAGATGGTCCAAGACGTCAGAGATTTGCCGGCGGGCCACAGCGATGGCCTGCACCGCTTTCTCGGCGGCTCGCCGCTGGCGGTCGCGTTTCGCCTGGTGCTGCTCTCGATCCTGGTCGGCGTCGTGCTGGCGGCGATCGGCTTCGATCCCTGGAACATCCTCATCAGCATTCGCCTGCTGTTCCAGCGCATCTGGGATCTCGGCTTCGATGCCGTGAACTGGCTGTGGCGTTACTTCCTGCTCGGCGCCGTCATCGTGATCCCGATCTGGCTGTTGTCGCGCATCTTCGGCTCGCCGCGCCGGTAAGGCTTTCCAAAATACGCGGCCGGCGCAAGCACGCCATGCCGGCCGCGATGGTGCATTCGGCGCAGGGGTCGGATACACGCACCTGATGCACGCTCCCGTTCATCCCAAGGTCGGCTCCCGCCAGGTCTTCGCCATCGCAGGTCCCGCGATGGTCGCGAACCTGACCACGCCGCTGATCGGCGTGGTCTCGACCACCGCCATCGGCCGGCTGGACGATGCCGCACTGCTCGGCGGCGTCGCGATGGCCTCTGTCATCTTCGACTGCCTGTTCTGGCTGTTCGGCTTCCTGCGCATGAGCACGCTCGCCTTCACCGCGCAGGCGCTCGGCGCCGGCGAGACGCGCGAAGAGACCGTGATCCTGGTGCGCGGCTTCATCGTCGCCGGCCTGATCGGCGGCGCACTGATCCTGCTTCAACTGCCGCTGGCCGGTGTGCTGTTCGATTTGATGGGCGGCAGTGCGGGCGTGACGCACGCTGCCAAAACCTATTTCATGATCCGGATCTGGTCGTCGCCGTTTGCGTTCGCGAATTACGTCATTCTCGGTTGGCTGGTGGGACAGGCCCGCGCCAATCCGGCGCTCGCGCTGCAGGTCGTCATCAACCTCATCAACATGGCGGCGACGATCCTGCTGGTGCTGGTCTACGACACCGGCATCGCGGGCGCGGCGATCGCCGCGGTGCTGTCGGAGGGCATCGGCTTCGTGCTCGGCGTCATCGTCTGCCGGCGCTATGCCGACGGCGGCTTTGCCGTTCCCTATGCTGCTCTGTTCGACCGCGCCAAGCTGATGCGGCTCCTGGCTGTCAATTCCGACATCATGATCCGCACCGCGGCGCTGATCACCGTGTTCCTGTTCTTCACCGCCAAGGGCGCGCGCGCCGGTGACGTCACGCTCGCCGCGAACTCGGTGCTCAATAATTTCCTGCTGGTCAGCGCCTTCTTCCTGGACGGCCTCGCCAACGCCGCCCAGCAGCTCTGCGGCCGCACCTATGGTGCGCGCGATGCCAAAGGCTTTGCCGATTCGACCCGGCTGGTGCTGCTGTGGGGCCTCGGTTTTTCGCTTGTTGTCGCGGTGCTGTTCGCGCTGTTCGGGCCTGGCATCATCAACTTCATGACGGCGAGCGAGGACGTCCGCCGCGCCGCGCGCGAATTCCTGCCCTTCATCGTGCTGGCGCCGATCCCCGGCGTTTTCGCATTCGGCTTCGACGGCATTTATGTCGGCGCCACCTGGGCGCGCGAGATGCGCAATTTGATGCTGGCCTCGCTCGCGATCTTCTTAGGCGTCTGGTGGGCGCTGCAGTCGTTCGGCAATGCCGGGCTGTGGTGCGCGCTGCTCGCGTTCTATGTGGCGCGCGGGGGATTGCAGGGCGCGCGCTATCCGGCGCTGTATCGGGCGACGTTTCCGAAGATCTAACTCTCGTGTCCCGGACGCGGCGCAGCACGCGGTGTCCGGGGCACGAGAGTTACATCCCCGGCCAGTCTTCCGCCGTCAGCGTGGCCGCGTCGGCCCCGACGATCTCTGACAAGGAGTCGCGTCCGGTGCGCAATAGCGTCGACGTCAGATCGCGCTTGATCTCGTCGACGAGGCCGAGGCCCTTGTAGACAAGCGACGAATAGAGCTGGATCAGGCTCGCGCCGGCGCGGATTTTGGTCAGCGCGGCACCGCCCGAGTCGACGCCCCCGACACCGATCAGCGGGAAGGCGCCCTCGACGCGCACATAGGTCTCCGCGACCATGCGCGTCGACAGGCGGAACAACGGCCGGCCGGACAGGCCGCCCTGCTCCTTCGACCGCATCTCCTCGCGCAGCGTGCTCGGCCGCGCAATCGTCGTGTTCGACACGATCATGCCGTCGACCCTGCGCGAGCGCGCGACCTGCACGACGTCGTCGAGCTGGGCAAGGCTGAGATCAGGCGCGATTTTCAGCAGCACCGGCGTGTCACCGGCCTTCTGCCTGACACGCTCGCGCGCATCGATGACGCGCCCGAGCAGATCGTCGAGCAACGCGCCCTCCTGCAGATTGCGCAGGCCCGGTGTGTTCGGCGAGGAGACGTTGACGGTGAAATAGCTCGCGACCGGAGCAAAAGTCTCGATCAGCTTGACGTAATCGGCGACGCGATCAGGCGAATCCTTGTTGGCACCGACATTGACGCCGACGATGCCGCCGTTCGCGGCACGCGCCGCGAGCCGGCGCAGCGCGACTTCGGCGCCGTCATTGTTGAAGCCCATGCGATTGATGACGGCCTCGTCACGCTCGAGGCGAAACAACCGCGGCCGCGGATTGCCGCTTTGTGGCTTCGGCGTCACCGAGCCGATCTCGACAAAGCCGAAGCCGAGCCGCAGCAGCGCGTCCGGCACCTCCGCGCTCTTGTCGAAGCCGGCGGCCATGCCGATCGGGTTCGGGAAGTTGAGCCCGAAGGCGCGCACCGCAAGCTTGGGATCATCGGCGCGCGGCTTCACCGGCGGCAGGAAGCGCAGACCCTGGATCGCTAGCCGGTGCGCGTCTTCAGGATCGAGCCAGCGCAGCACCGGCAGCGAGAAGGCGTCGAAAGCACGGATCACGGGGCCAGCTCCGGTGTGTCGTGGCCGCCATCGGAGCGCATGTTGAGGTTCATCACCGAGAGCACGGCGCCGACATCGAGCTCGCCATAGAGATGCGGAAACAGCTCCTCATTGCGCGAGCGCTCCCAGCGCAGCTCGCTGCCGAGCGCATCGCCGTCGACCTCGACCAGGAACAGCGCGCGCTGGCCGAAATAATGCTTCCGCAAGGTCTCAGGAACCTGGGTGGCGGTGGAAAAATGGATGAATCCGTCGCGCGCATCGTCCGCGCTGCCCCGGTACACGCCCTGCCGCTCCGCCTCTCGCCAGGCCGAGGCCGGACAGATTTTGTAGATCTTGACCACCGCTTACCGGAGCCCTGTTTGCTCGCTGAGTCAGCTCTTTGACTCAGCTCTTTGAGTCTCTTGGGGTTTTTCGTCTCTCAAGGATCTGAAAACCCGGCGCGACCGTAAAGGTCACCCCTCCCGAACTCAAGAGTTAGCTGCTTCGTCCGGATGAAATCCGAAACAAGCTCCTTGTTTTGACGCGCTTTCTCGACGCGAACCGGCATCCACTCCGCGCGAAAACGGTTTGCTGCCCCTTGCGCGAAAAACGGAAAACCGGTTGATTTGAGGACAGTTTTCCTGAGTTGCGACGGGCTGGACCTTCCATGGTCAGACAGGCCAAAGCGCAGAGGATGCTGACCCACGACCAGATCTGGGCCGCGCTGGACCGGTTGGCCGCACGCGCCGGACTGTCGCCATCAGGTCTTGCCAAGCGGGCCGGGCTCGACCCCACCACCTTCAACAAGTCCAAGCGCGTCACCACCGACGGTCGCGAGCGCTGGCCCTCGACCGAATCGATCGCAAAGGCGCTGGCAGCGGCTGAAGCGTCGATCGAGATCTTCGCCAGGCTGATCGACGACGAGCCCGGCGACGGCCAGACGGTACCGCTGCTCGGGTTCGCACAAGCCAGCCTCAGCGGCGCGTTCGACGAGCAAGGCTCTCCGTCCGGCAAGGGCTGGAGCGAGATCGCGCTGCCGACCACCGAGGACGTCCGCGCCTTTGCGCTGGAGATTTCCGGCGATGCCTTGATGCCTGTTTATCGCGACGGCGATGTCATTCTGGTCTCGCCTGGCGCACCTGTTCGCAAGGGCGATCGTGTGGTGGTGAAGACGAAGGCGGGCGAGGTGATGCTCGCAACGCTCAAGCGCCGCACGGCGAAGGCGCTGGAGCTGCTGCCGCTCGATGCGACGCAGGCCGAGAGAACGGTGGCGGCGGGTGATGTGGCGTGGGTCGCAAGGATTGTTTGGGCAAGACAATGATGCGCCGTGACCGGACCATGACACCGTCCGCGCCGCAATCGCCATTGCGACTCACTGCCCCTCTCCCCTAGGTTGCGCGCGCTTTGCCGATCAATATTTATCCAAGGGGAATTTAGGATAATGAATCGCCGTCACGCACTGAAGGCCCTGGCAGGCCTCGCCCTTTGCCCGCTCTGCAAGCCGACTTTCGCCGCTGAAGGCGTGCACTGGAGTTATGAGGGCGATGGGGCTCCCGCCAAATGGGGCGATCTCGACGCGGCCAACAAGGCCTGCGCGGTCGGCCTGCAGCAATCGCCGATCGACATCGAAACCGCCATCAAATCGCAACTGCCCGCGCTGAAGCTGAGCTGGGGCAAGAGCGCCGACACCATCGTCAACAATGGGCATACGATCCAGCTCAACTTCGGCGAGGGCAGCACGCTTCTTCTGAGCGACGTCAAATACAAGCTGCTCCAGGTGCACTTTCACCGACCGAGCGAGCACATGATCGGCGGCAAGAATTTTCCGATGGAAGCGCATTTCGTACATCGCAACGACGCCGGCGGTCTTGCCGTCGTCGGTGTGCTGATGGCCGAGGGCAAGCCGAATGCGGCCTTCGGCAAGATCGTCAAGACCATGCCGGCCGCAGAAGGCCCCGCAGTGAAGGCCGACGCGACCATCGATCCCCATAGCATGCTGCCCCCGAAGCTCGGCTACTTCCGCTATCCCGGCTCGCTGACGACGCCGCCGTGCTCGGAGGTGGTGGAGTGGCTCCTGCTCACCGACCCGGTCCAGGTATCGGCTGCCGACGTCGCCGCGTTCGCAAAGCTTTATCCGATGAACGCGCGCCCGGTGCAGAAGGACAACAGGCGTTACGTTCTGCGGTCGAGCTGATCCAGACATCGATATCGTCCTGGCGAAAGCCAGGACGACGGCAAAGTGTGGAGCGGCGCGCAACGCCCCTCACGCACTCCGCGCCAGCGCACCGTCGATCATGTTCACCGCGTTCTGCACGCCGTAGACCGCGACGAAGGAGCCGAAGCGCGGGCCTTTCTCCTGGCCGAGCAGCACCTGGTAGAGCATGTTGAACCAGTCGAGCGTCACGCCGGGGCGGCCGTCCTTGCCCTTCTTGACCTGGTCGAGGAAGGGATCGCGGCGGCCGATCTCGTAGACGACGTTCTGGATATCCTCGGCCGAGGCCTCCGCCGGAAGCTGCGAGAGTGCATCGCGCAGATCCTGCAGCGCGGCGCGCTCGGTCTCGGTGGGCACGCGGAACTGCTTCGTCGGGGCGACGAAGTCACGGTAGTAATTGATGGCGTAGCCGACCATCGCATCCAGCTTCGGATGCGTCCGCGGGCTCACGCCGGGACGATAGCGGCCGATGAAACCCCACAGCGTCTCGGCATTCTCGGCATTCGACGACGACACCAGCGTCAGCAGCAGCTGGAACGTGACGGGCATGTCACCCTGCGGCGGCTTGCCGTTGTGGATGTGCCAAACGGGATTGCCGAGCTGCTGCTTGCCATCCTGCTTCGTAAAGCCGTCGATGAATTGCTGATAGTCGTCGACCTGGCGCGGGATGACGTCGAAGAACAGCCGCTTCGCCGCCTTTGGCTCGCGGTACATGAATAGCGACAGCGATTCCGGCGAGGCGTAGCGCAGCCACTCGTCGATGGTGAGGCCGTTGCCCTTGGACTTCGAGATCTTCTGGCCCTTCTCGTCGAGGAAGAGCTCGTAGTTGAAACCTTCCGGCGGCATGGCGCCGAGCGCCCGGGCGATCGCGCCCGAGAGCTTGACCGAATCGATCAGATCCTTGCCGGCCATCTCGTAGTCGACGCCGAGCGCGACCCAGCGCATCGCCCAATCGGCCTTCCACTGACACTTGACGTTGCCGCCGGTGACGGGCGTTTCGACTTCCTGATTGGTGTCGGGATCGACATAGGTCACCGTGCCGGCTGCGACATCGCGGCGGATCATCGGCACCTGCAGCACGACACCCGTGGTCTTGCTGATGGGCAGGAACGGCGAATAGGTCGCGCGACGATCGGGGCCGAGCGTCGGCAGGATGATGTCCATGATCTTGTCGTAGGCGGCGAGCATCTTGAGCAACGTCGCATCGAAGCGGCCCGACTTGTAATAGACGGTCGAGCTCGCGAACTCGTAGTCGAAGCCGAAATGATCGAGGAACGCGCGCAGGCGCGCGTTGTTGGCATCGCCAAACGACGGGTGCTCGTTCGAGAACGGGTCAGGCACCGACGTGAGCGGTCGCCCCAGATATTGCGCCAGCAGATCCTTGTTCGGCACGTTGTCAGGCACCTTGCGGAAGCCGTCCATGTCGTCGGAGAAGGCCAGCAAGCGCGTCTTGATCTTGTCCTCGGTCAGCACGCGGAAGGCATGGCGCACCATCGAGGTGCGCGCGACCTCGCCGAACGTGCCGATATGCGGCAGGCCGGACGGACCGTAGCCGGTCTCGAACAGCACCTCGTCCTTCGGGCTTTTCTTCAGCCGCGCGACAATGGCCTTCGCCTGCTCGAACGGCCAGGCGTTGGATTGTTCGGCGAGCGCACGAAGATCGCTCGGGCTCATGCTGGGATCGATAACGGACATCAAGGGGCCTCCGGGCCGCGGAAAATAGCGATTTCCGGGCAGAATGCAATTTTGTGGGGCGACGCTGTCGCCTCCACCGTCATTGCGAGTAAGCGAAGAATCGTAGGGTGGGCAAAGCGACTTGTCCGCCGAAGCCCGGAGGGCGAAGGCGGAAGCGTGCCCACCACCTCCAGAGACGTGGGCACGGCGCTGACGCGCCTTTGCCCACCCTACGGCAGCTCGCTCGCCGCAAGAGCAGCGAAACTAAAACGGGCTCACCGAAAAGTACTTCAGCCACAGATCGGTGTAGCGGCCCTTTTCCCAGACCCGGAACAGGGCCCAGTTGAGAGCCTGGCGCAGCACGTCGTTGCCCTTGCGCACGGCGATGCCGATGCCCTCGCCAAAGAAGCGGCTCTCGACGAAGGGGCCGCCGGAGAAGGCGCAGCAATCGCCTGAGTCCGTGCCGTTGATCCAGAACGCCAGCGAGATGGCATCGCCGAAGATGAAATCGACCTCGCCCTTGCGCAAGGCTGCGCGCAAGGCATCGTCGTTGGGATAGGGGTGCAACTCGGCGTCGGTGAACATCGCCTTCAGATAGGCCTCATGCGCGGAGCCCGCGATGACGCCGACCTTCTTGCCTTCGAGATATTCGGGCCGGATCTCCGGCATCACCGCATCCTTGCGCGAGGCGAAGCGTGCCGGCACGCGGTAATAGGGATCGGTGAAGTCGACGCGCGCGCGCAGCTGCGGGCTCACCGCCATGGAGGCGATGATCGCATCGCCCCGGTTCGACGTCAGCGCATCGACCAGCGTCTCGAAGCGGCGCATCTGCACCGTGCAGGAGACCTTGATCTCCTCGCACAGCGCGCGGGCAAGGTCGACATTGAAGCCGGCCGGATTGCCGTCGGCGCCAGTGAAGTTGAACGGCGGATAGTCGGTCTCGGTCAGGAAGCGGATCACGCTCAGGCGCGACAGGTCCGGCCGCTCCGGCCGCCGCCGCGGGTCCCAGAAGCCGGGCACCGCCTGCGGGGCGGCTTGCGGCGCGACTTGGGTCGTTGCCTGGGTCGTGGCCTGAGCCGCCGCCGGGGGCTGCTTGGCCGGCATCTGGGCATGCCCGCCCGGAGCACCGGCGATCAGGCACGCGGCGACAGCCAGCCCCGTCAGCAAGCCACGGACAGATTTGGACGATTTCGCCTGTTGCGATGGAGCCATCGGCCGGAAATGAATGAATTTCGTTGGGATCGGAAGGCCTTATAGACCATCCGGCCGGGAACGCGAGCCGAAATGCACTCCCCCCTTGCAGGATGTCGTTACAGATACTTCTGCAAATCCGCCGCGGCCTCTTCCGGGGTCCGCTTCAGGTTGAACGGCGAAACGAAGCGGCCGTCACGGTCCATCAGGTAGATCAGCGCGGTGTGGTCCATGGTGTAGTCGCCGTCCTTGGTCGGGACCTTCTTGGCGTAGACCCGGTAGGAGGTGATCACCCTGGCGGTCTCCGCGGGATCGCCGGACAGGCCCTCCAGATGCGGATCGAAGCTGGAGAGATAGTCCTTCATGGTCGCGGGCGTGTCGCGCTCGGGGTCGACCGAGATGAAGACGGCGTTGATCTTGTCGGCGTCCTTGCCCATCGCGCGCAGCACCTCCGACATCTCGAACAGCGAAGTCGGGCAAACGTCAGGACAATGGGTGTAGCCAAAGAAGATCAGGGTCGGCTTGCCCTTGAGGCTCGCCTCGGTGACGGCCTTGCCGTTCTGGTCGGTGAGCTGGAACGGGCCACCGATCGCAGCCGGCTGCGCCACCTTGCTGACGCCGCCCATGGCCCAGAACAGCACCAGCAGGCCGACAACGAGACTCGAGGCGAAGGCGGTCGCGATCGCCAGCGGACGGGCAGTGGAGCTCATGAGCGGAAAACTTCCTGTCGCTGGTCAAAAGCAGGCGGCAAAACCGGTCCTGATCATTTCGAAGAACACCTGGGTGCCGTAGTGGAACCAGAGCGCGAGCGCGCCCACCACCATCAGCCCGCCGACACCGGCCCCCGTCCACAGCAGCACGGATGCCGTGCGCCCGGCAGTGGACGAATTGTCCTGTAACGGACGTGACTGTTGCGCTGGTTGAGCCATGACAAGGATCGGGGGCAAGGATCGGGTTCCCTGCCTTTGAAATAGGCGCTCGGGCGCGGCCGGGCAAGCGGAACGGGGCTGACGGAGATCACGTGGTGATGAGGTGCGCGGCGTCGCCGCGAACGAGGTGCCCACCTCTCCCGCTTGCAAGCGGGAGAGGGAGCGCACCGCTTGCGCGGGGTCAGCTAGCTAAATTCAATGAGGAGAGACTTACCTTGCCGGCGGCTTGATCGCCGAGGCCTGCGCGTCCATGTAGCAGGGCTTGTACATCGCCTGGAGCTGCTTGCCCTTCAGGAACAGCATGTGCGGCGTGAGGCCGCCGCGCTGTGAGATCCAGCGCTTCACCTGCGAGGGATACATCGCATAGAGCATCTGGGTCGCTTCGGGATTGGTGACGGCGCGGCCGTTGCTGCCGAAGTCCCAGGCGGCGTGGAAGCCGAGGGCCGCGTGCGAGGTGACGCAGATGCGGTCGTGCGGGATGGCGCCGAGGACGATGGTGCAGGCAGAGGCGCAGAGACCGTCGATGATGACAGTGTCACCGGACTGGCGCAGATCCTGGTACTTGTCGACGTAGGTTCCGATCCGGCCGCCTCGGTCATCCGCGATCCGAACCACCGCGTGAGACGCCCCCATGCAAGCGATCAAGCAAACCGCCGCAAGCAACCCCGTCAGAAACTTCATTGGCCCCCGCCCCAGTCGTTTTCGAATCTGCGTGTCAGGTGGTGATGCGTGCCTAGCGTCGGTCGTTACCGTGGTTTTGTCTAGGCAGGCCGGCTCACTCAAAACAAATTCAAATCCAGTGTTGCGTCCGCGCTGCACTCAGCCTGCCTCAATCCCAAAGTGGAACAAGTTAACGATGCCTTACGCGACACGCCCTTGATCTCAGTTACGGCAACGGGCTTCAATTCCGGGCAACTACAGGGGGGAACTCATGGCCGAATATCGGGCTGAGCAGGCGGACGTCATTGTCGTCGGCGGAGGACTATCGGGACTGGTGGCAGCGACCGAGATTGCCGACGCCGGCAAGCGCGTGATCGTGGTCGACCAGGAAGGCGAGCAGTCGCTCGGCGGCCAGGCGTTCTGGTCCTTCGGTGGATTGTTCCTGGTTGATTCGCCCGAGCAGCGCCGGCTCGGCATCAAGGACTCCTTCGACCTCGCGATGCAGGACTGGCTCGGCACCGCCGGCTTCGACCGCGACGAGGATTTTTGGCCGCGCAAATGGGCCGAGGCGTATGTCGCGTTCGCCGCCGGCGAGAAGCGCGACTGGCTGCGCGCGATGGGCCATCGCATCTTCCCCGTGGTCGGCTGGGCCGAGCGCGGCGGCTATGACGCGATGGGCCACGGCAATTCGGTGCCGCGCTTTCACGTCACCTGGGGCACCGGCCCCGGCATCGTCGAGCCGTTCGAGCGCCGCGCACGCGAGGCCGCGAAGAGCGGACGGCTGACCTTCAGGTTCCGCCATCGCGTCGATGCACTCTCGATCACCAACGGTACCGTCGACGGCGTCAGCGGCGCGATCCTCGCCCCTGACAATGTCGAACGCGGCAAGAGCTCGTCGCGCAACGTCGTCGGCGAGTTCGCGCTCAAGGCTCAGGCCGTGATCGTCGCCTCCGGCGGCATCGGCGGCAATCATGATCTGGTGCGCGCGAACTGGCCGCAGCGGCTCGGTGATCCCCCGAAGTTCATGATCTCAGGGGTGCCCGAGCATGTCGACGGCCGCATGATCGGCATCACCGAGAAATCAGGCGCACGGCTGATCAACCGCGACCGGATGTGGCATTACGTCGAGGGCATCCAGAACTGGTCACCGATCTGGCCGCGCCACGGCATCCGGATCCTGCCCGGGCCCTCCTCGATGTGGTTCGACGCCACGGGCACGCGTCTGCCGGCGCCGCTGTTCCCAGGCTCGGACACGCTCGGCCAGCTCAAATACATCATGTCGACGGGCTATGATTATTCCTGGTTCGTGCTGACGCAGGCCATCATCAAGAAGGAGTTTGCGCTGTCGGGCTCGGAGCAGAATCCCGACCTCACGGGCAAGAGCTGGCGCATGACCTTGCGCCGCGCCACCAACAAGGGCGCGCCGGCGCCGGTGGAGGCGTTCAAGAGCCATGGTGTCGACTTCATTGTGCGCGATCAGATCGAGGATCTCGTCGCGGCCATGAACAAGCTCGCCGGCAACGATCTGCTCAAGCTCGAGCACATCAGGATGCAGATCGAGGCGCGCGACCGCGAGATCGCCAACCCCTATGTCAAGGATGCGCAGGTGATGAACATCCACAATGCGCGGCGCTACATCGGCGACAAGTTGATCCGCACCGCCTCGCCGCATCGCATCCTCGATCCGGAGAAGGGCCCGCTGATCGCGGTCAAGCTCAACATCCTCACCCGCAAGACACTCGGCGGCTTCGAGACCGATCTCGACTCGCGCGTGTTCGGCGCCGAGGGGAGCGTGATTCCCGGACTCTATGCGGCTGGCGAAGCTGCAGGCTTCGGCGGTGGCGGCGTGCACGGCTATCGCTCGCTGGAGGGGACGTTCCTCGGCGGCTGCCTGTTCTCCGGCCGCAATGCCGGCCGGGCGGCAGCGAAAGCTGTGGGATAGATCATGCGATGGTGGATGCGCATCGGCGTTTTTGTTGCTGCGCTCGCAGCAGCGCAAGCCGCATCCGCCGATACGATCGACGTCAATGGTGCGAAGCGCTCCTACACCGTGCAATCGCCGGCGACGAAGCCGGCGCCGCTGGTGGTGGTGCTGCACGGCAAGACCCAGCGCGGCGCCGACATGATCACGCGGACGGCGTGGCCGATAGTCGCGAAGCGCGAAGGTTTTGCCACAGTATTTCCTGATGGCCTCAACCATGCCTGGGCCGATGCGCGGACCAAGGCTGGACCCGAGCTGCGTGGTCCGCCTCCCGGCACCGATGACGTCGCCTTCATCGGCAAACTCGTCGACAAGCTGGTGGCCGATGGCACGGCCGATGCCAAACGCGTCTATGTCACCGGTATTTCCAACGGCGGCGCAATGGTGATGACGCTGGTCTGCGCGCGCGCCGATCTGTTCGTGGCCGGCGCCAGCGTGATCATGAACCTCACCGACGAGAGCGCCGTCACCTGCCATCCCTCGCGGCCGCTGCCGATGCTGATCATGAATGGCACCGCTGATCCGCTGATCCCCTATGAGGGCGGACGCGGATCGAGCTATTTTGCCGCAGACGGGTTCTGGTCCACCGAGAAGACCGTGGCGTTCTGGCGCGAGCTCAATGGTTGCGAGACCGAGGACGCCGATGTGACCGAGATGCCCGACAAGGCGCCCGCGGACCAGTCCACGGTCACGCGGGTTTCCTCGCGCTGTCCAACGGGGCACGACGTCGTGCTCTATCGCATCAACGGTGGCGGCCACCGCATGCCGGGCTTCGCGCCCGATGCCCGCTTCCCGCGGGTTGCGAGCGGCCTGCTCGGGCCGCAGAACGGCGATATCGACGGCGCCGAGACGATTTGGGCTTTCTTCAGCCAGTTTCGTTGAACGAACGCATGCGTCGTGAATGCCGTATGCGCTGGCGGGGTGGCAGCGCGCAAGCCACTGCGCTAGACAGGGCCGCCATTCCCTTAAGGAGACCCCGCAAATGAGCATTCAGCGTTTCGAGACCGGCCCGCGCATGAGCCAGGTCGTCGTGCACGGCGACACCGTCTATCTCGCCGGCGTCGTCGCCAGCAACGCGGCCGGCGAAAGCGTGACCAAGCAGACCCAGGACATCCTGAAGACCATCGACGGCCACCTCGCCAAGGCCGGCACCGACAAGTCGAAGCTGCTGTCGGCCACGATCTACATCACCGACATGAAGACGTTCCAGGAAATGAACGCGGTGTGGGACGGCTGGGTCTCACCCGGCAACACCCCGGCCCGCGCCACGGTCGAGGCCAAGCTGGCGGCGCCGCAATACACCGTCGAGATCATGGTGGTCGCGGCGAAGTAATCTTCGCGAGAATATTTGCGCGCGCTGATGACCTCCGAGGTAATCGATCAGCGCGCGCGAACCTTCGATAGTGACGGTCAG
>Ga0209148_1000643_pt1 | contig 30450 bp, 29 predicted proteins | sample AraplaCol_mMF_r2_2_FD_184288 | JGI IMG/M metagenome (GOLD analysis project Ga0209148, IMG submission 184288) | Arabidopsis root microbial communities from North Carolina, USA - plate scrape CL_Col_mMF_r2 (SPAdes) (version 2) | ecosystem: Host-associated > Plants > Roots > Endosphere | place... | reverse complement strand
AAGCGTGTCGCCTGGGGAGCTTCCGGCCGCAATGGCGGCTTCGTCTCCCCTGGTTATGCCTGCGACCTTGAGAAGATCAGCCGCAAGACCGGCGCCGCTCAGGGCAAGCAGCTCTATCGCCTCTCAATGGAAGGCGTCGATATCGTCGCCGGCAATATTCGCGACCTTGCCATCGACGATGCCGACCGCAGCGATGGCATCATCGGTGCCATCCGCTACGACGATGCCGCCGGCCTCGCTGCCTATCGCGAGGACATGGAGCGGGATTTCGGCCAGCATCTCGTGCTGATGCAGCGCGACGAAGTGCGTTCCGTCCTGCGGTCGACAAAATATCATCAGGCGCTCTTCATGCCGGATGCTTTTCACTTCCATCCCTTGAACTATGCCCGGGCGCTGGCGCGCGAAATCCGCCGCCTCGGCGGTCATATCTATGAAGATAGCCCAGCCGTCTCACTTACCCGCGGGAATGGCCGGCAAAAGGTGAAGACGCCCGGCGGTACGATCCACTGCCAGGAAATCGTATTGGCCGGTGGCGGTTATACCGACCGGCTGTGTCCGGCACTCACCCGCAGCTTCCTGCCGATCGCCACCTATGTGCTGCTGACAGAGGCCAATGGCGCGCTGGTCCAGGATGCGATCCGCACGCCTGCCGCGATCGGTGATGACCGGCGCGCTGGCGATTACTATCGCATCGTCCGTGGCGACCGCATTCTCTGGGGCGGCCGCATCACCACACGCACCGCCGATCCGCAGGATCTCGCGCAGTTGCTGCGGCGGGAAATGGTGACGACCTATCCGCAGCTGTCGCCGCTGAAGGTGGAGCTCGCCTGGTCGGGCCTGATGTCTTATGCCCGGCATCTGATGCCGCAGATCGGCCGGCTCGCGCCCGGCATCTGGTATTGCACGGCTTTCGGCGGCCATGGCATGAACACGACGGCGATCGGCGGCAAGGTGATCGCGGAGGCTATCAGCGGCGCGAGCGATCGCTATCGGCTCTTTGCTCCCTTCGCCCTCGATTGGAATGGCGGCATCTTCGGCAAGGCAGCCGCGCAGCTCACTTATTGGAGCTATCAACTGCAGGATGCCTGGCGGGAACGCCGGGCAGCACAGAGCACTTAAGTCAGCTCACCTCATCCTGCAGCAGCACCTCGATGCGCTCCTTGCCTTTGCCGATATTGCGGCGCTTGAGCGTGATCCTGCCGACCTCGCCGCTGCGACGCAGATGCGTGCCGCCACAGGGCACACGGGCAAAGCCGGGAATCTCCCAATATCGGCGCCCGGCTGCCGGATCGCTGAAGGCGCTGGTGATCGGCATGTCCCAGGCGACGACCTCATTGGCGGCACCCGCCATGCCGGGTAGGAGCGACGCCACGCTTTCCGGCCAGGCAAAGTCGATGCGCGCCTTATCCTGGGCGATATGTGCCCCGGTCTTCTCCACGCCTTGCAGGCTGCGATAGGCGAGTTCCAGGACGATCTCGGCGGCGAAATGCAGCCGCATCAGACGGTAGCGGCGTTCCCAATCGATGGTGACCGTGACGCTGTCTCCGGCTTGCAGGCCATGATCAGGCTGCAGCCGATAGAGGATGGTGTCACCATCCTTGCGCGCCTCGAGCACGTCATGCCCGCCGATCGTGCCCTTGTCACTCTCCTGGCCACCCGAGAAGGCATAGAAGATCGTCTCCGCCAAGGTCACGACCTCACCCTCGGCAGACGCGATCCTGGTCTCCAGGCTGGTGAGATAAGGCTCCGTCCAGAAGCGGTTGATAGTGGCGGCAGGCACGTCGGCAATCCTTTATCTTGTCTGATTACATGCCCCAGCGCAGGGCGGCAGTATGGACCGGCTCATCCCATAATTTGAACTGCTGGTCGTCCAAGGTAGTGACGGTCAGCGAGCAACCTGCCATTTCCAGCGAGGTTACGTAAGAACCGACCAGCGACCGCGCCACCTTGACGCCCTTATCGCCGAGCTGCCGCCGCGCCGCATGATACATTAGATACAGCTCCATCAGCGGCGTGCCGCCGAATCCGTTCACCAGCAGGACCGCTGCACTACCTGCCTTCGGCTGCAGGTCACCGATGATGGCGCCGATCATCTCCTCGGCAATCGCGTCGGCGCTGGCGAGCTTGACGCGGCGACGCCCGGGCTCGCCATGGATGCCCACACCCATTTCCATCTCGTCCTCGCCCAGCGTGAAGGTGGGCTTGCCGGCAGCTGGCACGGTGCAACTGGTCAGGGCAACACCCATCGACCGGCTCTGCGTGTTGATCTGGTTGCCGAGGGCCTGGATCTCCGCCAGCGAGGCGCCTTTCTCCGCTGCAGCACCAATGATCTTCTCCACGATCACCGCACCGGCGACACCGCGGCGCCCGATCGAATAGGTCGATTTCTCGACCGCGACATCGTCATCGACGATGATGGTCGCGACCTCGCCGGGAGCCATATCGGCGGCCATCTCGAAATTCATCCGGTCGCCCTCGTAATTCTTGATCAGCAGCAGGCAGCCGGCCCCTTGGTCGACTTCCGTCATGGCCGCCACCATCTGGTCCGGCGTCGGCGAGGTGAAGACCTGGCCCGGACAGGCGGCATCCAGCATGCCATGGCCGACGAAGCCGGCATGCAGCGGTTCATGGCCGGAACCACCACCGGAAATCAGCTGCACCTTGCCAGGCTTCAACTGCTTGCGGCGGACAAACTTGCGTCCCGCGCCGAGCTGCAGAATATCGCCATGCGCCTCGACTAGGCCGTCCAGGCTTTCCGCCAGCACCGTGTCCACGGAATTGATCAGCTTCTTCATGTGCCTCCCCTTTCTCTCGCGCCCCGGACTTTGACTGCCGGTTCGGCGCCGTGTCAGATCATGTCATGTCGTTAAGCTTGCCGATCTTGAGCGCCATATCGCCGATCAGTTTGTCGAGCGCCTGATTTTTCCTGTCGTCCCCGAGATCTGGCAAATAGACCGTCACCGGCCGCAGGCGATGTTCCTTATGGTGATGCTGGCGATGCCGCTGCAGCCGGCCCGGATGAGCTGCGGCATAAGCATCGAGAAAGGCATCGCGGTCATGATGCGAGAACAGGCAGACCTCAAAAATGACATCGAGGTGCTGCGCCGGAATCGGTGTCGGATAGGCCGGACTGGCAATCTGCGAGACGAAACTGCGATTCTTGGCGAGAGCCGCCGCCAGACGCTGGCGTGTGCCCGATGGCCGATTTTCCAACACTTGCGCCAGGATCTGCTTATAGGCTGCAACGGCGGAATTGGCCGGGCCCGACGATTCCCCTTCCGCAGCGGAAACAGCAATCGTCTCCACCCTGTTCTTTTCCGTCTTTGGCCTGCCTTTACCCATCAGCCATGTACCCTGCGAGATCGATCCGCGGCCGGATTGCCGCCGGCCGGCATCTTGCTCATGCCAATCGTATCGACGCAACCGCCGCCTTAACGCGCCCGACAGCCGCCGGTGCCACCGACAAGACCCGCAACCCGGCCTGGAGCAGCAGCGGCACCAGCCGCGTCTCCGCCGCGGCATCGCCGCACAGACTGACCTCAAGTCCCGCCTGCCAACCATAGGCGGCGGTATTGGCGATCAGTTTCAGAACAGCAGGATCACTGGCATCGCCGAGGCCGGCAACACTGTCAAGGTCACGCGCCGCCGCTAGGGTATATTGGGTCAGATCATTCGAGCCGATGGAATAGAAGGCCGCCGCAAAGCGCTCCGGCATCAGGGCCGTCGATGGCACCTCGACCATGATCCCCAGCAGCGGCCGCGCATGGGGGATGCCCGCCAAGTGCAACTCGGAGATCGCTTCTTCCAGCAGCTGGCGCGATGCCTCGAGTTCGCGCGGCACGCTCACCATCGGCAGCATGATCTTGAGATTGCCGTGCACTGCCGCCCGGCACAGGGCGCGGAGCTGTATCTTGAAGACATCCGGTCGCGCCAACGACAGGCGCAGGCCACGGAGCCCGAGGAAAGGATTGCTTTCGGCAATGGTCAGGCCGGCAATCGGTTTATCGCCGCCGGCATCCAGGGTACGAATGGTGACAGGTCGACCCTGCGCCCATTGCACCATCCGGCGATAGATCCCGAACTGTTCCTCTTCATCCGGCAGATGCCCGTTCTGGGGGAACAGAAACTCGGTCCGCACCAGGCCGATGCCGTCGCAGATCGCCGGATCGAGCTGTTCGAGATCAGCGAGCCCGGCGATATTGATGAGGACCCTGATATCGCTGCCATCAGCCGTACGGCCCGGTTTCAGACGAAAGGCCTCAGCCTGTATCAGTTCGGCTTCCACTTGCGCGCGACGGGTCTCGCTATCCTTGCGGGTCACGGCATCCGGCGAGATGGCGATCCGGCCCACTTCCGCGTCGACGATGATCGGTGTTCCCGTGGCGACGGAACTGATATCCATCGACAACCCGACCACCATGGGAACGCGACGCATGCGCGCCAGCATGGCCACATGGCTGGAGGCGCTGCCCTTGCTGAGGGCGATGCCGCCCCCCTGGCTCCAATCCTGGCTGAGGAAGAGCGACGGCGTCAGGTCGTCACCCAGCAGGATGGCGCCGGCGGGTACCGACACCACCGCCTCGCCGCGCAGATGGCGCAACACCCGGTCACGCATATCGGCGAGATCCGCTGTGCGGGCCTTGAAATAGTCGTCATCCGAGGCACTGTAATCGGCAATCTGCGCATCGAGCGCCGCAGTCCAGGCAAGATCGGCTGCCGCGCCGTCGGCAATGGCCGCGAAAGCCGGCTCGCCAAGCGAATCGTCTTCCAGCATCGCCACCTGGAATTCGAGCACATCTGCCGCCTCGCCGGCAGTGGCGGAGATCAGGGCGCCGATATCGTCGATCGCAGCGGCAAGCGCACTGCGCAGGGCCGCAGCTTCGGCGGCGGGGTTATCTGTTTTCCGCGCCGATACCGTCTGCTCCGCGGGCGCGCCCGGCAGCAGGAAAGCCGTGCCGATGGCGATACCCCCGGAGGCGACGCGGCCGGCATGCCAGATTTCAGGCATCGGCCTGGGCTTCATCGAAATCACGGTTGACGAGGTCGATCAAGGCAGCGATCGCGGCAGCCGCATCAGCACCGGCAGCGCGGAACAGCAGCTCGCTGTTACGAGGTGCTTTCATCGCCATCACCTTGGCGACACTCTTCGCATCGATCCAGGGACCATCGGTGGTCACGGCAATCTCGATCGACGCGGCAAAGGTCTTCGCCAGTTTGGTCAATTTCACCGAGGGACGCGCATGAAGCCCAGCCTCATGTGCCAGTACCACGCTTCCCTGAACCGGTGTTTCCGCAATGCCCATCCTGTTACTGTCTCCACTTCATTGCATTGTCTATTGCGGTGATAATTCTTCGGCGATCTTCTTGACCAGTGCCAGCGGTGCGCCGCTGGCTGCTTCCGTCGCGGCGATGACCGCGCCCTCGACAATCGGCGCATTGCAGACCACGACCTTGCCCTGGCGTTCATCCGGCAGCATCTCGATCGCCATCTCGCTGTTGGTTTCGGCGCCGCCCAGATCGACCAGGATGGCGACCCCCGCCTCGCTCCATGCGTGATCGATGGCGCTCATGATCGCCGGCACGCTGGTGCCGAGCCCGCCTGCCGGGTTGCCGCCGGTCCAGGCCACTTGCACTTCATCGCCAACCATCTGCCGCACCATATCGGCTGCCCCTTCCGCGACTTTTGGCGAATGCGAGACGATGACGATGCCGACATTCGAACTCATTTGTTCAATCCTTCAAGCGTTGCAACAAGCGTCTCGACGATCAGGGCAAGCGAACAGGCACCAGGATCCATATGGCCGATCGACCTTTCGCCGAGGAACGATGCCCGACCGCGCGTGGCCTGCAATGGTACCGTGGCGGCGGCTGCCTGATTGGCGACGATAGACAGTTCCGTCAAGCTGCCAAAACTGCCGGTGGACAATGTGTCGCTGACCGGCCCCAGCACATCGAGCAATGTCTTCTGACCACGCTCCGACTTGCCACGCGCCTGGACCGCCGCCAGGGCCGCCTTGACCGCCTTGGCCACGGCAGGTAGGTCCGGCTCCGCCGGCAGTTCCTTGCCGAGAGTGAGGAACAGCGTGCCGTAAAGCGGTCCTGACGCACCGCCCACCGTCATCACCAATTGGGTACCGATGGCCCGCATCGCCTCCGGCAGAGACTTGGCGGCGGTACCGTCGATCTCGGCCAGAACCGCTTCGCAGCCGCGCTTCATATTGACGCCATGATCGCCGTCGCCGATCGCCTGGTCGAGATCGGTCAGGTGGTCGGCGCGGGCAATCACCGCCTGGCAGACCCGTTCGATCAACTGTCGTAGCAAAGCCGAATCCATCTCTCTTCAACCCACCTGAAATCTGCTCATTCCTGACGGATGCCGTCGGCCGCGACCTTCAGGCCGCTTCCGCCCATCCGTCGCGAATCAAACGGAAACCTTCCTCATAGACCTGTCGGGGATCCGGAAAGAAATCACGCCAGACCTTGGTCGCCCCGGCCAGTTCCGGCAGGCTGCGCCCGAAGGCCTCGATCGTCAGCCAGCCGTCATAGCCGATCCCCTGCAAGGCGGCAAATATCGCGCTGAAGTCGATATGGCCACGCCCTGGTGTGCCGCGATCATTCTCGGAAATATGCACGTGGGCGATGCTGTCACGGTGCAGCTGAATAACGCCCGTCAGATTCTTTTCTTCGATATTGGCATGGAAACTGTCATACATCCCCTGGATATAGGGACGATTGACCCGCGCCAGATGCGTCTCAGTGTCCGCCAAGGTATTCAGAAAGTAGCACTCGAAGCGGTTGAGCGGCTCCAGCACCACGGGCACGCGCAGCTTCTCGGCATGCTCGGCCAGGGCCACATGAAACGCGGTCGCGCGCTCCTTCTCGACCGCCGTCGGTCCCGTGCCGGTGAAATGGCCCAGCACCGAATGAACCGGACCACAGACCAGCTCGCAGCCCAGAGCAGCGGCGCAATCGAGTACATGGTGCATGTAATCGAGACCCTTTTGCGCCTGTTCCGCCGTGCCCAGGGGATTGAGCTCAATTTCCGGGATCACTGTGACACAGGTCCGGGCCAGACCGAGATCATCCAGGCGTCGCCCCAAAGCTGCATAGTATGCGGGCTCCCCGCGGAAGATCGGCACCTCGATGCCGTCGTAACCGGTCTGTTTCAAAGCCTCGATGGTCGGCATGTGCTCATCCAGCACATGCGTTGTCCAGAGCAGCAGATTGAAACCGATCCTCATGCCTCCCTCACCCCCTGAGCCGGGCCCCGGTGCGGTCAAAATAGAGCGGGTTTTGCAGTTCCAACGCGACTACATCGCCAACATCCAACTGGGCATCAGGCTGCACCAGGGTGGTCACCTTGTGACCATTGAGATCGATATGCAGATGGTTCTGGTCGCCGAGATGCTCGATCCAGTCGATCCGCGCTGCCGCGCCGTTATGGCGGCTGATCAGCAGATTCTCGGTCCTGACACCGACAGTCTCGGCAGCCGGCGGCATTGCCACATCGGGGAAGAGATTGCGGGGAATGAGATTGATATGCGGCTGACCGAGCCGGGTCGCAACGTAGATATCATTGGGGTCTTCATAGATCTCGCGCGGCACGCCGATCTGCACCAGCTTTCCCTCGCGCAGGACGCCGATCCGCGTCGCCATGGTCATGGCCTCGATCTGATCGTGAGTCACATAGAGCATGGTGGCACCAAGCTCATGCTGGATGCGCTTCAGTTCCAGGCGCAGCTCATTGCGCAATTTAGCATCCAATGAGGACAGGGGCTCGTCCATCAGATAGATCTTCGGGTTGCGCACCAGAGCGCGGCCGATCGCCACGCGCTGCATCTCGCCACCCGACAGCCGCGTCGCCTTATTCTGCAGCTTGTGGTCGATATGCAGCATGGTGGCGATGTCTGTAATCTTGCGCCGGATCTCATCCTCCGGCACACGCCGGGTCGGCGACCGCAGAGGGAAAGCCAGGTTGTCGTAGACCGTGAGATGCGGATATAGCGAATATTGCTGGAAGACAAACGACACGTCACGCAGCGCCGGCGCATCACCAGAGACGTCACGTCCATCGATCATGACCCGCCCGGTATCCAGGTTTTCCAGGCCGGCGATCAACCGCAAGGTCGTGGTCTTGCCAGCGCCCGTCGGCCCCAGCAGAACGACGAACTCGCCGTCATTGATGGTGAGGTCGACATGGTCGACCGCCGTCACCGGGCCGAAGGTCTTGCTGGCATTGTGCAGAACGACATCAGCCATGGCGGGCCCCCTGCAGATTTGTATCGTACAAGGCGGTGCGGATGGCCCGGCCGCTTTGATGCTCGAAGATCGATAGCTTCTCGGGCTTGAACGTGAGCCCCACCTGATTGCCAACCGTGGTACGGCGATCGGCGCCGACCCGGGCGCGCACCTTGCCGTGTTCGGTGATCACGGTGACGATCTGCGTGGTCCCGAGATACTCGGTGCCGAACACTTCACCGCGCAGGCCACCCTCGTCGCTCAAGCGGATATGTTCCGGCCTTGCGCCCAGGACGAGTCGCTGTTGGCTGATATCTTCATGCGATTCCGGCACCTCGACGGAAAGGCTGTTTAACCGGACGTGCCTGTCGCCACGCTGCAGCCCGCCATCGAAAGCAAGGAAGTTCATGGCCGGTGAGCCGATGAAATCGGCGACGAACATGGTCGCCGGCCGTTCATAGATCTCGCGCGGTGTTGCCAATTGCTCGATGACACCATGATTCATGACGGCGATCTTGTCCGCCATAGCCATGGCTTCCATCTGGTCATGGGTGACATAGATGGTGGTCGCATGCAGCCGGTCATGCAGTGCCCGCAACTCGTGGCACATGAGCGTCCGGAACTCGGCATCGAGCGCGCCCAGCGGTTCATCCATCATGAAGGCCGCCGGCTGACGTACGATGGCGCGCCCCAGTGCCACGCGCTGCCGGTCACCGCCCGCCAGGCCGGAAACTGGCTTGTCGAGAAGATGGGTGATCCGCAGGATACGTGCCGCCTCATCCACTCGGGTCTTGATCTCGGCCCGCGGTGTTCCCTGGCATTTCAACGGGAAGCCGATATTGGCCCGCACATTCATATGCGGATAAAGGGCGAAGAGTTGAAAGACGAAGGCGATGTCACGCTGCGCCGCCCGCTTGAAGGTGACATCTTCGCCGCCAAGCAGAATCTCGCCGCCGGTCGGCAGTTCCAGTCCGGCGATCATCCGCAAGGTGGTCGTCTTGCCGCAGCCCGACGGCCCCAGCATGACGAAGAACTCGCCGTTCTCGACGACAAAGGACGAGCCCTGCACGGCAACGAAATCGCCGAAGCTCTTTTGCAGGTTCTGGACGCGAATCTCGGCCATTGCTCACTCCGGAAATTTGCTGACGACGGTGAAGAGGCCGGTCCCCACCAACAAGGTCACGAAAGAATAGGAATAAAGGGTCAATGAGAGCGGCTGCATCAGCATGACAATGCCCAAGGCAATGATGATCACCGCCGCCATCTCCCAGGGCCCGCGCCGCAACCAGCGTTTCCAGCCGTCGCGGCTCGGCAGGGAAGCTGGGACAATTTGCGTCTGTTCCATTTGCCTCTCCTATTTCCGGACCGCGCCGAAGGTGATGCCGCGCAGCAGATGTTTGCGAAGCAGGATGGTGAAGGCGACGATCGGCACCAGGAAGAGGGTCGTGCCGGCGGCGACAGCAGGCCAATCTTGCCCGCCCTCGCCGATGATGGTCGGGATGAAGGGGGGTGCTGTCTGTGCCTCGCCGGAGGTCAGCAGCACCGCGAAAGCGTATTCGTTCCAGGCGAAGATCAGGCAGAAGATGGCTGTGGCGGCGATACCGGTCGCGGCCTGCGGCAGAACCACCTTGTAGAAGGCTTGCAGGCGCGTGTAGCCGTCGATCATCGCCGCCTCTTCATATTCGCGCGGGATTTCGTCGATGAAGCCTTTCAACAGCCAGACCGCCAGCGAGACATTGACGGCCGTGTAGAGCAGGATCATGCCGACTTTGGTGTCCGAGAGGCCAAGCTGCCGGTACATGAGATAGATCGGAATGGCAACGGCGATCGGCGGCATCATGCGCGTCGACAAAATGAAGAACAGCAGATCGTCCTTCAACGGAATGCGGAAGCGCGAGAAGGCATAAGCTGCCAGTGTGCCTAGTGCCACCGAGCAGAAGGTCGAGCCGAAGGCGATGATCAGCGAATTGGCAAAGCGCGGCAGGAATTTCGACGGTCCGGCGATCACCATGTTCCGTGAGCGCACCAGCTTGTCATACCAGGTCTCGGGCGGCGGCAGGCTGGCGATATATTCCGGCGTCTGGCGCGAGCGCGTGGTGAAGAGGTTGACGTAGCCCTCCAAGGAAGGCTGGAACATGACCTTCGGCGGATAGGCGATGGAATCATCCGGTGTCTTGAAGCTGGTCATGATGATCCAGATCAGCGGGATGATGGTCACCAAGGTATAGATGATGACGACGGCGCCGGCGATGCGCTTGGTCCAGATGCCGGGCTCGACCACCGAATGGGCGGAAGAGATATGTGCGGTCGCGGCTTTCATCGTTGTTTCACCCGATTGAGCGCCTTCACATAGATATTGGCGAGGCCGAAGACGGTGACGAAGAGAATGATGGCGAAGGCGGAGGAATAGCCGGTCCGCCAGGCCTCGAAAGCTTCGCGCTTCAAGGTGATCGAGGCGACTTCCGTGGTCGAACCCGGGCCACCTGAGGTCAGCAGGTTGACCATATCGAACATCTTGAAGTTCTCGATGCCGCGAAACAGCACCGCCAGCATGATGAAGGGCGTCGCCATCGGCAAGGTGATCGACCAGAATTGCCGCCACTTGGAGGCGCGATCGACCTCGGCCGCCTCATAGATGTAGTCCGGGATGGAGCGCAGACCGGCGAGGCAGATCAGCATCACATAAGGCGTCCACATCCAGACATCGACGATGACCATCGACCAGGGCGCAAGGGCGATGTCGCCGATCATCTGGAAGGATGAGGGATCGCCGCCCGTCACGCTGGAAATCGCCAGGTTGAAGAGGCCGATCTGCGGCTGATAGAGGAATTTCCAGAAATTGCCCACCACGGCCGGGGAGAGCATCATCGGCAGCAGGATGATGGTGGTCCAGAAGCCGTGACCGCGGAATTTCTTGTCGATGAAATAGGCCAGCGCGAAACCGAGCACAGTCTCGATGGCAATGGTCCAGATGACGAAATGAGCCGTCACCTGCATCGCCGTCCAGGTATCCGCATCAGTCAGGATGCGCTGGTAGTTACGAATACCAACATACTTGATCGGGGCGTTCGGTCGATTGGCGAAGTAGTTGGTGAAGGACAGATAGACCGTCCACACCAAGGGGAAGATATTGATCGCCAGCAACAACGCCATGGTCGGGCCGACGAACAGCCACGAGATCGCGCGATCGGACAGACCGGTGATGCGCCGGGAAACGACTTCCGGCGTTGCACCCGCTACCCGATCGGCGAGGCCATTCTTGGTCAAGGAATTGCTCATGAAATGCGGTCCTGCAGCAGTCAGTCATGGCTTCAGTCGATCGCCGGCCGCCCGTTCCGCGCCGCCACCAAGATCACGGCGACGCGGAACGAAGCGGTACCGGGGAGATTGACTAAAGCTTACCCTCGTCCTGGAAGACCTGCGTCCAGTCTTTGATCAGCTGGTCCAGGGCGTCCTTGGCGGTACCCTTGTCAGCCACCACGAAGTCGTGGACCCGCTTCTGCATATCCTGCAGCAGCTGAGCATAAGACGGTTCGGCCCAGAAATCCTTCACGATACCCATCGAATCCAGGAATTCCTGGGCGAAAGGCGCACTCTTCGGGAAGCTCGGATCCTGCAACACCGACTTTGCGCAGGAGTAACCACCGAGGGCCCACCACTTCTTCTGCACGTCCTTGCCGGCGAACCACTTGATATATTTCAGCGCATCGTCCTTGTGGTCCGAATAAGAGACCACGGAGATGCCCTGCCCGCCCAACTGGGTGAAGTGCGCGGTCTCGGCCGGGTTGGAGAAGAAGCCGATCTTGTCGCCGCCAACATTCGGGTCCTTATAAAGACCCGGCCAGAAAGCGAACCAGTTCATCATCATGGCGACCTGGCCCGATTTGAAGGCATCGAGACCTTCCTGCATATAGGCATCCGTGTAACCCGGAGGCGTGCAGCATTTGAAGACGCTCTTATACATCTCCAAACCCTTCACGGCGCCGTCCGAGTTGACGAAGCCTTCCATCGAATAGGGCTTCTTCGGATCACTGTAGTCGAAACCATAATCGTAGAGGGCAGCCGTCACACCCATGGTGATGCCTTCCGAGCCGCGCTCGGTGAAGATCGACACGCCATAGCGCTTCTTGCCGTCGATTTCCCGGCCCTGGAAGAACTCGGCGATCTGCTTCAGCTCATCCCAGGTCTTCGGGGGAGCCAGATCCTTGCCGGTCTTCTCCTTATAGGCGGCCTTGATATCGGCCCGCTCGAACCAGTCCTTACGGTAGACCCAGCCCAGCGCGTCGCCCATGGCCGGCAGCGCCCAGTAATTCGGCGTACCCTTTGGCCATTCGGAATAGCCCAGCACGGTCGCCGGCATGAAATCGTCCATGCTGATGCCTTCCTTCTGGAAGAAGTCATTCAGCTTGACGTAATGGCCGTTTTCCGCCGATCCGCCGATCCACTGGCTGTCGCCGATAATGAGATCGCAGAGCTTGCCGTGTGAGTTGAGTTCATTGAGGAAGCGATCGGCGTAATTCGTCCAGGGAACGAACTCGAACTTCATCGCAATGCCGGTTTGGGCGGTGAAATCCTTGGATAATTCGACCAAGGCGTTGGCTGGATCCCAGGCGGCCCAGCACAAGGTCAGCTGACCCGCGGCTTGCGCGGGTTTCATCGGCGTCAGAGCGATCGCAGCAGCAGCGATGGCTCCGGCAAACGCCAGTAATCTTTTCATCTGGTTTCCTCCCACAGTTGTCGAAATCGCCGCCGACAATCGACGGCGTGACGGCCGTGTTGGGTCACGGCTACTTCAACTGCTGCACTCTTTGTTCAACTGCGATCTATGCCGCAGCCACCGCATTCCCATCTCCCCAGACACGAAAGCGGTGTTTCATTAGCGTGTTCAGTAAACATCAATTCACTAAACATCGCAAGACAGAGTTTTGCTGATTCTTTGGGCGTTTTCTTACTGCAGCGCAGCAAATCCACTGCAGAAAATGTTTACTTTTTCAAGATCCGCGCCTACGGGCGACGCGCTCCTCCGGGCCGTGGACCCTATCGACCTGCTCCGCTCATCGCCGGTGCCGCGACTTGTTCTCCCCGTACGCGGTTGCTATCCGCGTGCGGGAAGACGAGCTCGATATTGATGCCGTTGGGGTCCTGCAGGAACAACTGGTGCTCGCCGATATTCGGCACCACGCGCTCGCGAAAATCCTGGCCGAGATCGATGAGATGCTGCTGCATGGCATCGAGGCCGTGGCAGCGGAAGGCGATATGATCAATGGTCCCCGTCCCCGCGCTCTCGCTGCGCGTGCCAAGATAATTGCGCAGGTCCGTTTCGTTATCGGTGACAGTGACGATATGGATGACGGCCGTGTCGCCGTTATAGAGCCAATGGCCAGGGAAGTTGAAACCGGGGCGCCATCCTTCCTTGAGACCAATCACCTCAGTGAAGAAACGCACGGTCTCCACCGGCTTGCGGGTGCGGACCGTGATGTGATCGAGCCGCTGGATGCTTGTGGTCGGCGCCATTCTCGTCTCCGTTTCTCTCAGGACAAAAAACTGTCCTCTTTACCTCGTGCTTCTTCGGCCGAGATCAAGGCCGCCATCGGCCGGAACGCAAACCCAGCCGATGGCGACATGATCGAACTCAGTGTTCCAGCTTCACCCAGGCACCGCCCTTGGCCGAGGATTTGACCGTTGCGGCAACGAAAGCAACGCCTTTGAGACCATCCGTGACACTGGGATAGAGTACAGCCTTGTCCTGCTTCTTGCCGTTGCGAGCAGTGAGGATAGCCGCTGCCACCTCGCTATAGATAGTGGCGAAGCCTTCGAGATAGCCCTCGGGATGGCCGGGCGGCACCCGCGTCACCCGCGCCGCCGCCGCATTGGCAGACCCTGTGCCCCGTGACAGCAATTGCGTCGGCTGGCCAAAGGGTGACCAATAGAGGTGATTGGGTTGCTCCTGTGACCAGTCGAGGCCGCCTTTGGTGCCGTAGAGACGCAGCCGCAGCTTGTTCTCGTTTCCCGGCGCGACCTGGCTTGCCCAGAGCATGCCTTTTGCCCCGCCCTTGAAGCGCAGCATCACATGGGCATTGTCATCGAGCTTGCGGCCCTTCACGAAGCTCGTCAGGTCGGCACAGAGCTCGGTGAGTTCAAGGCCACTGACAAAGCTGGCAAGGTTGTAGGCATGGGTGCCGATATCGCCCACACAGCCACCCGCACCGGAACGTTTCGGATCGGTGCGCCAGTCGGCCTGCTTCTGGCCCGTCGCTTCCAGACGCTCGGTCAGCCAGTCCTGGGGATATTCCACCTGCACGACGCGGAGATCGCCAAGCGCCCCCTCCGCCACCATCTGCCGCGCATGGCGGATCATCGGATAGCCGGTATAATTATAGGTGACGGCAAAGATGCGGCCGCTTTTCGCAGCCAGTTTTGCGAGGCCCTCCGCTTCTTTCAAGGTCGCCGTCAGCGGCTTGTCGCAGATCACATGGATGCCGGCCTTGAGGAAGGCGCTGGCGACTGGCGCATGCATATGATTGGGCGTCACGATCGCCACCGCCTCGATGCCGTCGGGCCGCTTGCCCTCGGCCTTGGCCATCGCCTCGAAATCGCTGTAGATGCGATCTTTGTCGAGGCCCAGTGCCTTGCCTGACTTCTTCGCCTTGTCCGGCGTCGAGGACAGAGCCCCGGCGACGAAGTCATAGTGGTCGTCCATGCGGGCGGCGAGCCGGTGCACGGCGCCGATGAAGGCCCCCTCGCCGCCACCAACCATGCCGAGCCGCACGCGGCCGGTTTTACCGGCGGAGTCTTTTCGTCCTTCGATGGTCATCTTTGTGCCCCTTACTTGATGCCGAGCATGCGCTTATTGGCGGCCTGATCGGTTCCGCCATCGGCGAAATCGTCGAAGGCCTTCTCGGTCACCTTGATAATGTGGCTCTCGATGAAGATCGCGCCTTCACGTGCACCCTCCTCCGGATGCTTGAGGCAGCACTCCCATTCCAGGACCGCCCAGCCCTTGAAGCCGTATTGGGCGAATTTCGAGAAGATGCCCCTGAAATCAACCTGGCCATCGCCCAGCGAGCGGAACCGGCCGGCTCGATTGATCCAAGATTGATAGCCGCCATAGACACCGCTGCGGCCATTGGGATTGAGCTCGGCATCCTTCACGTGAAACATCTTGATCCGCTCATGATAGATGTCGATGTAGTCGAGATAGTCGAGCGCCTGCAGCACGAAATGCGACGGGTCATAGAGGATGTTGCAGCGGGGATGATTGCCGACCCGCTGCAGGAACATCTCGAAGGTGACACCGTCATGCAGGTCCTCGCCGGGATGGACCTCATAGCAGACATTGACACCGACCTTGTCGAAGGCATCAAGGATCGGCCGCCAACGTTTCGCCAATTCGTCGAAAGCTGTCTCGACCAGACCCGCCGGGCGCTGCGGCCAGGGATAGAAATAGGGCCAGGCAAGGGCACCTGGAAACGTTACATGTTCGGTGAGGCCGAGATTGGCGGAAGCCTTGGCCGCCAACAGCACCTGATCGACTGCCCAGGCCTGGCGCTTGGCCGGATTGCCCCGTACCTCAGGAGCCGCGAAACCGTCAAAGGCCTCATCATAGGCCGGATGCACAGCGACGAGCTGGCCCTGAAGATGGGTCGAGAGCTCGGTGATCTCGACACCGTTCTCGCGGCAGATGCCCTTGACCTCATCGCAATAGGTCTTCGACTCCGATGCCTTCTTGAGGTCGAACAGGCGCCCGTCCCAGCTTGGCATCTGCACGCCCTTGAAGCCGAGATCGGCGGCCCATTTGGTGATGCTGTCGAGTGAATTGAAGGGGGCCTTGTCGCCGGCGAATTGCGCCAGAAAGATGGCGGGCCCTTTGATCGTGGTCAAAGCCATAACATTCCTCCCCTGTTGCTTGCTCGGTCGCTGCGATCCCTGCGGCTTATGCCGTCTTGGGGATCATCGGGCCGCGGCATCTCCACACCGCAGCCCGACCTGACCTGAGCAATTGATTAGATGTACGAGTTGATCAGGTTCTCCAGATATTCCTGCCGGCCCGAGACCGGCTGTGGATTGAGATTGCGCGTTTCAGCAAGCTTGGCAAGATCGGCCAGAGAATGCTTGCCGGCCAGGATCTCCTTCGCCTCGGCGCTGTTCCAGCCGGCATAGCGCTCATCGACAAACTTCTTATGTGCACCATCCTGGATCATCTTCTCGGCGATCAGCAAGGCCCGGGCGCTCGTATCGATGCCGCCGACATGGCCATGGAGAAGATCGAGGGCATCCAACGACTGGCGGCGGATCTTGGCATCGAAGTTGAGGCCGCCATTCTTGAAGCCGCCGCCCTGCAGGATGTAGTAGAGCGCCAGCGCCTGTTCCGGAATATTGTTGGGGAACTGGTCGGTGTCCCAGCCGAGCTGCGGGTCGCCGCGATTCATGTCGATCGAGCCGAAGATGCCGAGCGCGTTGGCTGTCTCGATCTCATGCTCGAAGCTGTGGCCGGCCAGGGTCGCGTGATTGGCTTCGATATTGACGCAGACTTCCTTCTCCAGGCCGTAGCGCTTGAGGAAGCCATAGACCGTCGCCGTGTCGAAATCATACTGATGCTTGGTTGGTTCGCGCGGCTTCGGCTCGATCAGGATGGTGCCCTGGAAGCCGATCTTGTGCTTGTGCTCGACGACCAGGTTGAGGAAGCGGCCGAGCTGATCGAGCTCGCGCTTCATATCGGTGTTGAGCAGGGTCTCATAACCCTCGCGGCCGCCCCACAGTACGTAATTGGCACCGCCCAGTTCATGGGTGATCTCCAGCACATTCTTCACCTGCGCCGCGGCATAGATGAAGACCTCCGGATTGGGATTGGTGGCGGCACCGGCCATGAACCGACGGTTGCTGAAGAGATTGGCGGTGCCCCAGAGCAGCTTCACCTTCGCCGTTTCCATCTTCTTCGCGAAGATATCGGCAATGGCGCGCACATTCTTGTTCGATTCCGCGAGTGTAGCCCCTTCCGGCGCGATATCGCGGTCATGGAAGGTGAAGAACGGTACATTCAGCAGACGGAACATCTCGAAGGCGATATCGGCCTTCTGCTTCGCCTGGGCCATGGCGTCGCCGCCGGCCTGCATCCAGGGCCGCAGGAAGGTCTCGCCGCCGAAGGGATCGAGGCCGGGCCAGCAGAAGGTGTGCCAGTAGCAGACGGCAAAGCGCAGATGGTCTTCCATGCGCTTGCCGAGCACCACGCGGTCGGCATCATAGTATTTGTAGGCGAGCGGATTCTTGCTGTCGGGCCCTTCGTAGCGGATCGCCTCGGCGATCGGGAAGAACGATTGGCTGGGGGCGTTCATCTGGCAACTCCTTTGAGAAGCGGGTAAAGCGCTCGGTAGCGCTGATATGATCCGGCATAGGCTTTGACCAAAGCAGGATCGGGCGAAAAGGTATCGAGCCGTACGGGCTTGCGGCAGACATCGGCCGGGTTCTCTCCGGTCGCCGCCATGCGGCCAAGACGCGCAGCGCCAAGGGCAGCACCGACATCGCTCTCGGCAAGACGGCTCAACGGCATATCGAGGACCGAGGCCATCAGCGCCAGCCAGAACGGTGAGCGACTGCCACCACCGATGACATCGGCACCCGTCATCTTCGTTCCCGCGCCGGCTAGAGCGGCGACGCAGTCCTTGACCGCGAAGGCAACGCCTTCCAGCACTGCCTGGGTGAGATCGGCGCGCTTCGTCTCATGCGAGAGACCGTGGAACAGGCCACGGATCGCAGCATCGTTATGCGGTGTCCGCTCGCCGGACAGATATGGCAGGAAGGTGACCGGTGACGGCGCCAACGGCTTGTCGCCCAGTTCCGCTAGTAACTCGGTCTCGCTTTTGCCCATGATACCGGCATGCCAGCTGAGGCTCGAGGCGGCGGAGAGAATGACGCCCATCTGGTGCCAGGTATGCGGGACGGCGTGGCAGAAGGCATGCACGGCGGAAGCGGGATTGGGCGCGAAAGTGCCGGTCGTCACCCAGACCACGCCGGAGGTGCCAAGCGAGATAAAGGCATCGCCGGCTTGAATGGCACCGAGGCCGACGGCACCGGCGGCATTGTCGCCGGCGCCGGCAGCGAGAACCGGAGGCGTTTGCATACCCCAGCGCTTGGCCAGTTCCGGCTTCAGACGGCCGGCTGCGGCATTGCCCTCAGCGAGTTTCGGCATATGGGCGCGGGTAAGCCCCGTCAGTGCCAGCAGCTTGTCCGACCAGTCACGCTTGGCACCATCGAGCCAGAGCGTGCCGGCGGCATCCGACATATCCTCGATCATTTCGCCACTCAGGCGATAGCGCAGATAGGCCTTGGGCAGCAGCACCTTGGCAACCTTGGCGAAGATCTCCGGCTCATGCTTCTTCACCCACAGCAGCTTCGGCGCGGTGAAACCCGGCATGGCAAGATTACCGCTGATCGCGTGCAATTCCGGGCAGGCCGCTTCCATCTCGCGGCATTCTTCCGACGAACGACCGTCATTCCACAGGATACAGGGACGCAAGACATTGCCGTCGCGATCCAGCAGCGTGGCACCATGCATCTGGCCGGAGAAGCCAATGCCGGTGACCGCATTCATCTCCCGCGGCGCTGAGCGGTGCAACTGGTCCAATGTCTCCAGCGCTGCATGCCACCAGTCTTCCGGTGTCTGCTCGGAAAAGCCCGGCTGGGGCCGCGAGACGACCAGCGACACCTGGGCGCTGGCAACCAGGCGTTCGTCCCGATCCACCAGGACGGATTTGATCGACGAAGTGCCGACGTCGATGCCAATGAACAATGCTCACACTCCCCGCTACTATAATTCGGCAACCAAAACACGCTCCTGCTCAGGGCAGGTTGTCGCGCACGAAGATATCGATCCGGATCCGCTCCTGATCGGCCAGGATCGGCTGGTTCAGGCAACGCGCCAGCAGGATGCGACAGGCCGAGCGTGCCTCATGGCCGGCATCCTGGTTGATCACCGCATCCATGACGCCCCTCAGCAGGAAACGCCGGGAATGCTGGGTCAGTTCATGGCCGACGAAGACGACCTCCTGCGCCCGGCCGCTCGCTTCGAGCGCTTCCGCCACACCGCGCGTGCCGGCGCCGATATTGTAGATGCCGACGAGATCGGGATGCTGCACCAGCAGCCGCGCCGTCACTTCGCGGCAGAGATCGGAATCGTCCCGGCCTTCGACGACCGGCAGGACGGACAGATGTGGAAAATCCGCGCCGATCACCTGCTGGAAACCGAACTGCCGCTCCGCATGGTCACGCAAGGCGAGGCTGCCGGCGATCAGCGCTACTGAGCCATGCTTCTGGCCGGCGAAGCGCCCCAGCAAGGTGGCGGCGGTGCGGCCGGCGGAAGGATTGTCTATGCCAATGAAGCGGCTGCGCCGTGAGGTCGGCACATCGGAAACCAGCGTCACAACCTCAACACCGCGCGCCGCCAAGGCATCGATCGCCTCGCGCACCGCCGGATGGTCGAGCGCCACCACGGCGACACCCTGATAGTTATCGCCGAGCGTGTCCAAGGCATGCGCCAGAGCCTGCGGGTCGAAGACATCGACCTCGCGCATCTCAATGACGGCGCGCTGTTCTTTCAACCAGTCGCCGGTCTGACGGATCTGCTCGGCGAGTTGCCGCATGAAGCTGTTGCTGCCGCTCGGCAGCAGGAAGCAGAAGCGAAGGCTGGTCCGCCGGGCGAGCTGTGCTGCCACTGGATCGGGGCGGTAACCGAGTTGGGCGAGGCTTTCCTCGACCTTGGCGATGGCGCGCTTGCTGACGCCGGGCCGGTGATTGATCACGCGGTCGACGGTGGCGAGGCTCACACCAGCCACGCGGGCAACATCGACCAGGGTCAGCCGTACCGGCGGCTCAAGCGCCGCAGCACCTGGCTGCAGAGTGCGCGCTTCCGGCAAAGGTGAGATGAGGTCACGATCGGACATGAGGGCGACCATGGCGTCAAATTTTGAGGTGCGCAACTCAAATAAATGAATTCTGCACTGCAAAAACCCTCAAAACTGGGACCTTCTCTTCTGTTGCGTTATTAAAAATATCATTTTATAAATTATGTTATAAAAATAACTATCAGTATCTATGACCCAACCCCTGCGTGACCGCCTCGCCGATTTCCTGCCCTCCGCCACCAAGGCAGAGCATGCGATCGCGACCTATATACTCGCCAATCTTGCCGACATCCCTTTCGAGACCGGCGCCAGCCTGGCAAGCAAGATCGGGGTCAGTGAATTGACGGTCGGCCGGTTCTGCCGTGCCCTCGGCTATGACCGCCTCAAGGATCTCAAAGCAGATCTGAAGAATGATCTCGGTGACAAGCACTGGCTGATCGCCGATCGGCTGCGGAGCTTTCAGCAGCAGGCTGATGAGACCGGCGATCCGCTGGCGAAAAGCCTGCAACTGGAGATCGCCAGCTTGGTTCGTGTCTATGAGATCGCCCAGACGCCGGACTTCCGGCAGGTGATCCGCCGGCTTGCCCATATGCCGAAGGTCTTTGTCGGCGGCTTCCAGACCGAACGCGGCATCGCCAGCCTGCTCGCCCATCAGCTGCAATATCTGCGACCGAACGTGCATCTGCTTGACCTCTCCAGCGGCAGTTTCGCGGAGCTCTTGTTGTCGGCACCGCGCGAAAGCTGCCTGGTCCTGGTTGACTCGCGCCGCTATTCCCGTCCGACCAAGCTGCTGGCGGAAAAAGCACATATAGCCGGCATCCCCGTCACCCTGATCGCCGATCCCTATTGCGACTGGGCGGAAGGCCGCAGCAGCGAGTTCTTCGCCGTTCCCACTGAAATGAATTTCGTCTGGGAATCCATGGCGCAGATGGCGAGCCTGGTGAACCTGATGATCAACGGCGTCTTCACTGAACTCGGCCCCGCGGTCGAGGACCGCATGAACAAGGTTGCCGCCCTGTACAGCTCTTTCATTGGATATGTCGATGACCCGCGCACACGCAGCTGAGATGCAGACGGTTTCTTCCAACAGCCCGGCCGCGACTGCCCGTGCCTTGGAATGGCAGGCGCCGCCTTTGCCGAAAGTTGCCTGGGGCAAGGGCTGCTATATATACGATACCAATGGCCGCCAATATATCGATGGCTCGGCGGGCCCGGCTGTTTTCTCTTTGGGTCACGCCCATGAAGAGGTCAATGCCGCCATCAAGGATCAGCTCGACCGTATCGCCCATGGTTATCGTTATACCTTCACCAGCGATCCGCTGGAGGAACTGACGTCCAGGGTGGCAGCGAGCTGCGGTGGCGGTCTCAAATACATGACCTTCTGCTCGAGTGGCTCCGAGGCGGTGGAATCCTGCCTCAAGATCGCGTTGCAATATCATGTCGCAAACGGCGAGATATCCCGCCATCGCTTCATCGCCCGCGAACGCTCCTGGCATGGCAATACCCTGGGGGCCCTGGCGATCTCCGGTTTCCTCGACCGGCGCCACGCTTTCGAGGGCGCTCTGGTGCCCGCCTCCCTGCTCTCCGCGGCCAATGCCTATCGGCCGCCGGCAGATATTTCGGCGAATGCATCACCGGCGGAAGTTGCCAAAGCCTGCGCCGCTCAACTCGAAGCCGAGATCCTGCGCTGTGGCCCCGAAACCATCGCCGCTTTCATCTTCGAGCCGGTGGTGGGGGCTGCCGGTGGCTGCGTGCCGGCACCGCCAGGCTATGCCAAGATGGTGCGCGAAATCTGCAACCGCCACGGCGTGCTGATGATCGCCGATGAAGTGATGTGCGGCAGCGGCCGCTGCGGCACCTGGCGCGCGCTGGAGACCGATGGCGTCGAACCGGATATCATGTCGGTGGCGAAAGGCCTTGCCGGTGGCTATATCCCGCTTTCCGCCGCTATCTATCATGAAAGACTGCGTGGGCCGATATTCGAGGCCCATGGCGGGTTGATGACCGGCCATACCTTCACCGGCCATACGGCGGCCTGTGCTGCCGGCGTCGCCGTGCAGCAGGTGATCGCCCGCGACCATCTGTTGCAGAACGTGACAGAGATGGGGCATTACCTGCGAGAGTTGCTGCAAGCAGAGCTGGGCGACCGTCTTTATATCGGCGACATCCGCGGTCGCGGCCTGTTCCAGGGTGTCGAGTTGGTGCAGGACCGACAGAGCAAGCTCCCCTTCGCACCCGATCTCAAGCTTCACGCCCGGTTACGGGATCGTGCCTTTGAGAACGGCCTGATCTGCTATCCGGTCGGCGGCAATGTCGATGGCAGGCAAGGCGATATCATCATCCTGTCGCCACCCTATATCGTCAGCCGCGCCGAAATCGAAGAGATCGTCGACAAGCTGCAACGCAGTCTGAGCAGTGTCATGGGCGACGTGACGGTGTCGTCATGAAAGGTATTGTGTATCGCCTGGATCTCGCCGAAGAGTTTCGCGCCAATCCTTACGGCCACCATAGTGGCGAGTTGCAGCGCATCCTCAATCTCTTCCGTACCGGCCCCTTTGCCGGCAAATATGTGCTGATCCGCGAAAGCCGCATCTGGCCGCTGAAGCTGAAATTGGCGCGCTTCGGCGTAACGCCGCATGAGCCATTCTCCTTCACCGGCGACGAATTCAGCTCCTACGCCGAGGCCGAATGGGCGGTCTTCCGTCTGCGCTGGAAAGATCATACCGGCCAGGATCTTCCTCTCTAGGAGCGCGTCGATGCTGCAAATCATTGGCTATGCCGATCGCTTCTCCGTACGCCCCGGGGAGAAGATCGCTTTCAAGGTGAGCTGTGAAGATGGCGCAGCTCAATATCGGGCGAAACTCCGGCGCTTGATCTGCGGCGATGACCGGCCGGATGGTCCGGGCTTCAAGGCAGAAGAAATCGTAGCCGACTTCGCCGGCTCCTATCCCGGGAGGCGCCAGGAGATCATTACCGGTTCCTGCATTCATATCCCCGCCGATCGTCTGCCGCATGATTTCGACAATCTCACCCTCGCCGTCCTGATTCGCGCGACACGGCCGGCGGCGGATCGGTGCCAAACCATCATCTCGCGCCTGACAAGCCCGGAAGACGGCGCCTGCGGCTTCGATCTGCGGCTCGATGGCGACGGCCGGCCACAGCTCTGCGTGACCGGCACCAACGGACAGCAGACCCTGACCCTCCCCTCGCCGCTGACCACCGATGACTGGTATCTGCTGGCGGCCAGTCTGCCGAAGCCCGGCGGTGATCTCGTTCTGCTGGCCAAGCCGGTTCATCCCCGCCCCTTGGGGCCACAATTGGAAACCGCATGGGAAAAGACCGTCGTCAGTCTTGCTGATCGCCTGACGCCCCCCTTCATCATCGCTGCTCGCCTGGACAGCATCGAGGCCAGACGCCTCGTCATCGCGCAAGCCTTCGATGGCAAGATCGAGGCACCGGCAATTTATCGCGGCGTTACCACGACCGAAAAGCTGTCGGCACTTGCGCATCCCTTCGACCTCGATCTGCTGCCGATCGCGCAATGGGATTTCAGCTGCGATATCGACAGCCGCCATATCCGCGACCTCTCCGACAATAAGCTCGACGGGATCGCCATCAACCTGCCGACCCGCGCCGTCACTGGCCATGACTGGCATGGGGAGACGACCTGCTGGCGTGACCAACCCGATCTTTATGGCGCTATTCATTTCCACAGCGATGATCTCTATGACGCTGCCTGGGACACGGATTTCACCTGGACCGTGCCCGGCAATTTGCGCAGTGGCATTTATGCGCTGCATCTCGTGAGCGGTGATACCCCTGAGCAAGAAGACCATGTCCCCTTCTTCGTCCTGCCGCCGCGCAGCGCGGCAACAGCGCCCATCGCCTTCCTCGCCTCGACCTATACCTTCCTCGCTTATGCCAATAGCCATCACGGCTGGGAGGATCCGCTTTCAGAGCCGGCCTATGGTCGCCTGTTGGAGCTGGGACCGGCCGAGATCTTCCTGCAGCAGCGCCGCGATTTCGGCGTTTCGCTCTATGATTACCATCTCGACGGCAGCGGTGCCTGCTACAGCTCGGCGCGCCGGCCGATCCTGAACACCCGGCCGAAACGGGCGATCTGGAACTTCAACGCCGATCTCCATGTCATCGACTGGCTGGAGGCGACCGGCCAAGCCTACGACATCATCACCGATGACCGGATCGACGCCGAAGGCGTGGGACTTCTCTCCCGCTATCGATGTGTCATCACCGGCAGCCATCCCGAATATCATACCCTGCCGATGATCAATGCCTTTCAGGCCTATCTGAAATCCGGCGGCCGGCTGATGTATCTCGGCGGCAACGGCTTCTATTGGCGGGTGGCGACGCATCCCGATTGGCCCGATGCCATCGAGGTCCGCCGCGGCGAGACTGGCACGCGCTGCCATGAAGTGCCGCCGGGAGAGCGTTATCACGCCTTTGACGGCGCATTCGGCGGTCTCTGGCGCAGCCAGGGCCTGGCGCCACAGCATCTGGTCGGCGTCGGATTCGTGGCCGAGGGCTTTGACGAGAATTCACATTATGAGCGTCTGCCCGACAGCTTCGAACGGCGCGCGGCTTTCATTTTCGACGGGATCGGACCGGACGAGAAGATCGGCGATTTCGGCAGCCTTGGTGGTGCCGCCGGCTATGAGCTCGATGCCGCCGACCGGAAGCTCGGCACACCACCGCATGCGCTGGTCCTCGCCCGCTCGGTCGATCACACCGTCATCTATGGCATGACACCAGAAGAACTGCTGTTCTACTATCCCGGCATTGATGGCCTGGATTGCGACCGGGTGCGGGCCGAGATCGTGTTCTTCGAATGCGACAACGGTGGCGCCGTCTTCTCGACCGGCTCTATCACCTGGGCCAGCGCGCTTGCCCATAACAGCTACGACAACAATGTCGTCCGCATGACAGGGAACGTGCTGAAACGCTTCGTCGATCCAGCACCCTTCCCGCTTGCCGCAGCCGAGGATTAGGCGCGGCGAAGCTTCGCCGCCACCTCGCCAATCCGGTCCAGCGCCTTCAGCACCTTGTCCGGCTCATAACCCAGCGTGATGCGGAGATGCTGTTCGGTACCGAGATAACTGCCCGGCGCCACCAGGACGCTCGCCTCCTGGCGGATCGCCTCGGCGAAATCGAAGGAAGAGAGCGGCAGGTCGAAGCGCACGAAGCCAAGGCTAGTCGCTGCCGAAGGCAGCACGCTGAAGACATTGCCCTGCTGCCGGAGCCAGCTTTCCAACACGCGCCGGCCGGACTTGGAAAGATCCCGCTGACGTTCGATCAGGCGCTGGCGTTTCTCCGGCTTCAAGGCGATTGCCGCCAGGGTCATGCTGGGGGCCGCGGCGGCGATGACAGCATATTCATGCCGACGCCAGAGATTCTCCACGACATCGACCTGCGCCACCGCCCAGCCGATGCGCAGGCCGCTGAGACCATAGGCCTTGGACAGGCTGTTGGTGCAGATCAGCCGATCATATGCACCCCAGAAGCTGGGTGTCTCCGCCCCACCACTTGTCTCAGTGCCGCAATATACCTCATCGGCATGCAGCCAGGTGCCATGCTTCGAGCAGGCGGCGACGATACGACGGCAGTCCTCTGCCGTGAAGATTGTGCCGGTGGGATTGTTGGGATTGACGATCGCAACCAGCTTGGTGCGCGGCGTGACCAGGCGATCAAGCTCATCGAAATCCGGCCGCCAGCCATTCTGCGGATCAAGTTTCCATTCCTTGACGGTGCAACCAAGATTGCGGGCCATGCCCCAGATCTGGCGATAACCGGGTGACACCACCACCACTTCATCACCCGGCTGTAGCAAGGTTGCCGCCACCATGCTGTTCGCCTGCGAGGCCCCCACCGTCACCAGCACATTTTCTGCCTTGGCCCCGGAATAGAGCGCGGCGATGCGCTGTCGCAGCAGCAAGGTGCCGTTGACCTGTGGGTAGAAGAGCCCCGTCGAGAGCAACTCCTCCTGCTCCTCCGCCGTCAGCCAGTCACGGGTGCCGAGGCATTTGACACTGCTATCGGCGAGATTGATCTCCACCTCATGCTCATACAGCGACTGGTAATGCTCCAATTCGAAGGGCTGGAAGGTATTGCTCATCTGCGGTCCGATCCGGCTGATCCTAAAATGATGCGCAATATATTGCGCATGCCGGCATTGAGCAATATATTTCTCATTCCTTTATCGGGGTGGGTCATGGCAAGCTTGCAGGAAATCGTCGGCATGAATATCAGACAACGGCGCCAGGAACTGGGCTTCAGCCAGCAGGCCTTGGCGGATCGTGCCGAGCTCAGCCGCCGCATGCTGACCCTGATCGAGGCCGGCGACGGCAATGCCAGCCTGGCGACGCTCGACCGATTGGCGGCAGCCCTGAACCTCACTTTCGCCCGGCTGACCCAGGCCGATGATACCGGCGAGCCAGACAAGCCGGTGGATCTGTGGCAGGGCAAGGACAAGCGCAGCAAGGCGCGCCTGCTGGAAAGCTGCCCCGCGCGGCAAGAGGTCGAACTATGGTCCTGGTCCCTGGCTCCCGGCGAGCGCTATGACGCCGAACCTGATCCAGCCGGAATGCATGAACTGGTGACGGTGATCAGCGGCACGCTCGACCTCATCGTCGCCGGCAAGACCCAGCGCCTGGCGAGGGGCCAGTCCACCGGCTTCGCAAGCAGCCAGCCTTATGCCTATGCCAATCCAGGCAAGACGCTGCTGCGCTTCATCAAGAACGTGGTGCGATGAATTTAGTTTGCTAAACTGGCGCCCGCTTCCGACGGAGAATGGCAGCATGGCGCGGGCAGCGACCAAATCACGGGCGAGCAAAACGGCATCGCCAAAGCCGACAGCGCTGAAAAAGCCGGCTGGCACCACCGGCAAATCTGCCGTCGCCAAACCAATGCGCGACGATTTCGCCGATTATCTGGTCGACGCACTGGCGGAACTGGGCCCGGTCGAAACCAAGCGTTTCTTCAGCGGTACCGGCTTGCTGCTGGATGCCGTCCAATTCGCCTTCATCATCCGTGGGACACTCTATATGCGCGTGAACGAGGCCGGACGTGATGCTTTCCTGGCGATGGGTTCGCAACCTTTCACCTATCGCACCAGCAAGCGGGAAGTCGCACTGACCGGCTATTATGCCGTCCCGGCCGGCATGCTCGAGGATACCGACGAGCTGTGCCTGTGGAGCCGTCGCGCTTTCCAGATCGCCGAGGCCGACCGCGAAATCAAGGCTGCGCGTGTCGCGAAGCGACGCAAGGCACCGGCAAAGAAATAGGGGGAAGCTGGCCGCTTCCCCCTATTTCAACATTCATCACGCCGCGGGGTCAGGCTGCGCGCATCCGGGCCAGGAAGTTATGCACTTCGCTGCGCAGGCGCTCCGCCTGAAGACCGAGGCTTTCTGCCGCCACCTTGACGCCCCCTGCCGCCTCGCCCGTGGCATTGGCTTCTGCCGTGACGCCGGCGATGTTGCTGGAGACGTCGCGGGTACGTGCTGCAGCCATCTGGGTGTTGCGGGTGATTTCCTGGGTGGCAGCACCCTGCTCTTCGACCGCGGAAGCAATCGAGGTGGCAATGGCGCTCACGTTGTCGATGGTGCCGCCGATCCGCTTGATGGCATCGACCGCTTCCTGGGTGACACCCTGCACCGCGGCGATCTGGGTGGCGATGTCTTCCGTCGCCTTGGCGGTCTGGTTGGCGAGGCTCTTCACTTCGCTCGCCACCACGGCAAAGCCCTTGCCGGCCTCACCCGCGCGGGCTGCCTCGATCGTGGCATTGAGCGCCAGCAGATTGGTCTGGCCGGCGATGTCACTGATCAGCTTGATGACATCGCCGATCTTGTTGGCGATTTCCGCCAGGCTCTGCACGGTGCGATCGGTCGCCTGGGTCTCTTCCACGGCCCGTCCGGCAATGGTCGCCGCCGAGGTCACCTGGCGGCTGATCTCGCTGATCGAGGCAGACAGCTCCTCTGAAGCGGCGGCGACTGCCTGCACGTTGGTCGACGCTTCTTCCGACACATCTGCCGCAGCACGCACCTGCTGATTGCTGCGCTCCGCCGTCCGCGTCATGGTGTCGGAGGTCACCAGCATCTGCTGCGACGCACTGCCGACAGCATCCAGAACATCGCGGACCTGGCCTTCGAAGGCATTGATATAACCTTCGATCGCCTGCTGCCGCGCTTCCGCCTGGGCGCGCCGCTCCTGCTGCTCGGCCTCAAAGCGGGCCTTGTCCGCGGCATTCTGCTTGAAAGTGCCGAAGGCGCTGGCCAGGGCGCCGATTTCATCCCGGCGGCCCGGATAGGAGGCCTCGGCGTCAAGATCGCCGGCGGCGATCCGCAGCATCGCCTCCTTGATCGCATGCAAGGGACCGACGATGCGACGATTGATCAGGACATTGCTAGCCAGTGCGCCGAGTATCGCCAGCAGCAAGAGGCTGACCTGAATGGTCAGGTTCACCACCTCTGCCGATTCCTCCGATGCCGCCCGTTCCTTCGCTGCATCAAGCCCTGCCACCGCAACGGCCAGCAGCTTGGAAAGGCGACCGACGCTCATCACCGTCCACTGTTCCGAGTTCATTTCCGGCGTGCCGCCGCTAAGCACGGTCTGCAGGACGCGATCGCGTTGCGTCGAATAGGTCGGCTCGAAATAGACACTCTTCGCATCGTCGATCGCCGCGCGCAGTTTCGGCGGCAAGGATGAGCCGAAGACGATGCCTTCCAGCGCCGACCAGGCCGTCTCCGAGGCGGTGACGGCCGCCTTGTATTTTTCCGGTGTGTCAGCCGCCAGCTTCATGCCGGCAACGCCATTGGAAACGATCAGCGAGGCATCGCCGCCGGTATTGCGCACCATCCAGGCCATCTGGCGCACCAGCAGCATCTGGTCGATGAAAGCATCCTGCAGCTTGACGGCAGCTGCCAGGCGATCGGAAACCTTGTTGAGTACCGTCAGCAAGGCCGTCGACTGTTTCTGATAGTCGGCGTCGAGACCTGCCTTGCGGGCGTCCTTCGACTTTGCCATCTCGTCCCAGGCCGTCTTCTGCATATCCTTGACGCTGGCCGCCAGTTGCTGCAGTTCCGGCAAGACCGTCTGCTTTTCCGGGAAATCGATGCCCGGCAGCATGGCCAAAGCAGCGTCGAGTGCCGGCACTTCTTCGTTGCGGATGCTCTCCAGCCGCTTGCGTGTATCGTCGGCGATCGGGCCCGGTGCGTTCAACGACTGCACCGTGGTGGAGCGATCGGTGCGGAGGTTATGCATCGCCGTAAAAGCGAAGCTCGAAGCTTCCGCCACGCTAGCGATGTGTTTGGCGACTTGCAGCTGCTGCCAGGAACTCCAGGCCCCGAGGCCGAGCAGGATGACGATCACCGCGGCAAGCGCTGAAATCACGGTTCGCAGGATGGTCCTGACTGATACTGCGTTGAGCACGGCACTCTCCCCGATCGAAAGAAGTTGGCAACCTTCCTTTCGATCTACGCAACCCCGGTAAAGAAAGGATTGATGCAATGCAGATCGAGGCAGGGAGAACAGTCTTCTCCCCGCGCCATCGGAATCTTTACCCAATTCATCAAGTTTCGTCGGACCGAACCACACTCACAGCCATGGTTTGTCATTTTTAATGGCACTCTGTCCCCCGCGATCGGCAGCGCATCGCTGGCATCAGATGTTGGTTGACAGAAGATCAAAACGCACTGTACCACTCGGTACACTTACAATGTTCCCCCCTACATCTTTCACCGGAGTCTGCCATGACCGAATCCCGTCCTCCCTTCCCGCCGTTCACACGAGAAACCGCTGCGCAAAAGGTTCGTGGCGCGGAAGACGGCTGGAACAGCTGCGACCCGGCCCGCGTATCGCTCGCTTACACACAGGACAGCTATTGGCGGAACCGCGCCGAATTCATCCAGGGTCGCGAAGCGATCGTCGAATTCCTCACCCGCAAATGGCGCCGAGAACTCGATTATCGCCTGATCAAGGAGCTCTGGGCCTGGGAGAGCAACCGCATTGCCGTCCGCTTCGCATATGAGTGGCACGACGATTCCGGCAACTGGTATCGCTCCTACGGCAACGAGAATTGGGAATTCAACGAGCATGGCCTGATGCAGCGGCGCTTTGCCTGCATCAACGATCTACCGATCAAGGAAAGCGACCGCAAATATCATTGGGACCGCAGCAAGCCCCGCCCCGCCGATCATCCGAGCTTATCGGATCTCGGCCTGTAATCCCGGACGCCAATGAGCAAGGCACGCGCCGAGCGCGAGACGATCGTCCCCGCGCTCGGCGAAATCTTTCGCGAATATGG
>Ga0209148_1000642_pt1 | contig 30464 bp, 29 predicted proteins | sample AraplaCol_mMF_r2_2_FD_184288 | JGI IMG/M metagenome (GOLD analysis project Ga0209148, IMG submission 184288) | Arabidopsis root microbial communities from North Carolina, USA - plate scrape CL_Col_mMF_r2 (SPAdes) (version 2) | ecosystem: Host-associated > Plants > Roots > Endosphere | place... | reverse complement strand
GGGCTACGACAGTCGACGGCGACGAGACCGGTTCGAGCGCCTATCACGGCTGGGTCATCACGCCTACGGACAAAGGTTGTCACGTGCTGACGGAGGAGACGCAACAAGGTCCCTGGTTCCTCGACGTGCTCGGACACCGGCATCCCGGTGGACTTTACCGCTATCACCAGGACTGGGTCGAACGTCTTGCGCGCGCAGCGGAGGCGGTAGCGGCAAAGTCGGCAGGTTGACGCATTTGTCCGGGAACCTGGGCGCGCCGCCCGGGTTTCCGCGCGAGCGGGATTGGATCACTTAACTCACACACGATTGGAGAAGAACGGTATGCAGATCGAACTTAAAGGCCGCAAGGCCATCGTTACCGGATCGACGGCAGGTATTGGCCGCGCGATCGCCGAAGGGCTCGCGCGCGCGGGCGCATCGGTCGTCATCAACGGGCGCGGAGAGCAGCGGGTCACAGCGGCATTGCAAGAGCTGCGTGCGCTGTTGCCCGAGGCTGACTTTACGGGCGTGGTCGCCGACCTCTCAACGGCTGAGGGTTCGGCAGCCCTCGTGGCTCAGGTGAAGGATGTCGACATTCTTGTCAACAACCTCGGCACGGCCCACCTCAATGGCTTCTTCGAACAAAAGGACAGCGAGTGGCTTGACCTGTTCCAGCTCAACGTCATGAGCGGCGTGCGCGCCGCACGGCACTACGTACCCGGGATGGTCAAACGCGGCTGGGGCAGGGTCGTCTTCATCAGCAGCGAGTCTGCGGTAGCGATTCCCAAGGAAATGATCGACTACGGCATGACAAAGACCGCACAGCTCGCTGTGTCGAGGGGGCTTGCCGAGCTGGTCGGTGGGACTGGCGTCACCGTCAACGCGGTGTTGCCCGGACCAACCCGATCCGAGATCCTGGGTAACTGGATGAAGGCAACCGCCGAGGAGCAAGGCATCACGCAGGAGGATGCGGAGCAAAATTTCCTGAAGACGATGCGCCCGACGACGCTGATCAACCGCTTCACGACAACCGACGAAGTCGCAAACATGGTGGTTTACGTCTGCTCGGAGCAGGCGTCCGGTACGAGCGGCGCCGCACTGCGCGTCGACGGCGGTGTCATTCGCTCGATCCCCTGAGCGTCGCGATCCGCGCGCTGGTGGAACTGCCAGCCGGCAGTCCCCAACAACGAGGAAAAGGTATGTTTGAAACAATCAAATGGCCGGAGGATATGGTGCCCAGCCGCTCGCCGATTCATTTCACCAACGAGCTCGAAGTCGCAGTCTCGCCCGAGACCATCTGGTCACTGCTCGTCGACACGACGAATTGGCCGCTCTTTTATCCGGGCGTCCAGGAAGTTCAACTGCTGGACGGGCACGAGGTGCTGCAAGCCGGCACGCGCTTCGAGACCAACCTGGCGGGCCAGGACGTCTACGCATCGGTGCAGGAGTTCGAGCCCATCACGCACCTCGCCTAGGGGGCGGCCCCAAATCGTCCAAGGACTCCAGGGCCTACCACGCATGGATCATCACGCCGACGCCCCGAGGTGTTCACTTGTGGACTGAAGAAACCATGCAAGGTCCGCCCTGGCTTGAGCTGGCGAAGGGAGCCCCCGACATCTTCTGGCGAACGCATGAGAAGCTTCTGCAGGACCTCGCAAAGGTAGCGATCGAGCGCGAAGCCCATTGATATTCGCGATGCCCGCGTGCTCGTCGCAGGAGCGTCCGGCGGCATCGCAGCGGCTCGCCTCTGAACCATTCACCTCATCCGCACAATCTTGTTAACCCTTGGAATAAACGCCATGAAACTTTTGCACATCGACTCCAGCATTCTGAGCGCCGACTCCGTTTCCCGCCAGCTCACCCGTGACATCGTTGCCCGGTGGGTCAACAGCCACCCCGGTACCACCGTGGACTATCTCGACCTGACCGTGAACACCCCTGCGCACCTGTCCGCCGAATCCCTGGGCTTTCGCATGCCCGCCGGGACCCACGAGCTGAGCGACGTGCAGAAGCGCGAAAACGCCGTGTCCGAAGCACTGGTGAGTCAGTTTCTGGCCGCCGACGTGATCGTGGTCGGCGCACCGCTGTACAACTTCAGCATCCCCAGCCAGCTCAAGGCCTGGATCGACCGCGTGGCCCAGGTCGGACGCACCTTTGCCTACACCGAAAAGGGCCCCCAAGGCCTGGCCGGTGGCAAAACCGTGATCGTCGCCTCCGCCCGCGGCGGCGTGTACTCCACCAGCGAAGGTGGCCGCGCCATGGAGCACCAGGAGAGCTACCTGCAAACCGTGTTCGGCTTCTTCGGCATCACCGACGTGCGCTTTGTACGCGCTGAAGGCATGGCGATGGGTGATGCCGAAAAGACCGAAGCACTGACCGAAGCGGCCAACAGCATCGCCAAATTTGCGGCTTGAACCGCCAAAAAGCGGCCTTTTATCCATGATTGTCGAGTCCCGTTCGATCATGGCCTCGACCTTGACCGGATCAGTTGCTGGGACCAGACGCTGTTTGCGACCTCAACACCATCCATGCATCCAATTTCTTACCGACCGGTAAGGTAAAAGCTGGGCTCGATGACGGAAGCTCAACAATCCTGAATGGTATGTCTGACGACATGAGTTGCTTCATGCCGAGCTTGGCCGCAGTTCGTCCGTTGAATGCGACTACGCTCAAGTTCGGCAGCGTCTGGATCAACTGGACCAGATCGTTGGCTTGGTGGTCTCTGATGCTGGAATCGAGACTTCCCGATCGCCTTGCGTCGGCAACGACATCCCACAACCCGATACCATGCTCGCGCAAAGCAGCGAGCCTTTCCTCGTAGCACAACTCCACTAAGTCAGTGCCGACGATGTGCGAGATCAAAAACCAGAACGCGTTCTGTTTGTTTGCGTAGTATTGTTCCTGCGCTAAAGACTTCTCTCCAGGCAAGCTCCCCAGGATTAGTATCCTCGTGTGAAGATTCACCACTGGAGCAAAGCACTGCTTTCTAATCATTCTGCATTCCCATCCTTGCCTTGAGCGCTGCAACAGCTTGTACGGCCCACTGCGTGTTTGTTTCCATACTTCCGCATGCATGCGATCCAGGCTCGTGTCATCCGGGTGAAGCTGTTCCGTCGATTTGCCGATGGTCTCATAGGACGGGGGCGAGGCCGGCGGGTTGGGAGTCGGACGGTGGTCGGGTCGGCATGGCGCAATTGTAGCGTCGAGGACGCCGCGGCCGCGCGTGGTGACGCGCTCGCAACCGATCACCGTTTCCGCCCCGGCGGGAACGACGGTGTGTTGATCCCGGCATAAAAAGAAAAAAGCGGCAGTACGCTCACACGTACCGCCGCAAAGGGCATTACCGGTATCACAGTAAAGCCAGGGACAGTCTGTCCAATCAGTTCCTTGCCTGCGCCGTTTCGTCGACTTTCGCCACGGCGGGCGCGGCATCCCAGCCGCCGCCCAGTGCGCGGATCAGCGCCACCGTCGTGATCGCGCGGTCGCCGCGCAGCTGCACGGCGTTGCGTTCGACGTTGGCGAGGTTGCGCTGGGCGTCCAGCAGTTCGAGGTAGCTGCCGCGGCCCGCGTCGTACAGCTTCTGCGCCAGGTCGGCCGAACGGCGCGCGGAGATCACCGCCGCTTCGATCTCGGCGCTCTGCCCCGCCAGCACGCGCAGGCCGGCCAGGTTGTCCTCGACGTCGGCGAAGGCCGTCAGCACGCTCTGGCGATACGACCCGACGGCTTCGTCCAGCGCCGCCTCGCTGCGCACGACGTTGTTGCGGTTGCGGCCACCATCGATCAGCGGCATCGACAGCGCGGCGCCCAGCAGCCACGAACGGCTGCTCCATTTGAACACGTCGGCGAAGCTCGTGCCGACGCCGCCGGCGCCGGCCGACAGGTTCAGGGCCGGGAACATCGCGGAGCGTGCGACGCCGATGCGGGCGTTCGCCGCTTCCATCGAGCGCTGGGCGCTGGCGATGTCGGGACGGCGCTCCAGCAAGGTCGATGGCAGGCCGGCCGGGATCAGCGGCAGCGCGCTGGCATCCTGCAGCGGACGCGAAGGCGCGGCGAAGTTCGATGCCGGCTTGCCCAGCAGGACGGCCAGCGCGTGTTCGGTCGTGGCGCGCTGGCGTTGCAGGCCGATGGCCTCCGAGCGCGCCGTCGCCAGTTCCGTCTTCGCCCGCGACAGGTCGAACTCGCCGATGTCGCCCAGGTCGAAGCGGCGGCCCGTCACGCGCACGCTTTCCTCGCGCAGCTGCACGGTGTGGCCGACCGTCGCGATTTCGGCATCCAGCGAACGCAGACGGAAGTAGGTCTGCGCCACGTCGGCCTGCAGCGACAGCAGCACGGAGCGGTACGTCGCCTCCACCGCGCCGGCATCGCCGCGCGCCGCCGCCACGTTCGACGAGACTCTTCCGAACAGGTCGACCTCGTAGCTGGCCGACAGCCGCGCGGAATACGTATTCGCGGCCGGGACGTTCGTCCCACGCGGCAGCGACGCCTCCAGCGGCGACAGGCGGGCGCGCTCGGCGCCGATGCCGACGCCGACCTGCGGGATGCGGTCCGCTTCCGCGATGCCGGCGATGGCGCGCGCTTCCTTCACGCGGGCGGCGGCCACCGTCAGGCTCTGGTTGTTCGCCGTCGCTTCCGTGATGAGGCCATTCAGCGTCTCGTCGTTGAACGCGCGCCACCATTCGCCGCGCGCCTGGGCCTCGGCCGGGCGGCCGACGGTCCAGGTGGTGCCGTCGGCGGCGCTGCGCACATCGTTCGCGGCAGCGGCCGGCGTGGTCTGCGATTCCTTGAACGCCGTCGGCGTCGCAATTGCGGGTTGCTTGAATTCCGGGGCGGCGCAGGCCGTCAGCAGCAGTGCCGCCATCAGCGGGGCCACACCCCTTGCAATCATCGTTTTCATATCAGTTTCCTTCCAGTACCGGCGCCTGGTCGCCGCCGACGGCATTCGGTGCCGCGTCGTGGGCGTGGGCGTGCTTCGGCTTCTCGAAACGCTTGGCCAGGGTGCGCAGCAGGACGTAGAACACCGGCGTCAGGAACAGGCCGAAGAACGTCACGCCCAGCATGCCGGCGAACACGGCGACGCCCATCGCGTGGCGCATCTCGGCGCCGGCGCCGTGCGACAGCACCAGCGGCACCACGCCCATGATGAACGCGATCGACGTCATCAGGATCGGACGCAGGCGCAGGTGGCAGGCTTCCAGCGCGGCCGCCACGATACTGCGGCCATGGTGTTCCAGCTCCAGCGCAAATTCCACGATCAGGATCGCATTCTTCGACGCCAGGCCCACCAGCACGAACAGGGCGATCTGCGTGAAGACGTTGTTGTCGCCGCCGGTGAGTTTCACACCGATCAGGGCGCACAGGATCGACATCGGCACGATCAGGATCACGGCCAGCGGCAGCGTCCAGCTTTCGTACTGCGCGGCGAGCACGAGGAACACGAGCAGCACGCACAGCGGGAACACGTAGATCATGGTGTTACCGGCCAGGATGTCCTGGTACGTGAGGTCCGTCCATTCGTACGAGATCCCTTTCGGCAGCGAGGCCTTGACGATTTCTTCCATCGCGGCCTGGGCCTGGCCCGACGACACGCCCGGTGCCGGGCCGCCATTCAGCTCGGCGGCGACGTAGCCGTTGTAGCGCTGGACGCGATCGGGTCCGTACGTATCCTTGATCTTCATGATCGAGGACAACGGGATCATCTCGCCCTTGTCGCTGCGGACCTTCAGCTGCGCGATCTGCTCGCGCTGCGAACGGAACGGCGCATCGGCCTGCACGCGCACCTGGTACGTGCGGCCGAACTGGTTGAAGTCGTTCACGTACAGCGAACCGAGGTTGATCTGCAAGGTCTGGTTGATCTCGGCCAGCGGCACGCCCAACTGCTTGGCCTTCACGCGGTCGACGTCGGCGAACAGCTGCGGCACGTTGATCTGGTAGCCCGAGAACACGCCCTGCAGGCGCTTGTCGGTGGCGGCCTTGGCCTGGATGGCCTGGATCGCCTTGTACAGTTCATCGTAGCCGACGCCGGCGCGGTCCTCGATCATCATCTTGAAGCCGCCAGTGGTGCCCAGGCCGTTCACCGGCGGAGGCGACAGCACCATCACGAACGCATCCTCGATGGCGCCCATGCGCTTGTTGATCTCGGCGGCGATCGCGTCCGCGCTCTGCGCCTTGCCGCGGCGCTCGTCGAACGGTTTCAGCGTGGTGAACACGATGCCGGCGTTCGGCGCGTTGGTGAAGCCGTTGATCGACAGGCCCGGGAACGCGACCGACGATTCCACGCCCGGGATCTGCTTGGCGACGTCGGACATCTTGCGGATCACGGCGTCGGTGCGGTCGAGCGATGCGGCGTCCGGCAACTGCGCGAAACCGATCAGGTAGGCCTTGTCCTGCGACGGCACGAAGCCCGGCGGCACGGCCCTGAACATGAAGATGCCGGCGATACCGAGCAGCACGTACACGCCCAACGCGGCGCTCTTGCGCTTCAGGACGCCCTGCACGCCGCGTTCATACTTGTGCGACGAGCGGCCGAAGAAGCGGTTGAAGGCGGCGAAAAAGCGGCCCAACACGGCATCCATCAGGCGGGTCAGGCGGTCCTTCGGGGCGTGGTGCGATTTCAGCAGCGCCGCCGACAGCGCGGGGGCCAGCGTCAGCGACGAGAACGCGGAGATCACGGTCGAGATGGCGATGGTCAGCGCGAACTGGCGGTAGAACTGGCCGGTCAGGCCCGACACGAACGCGATCGGGATGAACACGGCGCACAGCACGAGGGCGATCGCGATGATCGGGCCCGAGACTTCCTTCATCGCCTGCACGGTCGCATCGTGCGGATTCAGGCCGTTCGCGATGTTGCGCTCGACGTTCTCCACCACGACGATCGCATCGTCCACCACGATACCGATCGCGAGCACGAGGCCGAACAGCGACAGTGTGTTGATCGAGAAGCCGCAGGCGAGCATCACCGCGAACGTGCCGACGACGGACACCGGCACGGCCAGCAGCGGGATCACCGAGGCGCGCCACGTCTGCAGGAACAGGATGACGACGAGCGCCACCAGGATCACCGCTTCGATCAGCGTGTGGATCACGGAGTCGATCGACTCGCGCACGAATTGGGTCGGGTCGTACACAATGCTGTATTCGACGCCTTCCGGGAAATCTTTCGACAGCTCCTTCATCTTGGCGCGCACGTCGGACGACAACTGCAGCGCGTTGGCGTTCGGGGCCTGGAAGATCGGGATCGCGACGGCCGACTGGTTGTCCAGCAGCGCGCGCAGGGCGTACGAGTTCGAGCCCATCTCCAGGCGTGCGACGTCCTTCAGCAGCGTGGTCGCGCCGTCGGCATTGGTCTTGATGACGATGTTGCCGAACTCCTCGACCGACTGCAGGCGGCCCTGCGTGTTGACGGTCAGCTGGAAGTCCGCGCCTTTCGACGGGCCCTGGCCCACGACGCCGGCCGCCACCTGCACGTTCTGTTCGCGGATCGCGTTCACGACGTCGCTGGCGGTGAGGTTGCGGGCGGCGACCTTCTGCGGATCGAGCCAGACGCGCATGGCGTAGTCGCCCGAGCCGAACAGCTGGACTTCGCCCATGCCGTTGATGCGCGCCAGTTCGTCCTTGACGTTCAGGGTCGCGTAGTTGCGCAGGTACAGGTCGTCATAGCGGCCGTCCGGTGATTTCAGGTGGACCACCATCGTGATGTTGGGCGAGCTCTTGACCGTCGTGACGCCGATCTGGCGCACCTCGTCCGGCAGGCGCGGGAGCGCGCGCTGGACGCGGTTCTGCACGGCCGTCTCGGCCTGCTCCACGTTGGTGCCGATCTTGAAGGTCACCGTCAGCATCAAGGCGCCGTCCGACGTGTTTTGCGACGTCATGTACAGCATGTTTTCGACGCCGTTGATTTCCTGCTCGAGCGGCGTGGCGACGGTTTCCGCGATGACCTTCGGATTGGCGCCCGGGTACTGGGCGCGCACCACCACGGAGGGCGGCACGACGTCCGGATACTCCGAGATCGGCAACTCGAAGATCGAGATGAGGCCGGCCACGAAGACCAGCACCGACAACACGGCCGCGAAGATCGGCTTGTCGACGAAAAAGCGTGAGATGTTCATTTGTTCTTGTCCCTCGATTTCTTATGGGATTACTGCGCTGATTTGCTGTCCGCCATGGCCAGTTTCGCGTCCTTGGCGGGCGCCTTGCCCGTATCGAGCGTAGCGACCATCGGCACCAGCTGGGCCGTGATGGGCGAGCCCGGACGCACGCGCTGCAGGCCGTTGACGACGATCTTCTCGCCCGGTTTCAGGCCGGTGCGCACGACGCGCAGGCCGTCGACGACGGGGCCGAGCTTCACTTCGCGGTACTCGGCCTTGCCGTCCGCGCCCACCACGAACACGAACTTGTGGCTCTGGTCCGTGCCGATGGCGCGGTCGGTGATCAACAGGGCCGGCTTGGCTTCGCCGCCGCCGATCTGCACGCGGGCGAACAGGCCGGGCGCCATGGCGCGGTCCTTGTTCTCGAACGTGGCGCGCATGCGCACGGAGCCGGTCTGCGAGTCGAGCTGGTTGTCGACGAATTCCAGCTTGCCCTCATGCGGGTAGCCGTCCTCGTTGACGAGGCCCACCTTCACCGGCACCGCTTGACCGTCGTGGGCCTGCCTGGCGACGCGCAGATAGGTTTCCTCGTCGCCGTCGAAGCTGGCGTAGATGCGGTCCAGCGACACCACGGACGTCAGCACGGCCGATGCGTCGACCAGGTTGCCGAGCGTGATCTCGGCCTTCGACACGCGGCCGTTGATCGGCGAGACGACGCGGGTGTACGACAGGTTCAGGCGCGCGGCTTCGGCCTGAGCTTCCGCGGCGCGGGCGCTCGCGTCGAGTTCCTTCTGGCTGGACAGGCTCGCGTCGTATTCACGCTGTGCGATCGCCTTGTCGCCCAGCAGGCGTTCGGCGCGGGCCAGTTCGGTGCGGGCCAGGTCGGCCTTGGCGCGCGCCGATTTCGCGGCCGCCTCGGCACGCTCGGCTTCGGCCTGGTACGGACGCGGATCGATCACGAACAGCACGTCGCCCTTCTTGACTTCCGCACCCGGCGTGAAGTTGACGGCCGTGATGTAGCCGGACACGCGCGGACGGATCTCGACGTGCTCGATGGCTTCCAGGCGGCCCGAGAATTCCTGGGTTTCGGCGACCGGTTTCTCGAGCACGGCCGCGGCCGACACCGGCGGACCGGCCTGCGCCTGGGTCTGCGCCTCGGCCGCCTTGCCGGTCGCATCCGAGCAGCCGGCGATCAGGGCCGCGATGCCTGCGGCACCCAGCGCCAACACGACGGGACGCACGGCCATCTGGAATTGTTGAATCGGTTTCATGGTTAGCCCTCCGTTTATTAACTATTTATTAATGATTGGACGAGAACAGTCCTTTCCAGGCTTTTTCAGGAAAAGACGGGTCTCCCGTGCCTCGAAGGCACGTTTTTATCGTTGGTGGTGGTTTACGTGATCCGCGGGATCAACAGCTGGCCGGCTCGTCTTCGTCGTCGAGTCCGGCAATGAAGTTGGCGATCTCGCTTAATGCATGGCCTCGACAGGCACACGTGTTGCGTGCATTCGGTTCTTGCAAGCCTTGTTCCGCCTGTAAGCGCCTGACCGTCGTCGGCACGCCCGACTGGATCAGTTTGCCGCCGTAGGCTTCCGCTTCGTCGCGCAGCGGGTCGTCCTCGATCGACAGGATCAAGGCCGGCGGCAAATTCTTCAAACGGCTCGACTGCAACGGCGACGCATACGGATGGCTGCGGTCGGCCGCGTGCGGCAGATAACCCCGGTAGGCGGCGGCGCACTCGTCGAACACCTTGGCCCGTTCGGAGCAGGTCGGCATCTCGCGCATCGAGCAGGTCGACAGGCCCGGGTCGAGCATCGGCATCAACAGGATCTGGCCGGCCAGTTGCGGCGCGCCCCGGTCGCGTGCCATCAGGGCGCACACGGCGGCGAGGTTCGCGCCCGCTTCGATGCCCGCGACCAGCATGCGCTTGCCCGTCCAGCCGAGCTTGCTCTTGTTCTTCTTTGCCCACATCAGCACGGCATGCGCATCCTCGGCGGCCGCCGGGAACGGTTTCTCCGTCGCCAGCGTATAGGCCGACGACAGCACGACCGGATAGCCGCTCGCCTCGGCCAGCTGGCGCAGGAAAGGATCGGAGCATTCCAGGTCGCCGTCGACGAAGCCGCCGCCATGGAAGAACACGATCAGCACGTCGCGCTTGCCGTCGACCGCGGCCTTGTACAGGCGCGCCGCCAGCGGTCGTTCCGCGCCCACGACCTGCAGGTCACGTACCGCCAGCGTATGGCCGTTCTCCAGCTTGCGCGCCACGCTCATCGGTTCACCTCGTTGGCGGCCACCAGCACGGCGGGCAGCGCGTTCGCACCGCATTGTTCGCCCGTCGCGACGACGTGGAACAGCGCATCGTAGCCGCGCGCCTCGGCACCGGCCGCATGCGCGTACTCGTCGGTGAGTACCGTGCCTGCCATGGCCGCCACGCCGAGCACCAGTCCGAACACTGCCGCGATTCCGTCGCGATGCGCTTTCATGATCCGCTCCGTCTGTCGTTGGGTTTTACAAATACTGCATTTATCAGCTACCGTACCGACACTATAGTCTTCATCTACAATCCAATAAATAGGTCAATTACGAATCCATTGTTCAGATTTTTGAACAATCGAATTATTTCGGGACGGTTACAGGCCCCAACACGTCGTTCCCGCGGAGGCGGGAACCCAAGGTTGTGTCATGACACGTAGAGCTTGGGTCCCCGCCAACGCGCCCGGCGAGGGCGGGGACGACGTGGTTGACGTGCCGGGCCATAGAAAGGTTGTGAGATGAACAAGCTACAAGCGATGGAAGTCTTCGTGCAGGTCGTCGACGCCGGCAGCTTTACGCGCGCGGCCGAGCTGATGAGCCTGCCCAAGGCGACGGTGTCGACGCTCGTGCAGGCGCTCGAGGCGGCGCTGTCGGCCAAGCTGCTGCACCGGACCACGCGCCAGGTGACGGTGACGACGGACGGCGCCGCCTATTACGAACGCTGCCTGCGCATCCTGTCCGACGTGCGCGACGCCGAGGAATCGCTGTCGCGCACGCGCCTGTCGCCCAGCGGTCGACTGCGCGTGGACGCGCCGACGGGGTTGTCGAGCGAAATCCTCGTGCCCGCCCTGCCCGCGTTCTTCGAGCGCTATCCGGACATCATGCTGGAGCTGGGCAGCTCCGACCGCCCCGTCGACCTCGTCGAGGAAGGCGTCGACTGCGCCGTGCGCGGCGGCGTCCTGACCGATACGAGCCTGATCGCCCGGCGCGTCGGCGTCCTCAACTTCCTGACGGCGGCGTCGCCCGCGTACCTCGCGCGCCACGGCATGCCGCAGCACCCGCGCGACCTCGACCGCCACCGCTGCGTCAATTATTTCTCGGCCAAGACGGGCAAGATCTACGACTGGGATTTCAACCGCGGCGATGAACGCATCGACGTGCCGATGCGCGGCGTGATCGCGCTGAACGATTCCAACGCCTACGTGGAAGCGGGACTGGCGGGCCTCGGCGTCATCCAGATGACGGATTACATGCTCGACAAGCACGTTGAGGCCGGGCGCATGGTGCAGGTACTGGCGGACTGGCGCAGCGATCCGGTGCCGGTCCACCTCGTGTATCCGCAGAACCGCCACCTGTCCGCCAAGGTGCGGGTGTTCGTCGAGTGGGTGGCCGAATTGTTCGCCGCGAACCCGTACATGCATATGGGGGCGATGCCGCGCGCGCAGGCTGTTGCAGCGCCGGCGCTGGTCCCGCTCACGGCATGAAACCGCGTGTAGAATCGAAAACACAATACCGGACAACGGACAACGGACAACGGACAGGAGACCACGATGACCCAGCCGCGCACCATCGACGTGCTGCTCGACCAGTACGGCGACAGCCACCGCAACCCGACCAACGAGCTGATCCATTTTGTGTGCGTGCCCGTGATCGTGTTCACCCTGCTGGGCATCCTGTGGAGCATCCACCCTCTGCTTGCCGTCATCGCGGTGCTCGCCGCGCTCGTGTATTACTTCCGGCTGTCGCCGCCGTTCGCCTTCGGCATGCTCTTGATGGGTGCCGTGATGCTGGCCGTGCTGGCGCTGATGCCGCCGTTCACCGTGTTGCCGCTGTCCATCGCGATCTTCGTCGTGGCCTGGATCGGCCAGTTCATCGGCCACAAGATCGAAGGCAAGAAGCCGTCGTTCTTCGACGACTTGCGCTTCCTGCTGATCGGTCCGCTGTTCGTGCTGGGCTTCCTGTACCGCCGCCTGCATGTCGCTTATTGAAACGTTGGAGTCGACCATGAAACGCTTATCCGCCCTCGCCCTCGTCTCGCTGACCGCCCTGCTCGCCGCCTGCGCGGGTCCGTCGAACTCGGGCAGCGTCTACAGCAGCTATCAAACGATGAATGAACAGACGGTGCGCCTGGGCACCGTGGAATCCGTGCGCAACGTCACCATCGCCAATCCGGAATCCGGCGTCGGCACCATGGCCGGCGCCGCGCTGGGCGGCCTGGGCGGTTCCCAGGTCGGCGGCGGCAACGGCTCGGCCGCCGTCGGCATCCTGGGCGCCGTCGCGGGCGGCATCATCGGCAACCACGTCGAGAACCAGGCCAACAACCGGCCCGGCTTCGAAATCACGGTCAAGCTCGACAATGGCGAGCTGCGCTCGATCACGCAGGCGGCCGACGAAATGTTCAGGCCGGGCGAGCGCGTGCGGCTGCTCAGCAACGGCTACACGACGCGGGTGACGCACTGAGCCATTGAGTATCGGCTACCGGCCACGGCAGGAGGACGATCGCGATATACTTTCGCGATGCCCTCCTACGCCCTGTTCACCATCGCCTCCCTGATCTGGGGATCGACTTTCTTCGCGATCACGCTCGAGCTGGGCGAAGTCCCGCCCGCCGTGTCGGTCGTCTACCGGTTCGCGCTCGCGTCCGTGGCGCTGTTCGCGTTCTGCCTGCTGCGCGGCGACAAGCTGCGGCTGCCCTGGCGCGTGCAGCGCTGGACCTTGTTGCAAGGCTTCTTCACGTTCTGCGTGTCCTACGTCTGCACGTATAACTCCGAACAATACGTCGTCTCGGCCCTCGTCGCCGTGCTGTTCGCGCTGATGGTGTTCTGGACGCCGATGCTCTCCCGCCTCGCCTTCGGCACGCCGATCCCGCGCCGCACCTGGGGCGCCGGCGCGGCCGCCATCGCCGGCGTCACGCTGCTGTTCTGGCACGCGATCGGCAACGCGCTGCGCGAACTGGACCAGGGCGGACACGGCCACTTCATCCTCGGCCTCGTGCTGGGCATCGCCGCGTCGATCGCCAGCTCGGCCGGCAGCATCGTCGTCGGCAAGGTGCGCGAGGAATCGAACAACCTGGTGCTCACGACGGGCTGGTCGATGTTCTGGGGCACGTGCATGGTGGCCGTGTGGTGCCTGGCGACGGGCCAGGCGTTCATCATCCCGCGCACGGCCAGTTACGTGCTGGGCTTGCTGCACCTGTCCATCTTCGGCTCGGTCGTCGCATTCATCTGCTATTTCACGCTGATCAACCGCATCGGCTCGAACAAGGCCGTGTACATCGGCGTCATCACGCCCGTGATCTCCGTGCTGCTGTCGATCAAGCTGGAACACTACCGGCCCGGCCTCACCGAATGGCTGGGCATGGCCGTCTGCCTGGGCAGCGTCGCCTGGGCATTGCGCGCCCCGGCCGCCAGGCCGGCGCCGTCCATCAACCTCAACAATGCAATCGAAACGACGCCATGACTCTTGAGACCACCTTCGCGATCCGCCCCGCCACCCCGGCCGACCTCACCCATATCCAATCGATGATCCTCGAATTGGCCGTGTTCGAAAAGCTCGAGCACCTCGTCGTGGCGACGGAAGAGAAATTGCACGAGGGCTTGTTCGGCCCCCATCCGGCCTGCGAAGCCATCGTCGGCGAGCTCGACGGCGAAGTCGTGACGTTCGCACTGTTCTTCCACAATTTCTCGACCTTCCTGACCAAGCGCGGCCTGTATCTGGAAGACCTGTACGTGCGGCAAACGCACCGTGGCGAGGGCATCGGCAGCCGCATGCTCAAGCACCTGGCACGCCTGGCCGTCGAGCGCGGCTGCGGCCGTTTCGAGTGGTCGGTGCTGGACTGGAACACGCCGGCGATCAATTTCTACAAATCGATGGGCGCCGAGATCTTGCCGGACTGGCGCATCTGCCGCGTCACGGGCGCGCCCCTGCAAGCGCTGGCCGAGGCCTGATTCTTTCCGCCAGCAAACGAGAAAAACCCACGGGCTGCGTCGCAGCGCCGTGGGTGAACCCATTGTCGAATGGGGAGGGGAGACTTGAATCCAACGGTTTCAATATAAGCGCCCGATGGCCGCATTTGCAGGTTCCTTACAAATGCTTACTTAGGTAACAAAATGGTTGTTCTTGTCGGTTGGCCGGGCTCGATTGAGTGATCACAAATGCAAGAGCGCGCCGCGCGAGACAATGTGGTCACTGACGAGGACACGGACATGAAAACACCGACAAAACCGCACAGCATGTCGATTACCAGATGGGTCTACCGGGCCTGGTTGCGTTCCCGGATCGACACTTATACCCGCAGCCTGCACACGATCGCCGTCCAGCGCGAAAACGACTTCCACGCGGAACGCATCCTGCACCACGCGATCTCCACCACCCGTTCCAAGCTTCAATCCCTGTAGCGACGGCGCGCCAGCAGGCGCTCGCACAGTTCGAAGGCCGCCTGGGTCAGCAACGCCAGCAACGCGGCCGGGATCGCGCCGGCCAGCAGCATGTCGTTGTCGTTCAGCGCGAGGCCGGTCGTGATGCGCTCGCCGAAGCCGCCCGCGCCGATGAACGCGGCGATGGTCGCCGTGCCGACGCTCATCACGGCGGCCGTCTTGACGCCGGCCAGGATCGTCGGCGCGGCGAGCGGCACTTCGACCAGCAGCAGCGATTGCCAACGGGTCAGCCCCAGCGCCAGCGCGGCCGTGCGCAGGCCGGACGGCACTTGCAGCAACCCCGTGCACGTATTGCGCACGATGGGCAGCAACGCGTACGCGCACAGGGCGACGAGGGCCGGCACCGTGCCGATGCGGCCAAGCAGCGGGATCAGGATCGCCAGCAGGGCCAGCGACGGCACGGTCTGCAGGACGCCCGCCACGGCCAGCACGGCCTGGCGCAGGCGCGGAACGAGCGCGGCCACGATGCCGAGCGGAATGCCGGCGAGGCAGCCCAGCAGGACGGCGAGTACGACCAGCAGCAGGTGCTGGCGAGCAAGTGCCGCAAAACCGTTGCCGAAGGTTTTGGTCAGCAGACCGTCCCGCACGACGTTTGCAGGGTGGACGGGTCTCCCGTCCACGCGTTCAACGTTCGGCCGAACGTCGTGGCAATTCACAGGTGGGTTGGACGCGTGGACGGCACAGCCGTCCGCCCTACCCAGCCATGACTTCGCAATTGCCGCAAAACTCTGTCCATCCAGCTCGGCCGCCGCGTTCATCGCGATCATGTCGCGGGCCGTGATGCTGCCCTCCAGCTGCTCGATGGCATGCCACGCTTGCGGAAACCGCTGCGGTACGTCGAGGCGGTACAGCAGCACGGCGTCGTAGCGCGGAAAGTATTGCTTGTCATCGTCCAGCACGCGCAGGCCGTACTGGCGGATCTTGGCGTCCGTCGAATAGATGTCGATCGCGTCGACCTGGCGCTGCGCCAGCGCCTCGTACGCGATGCCGTGGTCCAGGCCGCGCGGTTGCTGGGTCAGGCCGTAGCGCCGCGCGAGGCCCGGCCAGCCGTCGGCGCGGCCGAGGAATTCGTGCGACAGGCCGATTTTTATTTCCGGGTGCAGCGCCAGGTCGGACAGGCGGCGCAAGTCGGTATCGCCGCGCACGGCCAGCGCATAACCGTTGGAAAAGCCCAGCGGCACGGCCACGCCCAGGCCCAGCGGACGCAGCGCCGCGCGCATCGCCTCCAGCGACGTCGGCTGCGGATTCTTGAGGATCTCCAGGTCGATGGTGCCCAGGTATTCCGGATAGACGTCGATCGCGCCCGAGCGCAGCGCACTCAGCACGATGGCCGTGTTGCCGAGGCCCTGCCTGTGCTCGGCCGGCCCGGTGCGCGCCGCGGTCTGGGTGAGGATCTCGCCCAGGATGTACGACTCGGTGAAGCGCTTCGAGCCCACGTGCAGCACCGGGGCGCCGGCCGCATCGGCGGCGTGCGCGGACGACAGGATGCCGGCGCAGGCGAGCACCAGCATGGCGAATCTCAACATGCGGCTTCCGATGGCGTTGTGGATGAGCGGTCAGGATAACCGATTACGCCGGCCCGCCGCCCTACGTCGCGTCGATCCGGGGTGCCCGCCATACGCCGCCATTGACGACGCCGCGACACGGGTTCGCGCCGATCGCATACGCCAGGTCGGCCGGACGGGCGATGTCCCACAGGGCAAAGTCGGCGCGCTGGCCGACGCCGAGCGTGCCGGTGTCGTTGCGGCCCAGGGCGCGTGCGGCGTTGACGGTCACGCCGCGCAGGGCTTCCAGCGGCGTCAGGCGCCACATCGTGCACGCCATGTTCATCGCCAGCAGCAGCGACGTCATGGGCGACGTGCCCGGATTGCAGTCGGTGGCGACGGCCAGCGGCACGCCCGCCGCGCGCAGCGCCGCGAGCGGCGGCATGCGCGTCTCGCGCAGGAAGTAGTAGGCGCCGGGCAGCAGCACGGCGACGGTGCCGGCCTGCGCCATCGCGGCCACGCCCTCGGGCGACAGCCATTCGAGGTGGTCGGCCGACAGCCCGCCGTAGCGCGCGACGAGCGCCGCGCCGCCCTGGTCCGACAACTGCTCCGCGTGCAGTTTTACGGGCAGCCCAAGGCGGCGTGCCACGTCGAATACGCGCGCCGTCTGGTCGTGCGAGAAGCCGATGCGCTCGCAGAACGCGTCGACGGCATCCACGAGACCCTGCGCGGCCAGCGCCGGCAGCATGCTGGTACAGAGCATGTCGATGTAGTCGTCGGCGCGGCCCGCGTACTCGGGCGGCAGCGCGTGCGCGCCGAGGAACGTCGTGCGCACGTCGACCGGCAGCAGCGCGCCCACGCGGCGCGCCACGCGCAGCATCTTCGCCTCCGATGCCAGGTCGAGACCGTAGCCGGACTTGATTTCGAGTGTGGTAACGCCCTCGGCCAGCAGGGCCCGGATGCGCGGCAGGCTGGCGCCGAATAACGCGTCTTCCGATGCCGCCCGGGTGGCGCGCACCGTCGACATGATGCCGCCGCCCGCGCGCGCGATGTCCTCGTAGGTGGCGCCGTTCAGGCGCGCTTCCCATTCGTCGCTGCGGTTGCCCGCGTAGACCGCGTGCGTGTGACAGTCGACGAGGCCGGGCGTCAGCCACAGCCCGCCGCAATCGTGGACGTGCCGCGCCGGTGGCGCCCCGGCGCGGGGTCCGGCCCAGGCGATGCGCCCGCCGCGGACGGCCACGGCGCCATCCTCGACGATGCCGTAGCCGTCGGCCAGCGTGGCCAGGCGCGCGTTCGCGTACAGGACGTCGGCCGCATCACTCATAGGCGCCGTCTTCGTGGTCGAGGTCGTGCTCGTCGTCGTAGTAATGGATGTCGACGACGAAGATGGCGCCCTGCTCGGCCTGCAGCTTCCACGTCGTGTCCGGGTCGAGCACGACGGCGTCGAAGCGCACGAGGTTGATGCGCTGGTCGTCGCTGCAGAGCTCCAGGCCGTCGCCTTCGGCCAGGAAGAGCACGGTGACGTCGGCGCGCGCGACGAACGTGGAGCCGCCGTCCAACTGGCGGCGGCCGAAACGGTGCCAGCAGCGGTCGGTACGGGTCATCACGTTGAAATCGGTGCTGGCGCCGCGATTCAGCTTGGCCTCCACGCGCGACTCGCCATCGAACGCGGCGACCGGATCGGCTTTCGACAGCAGCATGGGCGCGCCGTCGATGTCGAGCGTCATGCCGTGGCCGTCGACCAGCACCAGCGTGCGCTCGATGCCGGGGAAGGCGGAGAACGGGCCGTCGTTCGCGATCGTGGCCAGGCTCACGCGCCAGTCGAAGTCGTCGAAGCCGGCGTCGGGCGGAGACGCGGCGATCTCGGTCGTACTGCCGCCACCGTTTTTCCACGACACCGGCGCGAGGCCTGCATACGGGATCAGCATCGTCATGACTTGCACCTCATCGTTGGGGAATCAATGTGCGTGCAGTGTACGCGCAGCCGCCTTGTAACGCTGCGCGATCGCATCCTGCGCCTTGTGGCGGCCGCCCTGCACCACCCAGTGGCCGCCGGCCAGCACGTCGCGTACGAGATTGTCGTTGCCGCTGAACAGGAATCGGCCCAGCACGTCGTCCGGCACCGCGCCGTCCAGGTTCGGGTGCGCGCTGTCCAGCACGAGCAGGTCGGCGCGCCGGCCCTGCGCCAGCACGCCGAGACGGCGCCCGGCCGCCTGTGCGCCGCCCAGCAATGCCTGCTGCCACAGGAACGTACCGACGTCGCGCTCCGCGCCGTGCACGGCGATATTCCGGCGCTGGTGGGCGAGGCGCTGGCCATATTCGAGCCAGCGCAATTCTTCGACGGGGCTCTGCGACACGTGGCTGTCGCTGCCGATGCCGAAGCGCCCGCCCGCCGCGATGTATGAATCAAAGGGAAACAGGCCGTCGCCCAGGTTCGCTTCCGTCGTCGGGCACAGTCCTGCGACGGCGCCGCTGGCCGCGAGCCGGTCGCGCTCGCCGTCGGACAGGTGCGTCGCATGCACGAGGCACCAGCGCGCGTCGACGTTGGCCTCGTGCATCAGGTAATCCACCGGACGCATGCCCGTCGCCTCGATGCACTGCGCCACTTCGAGCTGCTGCTCGGCAATGTGGATGTGCAGCGGCCGGCCGGGCGGCAGCGCCTGCGCCAGCTCGCGCAGCTGGGCGGCCGCCACGGCGCGCAGCGAATGCGGCGCCGCACCCACTTCCAGCTGCGGCCCGCGCAAAGGTTCCAAAGCCTCGACGATGCGCAGCACCTGGGCGGGGTCGGTGCGGAAGCGTTCCTGGTCGTGCCGCAACGGCGTGTCATTGAAGCCCGCGTACGAATACATCACGGGCAGCAGGGTCAGGCCGATGCCGGATTCGCGCGCGGCCTGGGCGATGCGCTGCGCCGTCTCGGCCGGGTTGCCGTATTCATGGCCGCCCGGCGCCCGCTGCACGTAATGAAATTCGCAGACGGCCGTGTAGCCGTGACGCAGGCATTCCGCGTACAACTGCGCGGCCACGGCTTCCATCTGCTCGGGCGTGATGCGGTTGGCGACGCGGTACATCAGGTCGCGCCACGTCCAGAAGCTGTCGGGGCTGTCGCCTGCCCGTTCCGCCAGCCCGCCGAGGACGCGCTGGAAAGCGTGCGAATGCAGGTTGATCATGCCCGGCAGGACGTAATCGGCGCGCGCCACGCCGGGCGGCGGCGATGCCTCCGGCGCGACCCTGGTCAGGTCGCCGCGCACGTCCCATTCGAGCAGGACGTCGCGGTGCCAGCCCTCGGCCAGCAAGGCATGGCGCGCGAACAGCGCGTTCATGCGTGCCCTCCCGCGCGGGCCCACGCGAGGGCCGCCTCCAGCAACTGCTGCAACAGGGGCTGCACCTTGCCTGCAACGTCGGGCCGGTAGTCGAACGGCGGCGCTTCATCCATGTACAGGCACTGGCACATCTCGAGCTGGATCGCGTGCACGCCGGCGGCCGGCGCGCCGTAGAAGCGCGTGATGTGACCGCCCTTGAAGCGGCCGTTGAAGACAAACGAGAAGCGGTCCTGCGATTCGGCCACGCGGATGATTTCGCCTTCCAGCTGCAGCGAGCACGAGCGGCCGTCGGCCGTGCCGAAGTTCAGGTCGGGCAGGCGGCCGTCGAAAAAGCGCGGGACGACGGACGCGATCGAATGCGCGTCCCACAGCACCACCTGGCCGTGCAGCGCCAGCAGGCGGTCGAGTTCCGCGCGCAGCTGCCGGTGGTAGGGACGCCAGTACTGTTCCAGGCGCCGTGCGATCTCGTCGGCATCCGGCTCGCGGCCGTCCTGGTACAGGCGTTCGCGCCCGAACGTGTCGACGGGGCACAGGCGCGTCGTGTCCTGGCCCGGGTACAGGTTCGTGTCCTCGGGTGGGCGGTTCAGGTCGATGACGTAGCGCGACCAGCGCGCCGACAGCATCGAGGCGCCGAGGCTGTCCGCGAACGCGTACAGGTCGGGCAGGTGCCAGTCGGTGTCGGCCCGGGCCAGCGCGCACGGCGCCATGCGGGCCGCGACGTCGTCGGGAATGTCGGTGCCGGCGTGCGGCATCGACAGCAGCAGCGGCACCGAACCCGCCTTGAACCTGAAATCCATCGTGTCTCCTTGCTAAGCGATCCCGACCTGTCAATGGAGCGCGGCGAACAAGTCCTTGCACGCGGCCGACAAATCACCGTCCATCACCATCCGGCGCGCCGCCTCGATGTCCGGCGCGAAGAACCGGTCCGCGTCGAATGCCGGCACCTGCTCGCGCAATTTTGCGTGAACATGTTCCAGGTGCTTAGAACTGGTCAGCGGGCGGTGGAATTCGATGCCCTGCGCCGCCGCCAGCAGTTCGATGCCGACGATGACCCCCGTATTGTGCGCCATCTGGCCGAGACGGCGCGCCGCGAATGTCGCCATGCTGACGTGGTCTTCCTGGTTCGCGGACGTCGGCAGGCTGTCGACGCTGGCCGGATGCGCCAGCGACTTGTTTTCCGACGCCAGCGCGGCCGCCGTCACGTGCGCGATCATGAAGCCCGAGTTCACGCCGGGTTCGCGCACGAGGAACGGCGGCAGGCCGGACAAGGTGGAATCGATCAGCAGCGCGATGCGGCGCTCGGCCAGCGCGCCGATCTCGGCGATCGCCAGCGCCAGCGTGTCGGCCGCGAACGCGACGGGTTCCGCGTGGAAATTCCCGCCGGAAATCACTTCACCGGAGTCCGGAAACACGAGGGGATTGTCGGTCACCGCGTTCGATTCGATCAGCAAGGTGCGGCCGGCCTGGGCGATGAGGTCCATCACGGCGCCCATCACCTGCGGCTGGCAGCGCAGGCTGTACGGGTCCTGCACGCGCTCGTCGCCGACGAGGTGCGAGGCGCGGATCGCGCTGCCCGCCACCAGCTGGCGATAGATTTTCGCCGCCGCGATCTGGCCCGGCTGGCCGCGCACTTCATGCACGCGCGGGTCGAACGGGGCGTCGCTGCCGCGCGCGGCGTCCAGCGACAGCGCGCCCGCCACCATCGCCGCTTCCAGCAGGCGCTCGGCCAGGAACAGGCCGTGCAGCGCCAGCGCCGTCGACACCTGCGTGCCGTTGATCAGCGCGAGGCCCTCCTTCGCCGCCAGCACGACCGGTTCGATGCCGGCCGCCGCCAGCGCGGCGCGCGCCTCCATGATCTCGCCGCGCATGCGCACCTCGCCCACGCCCAGCATCGCGAGCGTCATGTGCGCCAGCGGCGCGAGGTCGCCGGACGCGCCCACCGAGCCCTGGCAGGGAATCGCGGGCATGATGCCGGCGTTGTACAGGGCGGTCAAGGTGTCGACGATCAGCGGCCGCACGCCGGAATAGCCGCGCGCCAGGCTGCCGATCTTGGTCAGCAGGATGAGGCGCACGACGTGGTCCGGCAAGTAGTCGCCGGTGCCGACGGCGTGCGACAGGATCAGGTTCTGCTGCAGCTGCTCGAGCTGGGCCTGCGGGATGTGGCGCTTGGCCAGCAGGCCGAAACCCGTGTTGATGCCGTAGGCCGGATCGCCCTTGGCGACGATGGCTTGCACGGTCGCGGCCGACGTCTCGATGGCGGCATACGCCTCCGGTGCGAGGGTCAGCGTGCCGGGTGTGCCCCAGGCCGCGCGCAGCGCGTTCAGCGACAGTGCGCCGGGGTGGAGGGTCAGTTGGTGGTCGTCTTGTTTCATCATGTCGATATTCTGCATTACTTGATCATCGGCAGGCGCAGGCCGAAGCGCTTGGCCGTCTCGATTGCCAGTTCATAGCCGGCGTCCGCATGGCGCATCACGCCCGACGCGCAATCGTTGACGAGGACGCGGGCCAGGCGTTTATCCGCGGCTTCCGTGCCGTCCGCCACGATGACGACGCCGGCATGCTGCGAATACCCCATGCCGACGCCGCCGCCGTGGTGCAGCGACACCCACGTCGCGCCGCCGGCCGTGTTCAGCATGGCGTTCAGCAGGGGCCAGTCGGACACGGCGTCGGTGCCGTCGCGCATGGCTTCCGTCTCGCGGTTCGGGCTCGCGACGGAGCCGGTGTCCAGGTGGTCGCGCCCGATCACGATCGGCGCTTTCAGTTCGCCCGTGCGCACCATCTCGTTGAACGCGAGGCCGGCCAGGTGGCGCTCGCCCAGGCCCAGCCAGCAGATGCGCGCGGGCAGGCCCTGGAAGGCGATGCGGTCGCGCGCCATGTCGAGCCAGCGGTGCACGCGGGTATGCTGCGGGAACAGCGCCTTGATCTTGGCGTCGGTCTTGTAGATGTCTTCCGGATCGCCGGACAGCGCGACCCAGCGGAACGGCCCGCGGCCTTCGCAGAACTGCGGGCGGATATAGGCGGGCACGAAGCCGGGGAAGTCGAAGGCGTTCTTGACGCCCTGGTCGAACGCGACCTGGCGGATGTTGTTGCCGTAGTCGACGGCGTGCGCGCCCAGCGCCTTGAAGTCGAGGATCGCCTGCACGTGCACGGCGCAGGATTCGGCCGCGGCCTGCTTGAGCGCCGCATGCTGCGCGGGGTCGCGCTGGGCCGCGAGCCACTGGTCGACGGTCCAGCCGCGCGGCAGGTAGCCGTGGATCAGGTCGTGGGCCGACGTCTGGTCCGTGACGACGTCGGGCACGAGGCCGCCCCCGCCCCGATTCTCCCGTGCGCGGCGCACGAGCTCCGGCAACACCTCGGCCGCGTTGCCGAGCAGGCCGATGGAGACGGCTTCGCGCCGGTCCTTGTGCTGCGCGACCATGGCCAGCGCTTCGTCGATGTCCTTCGCCTGCTTGTCCAGGTAGCGGGTGCGCAGGCGGAAATCGATACTGCTTTGCTGGCATTCGATCGTGAGCGACACGGCGCCGGCGAACGTCGCGGCCAGCGGCTGCGCGCCGCCCATGCCGCCCAGGCCCGCCGTCAGGACCCACCGTCCGGCCAGGGTGCCATCCTGATTGCCGCCGAAATGCTGGCGGCCGGCTTCGGCGAACGTCTCGTACGTGCCCTGCACGATGCCCTGGGTGCCGATATAGATCCAACTGCCGGCCGTCATCTGGCCGTACATGAACAGGCCTTTGCGGTCGAGCTCGTTGAAATGTTCCCACGTCGCCCATTTCGGCACGAGGTTCGAGTTCGCGAGCAGCACGCGCGGGGCGTCGGGATGGGTCTGGAATACGCCGACCGGCTTGCCGGACTGGATCAGGAGCGTCTGGTCGTCGTCGAGATCGCGCAGCGAGGCGAGGATCTGGTCGAAGCAGGCCCAGTCGCGCGCCGCGCGGCCGATGCCGCCGTAGACGACGAGGCCTTGAGGGTTTTCCGCCACCTCGGCATCCAGGTTGTTCTGCAACATGCGGTAGGCCGCCTCGGTCAGCCAGTTCTTGCACGTGAGCTCGCTGCCGCGCGGGGCGCGGATGACGCGGGTGGGATCGAAACGCGGGTCTCCGCTGGGAGAGGCTTGGGTCATGACAGACTCCTCGATAAGGATGCGCGGGACTGGTGGGGCAAATAAGCGGCGCCCGCATTCCAGAAAGTCTAAGTTGTCTATACAACTACGTCAATCTTTTTTCCAGCTCAGGCCGATCGCCGAGGTTCGGACGGTAGCGCCGCAATTCATTGTCCACCCTGTCGACGACGCCCACCCGCGCCAGCGACGTCGTGGCCGTGCGCGTCGATGGGGCCCGGCAGGACGGTGCGGCCGGCCGTGTAGAGTGTATATAAATTTACATTGTGGTCAATGCGCGGCCGATCACCCGGGCGCGGTTCGACCGCAAGAACCGGAGGGTGCGACGCGACGCGCGATGGTCCAATCGCGGCTCAACCAACGGAGACCACGATGCTCACCCTGTACGATTACCTGCCCTCCCAGAACGCCTGGAAGGTCCGCCTGCTGCTGAACCACCTCGACGTGCCCTACCGCACGGAGATCGTCCGCATCTTCGAAGGAGAAGGCCAGCGCCCCGGGTTCCTGGCCGTCAGCCCGACCGGCGCGGTGCCGGCGCTGCGCCTCGACGACGGCCGCACGCTGGCCGAATCGAACGCCGTCCTGACGTATCTCGCGCACGGCACGCCGTATTCGCCGGCCGATCCGTTCGGCCAGGCGAAGGTGCAGCAATGGCTGTCATTCGAGCAGGACCACGTGGCGTCGATCGCCACCTTGCGCCACTGGACGCTGACGGGCAAGCTGGCGCGGCGCGCGCCGGCGCTGGTCGAACGCCTGCGCCTCGTCGCGCACAAGGCGCTGGCGATCCTCGAGCGCGAGCTGGCGGAGCGTCCATTCATTGCCGGCGACGCGTACACGATCGCCGACATGTCGCTGTTCGCCTACGTCCACCGGGCCGACGAGGCCGGGCTGGCGCTGGCCGGCCATCCGGGCATCGTCCGCTGGATCGACCGGGTGCGCGCGCAGCCGGGATTCCTGGGCACCGTGCACCCGTACTCGATCGACCCGTTCTCGGGCGGCGAACTGCCCTGAACGCGGGCGCTCACTCGAACTGGATGCGCGTGATGTAGTACGCCGGATACGCGTTGCCCTGTCCCTGCCAGATGATGGCGTCGATGGTCTTGCCGGCCGCGTTGATGTCCTTGAGCGGCACCTCGACGACGGCCCACGTCTTCGCCTTGGGCTGGATGACGTAGTCGGCGTCGATCGCCTTGCCGTCCACCATGGCCTTGACCATCAGGGTCTGGCCACCGTCCATGCCGCCATTGATGACGAAGGTCAGCTTGCTGTAGCCCTCGGTGGAAAACGGGTCGTGGTGCAGCACGAGGGCGCTCCACGGATCGCCCTCGACCCGGATCGGCTTGCCATTGCCGACCGGGACCGCCAACTGCGTCTTGGCCCAGCTCCAGTTCTGGAAGCCGTTCTTCAACTCGTCATCGTAGGCGACGAGGGGTTGCGGAAGGTTCCCGGCCCGGGCCAGGCTCCCGCCAGCCACACCGGCCGCGCCGAGGGCGGCCAGGAACAGGCGACGCGATACGCTCATGCTTGTCTCCGTTGGATTATCGTTTTGTGCCTGCTGGGACGCAGGTATGCCGATGTTACGACCGAAACATATGCATGCTCACGCCTGGTAAAAATTTTAAGTCGATTGGCACATTTCATAAAACCGGGGTCAGAGCCCGGTTTTTGGAAAGTTCCACACGCACATGGTCCGGATACTCCTGCACGGTTGATCTTGCTCGTCCTCCCCGTGTGGCGATTTTGTATCCTCTCGCCTTCTATCGCGTTCCGCTTTCGCCATGCCACGTCCGCGCCGCCTCGTCCTGCCGCTGGTTCCGCTCCATGTCATCCAACGGGGAAACAATCGGCTTCCTTGTTTCACCTGCCGGAGCGACTATCTGGTGTATCTCGACCTGTTGCGTGAATGCGCATACGACTGCGGCTGTGCGCTGCACGCCTACGTACTGATGACCAACCACACCCATTTACTTTTCTCTCCGGATGATGAGCATGGGGCCAGCGTACTGATGCGGCGCCTGGGCCAGCGCTACGTGCAATACTTCAACCGCCGTCACACACGTACGGGGACATTATGGGAGGGCCGCTTTCGTTCTTGCCTCGTGCTCGACGAGCAATACTTTCTAGCGTGCCAGCGCTACATCGAACTGAATCCCGTCCGCGCGCACATGGTGGACCAGCCGGAACACTATCCCTGGTCCAGTTACCGGATCAACGCATTCGGACAGGACAGCGCCCTGGTCAAACCGCATGTCGCTTACCTGCGTCTGCATCACGAAGCGAACTCGCGCCAGGCGGTGTACCGGCAGCTATGCGGAGATGCGTTGTCCGATCAACTCCTCGCAGAAATCAGGGACGCCAGCAATGGCAACCGTTCTCTCGGCATCGAGAAAACGGGAGACATGGTGCCGGATGAGGCGTTGGAACAATTTCCAAAAATCGGGCTCTGACCCCGGTGTCAGGCGGCGTCATGGAAGATGATGCCGAGGGTGTGCCGATGGCCGTCGCGCACGCGGCTGACGCCGTGGCGCATGTTGACGCGGTAGATGCCGCGGGTGCCGTTGACGGGGCGTGTGTGCACCGGGAAGACGACGGCGTCGCCCTGCGCAAGCGGCACGACCTCGGCGCGCGACTGCATGCGCGGGCGCTGTTCGGTCAGGACGAATTCGCCGCCGCTGAAATCCACACCGGGGCGCGACAGCAGTACCGCCACCTGCAGCGGGAACACATGGTCGCCGTACAGGTCCTGGTGCAGGCAGTTGTAGTCACCCGGGCCGTATTGCAGCAACAGGGGCGCCGGCCGCAGCTGGCCGGCCGCGTGGCAGCGCGCCAGGTAGTCGGCGTGCGCGTCCGGATAGCGTTCATCGAGCCCGAGCGCGGCCTGCCAGCGGTTGGCGATGCGCGCCAGCGGCGGATACAGCGCCGTACGCACATCCGCAAGACCCGGCGGCAGCGGGTACGCGTAATAGCGGTACTCGCCCCGTCCGAAGCCGTGCCGCTCCATCAAGACGCGGCTGCGGAACCGCGCGGCGTCGGTGTAGCCGGCCGCGTACGCCACGCACTGGTCCGGGTCCAGCAGCGACGGCAGCACGGCGCAGCCGAAGGCATCGAGGTCGGCGCCGACGCGGTCCCAGTCGATGGCCGTCATGCCTCCACCTTGCGCACGTCGACCTGGCTCGCCTCGCGCAGGAGCAGCGCGTGCTTGCGCTCGACGCCCCAGCGGTAGCCGGAGATCGAGCCGTCGTTGCGCACGACGCGGTGGCAGGGAATCGCCACCGCCACCGGATTGGCGGCGCAGGCCCCGGCGATGGCGCGCGCCCCCCGCGGCATGCCGAGGCGCGCGGCCAGTTCGGCGTAACCGACCGTCTGCCCGGCCGGGATCTGGCGCAGCGCCTGCCAGACGCGCTGCTGGAACGCGGTGCCGCGCACGTCGAGCGGCAGGTCGAGGCCGAGGCGCGGCGCTTCGACGAATGCGACGACCTGGGCCACCGTGCGCTCGAAGCCGGGTTCGGCGCCGATCAATTCGGCCTTGGGGAAGCGGTCCTGCAGGTCGCGCACGAGCGCGTCCGCGTCGTCGCCCAGCAGGATGCAGCAGATGCCCTTGTCGGTCGAGGCCACGAGCAGCGCGCCCAGCGAGCACTGGGCCACGGCGAAGCGGATGGCCTCCCCGCCCCCGCCGGCGCGATAACGCTTGGGCGTCATCCCCAGCATGCCGGACGACGCGGCATAGAAGCGGCCGCTGGAATTGAAGCCGGCGTCGTAGGCGGCCGCGGTGACGCTGCCCGCCTGCGCGAGGCCCTGCTGGAGGCGCTCGGCACGCCGCGCCGCCGCATAGGCCTTGGGCGTGATTCCCGTGTGGGCCTTGAAGATGCGGTGGAAGTGGAAGCGGCTCATGCCGCAGGCCTCGGCCAGGCTGGCCAGGTCCGGTTCTTCCTCGGCGGCGTCGATCAGGCGGCAAGCCTTGGCCACGGCGTCGGCCTGGCGTTCGGCCAGCGGCGGCGCGTCCGGACGGCAGCGCAGGCAGGCGCGGAAGCCCGCCGCCTCGGCGTCGCCCGGCGTCGCGTGGAAGGCCACGTTGGCGCGGCGCGGCGTACGCGACGGGCACGAGGGCCGGCAGTACACGCCGGTGCTGCGCACGGAATAATAAAACTGGCCGTCGGCCTCGTGCGTGCGGGCGACGACGGCCGCCCAGCGCTCGTCGTCGGTGGCATAGACGGCAGGGGCGGCGGCCGCGGATTGGCGGATGGTGGCGGTGTTCATCTCGGTCTCCAGATTCTCGATGGCCCCATCGTAAGCGCCGGCGCGGCGCCAAACACTTCGGGTCTTGCTTTCGAATTCGCGGTGTTAGAATGTCGCCTCTAATCGCCGAGGTGGCATCCAGGATTCCGGAGAGTAGTTTGGACGAACAGATCGCGCAAGACAGCACGCCCATTTTCCAGCGCATCAAGGACTACCTGCTCGGTGAAATCGCGTCGGGCCGCTGGAAGGAAGGCGACCTGGTGCCCTCCGAGCAGGCGCTCGTGCGCCAGTTCGGCGTCTCGCGCATGACCGTCAACCGCGCCGTGCGCGAACTGACGGCGGAACAGATACTCACGCGCCGCCAGGGGTCGGGCACCTACGTCGCGCCGCAGAAGTACCAGGCGACGCTGGTCGAGATCCGCAACATCGCCGACGAAGTCCACGCGCGCGGCCACGTGCATGCGAGCCGTCCGCGCCTGCTGGAACAAAGCCCGGCGGGCGAGGCGCTGGCGCACCAGTTCGGCTTGGCCCCCGGCACGCCGTTGTTCCATTCACTGATCGTGCACGACGAGAACGGGCGGCCGATCCAGGTCGAGGACCGCTGGGTCAATCCGGCCTGCGCGCCGGCCTACCTCGAGCAGGATTTCGCGCGCATCACGCCCAACGAACACCTGATGGCGGCCGCGCCGCTGCAGGGCGCCACCTACAGCATCGAGGCGCTGCCGGCGCCGCGCGACGTGGCCGACATGCTGGACGTCGCCAACGGCACGTCGTGCCTCGTGCTCAAGCGCCGCACCACGTCGAACGGCCGGGTGGCGTCGGTCGTGACGATGTGGCACCCCGGACATTTATACAAATTCACCGGTAGCGTCGGCTGACGATGCCACTTGGACCACGGCGCGAAAAATAGTTCCCCCGGGGCTGCCGCACCGACCGGACTTCCGCGATAATGGCTGCGGTCAATCAGGAACTGCGCGCGCGCCGCGACCAATGTTGAGATTTTGTACAAAGGTCACGAACACGTTCCAAAAAAATCGGTTATTATTCCGATTAAACCCCGCCTGACATCCTCTTGCAGCTCTTCCACTATTGAATATTGCACACATTGGCACCACCTTTGTGCAGCAAGCCAGTCTGACAAGTACGGGAACCGGCTGACACTACCGAGCAGGATTGGATAAAAGGGAACCTTGAAAACCGTCACGAGCGGCGGCAATGCAGTTCGAGAAGCGCAGCTGTACGAGAGTACAGTGAGCATCGCAGGACTGCAGTGCAACGCGCAGTAGGTTTGCAACGTGCCCGAAAGACCTGCAGGCGTTAATTGACCTACCTCTCACTGAGGAAAACATGAGCGAAAACATCAAACACATCAGCGATGCATCCTTCGAAACCGACGTGCTGAAGTCCGAGCGTCCGGTCCTCGTCGACTTCTGGGCCGAGTGGTGCGGCCCCTGCAAGATGATCGCGCCGATCCTGGAAGAAGTTGCGAAAGAATACGATGGCAAGCTGCTGATCGCGAAGTTGGACGTCGATGCGAACCAGGCCGTGCCGGCCAAGTTCGGCATCCGCGGCATCCCGACGCTGATCCTGTTCAAGAACGGTGTCGCAGCCGCCCAAAAAGTCGGCGCCATGGCCAAAGGCCAGCTGACTGCTTTCATCGATAGCAACATCTGATACCATTGGTGGCGGCAGCGCGCCCGCACTGCCGCCTGTTCCGGACCGGGTAGGCGATCGATCCCGATCCTATCCTTTGATTAACCCACGCAGTCCCCTCCCCTACCTTTACATTCCCGTCACGGGACACCCGACACATGCACTTATCTGAACTGAAGGCAATGCACGTCTCCGCCCTTCTGGAGATGGCGATCAGCCTGGATATCGACAACGCAGCCCGCCTGCGCAAACAAGAACTGATGTTCGCGATTCTCAAGAAGCGCGCGAAACAAGGCGAACAGATTTTCGGCGACGGTGCGCTCGAAGTGTTGCCGGACGGGTTCGGTTTCCTGCGTTCGCCGGATGCGAGCTACATGGCTTCGACGGACGACATCTACATTTCGCCATCGCAGATCCGCCGCTTCAACCTGCATACGGGTGACTCGATCGAGGGCGAAGTGCGCACGCCGAAGGATGGCGAGCGCTACTTCGCGCTGGTGAAGGTGGACAAGGTCAACGGCGAATCGCCGGAAGCCTCGAAGCACCGTATCCTGTTCGAGAACCTGACGCCGCTGCATCCGAACGAGCCGCTGCGCCTCGAGCGCGACATGAACGGCGCGGAAAACATCACCGGCCGCATCGTCGACCTGATCTCGCCGATCGGCAAGGGCCAGCGCGGCCTGCTGGTCGCCTCGCCGAAGTCGGGCAAGTCGGTCATGCTGCAGCACATCGCCCACGCGATCACCGCCAACCACCCGGACTGCACGCTGATCGTGCTGCTGATCGACGAACGTCCCGAGGAAGTGACGGAGATGCAGCGCTCGGTGCGCGGCGAAGTCGTGGCGTCGACGTTCGACGAACCGGCCACCCGCCACGTGCAGGTCGCGGAAATGGTGCTGGAG
>Ga0209148_1000641_pt1 | contig 30490 bp, 24 predicted proteins | sample AraplaCol_mMF_r2_2_FD_184288 | JGI IMG/M metagenome (GOLD analysis project Ga0209148, IMG submission 184288) | Arabidopsis root microbial communities from North Carolina, USA - plate scrape CL_Col_mMF_r2 (SPAdes) (version 2) | ecosystem: Host-associated > Plants > Roots > Endosphere | place... | reverse complement strand
GACCACTGCACTGGGATGGACGACGGTACCCCAGCGCTCCTCTGGAATTTCAAGGCTATTGATGCGCGCCACGCGCGCCTGCATATCCTTCACCTTCTGAACCGCCGGAGAAAACAGAATGTCGTTGTCCAGCTTTCTCCAATCCTCGAACCGTCCGAGAACCGGCACGCCCTGAAGGATTTCGCCGGGGGGCAACACATCATTGAGGAAGCCCACGAGCTCGACCGCATGACCGGCCCGCGCGGCGTAATGCAATGCTTCCGCAACGACAAGACCATCGCCCGGACCTCCGAGCACCACGAAGCGTTTCTGGAGCACTCCACTCACCATATTTTCTCAGTACCGCGGCCGATGATCAGCACGTGCGCGCTTCTGCTATTGCTTCTCTGAATCGCGAGACGAAGCGGGCATCACCGGCTTGGTGATGATGCACTCCCAGACTCGCAAGTTCCCCTGAAAATAAAGATCGTGCAAAGGTCTGATCTGCGATTCCTCACCGTCCGAATCCAGCGAAAGTGAAGCGTCGCGCCCCCAACGGAAGTTGGTAAAGCCGACGGATTGTGCGATCCGACCGAACTCTTCCGGGCCATATGGCCTATTATAAAGAGGAATATCCGTCGTATCGAGCGCTTGCTCGCCGCTTGTGCCCCGAAGGCGATTTCGCAACCACGCCCGCACCGGTCGCAATCGCTGCTTGACGTATTCTTCCAGCGTGATGTCCGCTTGCTTCTTCGGCGGACTGGCCCATCCGACGCGCTTCAGGATGGTATTGGCCAATGCGAACAGAGTGTAATCTGAAAAGCGCTGAATTGTCTCTGCCACTTGCTTTCGATTCTCATCGAGAGCGAGGGTAGGAAGCAGCTCGACCAAAGCCTCGCGATCCCGGCTGTTCAGGACCCGCTTGAGCCTCTCCAAGAGGCGCGAGCGCGCCCGCAAGCTGCGCACCCCACCACAGCGCGCCACATACGCATTGCATAGCGCTTCGACGTAAAGCTGCCTCTCCTCGTCAGCACGATCTTTTAGACGATCCTCGACGAGATATTGATACCATCCATCCCCGTTCACCGACAGGAAGCACGACGCTCCGGGCTTCAGCACGCGGTAAAGCTCCTTCAGGGCCGGTATCGACTGCACGAGGAAGATGACGCCGTAACAGATCGCGAAGTCGAAATGGTCATCCGGGTAACCAGAGGCGTAGATGTCGCGAACTGAAAAGTCGATGTTGACGCGCGCGGCCTGCGCGATGCGTTGGCCCAGGGAAATGGCGTCCGCACTCGAGTCGAATCCGACCACTTCATCGAAGCGTTCGGTAAGGCACAATGACCACTGCCCGACCCCGCATCCTGCGTCGAGCGCTCGTTGTCCCCTGGGATTCAGATGGTCTATGCGAGACTGAAAGTAAGGAGCCGTGTGGGTGTGAAACTGCACGTAGTAATGCTGGTCGGCATCGCTCACCCGGTCTCGTGAATAGATGCGGGCTATTCTATCGATTTCGACGATTGGCGCCTTGCTGGCCTCCTCATCCAGCAGGTCGGCGAGACGGACCACCTCTATCTTGCCCTCCGTCCGCTTGCTGTTCAGCCATTCCAGCGCGCGGACTGACTCTTCAGTCAACGGATGACCGTCTGGCGCGAACGCCCAGCGGTTCTCGTCGTGGTGACATCCCCAATGCTGATAGATGATGATGTTTTGATCGTTGGCGAGCCAATGATTTAGATTATCGTCATTGAGTTGAAGCTGGAAGTTCTGGGCGTTCGGGGCCCATGGCATGACGCCCATGAAGCGGGTGAACACCTGGATGGTGTGTCCGCTGCGCGTGAGCTCGGGCGCTACGAGGCGAGCCGGGGTCCCGGGATGGACGATCAACCTTTCATCGGTCCAGAAGTACTTCACGCCTGCGTCGAGAAACAAATCCAGGATATAGCAGTCCGAGGCGGGATCATCCCCGCAACGATATCTCGGAGCACTGCTGCCGGCGATGTTGTCTACACAAAGCTCATCGCCATGGTTCGTCCAGACGCGGGGAATCCGGGCGTGCTTTGCCAAGTACTCGATTGCTTGGCCAATCGACTTTCGATCGGGCCTCAATCCTCCGCCAAACCGGCTCGAATATTGGCCGGCACTATGAAAGACGTCGATTCGACCAGCCCGGACCTCTTCAAGGATCTCGTCGTGCCGAGGACCTTTTTCGGTGCAGTCGCGACGAAACAGGCCCATGTCCCTGCCGGAGGGGTCAAACAACCAGAACGAATCGCCGGCCGGTATTCCCATTCCGTCCAGGGTGGCGTGCACCGAACGGTATCCCTCCCAGGTCTGCAGATCGCAATCGTTGCAGAATGCCAGCTTGATCACTGCATCTCTCTTTCGCTTGCAACCTGGTCCTTGGCAGAGAAGCTCACCGGCACTTTCACGTTAACGAGCCCACCGGCGAACGGCCGGTTCAGCGCAACCGTGAAGCGCTCCCCAATACGCTTGTCGTAGATATCCGATGGCGGCCCCGTTTCCGCGGAGAACGAGTTTGTCACGAACGTATTGATCTCGTATTCGCCAGCCCCGAACGGATTGGGATCAAACTCGAATTCCACCAAGTCGACCTGATCGGCCGCCCCGAGGGTCCGGTCGAAGCAGCTTGCCTGATAGAAAACGTACACGCCATCCGATCGGAATATGTTGATGCTCGCATTCAGCGTATCGACCGGTTCGTTGCGCTTGAGCGCAACTTGAATCTTGAACGGTTCATTCTCCCGCAGATGAAACAGGGCGCCGCTTGCCGAGCGGACCGTTACGCTGACAATTTCCACCGGAAGCCGGTGCTCTTCCGTGGAACGTTCCACGAGAGCCCGGTGCGCAGTTTCGCTAGGTACTTGCACCTTTCCGCCGACGACGACCCGCTGCCATCCGTCTTTCTGCTTCTCTCGCGCGCGTAGATCGAGCCGCGACCACTCTCCGTCGGCAATATTCAGCACGTCGGCCGTCAGCTGCTCGTCGCCGTCAGCACATGAATGCTCAAATGAACACTGGATCGAAACGGGGCCACTCGAACCGGGCGAGCGTCGGACGAGGATATAGCCTCCTTTGCGGACGCCTATCTTGGAGGACAGAATTCTGCTCGGCTCACCCAACCTGTCGAACATTCGACCCCACTCGCACGACAAGGTGTCGAGTGCGGCCGCAACATCCGGTCGCCTGATATCGAGGATTTCGAGAGGTACGTCGAATTTTGCGCCATCAATCGCAACGCTGATGTCCTTGATGTAATGCGTTTGCGAAAGGTGGAGATCATTCATCGGGCGCACCCGAATACACCAGAGGTCGTCAACCTTGAGGTCCTCCGGGGAAACGAGGTGCAACGACTTCTCGATCCGCGCCTTGTTTCCCTCGCGGTTTGCTGCCTCGTCCTTTCGAAGCATATCCTCTTCATACTGGCGGACCACGGTTTCGGCTGGCCCTGACAGCCGGACATTCCCGTTTTCGATCCAGATGCACCGCTGGCACATGGTTCGGACGTGATGGGTCGAGTGACTGACGAAGAGCAAGGCGCGTCCGCGCTCGCAGAACTTCTTCATTCGCGCCGCGGCCTTGGCGGCAAAGTACCCATCGCCGGTGCCAAGCACCTCGTCGATAATAAGGATCTCGGGATCCAAAGCGGTCGCGATCGCAAACGAAAGCCGCGCGCCCATGCCCGTGCTGTAGGTCTTGACCGGCCGCGAAAGGAAGGCGCCCAATTCCGTGAAATCCGCGATGTCTTCCAACATCATCCCGATTTGCCGATCCGACGCTCCCTGCATGGCGAGATTGAAACGTGCATTCTCGATGCCGCTCATTTCCTCGTTCCACGCCGGAACCATGCTCAGCAGAGAAGAAATTTTCCCGTGAACCGACACCCGGCCGCTGGTCGGTGTGAGGTTGCCGGCGATCACCTTTAGGAGCGTGCTTTTTCCCGCGCCGTTCGGTCCAATAATGCCAACGCGCTCTCCCTCTGCGATCGTGAGCGATACGTCTCTCAGCGCCCAGAACGTGTCGTGGCGCCGTCCTCCGAACAGTGCCTCGCGCAGAATGTCTGAAGGCTTGGAGTAGAGCTTGTAAGCAACGCTCAGGTCCGAGACCGAGATCGCAGTCGTCATAGGACCTTACCAAAGTATGGCTTCAACGCTTGAAACAGGCGGAAGCCGAAGGAAAAAACCAGCAAAGACATTGCAGTAAAGAATATCCATGCGCCAGGGTGTTCGATTCGTCCGAAATAGATCGCGTCCTGATAGACCCAGATCAACGAACTGAACGGGTTGAACTCAACGAACGGACGAAAGAGACGCGGTACCCACGCCGGCAGATAAACGACGGGAAGAATGTAAATTCCGGCCGTGACGAGTACCGCGGCGATATCTTTCATATCGCGAACGAACACGCCGACCGCCGACAACATCCAGCCCAACCCGATCGCGAAAAGGAGATTAAGTCCCAATACGAAGGGGAGCAGCAGGTAAGTCCAGGGCAAGGATCCGTTGACCGCGACCTCATAGATCGCGGTAAGCACCATGCCGACCATCCAGAACACCATGGAAATCAGCACATCCTTGATGGGCAGGACTTCGGTCTGGAAGGTGAACTGCTTGACCAGCGTCGAATTGCTGAGAACCGATGAACAAAGGCCTGGTAGAGCGGAGCTGAGCGTGAGCCACGGGATCAGGCCGGACAGGATATAGGTGGTGTAGTCGCGCGGGAGCTCGACGGTGCCACCGATCCGCTGCTGAAACACCACGCCGAAGATGAATATGAAAACCAGCATCTGGAAGATCGGGTGGCCAACGATCCAGAATGCGCCAGCGAATTGCCCGGAATAGCGCGACCGAAGTTCGCGTACCGCCATCGCCGCCGCGAGCTTTCGCGACCTCCGCAGCAACCTCAGCCCCTCAACCAGATTCAGAAGAAAAGATCTGGGACTGAGTACGCCGGCGAGGCCGAGCCGATGCGACTGAATATCGAGTTCGCTCTGGTATTCCATCAGAAATACGCGTCCATTAACTGCTCCAGATTGAGCAGTGACCAGATCAGCAAGCGGCGATTTTGACGGCCCCCAAGATGGTCATCGACCAGATTCTTGACGACCTCATAGTCCAGCAGGCTGTAGATCTTGGCCTGCGGGTTCATCACCCTTCGCCTCACATATTCAATGCTTTCGCCCTTGAACCAGCTGGCGTCCGGCGCCGAAAACCCCTGCTTCTCCCGGCTCGCAACATCAGCCGGGATATGACGTTCCATCATCGTGCGAAGTGCCAGCTTGCCGTCCCGCGTGCGCTGGTAATAGCGCTCGGCCTTTCCGCCCGGCTCGTTCTCGTTGAGCGAGACGACGTCGGTCAGGTTTCCAAGCTTCATATGCGCTGGTAGCCGCATCGCGAAGTCGGCCAGGTCATTGTCCAGGAAAGGTACCCTGCTCTCAAGTCCATGAGCCATTGCCAGCTTGTCGTCGACGACCAACAGTCCGTTGAGAAACGTCTTGGCCTCAAAGTACAGCGAATGATTGACGTAATCTTCCGGACGCGTCAGCGTCGCGGCGTGCTCATGGAACACGTTGCGGAAGATGTCCTCCGGCGACACATCCTTCGCGTCGTTCCAGACCGGGGCCAGGAGTCGCGGCAGCACGTCGGCGGGCACAAGGCGCTGCCAGAAACCGAAATACTTCTGAACGTAGTGATCGAAATCGTCGTTCACGACGGCGCGGTAGTAACGCCAGGGATAGCCCGCAAAGAGCTCGTCGCCCCCGGTGCCCGACAGGACCACCTTTCCGAACTTCGAAGCCAGCTTGGCCGCATAGTAGTTGGGGTAGGACTGGCCGACGCGCGGTTCTTCAAGATGCCAGGCAAGGCTCGGCAGGGCTCGCTCCATGTCGCCCGCCTTCAAGACCATCTCATAGTGCTCGGTCTTGAAGAGGTAGGACATGTATTCGGCCTTGGCCCGCTCATCGTAGCCGAGTTCGACGCCCGAGGCCGAGTTCAGATCAAAGCCGATCGTGAAAGTCCGCATGAACGGCAATTGCGCCGCAGCCAGCGCCGTGATCGAGCCTGAGTCCATACCTCCGGACAGGTAAGAACCAACCTCGACATCGCTCACCAACTGTCGGTTGACCGCCTGACGAAACAGACGATCGAGCTCCTCAACGACTTCGGCCTCATCGACAGTCCCGCAAGGCTCCTCGAAACTGAAGTCCCAATAGCGCCTTGGCACCACGCTATCTCGGCCGTCGAGCCCGATCTGAATGTAGCAGCCAGCTGGAAGCAGCCGAGCTCCCTCGAAAATGGTGCGCTCGGTAAAGAAGTTCTGAAACGTCAGATACTCAGCCAAGCCCTTCGCATCGGGACGCGCCGTAAAGCGGGGATAGGCCCGAAATGCCTTGATCTCGGAAGCAAACAGAAACACGCCATCGAGCTCGGCATAGTAGACCGGTTTCACCCCGAACCGATCACGCGCAATCGTCAGCCTCCGCTCCTCCGTATCCCAAATTGCAAAGGCAAACATGCCGTTGAATTTCAGGAGAGCGTCGAGCCCCCATTCGGCAAAGGCGTGCAGCAAGACTTCACTGTCGCCCGTCGAGTTGAAACGATGTCCGCGCGCCGAAAGCTGAACCTTCAATTCCTTGAAATTGTAGATCTCGCCATTGTAGGTCAGGACATATCGGCCATCCTGCGTCTCCATCGGCTGACGCGCGGCATCCGTCAGGTCGATGATCGACAAGCGCCGATGACCGAGCCCAACGGGGCCATCACAATAATGGCCTTGGCCGTCGGGCCCCCGATGAGCAATGATATCGGTCATGGCCGTGAGCGTCCTGATCGACGCGGGACGACCGTCCCGATGGAAGATGCCGGCGATACCGCACATACCGAAATCCTCTTGCCGCGATGGCCTTGTCAGGGAACTCTAGATCTGCGCCTTGGCGCGGCGCTGGTCGACCTGGTCGATATGGCTTCGACGCCAGTCGATCAGCCTGCGCAGCCCTTCATCGAGATCGATTGCCGCCGTGAAGCCGATCTCCTCCTGCGCGCGCTTGGGCGACCCGATCCGGTTGCGAACAAGCGTGGCCTGGCTGCGAGGGGCATAGTTGATCGGCTGGTTCGAGCCGGTGAGGTTCAGCAGCTTCTCGGCGATTTGCTTCAACGAGGTGCGCTTGCCGGTTCCCACGTTGTAGAAGCGATCCGTCGCAGCCGCTCCCATGGCGCAGAGGTTGGCGCGGGCACAATCCTCGACTGCAACAAAGTCGAAGGCTTCAGAGCCGTCACCGAGAATGGTCGGGCCCTCTCCCTTGTCGATCGCATCCAGCATCTTCATGATGACGGCGATATAGGCGCCCCGGTAATCCTGGCGCGGCCCATACACGTTCATGTAGCGCAGGCCGACATAGTCGAGGCCGTAGCGGAAGTGGTAGGCGCGCGCCATCGCCTCGCCGCAGATCTTGGTGGCGCCGTAGAAGTTCTTGTTGTTGAACGGATGATCTTCGGTCATCGGCTCTTCGACCGCGTCGCCATAGACCGACGCCGACGACGACCATACCAACCGCTTGACACCGTTGCGCACGCAGCCATCGAGGATGTTGAACATCCCTTTCACGTTCACATCGAACGCGGTTCGCGGAAATTCATGACACTGCAAGAGCCACAGCGCGGCGAACTGAAAAACGCCGTCGGCGCCCTTCAGCGCGGCATCGAGAATGTCCGTTTGCGTGATGTCGCCGCCCGCCTCGAAGATCCTGACCCGCGGATCGCGCAGCGCTCCGGCAAGATTCTCGTGCGTACCGCGTACGAAATTGTCGTAGATGACGATTTCGCCCACATCGGTCTTGGTCAATTGGTCGATCGCGTGCGACCCGATGAGCCCCGCCCCGCCGATGACGACGACTTTTTTACCGCGAATATCCATGTTTTTCAGCCTTCAATTTCCACAAGCGTTTCGTTGCGCAGCTCATAACGGCGATGGGTACGTGGGCACACGAGATCCCCTCCCAGCCGCTCACCGGCCGTGCTCATCCAGCCGAGCCTTCGCGCCGGATTTCCGGCCATCAAGGCGAAGTTCGGAACGTTCTTGGTGATCACCGCGCCGGCGCCGATGAAGCAATACTCTCCCAGCGAATGGCCGCAAACGATGGTCGCATTCGCTCCGATGCTCGCTCCGCGCCCGATCGGCGTTTTGCGAAACTCATCCTTTCGCGAAACGTCGGCGCGCGGATTGTTCACGTTGGTGAAGACACAGCTCGGGCCGCAGAACACGTCGTCGGAAAGCTCGACGCCGTCATAGATCGAGACATTGTTCTGGATCTTGCAGCCGTTGCCGATCTTGACGTTTGGACCGATCATCACGTTCTGGCCGATCGAGCAATTCTCACCGATGACCGTGCGCGGCAGAATGTGGCAGAAGTGCCAGATCTTTGTACCGCGCCCGAGCACGGCGCCGTCGTCGACATAGCTTGACTGATGGATCAAGACGCCGGGAAAGCGCGGATCCTCGCGCATCTCGCTCATTTGTGCATCGCCCTCTGGGCAAAGGCGTGAACCCCGTTGCTCCTGACGATCGGGGCGTGGCGGAAGGTCGAGACGATGTCGATCGAGGGACGAACCTCATCCAGGCCGAAGCCGCGGCCGGCGACGATCTCTTCGTAGCTCCGCGTGTGCAGATCCGTGAAGCCTTCGGAGAACTCGACCTCCTCGCCGTCGACGGTGATGGAGCGATATGTCGTCTTCTTGCCCTTGACGCTCTCAGGCAGATCGTTGCGATCGAGCGACAGGAACCAGCTGACGTCGGCGCGCTCGCACTCGAGCGAGCCCGCTGCCCGCTCTGCTTCGCGCAGATGCGCCTCGTTGCGGCTGGCGGGCCCGAACACGAAGCTGAGCATGTCGAAGAAATGCACGCCGATGTTGGTGGCCACGCCACCTGATTTGTCCCCCACACCCTTCCAGGAGGTATGATACCAGCGCCCGCGCGAGGTGATGTAGGTCAGCTCGACCTTGTGGCGCTTGTTGGTGTTGGCGAAGCGGTCGCGCAGCGCAATGATGGCGGGATGCAAACGCAGCTGGAGGATCGTGGAGATACGCCGTCCCGTCTCGCGCTCGATAGCAGCCAGGTCGTCGATATCGCCGGGATTGAGGACCAGCGGCTTCTCGCAGATGGCATCGACACCCGAGCGGAGCGCGAACCGACAATGGGCGTCGTGGAGATAGTTCGGCGAACAGATGCTCATGTAGTCGAGCTTCCTGCCGCCGCGCCGCAGCGCGTCGACATGACGATCGAACAGCTCGAACTCGGTGAAGAATTCTGCATCGGGAAAATGGCTGTCCATAATCCCCACGGAGTCGTTGGGATCATAGGCCACCGCCAGCCTGCCGCCGGTCTCGGCCATCGCCCGCATATGCCGTGGCGCGATGTAGCCGGCCGCGCCGATCAACGCATAGGTCGTCATGGAACTCTCTTTCAAGCTTCGCGCTTGCTTCAGGCAAGCTACCGCACTCGGGGTGAAACGACCTTCACTCCCCGAGCCAAATTTTCAACGACGCCTGCCAAGTGGCAGACGGACTTACGCGGCGGCGATCAGATCCGCCCCAACAAACACACGCACCTTGCGGCCGAGCAAATTCAGAAGTACGGCGACACGATGGTGATCGCTCCCGTCTTCCACAAGCGCAAGACTGTCGACGAATGCACCCTCGACGATCCGCACCTTGTCGCCGGCAGAGAAGGCCGGCCGGGCTGCAAGCTTGATGAATCCCGCATCGTCTTCGCGTGCCTTCAGCGCACCGACAACGCCGTCCGCAACTTGAGCCGGCCGGTCTCCGACACAGACGAGATGCGAGATGCCAAGGGTGGACTGGATTGAGCGCCATCGCTGTGCCGCGAGATCGATGGCGACAAAGACGTACCGGGGAAATAGCGGGCGCGCCACGGTCTCGATCTTCCGGGCATGGCTGCGACGCTTCAGGTATTGCGGAAGATAGATGGAGAAGCCCTGGCGCTCGAGATTGGCCGCCGCCTTTGCTTCGGAATTGACGTGCGTCTGCGCGACGTACCAACTGGCGCGATCCGTTGTCATCAGACCACTCCCTGCTGCTGCCTGGGACGCAAGCTCAGCAGATCGGGCACGAGCACCCTGTCTGCCCCGAATTGACCCACCGCGTCGTCAAACACCTTCCGCGCAGCCGTCAAGTGGGTCACGACCACCGCATCAAAAGGCTCGTCAACCGACGCGTAGGAGGACACGACCTTGACGCCGATGAAGCTTCCCGCCGCAGCCGCATCGGAATCGACGATAGCCACGATTGAAACGGGGCCCTCGACCGCGCTCAAGATTGCGATCTCGCACAGGTCAGAGTACCCGGCGAGCACGATCCGCCTGAAGCCGAGCGCCTGGGCACGGTCGAGGATCTTCGCGTATTCCTGCTTCGCCTTGCGGAAGAGCAAAAATGAGTCCGAAAGGAATTGGATCGTCAGCCGGGATTTCTCGGAGAAGCCCTGCGGCGTGAGGTAATAGGCATATCGCCGCGCAGGAGCCTGGCCGACTTTAACGAAGCCCTTCTTGACGGCGCGTTTGAGGTAGGCGTTGACGAGGCCGAGCGCGACGCCGAGCTCGGCAGCGATCCGCCGCTGCGATCGCGCGCCGTCCGCTTCGACGGAGGTCAACAGACCGAGCACGAGCCGATCGCTGTCCTTTTCGTCGGTTGGTAGCGTACCCGCCATCTTACCCCCTGCTGGACCGGGAGGTAGCGCGTTCAGACGGTGAACGTCAAGCGAATTCGTTCACGCCATGAACAATGCAAGCCACTGATAAGACATATATTTTCAAAAATGACCTGTATCATCCAAGTCACATTTCATCCGGAAGTGACCGCTTCCTCGAGGTAGCGCGCCGCGAGCCTCGAATAGCTGTACTCACGCGCGACCGCCAGCCGATCGTCCTGTGGGCGCTCCGGATCCTTGAGTGCCGATACGAGGCACGCCGCAAGCGCCGCAGGATCATCCGGTGCGCATCGCGAGGTCACCAGATCTTCAAGTCCGGCGAGCGCCCGGTCTTCGCAGGCGATGACAATGCGCGGCGCGAAGAGACAATAGTCGAACAGTTTGTTTGGGCTGATGCCGTGATGATAAAGCGCATTCCGATGGAAGGACACGACTGCGCAATCGGATGCATTGAGCATGCCGTGCACAACTGCCCGCTCAACTTCATCGTGGAATTCCACGTTGGCAAGGCCTGCGGCCCGCTGCTTCAGTTCGGCGCGCGACGTGCCCGAGCCGATCAGGATGAAATGGATTTCAGAACTTGATTTCCCGAGCGCGGCCGCCGCATCGATGATGACCTCCATCGCATTGGGCGGTCCCATGCCGCCCGCGTAAAGGACGACCCGTTTGCCCCCCCGCTTCATCTGCTCGATACGATCGATCAGAGGATGCTCGAGGTGATCCATTCTCAGCGCGCTCTGGATTTCCCCCTCTGAGACGCCATTGGGAATCCATGTGAACCTGCCGGCCGGCAGTCCGCGCGCGCGCATATGGGGTTCCGCGCCAGCCAGCAGGCAGATGACGCGGTCCGCCGAACGATATGCGGAGCGCTCCATCCAGCCGAGCACTTTCATCAGCGGATGCCATGCCGGGGTCATCCCGAGCGCCACGATGCTCTCCGGCCAGAGATCGCGGACCTCGACCCAGAACTTTGCATCGAAGCGCCGCGCGATTGCATGCGCAGCCCCCACGAAGAACAAGTGCGGGCTCGACGCGATGACGATATCCGGCGCACCGAACTGCTTGGCAATTGATCCCGACTTCGATTTCAGCCCCGTCCCAAAACTCAAATTGTTCCAGAGACGGCCGACACTGCCCTTGCCGTAGCGCGGCGTGTCCAGAAACCAGAAATCGACGCCCTCGATCCGCTGATGACCCGGCGCGCGGGGCTCTCTGTGCAGGTGATGAAAGCCGGCGCTCACCACCACGACCGAATGGCCCATCTTGCCCCAAGCGTCTGCAAGCCAGAACGGCCGCCAATGTCGGCCCAATCCAGGTCCACCCGCAAATGGATGCAGCAACCAGATGTTCATGGTGACGCGGCCGCCAGGGTCGACCACGCGGCCTCTCCGATCATCAAGGACATCATGGAGCCTGGACCCGGAAACGTTCGCCCCAGAGCGCCACGCAGTAGAGCCTCCAGCGCATCCCAAGATCGAGCCGGTGAAATCTCTTCTTGAGTTCCGGCATGTCGACGTAACGGAGAAGAAGCGAACTGGCGACCACCTTGTCGTACATCGTGGCCGAGTGACGCGTTAGCCACAGCTTATCGGGAGCCGCAAAGCCAATCTTGTCCTTCCGCCAACAGACGCCGGCCGGGAGCACGTCGGTTACCGCCGCGCGCAACGGCCACTTGGTCCAACCATGATTCAGCTTTATCCGCGTCGGCAGCCGCAGCGCGAACTCGACAAAACGGTAGTCGAGAAACGGCAGGCGCGTTTCGATCCCGAACCGCATGGAATTCTTGTCTTCGAAACGCAGCAGCATCGGCAAGTTCGTCTCGGTGATCTCCAGCACCTGCATGGCTTGCGGGTCTCTCGTGGTGCGCGCGAAGCGGCGCAGCGCATCGGGTAGATCAGGATTTCTCAGGAAGGAATAGCGCCAGCGATAGAACGTTGCGCGCAGGCTCGCAGAGCTCGCTCCGAACAAGTACATCAGCATGCGCCGGGCCGGAATTCCGGCCTCAATTGCGGCCTTGAACGCGCGGACAAATCCGCGCAGCCCATCCTGGCGATAGTGCTCGCGCAGCCATGCGGCGTAGTAACGATGATAGCCCAGCAAGGTCTCATCACCACCCTGACCATCCAGAAGCACGGTCACCCCGTTCGCGCGCGCGGTCTTCATGACCTCGTACTGCATCATGATCGAGGGACCCGCGAAGGGCTCTTCCTGCACGTCCAGCATCGCCTCCGCGGAAGACGCAAAGTCGTCATAGCTGGGCTTGGTGCGCAACCAATTCAGTTCGGCGCTGGCCGCGACCTGGGCCGCATACGCCTCCTCATTGTTGCTGGCCTGTTCGCTGACGGCTGTGATCGCGAAGAAGCGTTCATTGGAACTCGCAGCATGACGTCGTGCAGCGAGCGTCGCGACGCTCGAACTATCCAGCCCGCCCGACAAGCAGGTTCCGACGCGAACGTCAGAGCGCAGACGCAAACGGGTGGCATCATCGAGCAGGTCCCTCAATTGCTGAACGGCGTCATCCGCGCCGGCCGCGGTCGAACCAGGAGAGAGGGAATAATATCGCGCGATCTCAATTTGACCCGTCGACACGTCGACGCGCATCTTGTGTCCGGGAGGAAGCTTCTCGATTCCCTTGAAGAAAGTTCGAGCGGTATGATCGGTCAGACCACACACGAGGAACTCGCCGACCAGATCGTCGTCTGCGACCGCCCCTTCGATCAACGGAAGGAGTTGGCGGATCTCCGAGCCGAATGCGAACTGCGCCGGGGTGTTGACATAGTAGAACGGCTTCACGCCAAAGCGGTCGCGGGCGCAAAATAGCGAATTGTCGCGTTCGTCGTGGATCGCGAAGGCCCACATGCCATTGAACCGCTCGAGGCAATTCGTGCCCCAGCGGATATAGGCCGCCAAAAGGACTTCGGTATCGGACGCAGTATGGAAGACGTGTCCCAGCGCTGCGAGCTCCGCCCGAAGTTCAAGATAGTTGTAGATCTCGCCGTTATAGGTAATCCAGATCGGAAGAGACCGGTCGCACATCGGCTGTGCGCCGTCGTCGCTCAGATCGATGATGGCCAGCCGTCGGTGGCCCAAGCCGACATTGCCATTCACCCTCACACCCCGTCCGTCGGGCCCGCGGTGGGCAACCAGATCGGTGAGCCGCTCCACCTGCTTCGCATCAACCGGTCCGGTCTTGCTAAGAAGGCCGAAGATCCCGCACACGCGCTCACCTATCTTGTCGACGATTGCGGGCCCGTGTCCGCAGAAAGAAGGACCGTCGGAACCCTTCGAACCAAGCGCAACCGGGCACCAACGCAAAATTGTTGGCGGACCCTAGCGTGTTCATGCGATGAACGTCAACCTGGTCGGCGCGCGCATGGTCGGCCGGCTCCGAAAGTTGCGCTCGTAACAGCAAGCCGCGCGTGCGGGGAAGGTCATTGCCGTCATGCTTTCCAATCAGGGTGAGAGGCCGGGCAATGCGTTGCCGGGTGACCCATCAAGGACTTGCAATTGGGGTAGATATGACGGATCAACGCCTGCGTAGAACAGGTTATCCTCACTGGTGATCTCTTGAACTTATCCGATCCCCGCGGCTGATCGCGTTTTATCGAAGGCAACTCGGCGCAGCCTTCGCAGTCGAGGGATGCGGTATGATTTTGGCATCTCGCGTAATCGCGGGAGTAGCGCCCTCTCAGCGCCCATTCAAGTCTCCGCGGCTGCAACTGGCGCACGATGATCTCTGATATGACCGCAGCACCGATTGAGAAGGACGGGCGCCGGGCAACGCCTTCGGAAGGACCGCAGCGCTTGAGCCAGGGCCTCCGGGAACCATCGACGCCCAGCTTCCGGGCTTCCATGGTCGAGCACTACCGTATTGCGAAGGCCAACGCCGCGCGCAAGCTGACGAATGCTCTGGTCGAGAAGGCCCGGAGTGCCACGCAGAGACGACTCGCGCGCGGGACGGTCCGCACGCTCTGGGCGTCCACCCCCATCCTGACACTTCCCATCCTCGCCCGCTGTGACCGCCTGCTCGGATTCGGTTCATCGTCGCTCGTCTTCAACACCTACTACATCACGAGATCATTCGACATAAACCTCATTCTATTCGAGGGCGCGCTCAGACTGACGCGGAGCAGACGAAGCCTGGCGCTGTTTCGCTGGCTCGTGTTCGCATGGGCGTTGCTGCGCTTCGATGTATTCAACTATTTTTACGATCGAGGCCTGCTTCTGAGCGACCAACGTTACGGGATCAATCCGGATGAGCTCGAGCTGCTTTCGAGGTCAGGCAAGCGCCTTTACACCTATGCATACGGCGCGGACGTCAGGAGCCGGGAGCTGACGTTAGCCCTGGGCACCCCAAACCTGTGCGAGGAATGCCCGCAGCCGGGAAAATATTGTGTTTGCACCACCGAGATGCTCGGCTCCTCGCTCGACCGGCTCGCCGGGCGAGCCACGGCGCAAATCGCCATGGGCGACATGACGGCCTATGTGCCTGGCTGCCGCGACATTCACTATTGGCCGCTCGACACCACCAAATTCGTCGCGGACCCGCCGATCTTTCGGGCCGGCGAGACCTTGAGGATCGCGCATGCGCCGAACCACAGTCATTTCAAGGGAACGCGCCACCTCATGCAGGCGATCGATCGATTGATCGCGGAAGGTGAGAAGATCGAGCTCGTGTCGATCCAAGGCGTCTCCAACAAGAAGGTCCTGGAGTTGTTCGGCACCTGCCATGTGGTCGCCGATCAATTCGTAGCCGGCTTTCACGGCTATACCGCGCTTGAAGCCATGGCGATGGCGAGGCCCGTTCTCTGCTATCTTCGCAACGATCGCATGATGATCGATCCGGCGACCTGCCCCATCATCAAGACATCTCCCGATGAGATTTACGACACGCTCAAAAAGTGTCTGCAAGGCAAGATTGACCTCGAAGCCGTCGGCCGAAGCGGACGCCAGTACGTCGAGAGGTACTACAGCATCGAAGCTGTGGCCGCCCGCCTCGGCAGACTCTATGCGGAGACCGCCCGCTTTCCCGACGAACTCAATGCAAGGCTTGAAAAGCGGATCGACACGCTTGTGAACGAGCATCATCTCTTGCAAAGCGGGCCTCAGCCGCCGGTCGGCACGCCATGAAAATTCTTCATGGTCCGGTCAACGTCGGGAACCAACCCTGGGTGCTCTCTCGCGCCGAGCGCCGGCTTGGCGCCGCAAGCGAACTCGTGGTCCGCAACGACACGTGGTTGAAATATCCCGCCGACGTCGTGCTTGCGGGGGAGAAAGCGGGTTTCGCCGAAGTCGCGATGCGAAGCATCGCCTATGGCCTGCTGAAGGAGTGGAGCTACGACGTGCTGCACTTCTATTTCGGACAGACCTTCCTTCTGCCCGGATTTCCCGTCTCCGGTAACAAGACGATGAACGGCATCATCAGCCGATTGACGAGCGCCGACCTTCGGCTTTGCCGCTCGCTCGGAAAGAAGCTGTTCATGACGCTGCAGGGGTGCGACATCCGGCTGGCACAGGAAGGCAACCGAAGAAACGAGTGGACCATGTGCGCGAGCCAGCATTGCGAGCTGTTTCAGCGCTGCGTCGACGTGCTCGACCAACAGCGTCGCCATCTTGCGGCTAACGTGCTCCCGCTGTTTGATCGCGTGTTCTATCTCAATCCGGAGCTCGGCCACATCGCGACCACTGCGCAATTTCTGCCCTATGCGAATGTGGAAATTGGCAACTACGCAGTCACGCCTCCTTCGCCGCGCGGCAAGCCAAGGATTGTCCATGCGCCCAGCGTCGGGCGCATCAAGGGAACGCCGCTCATTCTGGATGCGCTGAAGAAGCTGGAATCCAGCTACGATTTCGAACTCATCCTGGTCGAGAAGAAGTCCCACGACGAAGCACTCGAACTGTATCGCTCCGCCGATATCGCGATCGATCAGGTCCTGGCCGGATGGTACGGAGGCTTTGCCGTGGAAATGATGGCCATGGGCAAACCGGTCGGTTGCTACATCCGCGAGAGCGACTTGAAGTTCGTCCCGGAGGCCATGAGGCAGGAGCTTCCGGTCTTCAACCTCGACCCCGGCAATCTTGCCGAAAGCATCGCCGCGATGCTCGACCGTCGTTCTGAGTGGGAATGGCGCGGACAGCAGTCACGACGATACGTCGAACGTTGGCACAACCCCGACCTCATCGCCCAGGAAATGCTGCGGGCCTATGCGAGACCCGACAGCCGCTTCGATCTCGATTTTATGGTCCCCTGAGAATCAGCCTTCAGTCTCCATCGCGCAGGAGATCTATACGAAAACCAGATGGTCGTGCGCGAGAGCCGGGTTGTGCGGGTCGACCGCGGGGCTTTCGATCGTATCGACCGACGAGCCGAGCACATCGTGGACCTGCGGCTGTACCGCTGGCGTCGATTGCTGGGAGAGGACCGGCTCGTTGACATCGCCGGGATGGCTTGTGCCTGTTGTCTCCCGGAAGGAAAAGTTTTCATTTTGCAGAGATTGCGAGGCCACCTGTTGATTTGCGGAAATGCCGCCCGCAGCGCTTAGATTCTGGTGGAAGGTGGCGTTGAGACTCACGAGAGTTGAGCTCGTGCCGGACACGTTCGCTGCAAGCAGCGAGAGAAAATTGCCGCTGCTGTCGGTGGTCCAGACAGTGTACTGATCCGCGGCGGCATTCTTCCAGGCGACCTCGAAACCGCCTGCCGTTTGCTCCGCTGCGATGGGGGCCCACGTGCCGGCTTGTCCAGCCACAACAGGCGCTCCGGCGATCTTCAGTTCCGGACCCGTTCCGCCGGCCACGGGATTGAGAAAGTAGTTTGATCCGACCTGCACCAACGCTGTCGACCCGGACGCCTCGATCACCCTGGTGATCGGCCCGGTGGTTCCATCTGAATTGAGATCCTGTTGGAAGGCGGTTTCCAGATTCTCCAGAGTTGAGCTCGTGCCCGACACGTTTGCCGCAAGCAGCGAGAGAAAATTGCCGCCGCTGTCAGTCGTCCAAATGGTGTACTGATCCGCCGCGGCATTCTTCCACACGACCTCGAAACCGCCCGCGGCCTGCTCCACGCCAATCGGGGCCCATGTCCCGGCTTGCCCGGCCACAATGGCCGCTCCGCCGATTTTCAGTTCTGGACCCGTTCCGCCGGCGACAGGATTGAGAAAGTAGTTCGATCCGACCTGCACCAACGCTGTCGACCCGAACGCCTCTTTCACCGTGGCGATCGGCCCGGTGACCCCATCCCCATTGAGGTCCTGGTGAAAGGTGGTTTCCAGATTCTCCAGAGTCGAGCTCGTGCCCGACACGTTTGCCGCAAGCAACGAGAGGAAATTGCCTCCGCTGTCGGTTGTCCAGATTGTATATTGATCTGCGGCGGCATTCTTCCACACGATCTCGAAGCCGCCCGCGGCTGCTTCCGCTCCTATCGGAGCCCATGTGCCGGCTTGCCCGGCCACGATAGCCACTCCGGCGTATTTCAGTTCTGGACCGGTTCCGCCGGACACGGGGTTGAGGAAATAATTGCCGCCGGTCTCGAGAAGGCTCGTTGAGCCGTAGGCCTCGAGAACGACGGGCGCAAGCTGGGCGATCAGCGCAGTGCTCGAGAGCGTGCCGTCCGCGAACTGGAAGACCTCAACGTTCGTGACGGTATCGGTACCATCGGGCGAACCGGCCCGTTGATCAGCAATCGTGAAGGTCTGCGTGGTCGTATTGTACGACACCGCGTAATTCGCCCGATTGCCCGAATACACCGCCGTGTCGGTACCGGGGCCGCCGTCGATCGTGTCGTTGCCGCCACCGCCGGTGATGATGTCGTTGCCTGCGCCGCCCTTGAGAACATTGGCGATGGCGTTGCCGATGATGGTGTCGTTGCCGGAGCCGCCGGTGGCGTTGTCGATGTAGGAACGCGCATCGCCATTGTAGAGATAGGCGTTGTAGACGTTGCCGGACGCGTAATGGCCGTTGCCGAGATAGGCCAGCTGCGCAGTGGAGAACACCGACGAGGCGCCGGGATTGAGATTGATGGTCAGGTTCGTCGTGTAGTTCGACAGGTCGTAGGTATCGACGCCGTTCCCGTCCCAGACGGTCTCGTAGATGCGGTTGGCCGAACCGCCGGCGCCGCCGCCGGGCGCGGGCTGCCCGACGCCGTTGATGAATTCCTGCCCCGTGGTCGGGCTCCAGGTGTAGACGGTGTTGCCGCTCTGGGTGTTGTAGTCCGCGCCATACAGCGTCTGCAGCGCGAGGATATCGTTGGCCATGTAGGTCTGCGGATAGCCGTAGGCCTCATTGGTGTAGCCGGTCAGCGGACCCCCGACATAGCTGCGATAGCTCATGACGGTGTATTCGCTGTCGTCATGCGCGGTCGGCACCGCGACATTGGCGACGCCGCCGGTTTCCTGGCTGTGCTTGAGGCCGAAGGCGTGGCCGAGCTCGTGCAGCGCGGTCGTGAAATAGTAATTGCCGAGCTGCGCCTGCGTGTAGTCGTATTGCGTGCCGAACCAGATGTCGCCGCCGGATGCATAGTTGCCGGGGTAGTAGGCGTAGGAGGTCGGATTGGCGGCCGGCGACTGCGCGATCATGATGTCGGCGCTGGCGACGCCGTTATAGGCAATGCTGGCGTTGGTGTAGCTCTGGATCAGGCCGATGGCGTAGTTGATCGCCGCCTGCATCTGGACCGGTGCAGCCGAAAAGCCGGACGTGGTCGGCTCGCCGTTGCCGCCGTAATAGGGATTGGAATAGGTGCTGGACAGCGCAGGGAAGCTATAGCTGATCGTGCCGGACCATTTGCTGCCCGCCAGCAGGCCGTCTATCTCTGCGTTGTTGGTTGCACTAACGTTGACAGCGGTCGCCAAGAGAATCTCCGAAAGCAGGCCCCGCTCGCTTCGGGGTGCAGACAGTTGATTCTAGCTAGAGAAATATACGTTTGGCTTAACTTGGGCAACGCGAGCCGATCTCGGCCGCTACGCCGTGTTAAGCATCTAATCCCGTAGTCATACGGACCGGTATGACGATGCCGCCTTCGATGGTCGGCCGTGATTTGTTAAGGAACTTATGAAACTCCAGCTGACCTCTATAGGCCTGATCGGCGCCATGATGGCGCTTTCGGGTCAGGACCACCTGCCCCTCGGAGGATTGCCCGCCATGGTCGGAAAAGCCAATGCGGAGAACAGCGGTGAGGGGCGGCGTGCGCCGTCGGTACCCCCGGCCCGCGACCCCGCGGCCGCGGTCGCCGAGGAGTTCGAGCTGGCCCGTCAGAAGGGGACGGCGGAGGCGTTCGAGCGGTTCATCGCCCGCCATGGCGATGACCCGCTGGCCGAGAAGGCGCGCGCTGAGCTGAAGCGGCTGTCTCGCTGATCGATACCAGGCTTTCCTGAGCGGCTCTTCGTTTGCTCGCCTCGCGCGACACAACCTTTTGGTTTCGTTCGCCGGTCTGCTATTTAGCCCTCCCGAGTTGCCCTGAAGGCTTTGAATAATGCGTGTGCTCGTTCTGAATGCCGACTATCCGCGCTTTCTCGCATGGCTCTACAGACAACGGCCGGGCCTTGAGAACGAGCCTTACACGGCGCAGATGGCCGCACGCAACGCCAGCCTGTTCGGCGTTGCCGATTTTTACTCCCGCAATTTTGCCGGCCTCGGGCATGCCGCAAGGGATATCCACGTCAACAATCCATGGATGCGGGCAGCCTGGGCGCACGAGCACGGCCTGACCGTGACCACGCCGCCGCCACCCGGCGCGCCGTCCGGACGCAACGCAATTCCCGGCTGGCTGCAGCGCGCGGTGGCCCCCGCAAAGCCGATGTTGAGGCCGCTCGCGCGCAAAGTCGGGTTGAGCCCCCGCCTCGACGCGGAGGCGGAACAGGTCCTGCTGGCGCAGATCGAGGACTTCAAGCCCGATCTCGTCCTCAATCAGGATCTCTATCACGTCGACACGCGCCTCGCGGGCCGCATCAAGCAGATCGGCCGCCCAATTCTGATTGGCCAAACCGGCATATCTCCGCCGCGTGGCGAGGACTGGTCGGTCTACGACCTCATGATCTCCCAGATGGCTTCCATCGTGGAATTCTTCCGCAGACGCGGCGCGCGCGCTGAAGTCGTGCACCTCGCCTTCGAGCCTTCGATTCTCGAGGTGTTGCCGCCGCCATCGCCGCAAAAGTTTGACGTCACCTTTGTCGGCGCGGTGACTGCGGATCACAAGAGCCGCGTCGCCCAGCTTGAGGCGGTGGCGCGCCAATACGATCTCAAACTGTTCGGAAGCGGCCTGCACACTCTCCCGGCTTCCTCACCGCTACATCGCTGCTATCAGGGCGAGGTTTGGGGGAGTGAGATGTATCAGGCGCTCCGTGCCTCTCGCATCACGCTCAATTCGCACATCGATCTGGCGGGCCAGGAGGCCGGCAATGCGCGTCTGTTCGAGGCGACGGGTGTCGGCGCATTCCTTCTCACGGATCTCAAGGAGAATCTGCACACCCTGTTTGCACCTCAGCACGAGGTCGCGGCATGGCGCGACATCAAGGACTGCCTTGCCATGATCGATCGCTACCTCGCCGACGAGGCCATGTGCAGGTCCATCGCTCAGGCGGGCCAGAGCAGGACGTTTGCCGCCCACACGTTTCGCCGGCGCGCCGAACAAATCCTTGGATTCTTCGGCTAGATCCCGATCGAGAAACATATCGTGACTGGATCCGCCCTCGGCAAATCTGTTCCGGTAGCAGGACCAGGCCATGACGATTTTTTGCCAGGAAGACGCTGTGCCGCCGACACTGGACCTTGTTAAGACCGCCCCAGGTCCGGTAAAGCGGAATTGGCGAGATGCTCGGGACAAGGTCTGGCACAAGCCTTTGCTGTCAAGGCCGCAGCCTGCAATCTCACTTCGGAAGGAAGCTGGTTATGCCCATGGAATTTATTGATTTGAAGGCGCAGCTGCGATCAATTCGAGGGACGATTGACGAGCGCATGCAACGCGTGCTCGACCACGGCCAGTACATTATGGGCCCTGAAGTCGCCGAGATGGAGCAGCGGCTCGCCACCTACACCGGTGCCAAGCATTGCATCAGTGTGGCTTCGGGTACTGAAGCGCTCCTGATTGCCCTGATGGCGTTAGGCGTGGGACCAGGTGACGAAGTCATCACGACTCCCTTTACGTTTGTCGCGACCGCCGAGGTCATCGTTTTGCTTGGTGCGACCCCCGTGCTCGTCGACGTCGAGCCGGACACCTGCAATCTCGACGCCGAAAAGATCGAGAGCGCGATCACGTCGCGCACGAAGGCGATCATGCCAGTATCGCTCTACGGCGCGACCGCTGACATGGACGAAATCAACGCGATCGGCGAAAAGCACGGAATTCCCGTGATCGAGGACGCGGCCCAAAGCTTTGGTGCCGATTACCGCTCACGCAAGAGCTGCAACGTCTCCTCGATCGGCTGCACCAGCTTCTTTCCGAGCAAGCCGCTCGGTTGCTTCGGTGATGGCGGCGCGATCTTTGTCTCGGACGACGCGCTGGCGAAGGCCATGAGGGAGATACGAACCCACGGCCAGGAAAAGCGATACTATCACACGCGCATTGGCGTGGGCGGTCGCATGGACACGCTGCAGTGCGCGGTGATCCTTGCGAAGCTTGATATCTTCGATTGGGAGATCGCCGAGCGGATCCGTATCGGGCGAACTTACCGCGACATGGTCTCGGAGATTCCCGGTATTCAGGCTCCGGTCGTTCGTAACGATCGGACCTGCGTCTGGGCCCAGTTTACGGTGAAGACCGACAAGCGCGATGCTGTCGTCGCTGCACTGAAGGACGCTGGCGTGCCGACGGCAATTCACTATCCGATCCCCGTGCACAAGCAGCCGGCCTATCGGTCACTGTGCCGTATCGTTGGCGAACCAAACGTTTCAGATCGCCTCTCCCAGCAAGTTCTCAGCCTTCCGATGCATCCCTATCTTGACGTCGAGACGATGCAGACGATTGTTCACGCACTCGACAAGGCCGCTCGATCGTCCTGACGCGCCGAGGGGGTCCTACCTCTCCTCGCGCGCGACGCCTTGCCTCTCCTCGCGCGACGTCGGCGGCGCCTGGCGATATGGCTCTGGACTGACTGCATTCAGGGCAGAACCCCATCGAGCCGAACGAGGCGCGACGATGGGGCGAGCGCAACTCGGTCCTCAAAGCGTTGGCATGCGAACGTCGCTCGATCCGGAGCCGGCCGCTTCGCCTGCCATCTACGGTCCACCCTTGACGGTCCCGGCCAAAATGGCCAAAGTGCCGTAAACTGACGCTATGTCACTCTAATCACAGCGATTTTTGTCGAGGCCCATGATGGAACACGTCGAACATGTTCGATTCGGCGATCAGCTCTATGCGATCATCGTGCGGGCCTCGTTCCGCGAGCCGGGCATCCACTTCTTTTCGACGCCGGAACTATCGCAGCAGCTCGCCTATATGAGCCACCCCAAGGGCAAGAGCATCGAGCCGCATCGCCACAACAAGGTGACGCGGGAGGTGCACTACACCCAGGAAGTGCTCCTGATCCAGAAGGGCAAGCTCCAGGTCGATTTCTATACGGTCGGAGAAGAATATCTGGAGAGCCGCGTGCTCAGTGCCGGCGACATCATCCTGTTGTGCAGCGGCGCGCACGGCTTCCACGTGCTCGAACCGCTCGAGATGATCGAGATCAAGCAGGGCCCCTATTCCGGCGAGAACGACAAGACCCGCTTCCCCGAGGCCGCCCCGTCCGAAATCCGGATCAAGGGTCCAAACCCGTGACGTCGTCCGTGAGCGCGCCGTTCATTCCCGTCAACACGCCGCTGCTCGACGGCAACGAGGCCGACTATCTCGCCGAATGCGTCCGTACCGGCTGGATCTCTTCTGAAGGCCCCTTCATCAAGCGCTTCGAGCAGGCGATGGCGGAAGCCGCCGGACGTCGCCACGGCATCGCGGTGACCAACGGCTCGGTCGCGCTCGACATCGCCGTCCATGCGCTCGGCCTCGAGGAAGGCTCCGAGGTCATCCTCCCGACCTTCACGATCATCAGCTGCGCCGCAGCCATCGTGCGCGCGGGTCTCGTGCCTGTTGGCGTCGACTGCGATGCCGCGACCTGGAACATGACGGTCGAGGGCGTGGAGGCCGCGATCACGCCGCGCACGCGCGCGATCATGCTGGTGCACATCTACGGCCTGCCGGTCGATCTCGAACCGATCCTGGCGCTCGCCCGCAAGCACGATCTGAAGGTGATCGAGGACGCCGCCGAGATGCACGGCCAGACCTATCGCGGCGCGCCCTGCGGCAGCTTCGGCGATGTCTCGACCTTCAGCTTCTATCCCAACAAGCACGTCACGACAGGTGAAGGCGGCATGATCCTCACCGACGATGGCGCCCTCGCCGATCGCCTGCAAGGCTATCGCAATCTCTGTTTCCAGCCGCAGCAGCGCTTCGTCCACGAGGAGTTCGGCTGGAACGCGCGCATGACCAACCTCCAGGCCGCGCTCGGCGTCGCCCAGGTGGAACGCCTGCCGCGCACGGTCGAGCTCAAGCGCCGGATCGGCCGGCTGTATGACGAGCATCTCGGCGGTCTCAACAGCATCCGCCGTCCGGTCGCCCGCACCTCCTATGCCGACAACATTTACTGGGTCTACGGCATTGTGCTGAACGACGACGTGCCGTTCGACGCCAAGGAGGCGATGCGCCGTCTCGGCGAAAAGGGGATCGGCACGCGGCCGTTCTTCTGGTGCATGCACGAGCAGCCGGTGCTGCGCAAAATGGGCCTGATGCAGGGCGAGAGCCATCCGAACGCGGAGTACATCGCCCGTCGCGGCTTTTACCTGCCGAGCGGGCTTGGCCTGACCGATGACGAGATCGCGCGCTCCGCGCAGGCGCTCAAGGAGATCCTGGCGTGACTGTCTTCGCCGACTACGCGCCCTGGTACGACCTGCTATATCAGGACAAGGACTATGCGGCGGAGACGGCCTTCGTCGCAGCGCGTCTGCGCGACCACGGCGTCTCCTCGGGCAGGCTGCTCGATCTCGGCTGCGGCACCGGCCTGCATGCGCTCGCGTTTGCCCGCCACGGGTGGCAGGTTGCCGGCATCGACCTCAGCCACGAGATGATCGCAAGTGCCAAGGCGCGCGCCGCGCAGGCCGGTCTCTCGATTCCGTTCCGCCAGGGCAATGCCTGTGAGACGGGCCCCGAGCGCGACTTCGATGCGGTGGTGTCGCTCTTTCACGTCGCCAGCTACCAGACCAGTCGCGATGCTCTGGCGGCCATGTTCCGCACGGCGCACGCCGCGCTGAAGCCTGGTGGCGTGTTCTTCTTCGACTATTGGTACGGCGGCGCCGTGCTGGCGCAGGGCGTCGAGACCCGCGTCAAGGTGATCGAGCAGAAGCCGCTGCGGCTCACCCGCATCGCGCAATCCGACCATGACGAGCAGGCAGCGACCGTCACCGTGAACTACACGCTGTTCTGCGAGGACATGGATCGAGCCACGATCCGTCGCGTCGATGAAGCGCACCACATGCGCTACTGGTTTCCGTTCGAGATCGATGCGGCGCTCAAAGCGAGCGGCTTTGAGCCCGCCAACCACGCCGCATGGCTGACGCAGGACGCCCCCAACTCGAAGATCTGGGCGGCCTATGCGATCGCGAGAAAGAGCGGCACGCCGTGAGAGCGCTGCGGCTCGCAGTCATGTTGGAGCAGGCGCTCGAGGTCGGCGGCGGCTTTCAGCAGCCGCTCAACGACATGCTCTGGCTGCGGGACTGGGCGGCCGAATCCGGCAACGAGATCGTGGTCTACTCGCCCTATCCGAAGACGCTGGAGATCCTGAAGGAGTTTGGCGTGACGGCCCGCCTGCTCAAGTTCGGCGCGCTCGACCACGCCTACCTGTTTCTCAAATATTGCGGACCGTTCGACCTCGTCCAGATTGCCCTGGAGCTGAGATCGGCTTTTGAGCGCGCGCTGATCCGCGATGGCATCGACGTCGTGCATTTCACCTCGACCTCGAAGCGGCACCTGCTGCTCAACCAGCTTCCCTTCATCATCACGATCTTCGACGGCTGCCATCGCGACGCTCCGGAATTTCCCGAAGTGAGGAGCTTCGGCGAGTTCGAACGCCGTGAGATCCTGTTCGGGCTAGCCAGCACCAAGGCGGCGGTGGTGATCGTGAACGCACCTTCGCTGATCGACGATCTCTCCCGCCGCTATGCCATGGAGCGGGATCGCGCGGTCTGCATCCCGTTCTCGCCGTCGACCTATGTCACCAGGTCTGCACCGGATGCCGCTGCCGACGCGGCCGTACTGGCGAAATACCGGCTCCAGCCGGGCTATTTGTTTTATCCGGCGCAATTCTGGCCGCACAAGAACCACATGACGTTGCTCGCAGCGCTCGCGCAACTGCGCGAACGGGGCGTCACCGAACGGCTTGTGCTGTGCGGCTCGGATCGCGGCGGCCGCGACAAGATCGATGCGGCGATCCGCACTTACGGATTGTCGGACCAGATCTCGATCGTCGGCTTCGTCGAATCCGCCGAGCTCGGCGCGCTCTATCGCGGCGCCTCGGCGCTGGTGATGCCGAGCTATTTCGGCCCGACCAATTTGCCCCCGATGGAGGCCTGGGCGGTCGGCACGCCTGTGATCTACCCCGAGGCCTTCAAGGCCCAGGCCGGCGATGCCGCGATCCTGTTCGACTATGACGACCCGCACTCACTGGCCGATGCCATCGTCAGCCTCCGCACCGAGGGTACGCGCGAGCGCCTGGCCGCGGCCGGACAACAGCGGCTCGCGCAGTTCAGCGAAGAGACCAAGGCCGGCCACCGCGCGTTCGCCCGCCATCTCGAACGGCTGAAGCACCGGCTGGCGCTGACGCCGCGCCGAGGTTGAGAAACCAATCGACAGCACTTTGAATATTGCGACAATGCCACGCCATCGTAACACGACGGCACACCGCACTCGTTCTAGTCTATTAAACCGGCGGCGATGAGGGCGTGCGTAAGAGAGGCTGCTGATTTGCAGGCGAAATCCGTCCAGTCGGGACTCCGGTCGTAGCCAACAATATCGCTGAGGCCACGTATGGCGAGGACTCGCGTCGTGCCGGCCCCATCATGACGTGCGGCCATATAGATTCCGCCCAGCTCCATTTCAACCGCGCTCGCATGGCGCGCCGATTGCCCCCATTGCCGGGCAAGTGCAGTGTCTTTTACGAGCGTGTTGCTCGCGATAGTAGGTGCAACGACGTAGCGGGGGCGGCGATGGGCTGCCTTACCCGCAAAATTGGCCTTAATAGATTTGTAAACCTTCGCCTTCCACTTCGCATCGCCATAGTAACGCTTGTCCGGTGCACGGGGTACCGCCTCAACCGGCCTCTCCATTCCCAGGGACTCCACCAAATTCCAGTCGCCGAAATCGTTCTCCATCGCCGAGAGATGGGCCAGGAGCTTGCTGACCTCAATATGCGGAGGGCCTCCTTGCTGTTGATACGCGGACGCCCCTCCCTCAAACGCCGCAGTTACGGAAAAGTCGTGGACCCTGCTTGAAAGCACGACATCGCCAAGTGAATATTCAGTGTCCGGAATCCCTCCAGCGATCCCAACCAAAAGAATCCATCGCGGCGCAAGCTCCCTAATCATGTTGTTGGCGGTCGCTTGAGCCGCGATCTGCCCCTGTTCAGGAGACTTGGTAATGGCAACACCGATCTCATCTCCGTCCCGAGGCCGAATGCGTGCGTGCTCGTAATATTGGTTCTTTCCTTTGGCGCGGCGTCGCGTTGGAAAGTGGTCCAAAACGGAGCGAAACTCATCAGGCCGAATGGCGATGATTCCGATCTGCGTAGCCGCTTTGAGGGAACCTGCGGGTAGCGTTTTGTTTGATTTCGCGTGCTGAGCTTTCATAATTGAAACCATCTCGTCAACAGACTCCCTGGTTTCCGGATTCAACACCTTGCTCAGCTCGGCGCTGTGCTGCTCGCAAATCCGGCCCGAGGACAGCGACTTTTCAAGGTCGCGCCTGTGTCCTTTGAAGTCAAAGAAGCAATCCCGGGTCTCCCGGTGAGACTTGATTTCGGGGTCAACAAAGCTCAGCGCATAGCGGATGAAATAATAACACAAGAAAGAACGGTGAGAATCTGCATAGAAGTGCCAATCTCGCAAAGTGATGGCTGCGAGTCCGCGAGCAGCTCGGTGTGCTCCAAACAGGTTTCCCCATTTGCCCGACCGGAGCTTCTGGTCGACTACGGCAATGACGTAAGGCCGTGGGGCCCTGGCGGCTGCACGGTACTCGTCGAGACGACTCCATATCTCTGTTGAAAGATATTCTTCTTTTACAAAATCATAGGCGAACGAGCGGAGGCGCGCGGGTGCCAAGGCGAATTCGAAATCTTTCTGGACCGAGTTGAGGATGCTGACTGCGTCCAGAATCTTGGCATCGAGGTTGGCGCCAAAACTGAGGATCTCGATGTGATAAAGCATCTCAGGCGCTATGGCTGACTGACGATCAGTTTCGGATCTTCGTCGTCGATATCGACATCAGTCTCGGCATCGGTGACGCTAATGCCGTACTTGTATTCGCCCGGATCTTCCGCAACGAACGGCCCTATGACACCGGAGTGATTGGTATTGCCGACAGAAGTCGGATTACCGGTCGTCGTTTGAAGATCTAGTTCGCGAAAGGGCCCAAAATAGATCGTCCAGCGAACGAGCCGGGTGGGAGAGTTCGGCCATGAAAGCAACCATGTCACCTTCTCACCAAGCTTGACTTTTGCAGGGTCCGGGTCGATCGACCATTTTTGATTTTGATATTGCACAAGGATATTCATCATAGCCCCTGCGATTGTGCTGACTTCGAACTATCGTGCGGCCCGTGGCGCGGTGTCAAGATGTTGGCTTCACAACCTAAGCTAGGCCGGGACCGGCGCCCGCAGGCGCTCGCGGAGCGCCTTGCTCAGGAACGGGCTTGCAAGCGCACCGACGACGACCAGCCAGGCCACGCATTCCGCGATGAAGTGTGCAAGCCCGCTCCCCGGCACGAGCGAGGTGATCACGCGGCCGGTCAGCCAGCCCAACGCAATGATGGCGACGGCCATGAACAGCAGGAACGCGATGTGCCTGAACGGCCCGCGCAATGTCTGCCGCATGATCACCCATCCGAGCAGCCCGAACTGGATGAGGATGTCACTCGCGACCACCGCAAACGCGGCGCCAAGCGGTCCGAGCCGCGGGATCAGCGCGAACGACAAAGCCAGGAAGACGACGAGTTGAAGCCCCTTGGTGCGGATCAGGAGCTCGCCGCGATTGCTGTGACTGGCGAAGACCAGCGCCAGCAGAGACGGCGCGACCGCGGCCGAGCCGAGCAGCAGCGTCACGGCAAGCGGACCGTCATAGGGAATGCTGCCGTGGGTCCACAGCGCGAAGAAGTCGGGCCAGAACGGCAGCATGGCTGAAACGACGAGGCAGGCGAGCCCCGTCACGAAAACCGATCCATAGGCGTAGTGGCGGCGCAGCCGCTCGATGTCGCCGATCGCGTAATCGTGGCCGAGCTCGGCGCCGAACGGCAAGGCGACCTGGAGACAGAGCCCGCGCACCAGGCTCGCGATCACGCGCGTCAGTCCCCATTGCGCCACCGTGACGCGGTCGGTGACGAGCGCGGAGACGAGCAGGACCGGAACGTTGACGAGCGCGAGCTCGGTGACGTTGGCGACCGCAAAGGGCAGCGCACGGCCGAGCTGTCCCATGCTCCAGCGCCATGACGGGGCGACATGAGCAGGCTTTGTGGCCCGACCCAGAAACGGAAACAGGCGCGGCGCGTCGAAGCCGACGACGAGGATCGTGAACAGCAGTTGCATCGCCACGAAGGCGATCGCCACCGCGAGCAGGCTTCCGAAGGTGAACAGCGCGGCAAGCTGCGCGATCTGGCCGAGCAGCAGGGCGGCGTTTTGCAGCCAGATGACGCGGCCATATTGGCCGCGCACGCGATAGAGGCCGGAGGCGAGGTTGGCGGGCAGGCTCAAGACCGTGCCGAGCGTCATCACCAGCATCGCGGCATCGAAGGTCGGCGTGGCGTGAAAACCGAGCACCGCCGAGGGCGGCGCCAGTGAAATGGCCGCGCACAAAAGCACGCCGAGACCTGCGACAATGGCAAGATAGATCCGCAGCATGGCGTGGTAGAAGCGCGCGGTGCGCCCGTCGCAATCGGCGCAGGACCTGAAGGCGAGAAAGCGGTTGATCGCGCGAAGCTGCAGGCCTCCATCCGCCACGACAACGAGCCCGCCCGCGGCATAGATGGCGAGCCACGCCGCGAGCATGTCGCCGCTCCAGACGTGCAGGAATGCCGGGATCAGCAGCAATTGCTGCGTCAGCCCCAGCCCCATCTGCACCAGGTTCGCCGACCAGCCGTGAATGAGCCGGCGGGCGCGACCGGCACCATCAGGACCATCGGCCTTGCCGGGCGCGTCAGTCTGCGTGTCGGTCAAGCCGCATCCTTCCCGGCGATCAGGGCGTTGAAGCCGCCTCTTAAGGCGGTTGAAGGGCTTGCGCAATGGCGTCCGATTTCGTCTCCGCCACGCCGTCCGGTGCAGCTCGCTCAGAGCCCGTCCGCCTCGCCGTTCTTCGGCGTCGAGCGCGGCACGAAGGGCGCGAACGACGTGTTGGCGTTGGTCGGCATTGTCAGCTTGCCGCCGCCATCCCCGGGCACCGCATTTGTTGCGGGCGATCCCGCAGACGCCGTCGTCCCGTCCGGCCGCTGGAGTGCAATCACCTCGCTCCGATCGCCCTGCTTGAACGTCACCTCGCGCGGCTGCACCGAGGTCAA
>Ga0209148_1000640_pt1 | contig 30511 bp, 24 predicted proteins | sample AraplaCol_mMF_r2_2_FD_184288 | JGI IMG/M metagenome (GOLD analysis project Ga0209148, IMG submission 184288) | Arabidopsis root microbial communities from North Carolina, USA - plate scrape CL_Col_mMF_r2 (SPAdes) (version 2) | ecosystem: Host-associated > Plants > Roots > Endosphere | place... | reverse complement strand
TATGGATTGTATATGGAGCATATGATGGGCATTGTGAATATCGACGACGAATTGCACGACCAGATCCGCAAGGCGAGCACCGTATCGTGCCGCTCGATCAACGCGCAGGCGGCGTTCTGGGTCCGCATCGGCATGCTGTGCGAACTGCATCCGACCCAGAGCTTCAACGAGATCATGGCGCGCGAACTGCGGGCGGCGGGCGTGGTGCCGCAAGCCCTCAAGGTGACGTCATGACGAAACGGCCGGAAGAAGTCGCGCTGATGGCGGGGGCGGGCAAGCTGCTGGCGGATGTGTTCGCCCACCTGGACAAGCTGGACCTGATCGGCATGTCGACCATGCAGGTCAACGACCTTGTCGACGACTTCATCGTGCACACGCTGGACGCGCGCCCGGCCAGCAAGGGCCAGTACGGCTATGCCTTCGCGCTGAACGCCTCCCGCAACGACGTCGTGTGCCACGGCGTGCCGTCGGGGGCGGACATCCTGCACAGCGGCGACATCGTGAATTTCGACGTCACGCTGGAAAAGAACGGCTACATCGCCGACTCCAGCAAGACCTATCTCGTGGGCGACGTGGCGCCGGCGGCGCGGCGGCTCGTGCAGGTGACGTACGAGGCGATGTGGAAGGGCATCCGCGCCGTCCGTCCCGGCGCGCGGCTCGGCGACGTCGGCCATGCCATCGAACGGCATGCGCGCCGCCACGGGTATGCCGTCGTGCGCGAATACTGCGGCCACGGGATCGGGCGCGAGATGCACGAGCCGCCGCAGGTGCTGCACTGGGGCCGTCCCCGCACGGGCCTCGTGCTGCGCGAAGGGATGGTGTTCACCATCGAACCGATGCTCAACGCGGGCCGGAACGCGGTGCGGACCGAGGACGACGGCTGGACGGTCGTCACGTGCGACGGGGCGTTGTCCGCGCAGTTCGAGCATACCGTGGCCGTGACGCGCAGCGGTGTGCGCGTGCTGACGCTGCGCGCCGGCGAAAAGATGCCCGATTAACACCGTTGCACTGTGCCAATAAGAGACGTCACTTCTTGATTTGTGGAATCTTGCGTTTCCCGATGTTACTATTCGGGACTACGTTTGGAGGAAGCATGGTGGTGCACCGGATCTTGTTGGGGCTGCTGCTCGTCGGCCGGTCGGCCATGGCCCACGCCGGGGACGCGCACGACGATTTTGCCCGCGACCTGGCCGCCGTCCGGGAAGCCTCCTATGTCACGCCCAGGGTCGCGCTGCGCCGGCTCGACGCGCTCAAACAGGGCCGCACGGGTGCGGAGCTGGGCCAGGTGCTGGTCGAAACGAGCAGCGCCTGGTATTGGCTGCACGACAAGGACCGCGCCATCGACGCGGCCGTCCGGGCCGAACGGATCGGCCGCGACGCGCACGACGACGTCCTGCTGGCCGAAGCGATGCTGGCCCATGCCTATCCGCTGTCCAAATACGTGCACGACCAGCAGGGTACACGCCGGCTGATCGAGGGCGCCGCCCAGCTCGCGGACAATACGCACGACACTTACCTGCGCACGCAGGCCCTGGTCACGCAAGGCCTGCTGGCCGAAGAGGACGGCGACACGGCGGACGGCATGGCGACCATGACCCGCGCGGTGGCGCTGGCGCGTGACGGCAACGACCCGGACGCGCTGCAGATGGCGCTGCGCCAGCAGACGCGCATGCTGGCGGACGTGGGCAGCTACCGCGAGGCGCTGGCGCTCACCGATGAATTGATCGGGCTCGCGCGCGAGCGGAAGATCCCGGCGCAGCTCGCGCACGCGCGGCTGGCGGAGTACGCGACGGCCGCGCGGGCCGGCCAGCCGCGGCGCGCGGAAAAAGCCTTGCAGGCCGCGGTGGACCTGCTCGACAAACTGGACGCGAAGGAGCGGCTGGCCGCGCCGCTGGCGAACCTGGCGGCGCTGTACATCCAGTCCAGGCGCTACGGCGAGGCCGAACGCGTGGCGACGAAGGCACTGCGCATCGCGCGCGCGATCGGCGACGAGAACGGCATCCAGCTCGCCTCGTTCCAGCTGGGGATCACCGAGATCTGCTTCCGCAACATCGCCCACGGCCGCGCCATGGTCGACCAGGCGCTGGCCTACCTGCAAAGCGACGACCAGTACGTGCGCATGCTGCTCGATTACGGCCATGCGCTGAACCAGGTGGGCGAGGGCGACGTCGCGATGACGGTGTACGAGAAAGCGGGCTCGGTGTCGCTGGCGGCATGGCGCAAGGAGAAGCAGCTGTCGTACGAGGCGCTGCAGCGCGCCTGGGCCGACCAGAAGAAGCAGAACGAGCTCGCCGCGCTCCACCACGAAAGCGCGCTGCGGGCCGCGGAACTGCACAACGTGCGGCGCCTGCGCACGATGTGGGTGCTGCTCACCGCGATCACGCTCGGCGCCGTCGTCCTCATCGCCCTGCTGTACCGGCGCGTGGCGAAGGCGAACAAGGCGCTGCAGCAGAAGAACGAACAGCTGTTCCTGCAAAGTACGCGCGATTCGCTGACGGGGCTCTTCAACCGCCATTATTTCTACGAGCAGGTCGTGCCGCGCCACCACCGCAAGGGCGGCCCGGCGTCCGACCGGCGCGCCGGCACGGAGGGCCGGACGGGCGGCGTGTTCCTGTTGATGGACATCGACCGCTTCAAATCGATCAACGACACGCTGGGCCATGGCGCGGGCGACGTCGTGCTGAAAAACGTCGCGGCGCGGCTGGCCGCCACGTTGCGCGAACAGGATGTGCTGATCCGCTGGGGCGGCGAGGAATTCCTGGCCTACCTGCCCGGCATCGGCACGGAGGAGGCGCGGCAGGTCTGCGCGCGCGTGCTGGCGGCCGTGGGCGGCACGCCGATCGCCCTCGACGACCGCGCACTCACCGCGACGATCTCGATCGGCTTCTGCCCGAAGTCCCCGCTCGCGGGCGACGTCGATCCGGACTGGGAGCAGCTGGTGCATCTCGCCGACCTGTGCCTGTACGCGGCCAAGACGGGCGGGCGCAACCAGGCGGTCGGGATCCGCGACGCCGGCGTCCTCGCGCCGGACGTGATTGCCGCGGCCGACGCGGACCTGAAGCAGGCCGCGGCCGCCGGCCGTGTCGCGCTGGCGAACGTCAAGGGGCCCGGCACGGCGCCGGACCGGGCGGCCGCCTGACGGCCGTCATCCCGCGCCCAGCTGCCGTTCCCAATACCCCGGCGTGTTGTACACCGCCTTGAGGTGATCGATGAAGTGCCGGATCTTCGCCGGCAGGTAGCGCTGCTGCGGGAACACGGCCTGGATCGGATAATTGCCGACCGCGTACTCGTCCAGCACCGTCACGAGTTCGCCCCGTTTCAGCTCGGCCTGGATCTCCCAGGTGGAACGCCAGCCGATGCCCAGGCCCTGCCGGACCCAGTCGAACAATAGCTCGCCGTCGTTGCAGGCAAGGTCGCCGTCGACGCGCACGGCGAACGGCTTGCCGTCGCGCCGGAACGTCCATCCCCGTTGCTGGCCGCCCTGCAGGTTGAACGCCAGGCAGTTGTGCTGCGCGAGGTCTTCCGGCGTGCGCGGCACGCCCTTGCGCTCGAAGTAGTCGGGCGTGCCGCAGACGACGCGCCGGTTCGGGAACAGCGGGATCGCGACGTAGTTCGGGTCCATGACTTCGCCGATGCGGATCGCCATGTCGTAGCCTTCCCGCACCAGATCGACGACGCTGTCCGTGAAGTTGAACGACATCTTGAGTTCCGTGTGGATGGCGCGGAAGGCCGGTGCCTGCGGTGCGACGTGTTTGCGTCCGAACGCGGCCGGCGCCGACACGACGAGGTGGCCGCGCACCGTGCTGCGGCCCGCGCTGATGCTGTTTTCCGTGATGTCGAAATCGCGCAGCAGCTGGCGGCACGGTTCGATGAATTGTTCGCCCAGCGCCGTGAGCGTGAGGCCCCGCGTGGAGCGGTGCATGAGGCGCACGCCGAGGCGTTGTTCGAGGGCGTCCAGGCGCCGGCCCATGACGACCGGCGTCACGCCTTCCGCGAGGGCGGCGCCGGCGAAACTCCCTTTTTCCGTGATGAGGACAAAACTCCGTATTTCCGTGTGGCGGTCCATGCTTGCTTTCTCATTCAATACTTAAAGTATCGACAGTGCCGATAATAGCAGCAATTCAACTTGCGGTGGCTTATCGATATGCTGGGTCGTCAATCAAAACCAACCAATGAAACGGAGGAGAACATGGCCCGAATGAGAGCGATCGACGCCGCAGCGGAAGTGCTGCGCAAGGAAGGTGTGAGCACGGTGTTCGGCGTGCCCGGCGCCGCGATCAACCCGTTTTACTCGGCGATGAAGAAGAACGGCGGCTTCGAGCACGTGCTCGCCCGCCACGTCGAAGGCGCCTCGCACATGGCCGAGGGCTACACCCGCGCCAAGGCCGGCAACATCGGCGTCTGCATCGGCACGTCGGGTCCGGCAGGCACCGACATGATCACGGGCCTGTACTCCGCCCTGGCCGATTCGATACCTATCCTATGCATCACGGGCCAGGCACCCCGCGCCCGCCTGTACAAGGAAGACTTCCAGGCCGTCGACATCGAGTCGATCGCCAAGCCGGTCACCAAGTGGGCCGTCACCGTGCGCGAGCCGGACCTCGTCCCGCGCGTGTTCCAGCAAGCCTTCCACATCATGCGTTCCGGCCGTCCGGGCCCGGTGCTGATCGACCTGCCGTTCGACGTGCAGGTGGCCGAGATCGAATTCGACATCGAGACCTACGAGCCGCTGCCGGTCTACAAGCCCGCCGCGACCCGCGCCCAGGCCGAAAAGGCGCTGGCGATGCTGAACGCGGCCGAGCGTCCGCTGATCGTCTGCGGCGGCGGCGTGTTCAATGCCGATGCGGCGGCCCGCCTGCAGGAATTCGCCGAGATCGTCGGCGTGCCCGTGATCCCGACTTTGATGGGCTGGGGCGCGATCCCCGACGACCACCCGCTGATGGCCGGCATGGTCGGCCTGCAGACGTCGCACCGCTACGGCAACGCGACCATGCTGGAATCCGACTTCGTCATCGGCATCGGCAACCGCTGGGCCAACCGCCACACTGGTTCCGTCGACGTCTACAAGAAGGGCCGCAAGTTCGTCCACATCGACATCGAACCCACGCAGATCGGCCGCGTCTTCGGCCCGGACTACGGCATCGTCTCCGACGCCGGCGCTGCGCTGGACCTGATGATCGACGTCGCCCGCGGCATGCAATCGATTGGCGGCCTGCCGGACAGGAGCGCCTGGGCCGCGCAATGCCAGGAACGCAAGCGCACCATGCTGCGCAAGACGCACTTCGAGAACTCGCCGATCAAGCCGCAGCGCGTGTACGAAGAGATGAACCGCGCCTTCGGCAAGGACACGACGTACGTCAGCACGATCGGCCTGTCGCAGATCGCCGCCGCGCAGTTCCTGCACGTGTACAAGCCGCGCAACTGGATCAACTGCGGCCAGGCCGGCCCGCTGGGCTGGACCGTCCCCGCCGCGCTGGGCGTCGTCGCCTCCGGCGCCAAGACCGACGTCGTCGCGATCTCGGGCGATTACGACTTCCAGTTCATGATCGAGGAACTGGCCGTCGGCGCGCAATTCAAGCTGCCTTACCTGCACGTGGTCGTGAACAACGCCTACCTCGGCCTGATCCGCCAGTCGCAGCGCGGCTTCGACATGGACTACTGCGTCCAGCTGGCGTTCGAGAACATCAACGCCCCGGACCTCGGTGCCTACGGCGTGGACCACGTGGCGGTCGCCGAAGGTCTCGGCTGCAAGGCGATCCGGGTGCGCGACGTCGACGACATCCAGCCGGCGTTCGCCCAGGCCAAGGCCCTGATGGCGGAACACCGCGTTCCGGTGATCGTCGAGATCATCCTGGAGCGCGTGACCAACATCGCGATGGGCACGGAGATCGACGCGGTCAACGAATTCGAGGCGCTGGCCGAGCACCCGGGCGACGCGCCCACCGCCATTCGCGCTTGACGCAAGAAACGAAGGAGACAGACATGCCAAGATTTGCAGCCAACCTGACGATGCTGTTCAACGAACTGCCGTTCCTCGACCGCTTCGAAGCCGCGCGCGACGCGGGATTCAAGGGCGTCGAATACCTGTTCCCGTACGGCTTCGAGAAGGAAGCGCTGGCGGAACGCCTGCAGCAGTTCGGCCTGACCCAGGTCCTGCACAACCTGCCGGCCGGCGACTGGGACAAGGGCGAGCGCGGCATCGCCGTGCTGCCCGGCCGCGAGGCCGAGTTCCGCGAAGGCGTCGCCCGCGCCATCGAGTACGCCAGGGCGCTGAACTGCCGCCAGGTGAACTGCCTGGTCGGCATCGCCCCGGCGGGCGTCGACGCGGGCACCTTGCGCCGCACCGTCGTCGAGAACCTGCGCTACGCGGCGACGCAGTTGAAGCAGGCCGGCATCCGCCTGCTGATCGAGCCGATCAACACGTACGACATCCCGGGCTTCTACCTGACCACGACGAAGCAGGCGCTGGACCTGATCGAGTCGGTCGGCGCGGACAACCTGTTCGTCCAGTACGACGTCTACCACGCCCAGCGCATGGAAGGCGAACTGGCGAAGACGGTCGAACGCCACCTCACCAGCATCGCGCACATCCAGGTGGCCGACAACCCGGGCCGCAACGAGCCGGGCACGGGCGAGATCAACTACCGGTGGCTGTTCGCTCACCTGGACCGCATCGGCTACGACGGCTGGATCGGTTGCGAATACAAGCCGGCCACCGACACCCGCGCGGGCCTGGACTGGATCGCCCGGCTGGCCGGTTAATCAAAACACTGAAGGAGAATCATCATGGCAAACATCGGATTCATCGGCCTGGGCATCATGGGTGCCCCGATGGCGGGTCACCTCGTCAACGACGGCCACACGCTGTTCACCAACACGGTCGGCCCGACCCCGTCGGCCCTCGTCGAAGCGGGCGCCCGCGTGTGCCTGAACGGCGCCGAAGTGGCGTCGCAGGCCGACATCATCTTCATCATGGTCCCGGACACCCCGCAGGTGGACGAGGTCCTGTTCGGCAAGGATGGCGTCGCGTCGGCTCTGACGGCCGGCAAGATCGTGGTCGACATGAGCTCGATCTCCCCGGTCGCCACCAAGGATTTCGCCCGCCGCGTCAACGCGCTGGGCTGCGAATACCTGGATGCGCCGGTGTCGGGCGGCGAAGTGGGCGCCAAGGCCGCGAGCCTGACCATCATGGTCGGCGGCAGCGAGGCGGCGTTCGCCACGGTCAAGCCGCTGTTCGAGAAGATGGGCAAGAACATCACCCTCGTCGGCGGCAACGGCGACGGCCAGATCACCAAGGTCGCCAACCAGATCATCGTGGCGCTGACCATCGAAGCCGTGGGCGAGGCGCTGCTGCTGGCCGCCAAGGCCGGCGCCGATCCGGCCCGCGTGCGCGAGGCGCTGATGGGCGGTTTCGCCAACTCGCGCATCCTGGAAGTGCATGGCGACCGGATGGTCAAGCGCACGTTCGCGCCGGGCTTCCGCATCGACCTGCACCGCAAGGACCTGAACCTGGCGCTGACCACCGGCCGCCAGCTGGGCGTGCCGCTGCCGAACACCGCCACCGCACAGGAGCTGTTCAACACCTGCGCCGCGCACGAAGGCGGCAGCTGGGACCACTCGGCCATGGTGCGCGCGCTCGAGATCATGGCCAACTTCGAGATCGGCCAGAAGCAGGGCTGACGTAGGGGGGGCACCCCTGTGCCCACCAAACGTGTGCGTTGCAGTAACGCGTGGTGGGCACGGGGTGCCCACCCTACGAATGCGCGTACCGGGAAATTACAGGAGACTTTGATGACTACGATGACCCCACGCGAACTGCTCGCCAGCATGTTCGCCGCCGCCGTGGACGCGGCCCAGCCGGCGCTGTGCATTCCGCGCCACCTGCCGGCACCGCCCAAGGGCCGCACGGTGGTGATCGGCGCCGGCAAGGCGTCGGCCGCGATGGCCCAGGCGCTGGAACGCAGCTGGCCTGGTCCGCTGTCGGGCCTCGTCGTCACGCGCTACGGCTATGCCGTGCCGTGCGAGCGCATCGACATCGTCGAAGCCGCCCACCCGGTTCCCGATGCCGCCGGCCGCGAAGCCGCCCAGCGCCTGCTGCGCACGGTGCGCGGCCTGTCGGCGGACGATCTCGTGATCTGCCTGATCTCGGGCGGCGGCTCCGCACTGCTGCCGTTGCCGGGCGAGGGCGTCAGCCTGGAAGACAAGCAGGCGATCAACCGCGCGCTGCTCGCTTGCGGCGCCAGCATCGCCGAAATGAACTGCGTGCGCCGCCACCTGTCCGCCATCAAGGGCGGCCGGCTGGCCGCGGCCTGCCACCCGGCGCGCGTGGTCAACCTCTTGATTTCCGACGTCCCGGGCGACAACCCGATGGACATCGCATCCGGCCCCACCGTGGCCGACCCGACGACCTGCGCGGACGCGCTGGAGGTCGTGCGCCGCTACGGCATCGACCTGCCGGATGGCGCCCGCCGCCTGTTGGAAACTGGCGCCGGCGAGACCGTCAAGCCGGGCGCGCGCCGCCTGGAAAACGTCACGACACACATCGTCGCCTCGCCGCAGATGGCGCTGGAAGCGGCCGCGGAGGTCGCCCGCAAGGCTGGCGTCACGCCGCTGATCCTGGGCGACAGCATCGAAGGCGAAGCGCGCGACGTGGCCAAGGTCATGGCCGGCATCGCCCTGCAGGCCAGGCGCCACGGCCAGCCGCTGGCGGGACCCTGCGTGCTGCTGTCCGGCGGCGAGACGACCGTCACCCTCCGCGGCGACGGCCGCGGCGGGCGCAACGTCGAATTCCTGCTGGCGCTTGCCGTCGCACTGGACGGCGCCCCCGGCATCCACGCCTTGGCGGGCGACACCGACGGCGTCGACGGCGCCGAGGAAATCGCCGGCGCGTTCGTCACGCCGGACACGCTGGCACGCGGCTGGGAACGCGGCATGCCGCCGCGCGCGAGCCTCGACAACAACGATGCGCACACGTTCTTCCGTGCGCTGGGCGATTCGCTCATCACGGGCCCCACCTTGACCAACGTGAACGATTTCCGCGCGATCTACGTGGCCTGACCCGCTGATAGTCAGTCGGGGTCAGAGCCCACCCGGAAAACCGGGCTCTGACCCCGAGAAAAGAGACTTCCCTTTAGCGGGTGCGCCGCGGCGGTGGCGTACCCGTTTTTTTTTAAGGATTTCCCCATGCTACGCCAACGCCGCGCCCGCATCCTGGCCACCCTCGGCCCCTCCAGTTCCACTCCCGATCAAATCTACGCGCTGGCGCTGGCCGGCGCCGACGTCTTCCGCCTCAACTTCAGCCACGGCAGCCACGACGACCACGCCGCGCGCTACACCACGATCCGCGCCGTCGAGCGCGACATCGGCCGTCCCATCGGCGTGCTGATGGACCTGCAGGGGCCCAAGCTGCGCGTCGGCCGCATGGCGGGCGGGAAGGCCATGCTCGAAACGGGCAGCCGCTTCCGTCTCGACCTCGACCCGGCCGAGGGCACGGCGGCGCGCGCCGGCATGCCGCATCCGGAGATCTTCGCCGCACTGCGTCCCGGCACCGACCTGCTGCTGGACGACGGCAAGCTGCGCCTGCGCGTGGACGGCTGCGGCCCCGACTTCGCCGAGACGACCGTCATGGCCGGCGGCGCGCTGTCGGACCGCAAGGGCGTCAACGTGCCGGGCGTGGTGCTGCCGATCTCGCCGCTCACCGGCAAGGACCGCGCCGACCTCGCGTTCGGCCTGGAGCTCGGCGTGGACTGGGTCGCGCTGTCGTTCGTGCAGCGTCCCGAAGACATCGTCGAGGCGCGCGCCCTGATCGGCGACCGCGCCTGGATCATGGCCAAGCTGGAAAAGCCGGCCGCGATCGACGCGCTGGACGGCATCGTGCAGCTTGCGGACGGCATCATGGTGGCGCGCGGCGACCTGGGCGTGGAACTCCCGCCCCAACAGGTTCCCGTGCTGCAGCGCCGGATCGTGCACGCCGCGCGCGCGGCCGGCCGCCCCGTCGTCGTCGCCACGCAGATGCTGGAATCGATGACGGCCGCGCCGGTGCCCACGCGCGCCGAGGTGTCCGACGTCGCCACCGCGATCTACGAAGGCGCCGACGCCGTCATGCTGTCGGCCGAATCGGCCTCGGGCCAGTACCCGGTGCAATCCGTGGCCGTGATGGACAACGTGATCCGCGAAGTGGAGCAGGACCCGCGCTGGCGCGAAGGCCTGGACGCGAGCCACAAGAGCGCCGACAAGACGACCGCGGACGCCATCTGCTGCGCGCTGCGGCGCGTGACGAACCTGCTGGCGCCCGCCGCGACGGTCACGTACACGGCGAGCGGCGCGACGTGCCTGCGCGCGAGCCGCGAGCGGCCGTCCGCGCCCATACTGGCGCTGACGCCGCGCGCGGAGATCGCGCGTCGCCTGGCGCTCGTGTGGGGCGTGCATCCCGTTCCGTTCCAGGAAGCCGAGGGTTTCGACCGCATGGTGGCGGACGGCGTGGCGGCCGCGCGGCAGCACGGCCTGGCCGACGCGGGCGACGACGTCGTCGTGGTGGCGGGCTTCCCGTCCGGCCGTCCGGGCCGCACGAACCTGCTGCACGTCGTGCGCGTGGGCGAAGAACCGGCCGTGTGACGTTGCGCGCAACTTCGGGCGGGCGGGAATGGTAATCTGGCGTTCCACCACCGACAGGAGATGCGCATGAAGACTCAGTTGGAGAAATCGCAGGCGTTCGTCGACCTGCACCGGCGCGGCAACTGCTTCGTCGTTCCGAACCCGTGGGATGCCGGGTCGGCCAGGCTGCTGCAGCACCTGGGCTTTGCGGCGCTCGCGGGCACCAGTGCCGGCTTCGCGTTCTCGAAGGCGAAGACCGACCCGACCATCACCGTGCGCGCCATGCTGCCGCACCTGGCCGAACTGGCCGCGGCGACGGACTTGCCGCTCTCCGCCGACCTGCAGTCGGGGTTCGGCACAGCGGCCGACGATGCCGCCCGCACGATCGTCGAAGCGGCGGCGACGGGCATCGTGGGCGGTTCCATCGAGGATGCGACGGGCGATTCCGCGCAGCCCCAGTTCGACATCGGCCTTGCGCAGGACCGCATCCGCGCGGCGGCCGAAGCGGCGCGCTCGCTGGGCTTCAAGTTCATGCTCACGGCCCGCGCCGAAAATTTCCTCGTCGGCCGCGCGGCGCTCGGCGACACCATCCGCCGCCTGCAGGCCTACCAGGAGGCGGGCGCGGACGTGCTGTTCGCGCCGGGCCTGCGCACGCCGGAAGACATCGCGGAAGTCGTGCGGTCCGTCGACCGGCCGGTGAACGTCATGATGGGCATGCCCGGCATGCGGCTCACCGTTCCCGAACTGGCGCAGCTCGGCGTCACGCGCGTGAGCCTGGGCGCGTCGCTCGCGCGGGCCGCGTACGGAGCGCTCGTGCGCGGCGCGCGCGAGGTCCTGGAGCAGGGCACGTTCGCCTATGTGGACGATGCGCTGCCCGGGGCGGACCTGAACCGCATCTTCGCGCCGGCCTGACCTGTACCGGAACGGAACACAGGGTGGTCCGGATTGGCGCAGTGCCGCGCGTGCGCCTGCCGATTCGATGGCGTCGCGTCCTGGAATGGTTCGTGCAGTGATAGTGGCGACAGACTATCGCGGAGACAGGGACCCCATCGACCATGGCATATCGCACGCACCTGAGGCGGACCGTACTCGCCGTCGCCGCGGCCTGGCACGGACTCGCCGCCGCCGGCCCTCCGCCTGCCGTCGTCGAAATCGTCGGCACGACGCCGCTGCCGGGCATCGGCACCGTGCGCGAGCGGATCGCGGCGAACGTGCAGACGCTGGACGGCGCGGCCATCGACGCCCCGGACGGCGCCACCTTGCCGGACGCGCTGAACCGCCGCCTGGGCAGCGTCGTCGTCAACGAGATCCAGGGCAATCCGTTCCAGCCGGACGTCAACTACCGCGGCTTCACGGCGTCCCCGCTGCTCGGGACGCCGCAGGGGCTGTCCGTCTACGTGGACGGCGTGCGCATGAATCAACCGTTCGGCGACGTCGTCAGCTGGGACCTGATCCCGCGCGGCGCCATCGCGTCGCTGGCCCTGATGCCCGGTTCGAATCCGCTGTTCGGACTGAATACGCTGGGCGGCGCGCTGCTCGTGCGCACCAAGGACGGCCTGCGCGACCCGGGGACGAGCGTGCAGGCGCAGGCGGGCAGCTACGGCCGCGCCGAAACCGGATTCGAGCACGGCGGCCATGACGGGCGCGGGCTGCACTGGTACGTCACCGGCACGGCGTTCCGCGACGGCGGCTGGCGCGCCGACTCGCCCACGCGCCTCGGCCAGTTGTTCGGCAAGGCGGGCTGGCGCGACGGGGCCAGCGACGTGACCGTGAGCGCCGCCTTCTCGTCCGGCCGCCTCGCCGGCAACGGCTTGCAGGAGCAGCGGCTGCTGGCGCGGGACTACGCCAGCGTCTACACGAAGCCGGACGTGACGAGGAACCGCGCCGTGCTGCTGAATCTCGCGGCCAGCCACGGCGTCGCGGACGATATCCTGCTGTCCGGGATCGCCTACTACCGCCACATCCGCACGTCGACCATCAACGGCGACCTGAACGACGACGCGCTCGTCGAAGACACGTGGAACGGGCTCCTCAACCGCACCGCAAGCACGCAGACGAATGCGGGGTTGAGCGGCCAGGCGTCGTTCTTCGGCCGGCTGACGGCCGGCGCGGCGGTGGACGCGAGCCGCGTGGACTTCCGCCAGAGCGCGCAATTCGGTACGCTCGGTCCGGACCGCGGCATCGCGCCGGTCGACGTGTTCGACGACGAGCGGACGGTCGGCCTCGAGGGCCGCACGCGCACGTGGAGCGTCTATGCGACCGATACGCTGCGCGTGCGCGACGGCCTGCACCTGACGCTGTCCGGCCGCTACAACCGGACGGCGGTCCACAACCGCGACCGCATCCATCCCGGCGGCGGCGGCGGTTCGCTCGACGGCGACGATCGCTACGGGCGCTTCAACCCGGCGCTCGGCATCACGTGGTCTCCCGCCCGCACGTTCAACGCGTATGCCGGCTACAACGAAGGCAGCCGCACGCCGACGGCCGTGGAACTGGGCTGCGCCGACCCGGCGCATCCGTGCAAGCTGCCGAATGCGATGGCCGGCGATCCGCCGCTCCGGCAGGTCGTCACGCGCACGTGGGAAGCGGGGCTGCTCGGCACCCTGCGCGGCGCGCACTGGAACGCCGGCGTATTCCGGGCGACGAACGACGACGACATCCTGTTCGTCGCCGACGACGCGGCGGGCTTCGGCTATTTCCGCAACGTCGGCAAGACGCGGCGCCAGGGCGTCGAGCTGGGCGTCGATGGACGCGCCGGCGCGGTGACGCTGTCCGCGCACTACACCTACCTGGCCGCGACGTTCGACAGCAGTGAAACCATCAACAGTCCGGGCAACAGCGGCGCCGACGCCGCCGGCAATATCGCGGTCCGGCCCGGCGACCGCCTGCCTTTGATGCCGCGCCACGTGTTCAAGGCGCGCGCCGAGTGGCACGCTACGGCGGCGTGGAGCGCGGAACTGGGCATGCTCGCGGTGTCCGGCGCGACGGCGCGCGGCAACGAGAACGGCGCGCATCGCCCGGACGGCGCCCGGTTCCTGGGCAGCGGCGCGACCGCGGGCCATGCCGTGTTCGACGTCGGCACGACCTGGCAGGCGACGGCGCGCCTGCGCCTGTTCGTCCAGGTCGACAATCCGTTCGACCGCCGCTACGCGACGGCGGCGCAGCTGGGCGTCACCGGCTTCAAGGCGGACGGCGCGTTCATGGCGCCGGCCGACAAGGCGGGTCCGGTGCATGCGACCTTTTATGCGCCCGGCGCCCCGCGCACGATCCGCTTCGGCGTGCGCTACACGTTCGATTGAGATCTCACACCCACAGCCGGTACATCCAGAACGACTCGTCCTCGGCGAAGCGGCGCGCGAATTCGCCCGGCGCGAAGCCCGTGATGCGGCGCACGGCCCGCGTCATGTGCGCCTGGTCGGCGAAGCCTTGGTCCAGCGCCATGGCGGCCCAGTCGAACGGCTGGCCGGCGTCGTGGCGGTCGCGCGCGGCGAAGAACAGGCCTTCCGTGCGCACGATGGCCTGCCATTCGCGCAGCGAGCGGCCGCTGAACGACTTGATGCGGCGCTCGACGTGGCGCGGACTGTGTTCGCGCCGCCATTCGTGCGCCTGCCACGTGAGGCGCTCGACCCAGTGCCGTCCCAGCTGGCGCAGCGAGGCTTGGCCGGAATCGCGGCCGCGCAGCGCCTGCCAGCGGCGTCCGAGATGGCGGTCCAGCACGTCGGCCAGGTCCGCGTCGTCCGCGCCGCGCAGCGCGTCCCAGAGCGGCGTCCAGGCGGCGCCCATGACGTCGGCGGCGGGCACGAACCGGTCCTGGATGCGCGCGAGGTCCAGCCCGAACAGGGCCTGCGCGGCGTCGGCGCGGAACAACGCCATGCGGCCTTGTCCCGTCGTCGGCGCCCACGTCGTGGTCGGATGCGCCTGCGTGCCGGAGACGACGCAGGACGCGCCGAACGCTTGCCATTCGGGCCCGTGGCCGCCTTGCCGCACCTGGCCGACGTCGACGTCGCGATACCACGCCAGCGTGACGAGCGGCGACGACGGGAAGTGCGACAGGCGCTGGGCGTCGTCGAGGGCGAGGCCGCGCGTATCGCGCCCGGCCAGCGCGACGAGCGCGCCCTGCAGCGAGGCCGGGGGCTGACGTAGCCAGTCGGTTGATCGCGACGGTGGCGCGGCGCCGCGCGGCGCGCGCGAGAGAGGATCGGGGCAGGGAACCGGCGGGGACGAGGGCGGGGTCGGGATCATGGTGCCTCAGTATAGCAATGGCGCGCCGGCGCCCGCGGCTTCAAGCCCGCGCCGCCGCCTCCTCGGCGACGGCCGGCCAGGCCGCGCGCGCCAGCAGCAGGTCGGACAGCAGGGCCAGCGCGCACGCGCCGGCGCCGGCCAGCATCAGCAGGCGGTGGTTGCCGCCGGTCGCCGCGAACAGCCAGGAATACGCATAGCCGGCGAGCGCCTGGAACAGCGCGAACACCGTCGTCGCGCGGCTCCACGCGGCACCTTGCGCGCTCACGTGGTCGCGCAGCGTGTGGCGAATGCGGCCGAGGGTCAGCGGCACGATGCCGGGCGGGTAGGTGCCGAGGATGAACGTGGCCACGACCAGGGCGGCGACGCCGTGCGCCAGCACCATCGCGGCGGCGGCGGCGACCTGCAGGGCCAGCGCCAGGCGCGTCGCGTTGCCGATGCCGAGGCGGTCGCCCAGCATCCCGTACAACATCGGGCCGGCCGTCGCGCCGACGCCGTAGACCACCCAGAACAGCGCCGCCGTGTGGGTGCCCATGTGCAGGCCGCGTGCGACGTAGTCGACCAGGAACACCATCATCGGCACCAGGCCGACGGCCATCAGCGCGTACTGGCCGTAGATCAGGTTCAGCGCGAAGCCGGCGTGGGCCGGCGGGACGGCGGCGCCCGTGGCCGGCGCGGCGGCGCCGTCGTGGGGCCACCAGCGCCAGCTGGCAAGCGTCAGCAGCAGCGACAGCGCGCCGAGTCCCGCCCAGGTGGCGGCCAGCCCTTCATGCAGCAGCAGCGGCACCACGGTGCCCGAGGCCGCGATGCCCAGGCCGAGGCCGAGGAAGATCGCGCCGCCGGCCAGGCCGCGGCGTGCGGCCGGCACCTGAGGCAGAATGGTCAGCGCGGCCAGCACCATGATGATGCCGCCCGCGAGGCCCGACAGGAAGCGCCAGCCGAAGAACCAGGCGACGGACAGCGGCAGGGCGCAGGCGAAGAAGGCGAGCGAGGCGAGCGCCATCATGACCTGCAGCGTACGCCGCGCGCCGATGCGGGCGGCGAGCGGCCGGCCGGCCAGCGCGCCCGCGAGGTAACCGAGCAGGTTGGCGGCGCCGAGGAACACGACGTCCCTGGCGGCGAACCAGTGCGCCTCGATCAGCGACGGGATGAGCGGGGTGTAGGCGAAGCGGGCTAGACCGATGCCAACCAGGCTGGCGCACAGTCCGGCCAGGATGGCGCGCGTGGCGGCGCCGGCGTCGAGGGTGGTCGCGGGCGTGGTATCCATTGCGTATTCCTTTTGTCGAATCGCGCGGCACCGATGTCCGCGCATGTTTGACAGAGTAGTCAAACTTGACAGGGGTGTCAAGGATCGGGATAATCCGTTCCATGGCTGGCACAAAACAATTCGACGAGGACGAGGTGCTGGACCGCGCCATGCTGTTGTTCTGGCGCCGCGGTTTCGGCGCCACGTCCATGCAGGACATCGCCCAGGCGACCGGTGTGCTGCGTGGTTCGCTCTATCACGCCTACGGCGACAAGCAGGCCCTGTTCCTCAGGATCCTGGCGCGCTACCGGACCTGGTTCCTGGCCGGCATGCGCGCGGCGCTGGACGCGCCGGCGCTGGAGGACGCGCTGCGGGCCTACCTGCGCCTGACGATCGCGACGATCACGGCGGTCGACGACGACGAGCTCACGCGCGGCTGCCTGACGACCAAGACGGCAATGGATGAAACGGCGATGGACGACGCCATCCGGGCCGCGCTGCGCGACGTGCTCGACGCCGTGCGGGACCTGTTGGTGGCGCGCCTGTCGCGGCCCGACGCCGCGGGCCGGCTCGCGCTGGCGCCGGCCGCGGCCGCGCGGCTCATCGCCACGACGACGCGTGGCCTCGTCGTGTTCGAGCGCGTGTATCGCGATCCGGTCCAGCTGCAGGCCGTGGCCGACGATCTGTTGCAACTGTTGTTGCGCGAGCCCGCCTGAGCCAGCGGCCGCCGGCCGCCGGGTGGCCGCCATGTCGTTTCCGTTCAATACCGCGCCGCGCGCCCGGCCGACAATGCTCCGTCGCCGGGAATGCCGAGCTGTATTGGCCCGCCAGCTGGCCGGACTGGATGCCGTGGAAGCGCGCCAAGCGCCCGGCGCTCGCCACGCTCGACCGACTGATCGACGGCCAGGTGCGCGCCCGCATGACAATGGCACAGGTGGACTGGCCCCAGGACCTGCTCACCCGCTTGCTTACGCTGCACGTCGACGACCCCGCGACCTGGCCGCTGCGTGCCGTGCGCGACGAGTGCATGACCGCGTTCCTCGCGGGCCACGAGACGACGGCGGCGACGTTGACGTGGTGGTCGTGGTGCATGGCCGCGCACCCGGACGCGCAGGCGACCGCGCGCGCGGAGGTCGACGCCGTGCTGCAGGGCAGGGCGCCCACGGCCGCGGACCTGCCCGCGCTGGACTATCTGGGACGCACCCTGCAGGAGACGCTGCGCCTGTATCCCGCCGCGCCCGCGCTCATCTCGCGGCGCGCGCTGCGACCGGTCACGCTGGGCGGCTGGCAGTTGCCGGCCCGGACCATCCTCGCGGTGCCGCTGCAGCTGATGCACCACGACGCGCGCTGGTTCCCGGAACCGCAGGCGTTTCGCCCCGAGCGGTTCGCGGCAGGCGCGCCGGCCATTCCGCGCGGCGCGTTCATGCCGTTCGGGACGGGGCCGCGCGTGTGCCTCGGCCAGCATCTCGCGCTGGCGGAGATGCAACTGCTCGCGGCGCTGTTCCTGCAGCGCTACACGGTCGCGGTGCCGGCCGGGATGGCGCCGCCGCGGCCCGTCTTCAACATCACATTGAGGCCGGAGACGCCGCTCACGTTGCGGCTGACGGCTAGACGCCGATGATCGCGCCGCGCCCGCCGCCGCAAGGGCCGGAGGAAGTCTTAGTCGAGCAGGTCGAACAGCGTACGCGCGACGACCTTGGTCGCGCGGCGCAGGTCTTCCAGGTCGATGTGCTCGTCGGCGCGCTTGGCGTTGCTCTCGCCGACCGTGCGCGGGCCGCAGCCGTACAGCACGGCCGGGACGCCCGCTTCGCCGAACAGGCGCGCGTCCGTGTACAGCGGCGTGCCGGCCGCGCCGATCTCTTCGCCGAACACGCTGGTGGCGTGGCGCGACAGCGCGTCGACCAGCGGCCGGTTGCCGTCCAGCGGTTGCAGCGCGTTCGCCAGCAGCATGCGCTTGATGTCGACGGTGATGCCCGGGCAGTCGGCGACGGCGTTCTTGATGACCTGGTGCAGCGTCGCTTCGACGTCGAGCGGGTTCTCTTCCGGGATCATGCGGCGGTCGAGCTTCAGCACGACCTTGCCCGGAACGACGTTGGTGTTGGTGCCGCCTTCGATCAGGCCCACGTTCAGGTAAGGGTGGTTGATGCCCTTGACCTGGCTCTTGACCTGCTTGTACTGCGTGTTCTGGTCGTACAGCGCGACGAGGATGCGGGTCGCGGCCTGCAGCGCGTCGACGCCGGTTTCCGGCACGGCCGCGTGGCCCATCTTGCCGTTGACCGTCACTTCCATCTGCAGGCAGCCGTTGTGCGCGGTGACGACCTGGTAGCTGAAGCCCGCGGCGATCAACAGGTCGGGCTTGACGAGGCCTTGCTGCAGCAGCCAGCCCGGGCCCAGTTCGCCGCCGAATTCCTCGTCGTACGTGAAGTACAGTTCGACGCCGCCCTTGAGCGGGGCGCCCAGCGCTTCCAGCGCGCGCGTGGCGAAGGTGAACGTCGCGAAGTCGCACTTGCTGACGGCGGCGGCGCGGCCGAACAGCTGGCCGTCGACCACGTCGCCGCCGTACGGATCATGGGACCAGCCGTCGCCCGGCGGCACCACGTCGCCGTGCGCGTTCATCGCGACCGTGCGGCCGGCGCCGTATTTGCGGCGGACGACCAGGTTCGTGATCGTCTCGAGGCCGGCGGCTTGCACGGTCGATGCCGGCACCGCATGCTTCTCGGCGTCGAAGCCGAATTCACGCAGCAGGTCGGCGGCACGCGCGGCGTGCGGCGCGTTGTTGCCCGGCGGGGTGTCGGTCGGCACGCGCACGAGCTCCTGCAGGAAGCGCACTTCCTCGTCGAAATGGGCGTCGATCCAGGCGTCCAGCGCGTCGTAGGGCGTGCTCGCGGCGTTGTTGTTCGAGGTCGTGGTCATGTCAGAAGTCCGTGGCGAGTTGGTCGAGAAGGTTTTTGAAAGCCTGGACGCACAATTCGGCGTCGTCGTTGGTGATGGATTCGAGCGGGTTGTGGCTGATGCCGGCGTTCAGGCCGCGCAGGAACAGCATCGCTTGCGGCATCACGTCGTGCAGCTTCATCGCGTCGTGGCCGGCGCCGCTGGGCATGCGGAACACGGGCAGGCCGAGCGTCTCGACGGCGTGTTCCCAGCGCTGGCGCCACGCGGCGGCGCACGGGGCGGCGGCGGCGCGCATCGTTTCCTCGAGCGTGTACTGGAGGCCGCGGCGTTGGCAGATCGCCGCCAGTTCGGCCTGGATGTCGGCGGCGGCGGCGTCGCGCACGTCGTTGGTCGTGGCGCGCACGTCGAGCGAGAAGCGGCAGCGGCCCGGCACGACGTTGATCGAGCCGTTCGGCACGTCCAGCATGCCGACGGTGGCGACGAGATCGGCGACCGCGCCGCCGCGCCGTTCCGCGAACAGCACCAGTTCGGCGCAGGCGGCTGCGGCGTCGCGGCGCATCGTCATCGGCGTGGTGCCGGCGTGGCTGGCGACGCCGACGATCTCGCCGACGAATCGCACGCTGCCGTTGATCGAGGTAACGACGCCCAGCGGCAGGTCGAGGTCGTTCAGCACCGGGCCCTGTTCGATGTGCGTCTCGACGAAGCCGAGGTAGTTGGCCGGGTCGCGGGTCAGGGCGGGGATGGCGCCGGCGTCGAGTCCCGCGTGCTGCATCGCGGCGCGCATCGTGACGCCGTCGGCGTCGGCCTGGTCGAGCCAGTTCATGTCGAACGAGCCGGTGAGGGCGCCCGAACCGAGGAACACGGCTTTATAACGCTGGCCTTCCTCTTCGGCGAAGCCGACGACTTCGATGCCGCAGGCGAGGCGCTTGCCCTGGCGGTGCAGTTCGCGCACGCAGGCCATCGGCACGAGGATGCCCAGGCGGCCGTCGTACTTGCCGCCGTTGCGCACGGTGTCGTAGTGGGAGCCGGTCAGCAGGCGTTTCGCGGCCGGGTCGGCGCCGTGGTAGACGCCCACCACGTTGCCGACGGCGTCGATGGTGACGTCGTCGAAGCCGCAGTCGGCGCGCATCCATTGCGCCAGCTGGGCCGCCACGGCGCGGTGCGCATCGGTCAGATAGGTCACGCACAGCTCGCCGCGTTCGGCGTAACCGGGCTCCGTGTGCACGGCCAGCTGCTCGTGCCAGTCCCATACCAGGTTGCCGAGCGCCGGATGCTGGTCGAACTTGTCGTCCAGGCGGATCTCGGCGATGCGGTGGATGTTGCGCAGCGCTTCGGCGAACTCGAAGTCCGGACCGTTGGCGAGGCGCCTTGCGAACGTGGCGATGATTTCGGCCTTCTGCAGGCCGAGGCCGCGCGGGCCGCGCACAGCGAGGATGAACGGGAAGCCGAACTTCGCGTTGTAGTCGGCGTTCAGTTGCTGGATCGTGGCGAATTCCTCCGGCGTGCAATTCGTCAGGCCGGCCTTGTTCTGTTCATTCGTCGATTCCGCCGTCAGCGATTTGCTGACCATCGCCTTGCCCGCGAGCTCCGGGTGGGCGCAGATCAGGCCCAGTTGTTCGTCGCGCGATGCGGCGCGCACGGCTTCGACGAGGCCGCGCTTCAGCTGCGCCAGCGTCGCGAACGGGCGCTTGGCCCAGGCGCGGCCCGCGATCCACGGCGAGTGTTCGTAGACGCCGTCCAGCAAGGCGGTGAAGTGCGCCTCGTCGGCGCCGTTGAGTGTCGAAAATAGCAGCATGTTCTTGTTACTCCCACGCGAATGCGGTGTCGGGGTTGTAGGGATGCACGCTCTTCCAGTGGCGCGCGATGTCGATGCGGCGCGCGACCCACACGCGGTCGTGCTGTTCGATATAGTCCAGGAAGCGCTGCAGCGCGCGGAAGCGTCCCGGGCGGCCCAGCAGGCGGCAGTGCATGCCGATGGACAGGATGGCCGGACGGTCGCCGCCTTCCTGGTAGTGGACGTCGAACGCGTCGCGCAAATAAGCGAGGAACGGGTCGCCGTGCGAGAAGCCCTGGGGCAGCGCGAAGCGCATGTCGTTCGTGTCCAGCGTGTACGGCACGACCAGTTGCGGCGCCTGCGTGCCATCCGTCTTGCGTACCTTCAGCCAGAACGGCAGGTCGTCGCCGTAGTAGTCGCTGTCGTATTCGAAGCCGCCGTAGTCGGCGACGAGGCGGCGCGTGTTCGGGCTGTCGCGGCCCGTGTACCAGCCCAGTGCCCGTTCGCCGGTCAGTCGTTCGATGGCGTCCATGCCGCGCGCCATGTCGGCGCGCTCCGCCGCTTCGTCCATGTTCTGGTAGCTGATCCAGCGCCAGCCGTGGCAGGCGATCTCGTGGCCCAGTTCCTTGAACGCGCTGGTGACGTCGGGGCTGCGTTCCAGCGCCATGCCGACGCCGAAGACCGTCAGCGGCAGGCCGCGCTTTTCGAATTCGCGCAGGATGCGCCAGACGCCGACGCGCGAGCCGTATTCATAGATGCTCTCCATCGACAGGTGGCGCGTGGGGAAAGCGGCCGGGTTGAACATCTCGGACAGGAACTGTTCGCTGCCGGCGTCGCCGTGCAGCACGCTGTTCTCGCCGCCTTCCTCGTAGTTCAGGACGAACTGCACGGCGACGCGGGCGCCTCCCGGCCAGTCGGCGTACGGCTGCGTGCGGCCGTAGCCGGCGAGGTCGCGTGGATACTGTGGGTTCATGGTTGCTCGTTCGTGGTTCACGGTTGAAGGATGTCGGCCAGGTCGACGCGCTGCGGATCGAGGTGCAGGTTGTGCTGGACGTTGGCCAGGTGTTTGGAGACGAGGCGCACGGCCGCCTTGACGTCGCGCTTTTCGAAGGCGTCGACGATGGCCACGTGTTCGTCCAGCGATTCCTCCGCCGACTGCGACGACTGGCGCATCAGCGCGATCAGCGAGGAGCGCGTGAGCAGTTCGGAGAGCATCTGCACGAGCACCTGGTTGCCGAGCATCTGCGCCAGCACGAGGTGGAAGTCGCCCAGCAGGCGGGTGCGGCCCGGGACTTCGGCGTTGGCGACGGCCGCCTGTTCCAGCTGCAGGTGTTCGCGCAGCTGCTTGATCTGGGCGTCGGTGATCGTCGCGCACAACTGCTTCGTCACCGCGGTCTCGAGGATCGCGCGCACCTCGAACACGTCGTTCGCTTCCTCGGCCGTGGGCGTGGCGACGAACGCGCCGCGCGCCGGTTCCAGCACGACGAGGCGGTCGCGCGACAGCTGGTTGAACGCCTGGCGCACGACGGTGCGGGACACCTTGAAGATGTCGCCGATCTTCTGTTCGGACAGTTTGGTGCCCGGCATCAGGCGGCGTTCGGCGATCGCGGTGGTGATGGAGTCGACGATGCGCTGCGTGGCGCCGCCGGACGGCGCGGGCGTATCATGATCCGCGGAGGCGCCGAGGGCGGTCGGGGCATCGGTGGTCAAGGGGACGATCTTCAGGGGCGTTCGGGCTCGGCTCATGGTCGCTCTACACAATAAATGATTGACATCGTGCTTGGAGTGTATACACTTTTCGAAAAAAAGAAAACACAAAGTGTATGCAATTTTTTTCGTCAATCAAGAAAGGAAAACAGATGGGACATCTCAGCACCCACGTGCTCGACACCATGAACGGCTGCCCGGCGGCCGGCATGCGCGTGACGCTCGAAGCGCTCGACGGCGACGGCGCGCGCACGATCAAGACGCTTACCCTCAACAGCGACGGCCGCAACGACGGCGGTCCGCTGCTGAATGCGGATACGATGGCCGTCGGCCGCTATCGCCTGACGTTCGCCGTCGGCGCGTACTTCCGCGCGAAGGGCGTCAGCCTGCCCGAGCCGGCCTTCCTCGACGTCGTGCCGCTCGAGTTCGGTATCTCGGACGCGGCCGGCCACTATCACGTGCCGCTGCTGGTCAGCCCGTGGTCGTATTCGACCTACCGTGGCTCGTAAGCAGCACTCCTTGTTCTTGTCATAAAAAATTCACCCACTTTTCGGTAAGATCGTATACAGTTGTAGATGTCGCCGCGGAGCACATCGGCATCCGGGCCCAGCCCGACGCCGATGGTTGCGATGATTTGCCCCTCACAGAGCCCGCTGTGGTGATGGGACAGTACGTGCAGTCGTTCATGCCGTACTTCCTTTTGTCTTAGAGGCTCTATGGAATCCTATCTGCTCGACTGGGCCAACCTGCTGTTGCGCTGGACCCACGTCATCACGGCGATCGCCTGGATCGGCGCATCGTTCTACTTCGTCTTCCTCGACAACTCGCTGACCAAGCCGACCTCTCCCGACCTGGTGGAGAAGGGCGTCGACGGCGAACTGTGGGCCGTGCACGGCGGCGGCTTCTATCATCCGCAAAAATACCTCGTGGCGCCGAAGTCCATGCCCGAGGGCCTGCACTGGTTCTATTGGGAGAGCTACGCCACGTGGCTGTCCGGTTTCGGCCTGTTCACGGTGCTGTACCTGTTCAATGCCGGCACCTTCATGGTCGACAAGCAGGTGCACGACTGGACCCCTGGCGCCGCCGTCGGCACCGCGCTGGGCTTCCTCGTCGCGTTCTGGCTCGTGTACGACACGATCTGCCGCACGTTCGGCCGCAAGAAGAACGGCGACGCCATCGTCGGCGCGATCATCTTCGGGTTCGTCGTGTTCGCCGCCTGGCTCGCATGCCAGCTGTACGCGGGCCGCGCCGCTTTCCTGCTGGTGGGCGCCATGCTGGCCACGTCGATGAGCGCCAACGTGTTCTTCTGGATCATCCCGGGCCAGCGCAAGGTCGTCGCGCAGCTCAAGGCCGGCCAGCCGGTCGACCCGATCTACGGCTGGCGCGCAAAGCAGCGCAGCGTCCATAACACGTATTTTACGCTGCCGGTGCTGTTCGCGATGTTGTCGAACCACTACGGCTGGCTCTATTCGGGCGACAACAACTGGGTCGTCCTGGTCCTGATGTTGCTGACCGGCGCCCTGATCCGCCAGAGCTTCGTGGCCCGCCACAAGGCCATGGTGCACGGCAAGCGCGTGCCCTGGGAATTCGCCGGCTTCGGCGTCGCCGCGCTAATGGGTCTCATCGTCTACCTGGTTCCGAAACCCGAGATCGACGCCCCGGCCATCGCCTCCGCCGCGCCCACCGCGGCCGTCGCCAACAGCGGCGCCGCCGCCGGCGCCAGCGCGCAGGACGTCAGCTTCCAGCAGGTGAAAGGCGTCGTCGCCCAACGCTGCTCGATGTGCCACTCGGCCGCCATGGCGTCCAAGGGCATCTCCTTCGATTCGCCCGAATCGATCAAGCGCCACGCCCAGGAGATGTACCAGCAGGCCGTCGTGCTCAAGCAGATGCCGCTGAATAACGCCACCCAGATCACACCCGACGAGCGCAACCTGATCAAGCGCTGGTACGAGGAGGGCGCTCCAGTCAACTGATCGCCTGGGGCTCCGCGCCCCGGCCGGCCGCGTCACGAGCGCGGCCGGCGCCCCGTGGGCAGCATGCATCCTTTGTTTCGAACGCAGTAACGCAGTACACGCAGTACGGCAGCACCGGCAGTTCAAAAACCAAAGGGGGACCACCCCCGCACAGGAGACAAGCATGACCCAACCCTCTCGCCACCCCGTGGATGAGCGATTGCCGCTCGGGCGCCTGACCGCGCTCGGCCTGCAGCACGTCCTCGTCATGTACGCCGGCGCCATCGCCGTGCCGCTGATCGTAGGACGCGCCCTCAAACTTCCCCCCGAACAGGTCAGCATGCTGATCTCGGCCGACCTGTTCTGCTGCGGGATCGTGACGCTCATCCAGTCCCTCGGCCTGACGTCCTGGTTCGGCATCCGCCTGCCGGTGATGATGGGCGTGACCTTCGCGGCGGTCGGCCCGATGGTCGCCATCGCGAACGCGGTGCCCGGCGTCGACGGGGCGCGCGCGATCTTCGGCGCCGGCATCGGCGCGGGCGCCGTCGCGCTGCTCATCGCGCCGTTGATGAGCCGCCTGCTGCGCTTCTTCCCGCCCGTCGTCACGGGCACCATCATCCTGATCATCGGCGTGACCCTGATGCGCGTCGGCGTGGGCTGGGCCATGGGCGGTCCGGACACCACGGCGCAGAGCGTGGACACGGTCAAGCTGGCCGCGATGGTCGACGCCGCGCGCGCCACCGCCGCGCAGGCCGCGAGCGCGCTGCCGGCCGGCAGCCCGGCAGCCGCGCTGAAGCTGGCCGGCCCGGTGCCGATGACGCCGAACCCGAACTACGGCGCGCTGGACCACCTGGGCATCGCGGCGTTCGTGCTGGCCGTCGTGCTGTGCCTCGTGCGTTTTACCCGCGGCTTCCTGGCCAATATCTCCGTCCTGCTGGGCATCGTCGCGGGCTGCGTGGTGACGTTCGCGTTCGGCGAGATGAGCTTCGCCAAGGTGGGCAAGGCCGCCTGGTTCCAGCTCGTGACGCCGCTGGCGTTCGGCGCCCCCACGTTCGATCTCGTCATGATCGTCACGTTCGCCGTCGTCATGATCGTCGTGATGATCGAGTCGGCCGGCATGTTCCTGGCGCTGTCGGAACTGACCGGCAAGGACCTCGACCGCAAGCAGCTCGCGGCCGGCCTGCGCACGGACGGCCTGGGCACCCTGATCGGCGGCCTGCTGAACACCTTTCCGCACACGAGCTTTTCGCAGAACGTCGGCCTCGTCGCCGTCACGGGCGTGAAGAGCCGCTGGGTGTGCGTGGCCGGCGGCTGCATCATGATCGTGCTGGGCATGCTGCCGAAAATGGCGGCGCTCGTGGAGGCGATTCCGCAATTCGTGCTGGGCGGCGCCGGGCTCGTGATGTTCGGTATGGTTGCCGCAGCAGGCATCCGCATCCTGACCCGCGTCGACTTCCGGAACAACCGCTACAACCTGTATATTGTCGCCCTGTCGATCGGCTTCGGCCTGATCCCGCTGGTGGCGCCGCGCTGGGCCCAACAGATGGCCCACAGCCTGCATCCTTTGCTGGAGTCGGGCATCCTGCTGACCGCCGTCGCCGCGGTCGCGCTGAATCTCTTCTTTAACGGAACCCGCGATATCCCGGCCGAGCGCCACGGAGACGCAGGCGCCACCAACAACCACCAACCTATCGTCCAAGGGAGCAAAGCATGAAAAAAACCGTCCTGACCGTGGCGCTGTGCGCGTGCGCGGCAACGTCCGTCCAGGCCGCCGAGTGGAGCGACACCTCGATCGGCTACCGTACCGGCAGCCGTTTCCGCGAGCCGTTCAACGGCGCCGACATCCACAAGGACATCCTCGACATCAACCATGCGAGCGGTTATTCGTATGGCACGAACTTCTTCAACCTGGACGTCCTGCTGTCGAACAAGACCGATCCATCGGCGCCGGGCGCAAGCTCGGGCGCGCAGGAATTCTACCTCCTGTACCGCAACACGGTCTCGCTGGCCAAGGCGACCGGCAAGACCTTCGCCTACGGCCCCGTGAGCGACGTCGGCATGACCTTCGGCTTCGACGTCAACACAAAGGACGACGCCGGCTACAACTCGAAGAAGCGCATGCTGGTCGTCGGCCCGACGTTCTCCTTCAAGGCGCCGGGCCTGCTGAACGTGGGCATCTACGGCCTGTGGGAGAGCAATGCGCCGACCAACCAGTTCACGGGCGTGTCCACCCCGCGCTACCGCTATGACACGCACCCGATGCTGGGCGCCGTGTGGGCGTTCCCGGTGGGCGGCACGGGCTGGTCGTGGGAAGGTTACGCGAACTGGATCGCCTCGAAGGGCAAGGACGAATTCGGCAACCAGACGGCGCCCGAAACGAACATCGACATGCAACTGCTGTACGACGTCGGCCCGCTGCTGGGCGCCAAGCCGAAGACCTTCCGCGCCGGTTTCGAGTACCAGTACTGGCACAACAAGTTCGGCAACGACAGCAAGCACGTGCCGGGCGCGTCGGCCAGCACGCCGATGGTGAAGGCCGAGTACCACTTCTGATTCACTTCTGATTTCCGGGTAGGACGGGACGGCACGGCGGTGCCGGACCGTTGTTGCCAGCGGCGCGCTTGCCTTGGGGCGGCGCGCCGTTTTTTTTGCGCGTCGTGCCGCTCGTTACTGGACTGTCGAACAGAGGCGATCGCCGGGCGCCATGGAAAGACATTAAAGTTTTGTTATGTTAAAGTCGCTGAGCTTTTGGCTTTTTGGAAATGTCCGTCAATCCAGACCTTGAGGACTTCGATCATGCCTCTATTAGTTGTTCCCCTTCCCAAACAAGAAAAGACTCACTGGTGCTGGGTCGCTGTCACCCAGGGCATCGCAGGCTTTTATGAAAAGTGCACGCACTGGAACCAGGGCAAGCTGATCAATGAGATCCGCGGCAACCGGCACTACAAGAAGAAGATTTTCGCCCAGGTTACAGCGGGTGTGGACGATGTGGATGTGGACAATATTCCTGGCGCGATCGAGGATTCATTGCGGATGATTCAATGCTACCAGGACAAGTTGAGTATTCCCAGCCTCCCGCTCGACGCCCTGCAAGGCTTTGCCGCGAATGTGTTCGAACAGGTGAAGCAGCAAATCAACCGCCAGCGCCCGGTGGTCTGCAGCCTCAAGGCGCGCGGCGGGAACGCCGAAGGGCATATCGCGATCATCGTGGGATACCAGGATGACGCGGTGCTGTGGCGTGAACCCGGTAATCCGGGCAACTTGCGCAGCACACCATCGTTCTTTCAATTCCTCACGGGTGCGGAAGGCGTCGCCTACATCAAGTACATGATCTACACCAAACCGGCCACCGAAAATTTGAACGATCGTGCACTGGTCTTCAAGTCCTGATCGTTCGATCTGGACGCGCATCCGGTTGAATGCATGGGCTGGTTCGCGATAGGCGGCGTGTCTTCGCGCTGCTGCACGATGCGCGGCCGGTGCTTCTGAACTTCGTTGCGCCCGGCGCGCCGGCCATCGATCGGCACGGTGCCGCTGCCGGCCGCGGTCTTGATCCGGCCGGACGGCGCTCATGGCAAGGCACGGTGCGCCCTGCACGAAAAGGGTGCCCCATCGACGCCCGCGCCGCACCGCGCCGGCCGCAATGTCACGCTCGCCGGCTTGAACACGACCCGTATTTACCACGCTGGTGCGCGCTTGCACCAGCAGGCGGCGCCGGCACGAAAGCAGTGCGCCGGCACGCGATGAAAGGGCAGGAAAAAGGGCGGTGCGCGCCCGCTTGCGGCGACCCGGCCGCGGGCCCGCTTCTTGCATAACTCCCTTCGACGGCGCAACCGACGCCGGATCACCGATCAATCCATGCCGCCTCATCGCGGCCCCGAGGGAGAAGTTTCATGGCATACCTGGTGCCTTCAGAATTCGTGACCAAGATGGTCGACGCGGGCGAATCCAAAATCTACATGTCCACGCGCGATGCGCTGATCCGCGCCTACATGGCGGGCGCGATCCTGGCCCTGGGGGCGGTGTTCGCCGTCAGCAGCTCGGTGGCGACGGGCGTGCCGCTGATCGGCGCGCTGCTGTTCCCGGCGGGCTTCTGCATCCTGTACCTGCTCGGGTTCGACCTGCTGACCGGCGTGTTCGTCCTGACGCCGCTGGCCCTGATCGACAAGCGGCCGGGCGTCACGCTGCCGCGCGTCCTCAGGCACTGGGGCGTCGTCTTCGTCGGTAACTTCCTCGGCGCGTTCACCGTGGCCGTGCTGATGTCGTATATCTTCACCTTCGGCTTCCACACGGACGGCGGCGTCCTCGCCAAGACGATCGGCACGATCGGCGAGAAGCGCACGCTCGGCTATGCGGAATACGGCTTCGCCGGCATGGTCACGCTGTTCATCCGCGGCATGCTGTGCAACTGGATGGTGTCGACCGGCGTCGTCGGCGCCATGATCTCGACGACCGTCGGCGGCAAGGTCATCGCCATGTGGATGCCGGTGACGCTGTTCTTCGCGATGGCGTTCGAGCACTCGGTGGTCAACATGTTCCTGTTCCCGTTCGGGATCCTGACCGGCGCCCACTTCACCTTCCTCGACTACCTGTTGTGGAACGAGATCCCGACCGTGCTCGGCAACCTCGTCGGCGGTCTCGCCTTCACCGGCCTGACCTTGTATTCGACGCACGTGAAGACGGCGCCCAAGCGTTCGTTCAACTAAAGCGGCGCGGCGCGCGAAGCCGGCGTGTCCATGTCGACGCCATTGACGCTGTCCGTCGGCCAGCACACGGACCGCGGCCGCAAGCCGGCCAACCAGGACTGCCACGGCGCGGTCATGCCGGGCGCGCCGCTGCGCTCGACCAAGGGCGCGGCGCTGGCGCTGGCGGACGGCATCGGCAGCAGCGCCGTGAGCCACGTCGCCAGCGCCACCGCCGTCGCGTCCTTCCTCGACGATTACTACGCCACGCCGGACGCCTGGTCGGTCCGGACGTCCGCCGAGCGTGTGCTGGCCGCGGCCAACGCCTGGCTGTACGCCCAGACGCGCCAAAGCCAGGACCGCACCGACCAGGACCGCGGCTACGTCTGCACCTTCTCGGCGCTGGTCATCAAGTCGAACACGGCCCATGTGTTCCACGTCGGCGACGCGCGCATCTATCGCGTCCACCTCGGAGAGCAGGGCGCCAGCCTCGAACAGCTGACGACGGATCACCGGGTCTGGGTCTCGCCCGAGCGCAGCTACCTGAGTCGCGCGCTGGGCGTGCAGGACCGGATCGACATCGATTACCGCGCCGTGGCGCTGGCAGCGGGCGACCTGTTCATGCTGGCGACCGACGGCGTGTACGAGCACCTGACGGGTGCCGACGTGCACGCCGCCCTGCGCGACGCGCCCGACCTGGACGAGGCGGCGCGCCGCCTCGTGGCACGCGCGCTGGACAACGGCAGCGCCGACAACCTCACCGTGCAGCTGGTCCGCATCGAATCGCTGCAGGCGCGCGAAGCGTCCGAGCTGCTGCGCCAGATGGCCGGGCTGCCGCTGCCGCCGCTGCTGGCCCCGCGCGCGGAGCTCGACGGCTACCGCATCGTGCGCGAGGTGCACGGCAGCAGCCGCAGCCACGTCTACCTGGCACTCGATCCGGACAGCGGCGCGCAGGTGATCCTCAAGACACCGTCCATCGATCTCGCCGGCGACCGCGCCTACATGGAGCGGTTCGTGATGGAGGAGTGGATCATGGGGCGCGTGCACAGCGCCCACGTCGTCAAGCCCGCGCTGCCGGCACGCCCGCGCAGCTGCGTCTACGTCGCCAGCGTATACATCGAGGGCGTCACGCTGGCGCAATGGCTGCGCGGCCAGCCGCGCCCCGGACTGGATGCCGTGCGCCGCATCGTCGACCAGGTAGCGAAAGGCCTGCGCGCCTTCCACCGGCTGGAGATGCTGCACCAGGACGTCCGTCCGGAAAACGTCATGATCGACGCCGACGGCACCGCCAGGATCATCGACTTCGGTTCAGTGAGCGTGGCCGGTGTGATCGAGATGGCGCCGCAGCCGCAGGACTGGACGCTGCAGGGCGCCGCGCTGTACGCCGCGCCCGAGTACTTCCTGGGCGAGCCGGGAACCGTGCGCT
>Ga0209148_1000638_pt1 | contig 30534 bp, 29 predicted proteins | sample AraplaCol_mMF_r2_2_FD_184288 | JGI IMG/M metagenome (GOLD analysis project Ga0209148, IMG submission 184288) | Arabidopsis root microbial communities from North Carolina, USA - plate scrape CL_Col_mMF_r2 (SPAdes) (version 2) | ecosystem: Host-associated > Plants > Roots > Endosphere | place... | reverse complement strand
CCGTTTTCGTTTTCGCCGTTGCCGGCCGATTCGACCAGATGCGGCAGGTTCGAGAACACCGACGGCGGATAACCGCGCGTGGCCGGCGGCTCGCCCAGCGACAGCGCGACTTCGCGCAACGCCATCGCGTAGCGGGTCAGCGAATCGCACAGCAGCAGCACGTTCTGGCCGCGGTCGCGGAAATGCGCCGCGATCGAGTGGCACAGTTCCGTCGCCATCACGCGCATCAGCGGACTTTCGTCGGCCGGCGCCACCACCACGACGGCGCGTTTCAAACCTTCGGGGCCGAGCGACTTCTCGATGAACTCGCGGACTTCGCGGTTACGTTCGCCGATCAGGCCCACGACGATCACGTCGGCCACGGTCTGGCGCGTGATCAGGCCGAGCAGCACCGATTTGCCGACGCCGGAACCGGCCATCAGGCCGACGCGCTGGCCCTTGCCGATCGTGAGCATCGAATTGATGGCGCGCACGCCGACGTCCAGCGGTTCTTCCACGGGCGCCTTGCGCAACGGGTTGACCTTGGGCGGCGTCGGCAACAGCGTCTCTTCGCCACCCAGCTTGCCGCGGCCGTCGATCGGTTCGCCGAGGCCGTTGACCATGCGGCCCATCCACGACGAACCGATCTGGATGCTGGACGGGCCCGTGGCCGGCAGCACGCGGGCGCCGGTCACGAGGCCGTCGGCCTGCTTGAACGGCATCAGGTACGTCACCTTGTCGCGAAAGCCCACGACCTGCGCGTCGAGCCAGGCGCCGTCGACGGTCTCGACGCGGCAGCGCTGGCCCGTGTGCAGGCGGCAACCGACGCTTTCGAGCAGCAGGCCCTGCACGGCGACGAGACGCCCGGTGGGCGTCGCGACCGGCGGGGCCTTGATCTCCAGCGCGCGCAGGGTTTCGGCCAGAGCGCTCATTCGGCATCCTCCCTGGCGGCGCCGTCCAGGCTGTCGCGCACCTGCGTCATGCAGGCGGCCAGGCGGTTCTGGCAGCCGGCGTCCACTTCATGGTCGCCCGCGCGCACGCGGCATTCGCCCAGGTCCAGGCCCGGGTCGGCCATCAGGTTCCACTTCTTGGCGCGTTTCGGATCCAGTTCCTGGATGCGCTTGAGTTCTTCCGGATTCATGAAGACTTCCACGTCCTCGCGCGTCGGCGGCATCGCGGCCAGCGCTTCGTCCACGAGGTTCAGCATCTGCACGGGCTGCAGCGCCAGCTCGGCGCGGATCACCTGGCGGGCGATCTTGCCGACCAGGTCCACCACTTCCTTGCGCTGCGCGTTGCGGAATTCGGTCTTCATCTTCCTCAGGCTGCGCAGCATCGCGTCGACCGGCTTGGCCATCTTTTCCAGCTCGGTCAGCGCCTGCTGGCGGCCTTCGTCGACCCCGCGTTCGACGCCTTCCACGTGGCCGGCGTCGTAGCCGTCGGCGCGGCCTTCGTCCAGGCCGACTTCATAGCCTTCGCGCTGGCCCTGGCGATAGCCGTCGGCCACCGCGCTCTGCCAGTCCTCGTTCGGCGTGGCCGAGGACGACGATTGCGCGCCCTTGGCCGCGCCGGCGGCGATGAACTGCGCCAGCGGCGGGAAGTGGTAAGGCCGGAACTGCTTCATTCGGCGGTCGCCTCGGCAAACAGCTGGACTTCGATCTCACCGTTGTCGGCCAGCTCCTTGACCTGCGCCATGATTTCCTGGCGGGTCTGCAGGATGCGCGACATCGGCACGGGGCCGGAACGCCGCATGAGGTCCTCGAAGCTCTGCGCCTGGCGTTTCGGCATGGCGCCGAGCAGGGCATCGCGCAGCGCGGGTTCCGCGCCCTTGAGCGCGATCGCCCACTGTTCCAGCGGGATCTCGTCGAGCAGGCGGGTGATGGTGTTCTCGGTCTGTTTCGACAGGATGAAGAAGTCGTACATCGACATCTCGATCTTCGACACGACATCGGGATCGTGCGCGCGCAGCAGCTCGACCATCGTGGCGCGGTTGTTCGGCAGGCGGTTCAGGATGTCGGCCGCCTGGCGCACGCCTTCCACGGTGGCGCTCTGGGTGTCGAGCGCGGACAGGCAGCGCTGCACCAGCTCTTCCAGCTCGGAGAGCAGGTCGCGGTCGATCTCTTCCAGGCGCGCCAGGTTCAGCAGCACCAGTTCGCGGCCGCCTTCCGGCAGCGCGTCGATGATCTGGCCGGCCAGCGCCGGCGGCAGGAAGGCGAGGAACACGGCCTGCATCTGCACGTGCTCGGCGGCGATGTAGTCCGCGAGCCACTTCGGCGACGCGTACTGCAGGCGCGCCATCATCGGGCGGATCGCGTCGCCATAGATCGTGTTGAGCACGGAATTCGCGATCTCGCTGCCCAGCGCCAAGTCGAGCGAACGCTTGAGATAGCTGCGCGACGCGCCGTGCAGGCCGCTTTGCTGGCGGTAGTCGTCGAAGAACTTCTGGATCGAGTTCTTCACGGCGTCGACCTTGATGCCGCTCATCCGGCTCATCACCTGGGTCAGCTCGATCAATTCCTCGCGTTCGAGGCAGCGCAGCACGGCCGCGGCCGGTTCTTCGCCGATGGACAGCAGGACGATCGCGGCCTGTTCGACCGGGCTCAGCACTGCTTCCTGCACGTCGTTATTGTTCAGATCCGCCATTTTTCTTTTGCACCCATTGTTTGACCACTTCTGCCACCCGCTCCGGCTCTTTACCCGCCAGGACCTTCAAGTGGTCGACCATCACATCCACGGCCGAACCGGCCGGGGGCAAATCGTATTCCTCGAGCAGCGCCTGGACCGGCAGCGTGCCGCCCGTCGAGGCCGTCTCTGGCGCCGGCAATGCGCCCACCGGGGCATGTGCCGCGGCGCCGGCTGCCGGGGCCGCCAATGCGCCGGCGCTGTGCGCGCCCGGCAGGGCATTGCCCGCGCCGGCCTGGACGGTCGCCAGGCTCGGCGCCGCCGCCTGCGGTGCGACGCGCTGCTTCAGCATGCGCATCAGCGGACGCACGATCAGGAGCCAGCCGAACAGCGCGCCGAGCGCGTACATGGCATAGCCGGCCATGTCGACGATGTTGTCGCGCTCCTGGTACCACGGCTCGACCGCGATCGGGGCCGGGAAGGTCAGCGAGGACACCGTCAGCACGTCGCCGCGGGTCGTGTCGATGCCCAGGCCGCCACGCAGGATCTTGTCGATGTTGGCGATCTCGGCCGGGCTCCAGCCCGTCTTCGGCGTCGCCGACTTGGCGTTGTTCAGCACCACGGCCACCGACAGCTTCTTGAGGCGGCCGCGCGCGCGCTTGATCTGCGTGATCGCACGGTCGTAGGCGTACTGGCGGGTCGTCGCGTTCTTGTGCGCGCTGCCGTCGTCCGGCTGGGTGTTCGCGGCGGCACCGTTCGCGCCGGCGGCGGCGTTCGGATCGGCCGGCGGATTGCTCGCGACCGGCGGACGGTTCGACAGCGTGCCTGGCACGCCCAGCGCCATGCGGCTCTTTTCCATCTCTTCGCGCATGGCTTCGCTGGTGACCTTCGGCGCTTCGCCGTACTTCTCCTGCGTTTCCTCGATCTTGTCGTTGTCGACGTCGGCCGTCACGCTGACCTTGAAGTTGTCGGTGCCGAGCACGGGGCCGAGCAGGCCGGCCACGTTGGCGCGCACGTCGTCCTGGTAGCGCTTGGCGGCGGCATCGCCCTGGGCGGCGCCGTCGAAGCCTTCGGTCAGGTCGACGCGCGACGACAGGTAGTTGCCGCTCTGGTCGACGAGGGACACGCGGTTCGGGGCCAGGCCCGCGACGCTGCCCGCGACGAGGTTCACGACCGCGGCGATCTGCTCGTTCGACAGGTTGTGGCCCGGCTTTACCGCTATCACGACGGACGCCGACGATTTGTCGCCGTCGCTGGCGACGAACGACGACGACTTGGCGATGGCCAGGTGCACGCGTGCCGAGGCGATCGCGTCCAGCGTCAGGATCGACTGCGCCAGCTCGCCTTCGAGGCCGCGGCGGAAGCGCACGTCCTGCACGAACTGCGACACGCCCAGCGGGTCGTTCTTGTCCATCAGCTCCAGGCCGGCCGGCAGCTGCGCGGTCACGCCCTTGGCGGCCAGCAGCATGCGCACCTTGCCCAGCTGGCCGCTCGGGACCATCACCTGGCCGGAATCCGGATGGATGCGGTAGGGCACGTGCTCGGCGTCGAGCACGCCCATCATGTCGCTGGCGGCGACTTTCTCGTGGGCGCCGAACACCGGCTTGTAACCGGCCTGGTCGTTCCACATGTACAGCATGACCGCCGCGGTAATGCCGATGGCCAGCACCAGCATCGGGGTCAGGTTCTTGGTCAGCGCGGGCGGCAGGGCCAGGCGCTTGCCGCCGAAGGCGGACTTGAGGGTGGCAATCACGATCGGTGTTTTTCCTGTCAGACCGGCAGCTTGAGCAGTTCGTCGACGGCGCCCATGACCTTGTTACGAACCTGCATCAGCATCGAAAAGGACAGGTTGGCCTGCTGCGACGACAGCATGGCGCCGACCAGGTCGTCGCTCTTACCGCTGTCCACGGCTTCCATCTTCTGGTTGGCCACCTGTTGATCCTGGTCCACGCTGACCAGGGCATTCTTCATGCTCTGCGCGAAGGAGAAGTTGCCGTTGCCATCCGCCAGGGCGGGGTGGCCGGCATCCACCGACGGCGCCACGACCGCGAGACGGCTGGCATCGTTGGTGAGGGCTGCCAGGTCGGCCCGGATTTGGCCGGCAAGTTCAGTTCCCATCGTGTTCATCGCTCCCATGCTGTAAGTGTGCGGGTTGTAACTCTTAGTAAATATTGCCATCGACTGCCGGCATTACATTTTTTGCAACTACTGTTGACATTTAGAAAATTGTTAAATTTTCAGTGTCATACTGTGGCTTGGTTTCTCTCGCGGAACCGAGGAGAATAGCAGCGGTTTCATCAGATACCCAGAGTGAGTTTTTGTTTTCCCCAGCGCAGTAACGGCATCTTACCGTAGGGCAATGGCGAATTCAAAGGGGAAAATCAAATAGCGAGACACAATTTCCCGGGTATAATTGTTGCCCGGAGGAATGAAAAGAAAGCATCTCTGCTTATCATTTTTTTAACTTGACCATGCCGACTGCAAACACCGACACCACCCAGCAGCACCAAGTGCTCGACCCCTGCCTTCTAGGGCGTCCGGTACATCTGCTGCCCCAGTTCGCGGCGCGTCTCCAGGAGGATCTGGATGCCGCGATGCAGGGTAGCGCCCGTCGTTACTGGGCCGGATGGCGTCTCGAATATGCTGAATTCGGCCGTGTGCCGCAAGAACATAACCTGCGCTGGATGGCCGTTCTGGGTGCGCTGGGCACCGTCGCGGTGACTTTCGAGCGTGGTTTATTACTGACACTGTTGGAACGGCGCTACGGTGGACGTAGTGCAGGCGCAACGCAACGCGACCCGCAAACGGAGCGCGTGACGGCCACTGAAGAGAGATTGGGCGTCGTCTTGACGCAACAAATGGTGGATCTGTTGTATGCACGCGTCGCTGCAATTGCGGCATTGGACGTTGCGCCGCGACCCGTCCACGCCAATGCCGTGGTGCCTTCGACAATGCCCGGCGAAAGCAATTGGGCCGTGCGCGTGCGCGTACGTGATAACAACGACAACACCGGCCAGTTCTGGATCGCGCCCGACCAGCAACTGATGGCCATGATCCTGGGCACGCTGCGCCCGGAAACCGGCCGCCTGACCGCCGCGCGCGGTCCGGCCGAGCCGCTTGCGACCAGGCTCCAGGTCAAACTGGACGGCCGCCTGGTCAGCAAGGAAATCACCCTGGGCGCACTGTTCGACCTGAAAGTGGGCGACGTGATTCCGGTGAACGTGGGCCGGGCCGACGTCCTGCTCGACGATGCGCGGTTGTTTAGCGCCGCCGTCGCCGAGCACAAGGGCAAGCTGTGTTTAACCTCTTTTGAAGACGCCGAGTAATCATCATGAACCTGAACGATCAATTCGCTGATGGCGACATCCTTATCGACGACGCGCCGATGGCCGACGAATCCGCCGAAGGCAAGCCCGCGGCCGCGCCGAAAGCGTCGCAGCGCCTGCCGCAGATGATGCGCCGCATCCCGGTGACCCTGACGCTGGAAGTGGGCTCGGCCCGCATCTCGCTGCAGGAACTGATGGCGATCGGCCCGGACAGCGTGCTGCCGCTCGACGCCATGGCGGGCGAACCGCTCGTCATCAAGGTCAACGGCGCCGCGATCGGGCGCGCCGAAGTGGTCGTCGCGGGCGAGCAGTACGGCCTCAAGGTGATCGATCTGGACGGCCTCAACCTGGATCTGATCACGTCATGACGTTGCAGGGTCGCGGCGCCGCGGTATCGTCCGCCTTGCGCCGCCATGCGCCGGCCATCGCCGGCGCCGTTCTTTTGCTGGCCACGGCGAGCGCCTGGGCCGCCCCGGCGGGACAGGACGTCCTTCCCGGCGTGATTCCCGGCTCGACCAGCGGCCTGACGGTGAAGTCGCAGATCCTGGTCCTGATGACCATCCTCGGGCTGCTGCCCGTGATGGTCATGATGATGACCAGCTTCACCCGCTTCGTGATCGTGCTGTCGCTGCTGCGCCAGGCCCTGGGCCTGCAGCAGGGCCTGCCCAACCGGATCATCACCGGCGTCGCGCTGATCCTCACGCTGCTCGTCATGCGGCCGGTCGGGGAGCAGGTCTGGAACGAGGCGTTCGTCCCTTACGACAAGGACAAGATCTCGCTGGAGCAGGCGCTCAAGATCGCCGAGGTGCCGCTGTCGCGCTTCATGCTGGCCCAGACGAGCAAGACCGCGCTGGCCCAGATCGCGCACCTGTCCGGCGAGCCGGCCGAGATGAAGCCGATGGACCGCGGCTTCACCGTGAAGCTGGCCGCCTTCGTGCTGTCCGAGCTCAAGAGCGCGTTCCAGATCGGCTGCATGCTGTTCATTCCGTTCCTGATCATCGACCTGGTGGTGTCGTCGGTGCTGATGGCGATGGGCATGATGATGCTCTCGCCCCTCGTCATCTCGCTGCCGTTCAAGCTGCTGCTGTTCGTGCTCGTCGATGGCTGGACCCTCACCGTGAATACCCTCGTCGGCAGCATCCACGGCATCTAGCCGGCTGCAACTACTCGTATGACTCCTGATATCGCCGTCGACTTCATCGTTGAAGCCCTGCAGCTGGTGATGCTGCTCGTGATGGTGCTGGTGGTGCCGGGCCTCGTGGCCGGCGTGATCGTCGCACTCTTCCAGGCCGCCACCCAGATCAACGAGCAGACGCTGAGCTTCCTGCCACGCCTGCTCGTGACGCTGGTGGCCCTGATCCTCGCCGGCCACTGGATGACCGGTAAGCTGATGGACTATTGCGTGAGCGTGTTCCAGCGCGCCGCGACCCTGGTCGGCTGATGCTGGAAGTCTCCCACCTGCTGCTGCCGTTCATCAGCGCGCTGTGGTGGCCGTTCTGCCGCGTCATGGCGCTGCTGTCGACGGCCCCCGTCATCGGCGACGCGCTGGTGCCGGTCCCGGTGCGCGCGCTGCTGTCGGTGGTGCTCGCCTTCCTGATGCTGCCGCTGACGAAAGGCGCCGTCATGCCCGACCCGTTCTCGCTGGCCGGCGTCGTCGTGATGGTCGAGCAGGCCGTGATCGGCGGCGTGATCGGACTCGCGCTGCAGCTGACGATGGCCGTCGTGAACATGCTCGGCTTCCTCGTCTCGAGCCAGGTGGGCTTCTCGATGGCGCAGATGAACGACCCGATCAACGGCCAGCAGTCGGACGTGATCTCCACGTTGCTGGGCCTCGTCGCGATTCTCGTGTTCTTCGCCGTCGACGGCCACCTCGTGCTGGCCGGCGTGCTGGGCCAGAGCTTCCGCGCCTGGCCGGTCGGCGCCGGCTACGCGAACCTGCTGCTGCAGACGGTGGCGCTGAACGTGGGCTGGGTGTTCTCGGCCGCGATCCTGCTGGCACTGCCCATCGTGTTTTCGACGATGGTGGTGCAGATCGGCTTCGGCTTCCTGAACCGCGTGGCGCCGTCGCTGAACCTGTTCTCGCTGGGCTTTTCGCTGGTGACGCTGTTCGGCCTGATGATGCTCGTGCAGGTCGTGCGCTTCATCCCGGAGCACTACGTACAGATGACCAACCAGGTGCTGGAAATGCTCCAGCAGCAGATGGGAGCGGCGCATGGCTGACGGCACGGGCGGCGACAAGACAGAAAAGGCCTCAAGCCAGAAGCTCAAGAAGGCGCGCGAGCAGGGCCACGTCGTCCGTTCGAAGGACCTCGCCACGGCGGTCGGTATCCTGGCCAGCCTCAAGCTGTTCGCGTACCTGCTGCCGGACTACCTGGAATCGTTCCGCTCGTTGTTCCGGCTCGTGTATGCGCCGCTCGGCGCGGCCGGCGCGGTCGAGAATGCGATGTCCGTCGTGTGGAGCGGCGCCGCCGTGCTGCTCGTGAAGATGGTGCTGCCCCTGCTGGGCGTGCCGTTCGCGATCGTGGTGGCGAGCATCGTGCCGGGCGGCCTGGTGTTCTCGACGAATAACCTGATGCCCAAGTTCGACCGGTTTTCGCCCGTGAAGAACCTGGGCCAGCTGGCGTCGGGCAAGCATTGGACGACGTTCGCGACGTCGCTGGCCAAGGCGGCGCTGCTGGCGATGGTCCTCGTGCACGTGGTGCGCTCGGCGCTGTCGGCCTGGGTCGATCTGCAGCGCATGCCGCTGAACGACGCGCTGCTGCACGGCGGCGGGATGATGTTCGACGGTCTGATGGCGCTGGTCGCCGTGTTCGTGTTGTTCGCGCTGATCGACGTCCCGCTGCAGGCGTTCCTGTTCGCCCGCAACCAGCGCATGAGCAAGCAGGAAGTGAAGGAAGAATACAAGAGCACCGAGGGCAAGCCCGAGATCCGCGCGCGCATCCGCCAGCTGCAGCAGCAGATGGCACGCCGCAACGTGAACAAGACGGTGCCGACCGCCGACGTGGTGATCGTGAATCCCGAGCACTACGCGGTCGCGCTGAAGTACGACATCAAGCGTGCGGAAGCGCCCTTCGTGGTGGCGAAGGGCATCGACGAGATGGCCCTGTACATCCGCCAGATCGCGGCGAAGCACGAGATCGAGACGATCGCGCTGCCGCCGCTGGCACGTGCCATCTACAACACCAGCCAGGTGCAGCAGCAGATTCCCGCCGCGCTGTACCAGGCGGTGTCGCAGGTGCTGAACTACGTGCTGCAATTGAACGCTTTTCGTGCGGGCCGGCGCCAGGCGCCTCCGCGTTTTCCGAATGACGTGGCCGTGCCGGCCACTTTGAGTGAGGTATCCCCAACATGAACTTGATCAACGGCTTGATGGTCGAGCTGCGCCGCCAGAAGATCGCCACGCCGGCGTTCCTCCTGACGCTCCTGGCGATGATCATGCTGCCGCTGCCGCCGGTGGTGCTGGACATCCTGTTCACGTTCAACATCGTGCTGGCGCTGGTCGTGATCATGACGTCCGTGTCGGCCCGGCGGCCGCTGGACTTCTCGGTCTTCCCGACCGTCATCCTCGGCACCACGCTGCTGCGCCTCGCACTGAACGTGGCGTCCACGCGCGTCGTGCTGCTGCACGGCCACGAGGGGACGGCCGCCGCCGGCCACGTGATCGAGGCCTTCGGCAACGTTGTCATCGGCGGCAATTTCGTCGTCGGTATCGTCGTCTTCGTGATCCTCATGATCATCAACTTCGTCGTCGTGACGAAGGGTTCCGAACGCATCTCCGAGGTGTCCGCGCGCTTCACGCTGGACGCGCTGCCCGGCAAGCAGATGGCGATCGACGCCGACCTGAACGCGGGCCTGGTCAACCAGGAACAAGCGCAGCAGCGCCGCAAGGACGTGGCGTCCGAAGCCGACTTCTACGGCGCGATGGACGGCGCCTCGAAGTTCGTGCGCGGCGATGCGATCGCGTCGATCCTCATCCTGCTCATCAACATGATCGGCGGCGTCGCCATCGGCGCGCTGATGCACGACCTGTCGTTCGGCGACGCGTTTCGCCAGTATGCGCTGTTGACCATCGGCGACGGCCTCGTGGCCCAGGTGCCGGCGCTGCTGCTGTCGGCGGCGGCGGCGATCCTCGTCACCCGCATCAGCGATTCGGGCGACTTCGAACAGCAGGTCGGCGGCCAGCTGCTGGCCAATCCCACCGTCCTCTATTCGGCGTCCGGCGTGATGGTGATCCTGGCCATGGTGCCGGGCATGCCGTCGTTCTACTTCATCGTGTTCGCGGCCGCCATCGGCTACGTCGCCTGGAGGCTGGCGCGCGAGGACGTCAAGGCACCGGACGAATCCAGCGTGGCCGCCATCGAAGCGGCGCTGCGCGACGACCGCGCGCCGGAACTCGACTGGCAGCAGCTGCCGGTCGTGCAGCCGATCTCGATCACCGTCGGCTACAAGCTCGTGCACCTGCTCGACAAGGCGCAAGGCGAAGTGCTGCCCAAGCGGATCAAGGGCGTGCGCCAGAGCCTCTCGGAGCAAATGGGCCTGCTGCTGCCGGCGATCGGCGTGCGCGACGACCTGACCCTGCGCCCGAACCAGTACGCGGTCGCCGTCAACGGCACCGTCGTGGCCGAGGGCGAGGTCGTGGCGGAATGCCTGATGGCGATCCCGTCGCCGAACGTGTACGGCGAGATCGACGGCATTCCGGGCATCGAGCCCGCATTCGGCATGGCCGTCACCTGGATCGAACCGGACCAGAAAGCGCACGCGCTGGGGCAGGGCTACCAGGTCGTCGAGGTGCCGAGCGCGATCGCCACGCACACGTCCAAGGTCGCGCGCGACTACATGGCGGAACTGTTCCGCCACGAAGACGTGCCTGCGATGCTGGAACGCCTGACGGCGCTGTCGCCCAAGCTGTCCGGCGCGCTGGACAAGGCGCTCACGCACACCCAGCTGCTGCGCGTGTTCCGCGTGCTGCTGGCCGAACACGTGTCGCTCAAGGACATCGTCGTGATCGCGACGACCCTGCTGGACAGCTCGGAAACGACGAAGGATCCGATCCTGCTCGCGGCCGAGGTGCGGTGCGCGCTGCGCCGCCAGATTGTCGCGGGCATGTACGGCAAGAAGAAGGACATGCCGGCCTTTAACCTGTCCGGGGAGCTGGAAAACATGCTGCTCGGTTCCCTGAACCAGGCGCGCCAGAACAATGGCGGCAAGGTCGTGCTGGACAACTATCCGATCGATCCGCAGCTGCTGTCGCAACTGCAGCTGAACATGCCGGTGGCGCGCGAACAGATGAAGCAGCAGCACACGCCGCCGCTGTTGCTGGTCCTGCCGCAGATCCGCCCGCTGCTGGCCCGTTACGCGCGCCTGTTCGCGCCGGGCCTGCACGTGCTGTCGTATAACGAGATCCCGGAAAACCGGGAAGTCTCGATCATCGGTACCGTCGGATAAACAATCGTAGGGTGGGCTCCCCGAGCCCACGCGTAACGCCAACACATCGCGAGCGTCACGCGTGGGCGGGGACCGCCCACCCTACGCCGGCAGCAGCAGCGCCAGTTCGGCCATCGCGCGGAACACGGGCAGGCTGAGCGCGGCGGCCGCCTCGGTGGACGGCAGGCGCGCGTGCACCCGGCCTTCCGGCAGGTTGTCGCGCCAGGTCCAGCCGAGCACGCGCAGGCCGGAACGGCGCACGGCGTCTTCCAGTTGCGGCTGCAGCGCGCGCAGGTGCAGGAGGGTGTCGGCGTTGGGCGTGCACAGTTCGAGCATGACCCCGTCGGCCAGCGGCTCCGCCTGCACGGTGACGATGGAGCCGTCGGCCAGCACCAGTTCCAGGCGCAGTGCCGTGCGGCGCCGCCGGCGCTGCGATTTCTGCTGCTGTTCCTCTTCCCCGATCACGCGCAGGTGCTGGGCCTGCGGACCGCCCGGGTGCACGGTGAAGCGCCACGCGTCGGGCGGCAGGGTGGCCAGGTCGCCCTGGCGCAGCACGCGTCCATCGAGCCCGCTCTGCAGCAGGGCGCCGGGCAGCGACTGGCCGCGCTGCTGCTGGGACGCCTGGATCGCGCGCGTGACCAGCTGGGTGCCGTAGTTGCGGACCATGCCGCGCCACGACGTCGCGAGCGCACCGCCGTCGGGGCTGGGCCACGTGAGCTGGCGCGCCATCACGACCTGGTCGGGGCGCATGGCCGCGGCGTCGGGCAACGCGTCGCCGGCGGGCAGGACGGAGGCCGGCTGCGCGGCAGGCAGGGGCAACGGGATGGCCTCGAGCTCGGCCTGCAACAGTGCGACCGGGACGGCGGCCGCGACCGCGCCGACCGGCGCCGCCGGCAGCGGACCGGCTGCGCCCGCCGGCATGACGGGCGGCGAAAGGGCGGGAAAGGAAATGCTGGCCATGATCTCGGCAGTCTAAAGTGAAAAGGCCAGCTTGTGGCTGGCCTTTCATGCATACCCGGCTGTACCAGCCCGGGATAGGGGCCAATCCTGGCCCTGCGATTACTGCAGCAGGGACATGACCATCGACGACATGCTGTTGGTCTGCTTCAGCATGGCGGTGCCGGCTTGCATCAGCATCTGGTTCGAGGTCATGCTCGACGACTCGGTCGCGAAGTCGACGTCCATGATGCGGCCGGTTGCAGCCTGCGTGTTGCTCGAGATGTTCGACAGGTTGTTGTAGACGTGGTTCAGGCGGTTCTCGACACCGCCCAGCTTCGAGCGGAGGGCCGACACGGCGTCGATTGCGTCACCCAGATTCTGGATGGCGGTGTTGGCCGTACCGGCGCCAGTCAGTTCGGTCCCGGCGGCCGCGGCGGGCGTGGTGGTGCCGTTGTAACCGGCGGCCGCGGCGGTGATCTTGGTGTCCACAGTGCTCAGCTCGGTGCTGAAGTTCGCGGTCATCGTCTCCGAGCTGTCGGCACCGATCTGGAACGTGACGCCGGCGGAGGTGCTCAGCTTGCTGGTGTCGGCACTGGTGCTCAGCAGCTTGGTGCCGCCGAACTTGGTGTTCGAGAAGATGTTCGACAGTTCGTCGGTCAGCGAGTTGTACTCGGCCTGCATGGCGGTCTGGTCGTCGGCCGACGAGGAGCCGTCGGCGGACTGCGTGGCCAGGTCCTTCATGCGGGTCAGGATGTTGTTGACTTCGTCCAGTGCGCCGTCGGCAGTCGACAGCATGGAGATCGAGTTCTGGGTGTTGCGCATGGCAACCGCCATGCCGCTGCTCTGGGCTTTCAGGCGGGTTGCGATCTGCAGGCCGGCGGCGTCGTCCATTGCCGAGTTGATGCGGTAACCGGTCGACAGGCGGGTCATCGAGGTCGAGAGGCTCGACTGGGTGCGGCTCAGGGAATTTTGTGCGGAAAGCGATGCGACGTTGGTGTGAAGGCTCAGCATGATATGGCTCCTGGTGGCTTGGATACTGTTGGGAGGTTGCGCATCTCGCGCTCTCACAAGTACAAGACGACCGTTTATCTGGACTCGTTAAATGCCGAGTGGAAATTTTTTTTGAAAAAAATTTTTCGCGGCCGGCAAGGGGGCGGATATGACGAAACCGGATAAGCAAAATTGAAACGATTCGTTCGTGGTGCGGGGCGCGGTCTTTACTCTATGGCTTCCAGAACCCCGAACGAGAGAACACATGCTGTTAAACAAACTGATCCAGGCCCTGCTGGCCGTCGCGCTGGTCGCCCCGACCGTGCATGCCGCCGACGTCACGCTCCTAAACGTGTCGTACGACCCGACGCGCGAGCTGTACCAGGACGTCGGCAAGGCGTTCGCCGCCAAATGGAAAGCGCAGACCGGCGACAACGTCACGTTCAGGGCTTCCCACGGCGGCTCCGGCAAGCAGGCCCGTTCCGTGATCGACGGCCTGGACGCGGACGTCGTCACCCTGGCCCTCGCCTGGGACATCGACGCGATCGCCGAGCGCGGCCTGATCGCCAAGGATTGGCAGAAACGCTTGCAGCACAACAGCTCGCCCTACAATTCGACCATCGTCTTCCTCGTGCGCAAGGGCAACCCGAAAGGTATCCACGACTGGAACGACCTGATCAAGCCGGGCGTGCAAGTCATCACCCCGAACCCCAAGACGTCGGGCGGCGCGCGCTGGAATTACCTGGCAGCCTGGGGCAACGCCCTGAAACAGCCGGGCGGCAGCGAAGCGAAGGCGCGCGAGTACGTGGCGAAGCTGTTCAAGAACGTGCCCGTACTCGATTCCGGCGCCCGCGGCGCGACGACGACCTTCGTCGAGCGCGGCATCGGCGACGTGTTGATTGCCTGGGAAAACGAGGCGATCCTGGCCATCAAGGAACTGGGGCCGGACAAGTTCGAGATCGTGGCGCCGAAACAGAGCATCCTGGCCGAGCCGCCGGTCGCCGTGGTCGACAAGGTGGTCGACAAGCGCGGCACCCGCAAGGTGGCGCAGGCCTACCTGCAATTCCTGTACACGGATGAGGGCCAGGAAATCATCGCGAAGAATTTCTATCGACCGATCAATGCGAAGATCGGCCAGAAATACGCCGCACAGTTCCCGAACGTGAACCTGTTCACCATCGACGACGTGTTCGGCGGCTGGACCAGGGCGCAGAAGACGCACTTCGCGGACGGCGGGACGTTCGATCAATTGTACCGACCGGGTAAATAAGGAGCAGGATGCGCGCGTCCGTGGCGCAGCAGCCACGGGCGTACCTCACCATCCTGATCTTCTGCGGGGAGGCACGGCCGCGCTCTTTTAGGGTAAACTTCGCGGTCCCTCGAAGGGATAAGCAGGAATTTGATGAAATACGGTAAAAGAACATTAAGCGTAGCACCCATGATGGACTGGACGGACCGCCATTGCCGCGTGTTCCACCGCCAGATCACGCGGCACACGTGGTTGTATACAGAGATGGTAACGACGGGCGCGCTGGTCCATGGCGACGTCGAGCGCCACCTGCGCTATGACGACATCGAGCATCCGATCGCCTTGCAGCTGGGCGGCAGCGATCCGGCCGACCTCGCCAAGAGCGCGAAGCTGGGCGAGCAATGGGGCTATGACGAGGTCAACCTGAATTGCGGCTGCCCGTCCGAGCGCGTGCAGAAGGGTGCGTTCGGCGCCTGCCTGATGCAGGAGCCGCAACTCGTCGCCGATTGCGTGAAGGCGATGCGCGACGCCGTCAGTATCGACGTCACCGTCAAGCACCGCATCGGCATCGATTACAACGACGAATACGGATTCGTCCGCGATTTCATCGGCACCATCGCCGACGCCGGCTGCCGCACGTTCATCGTGCACGCGCGCAATGCCGTGCTCAAGGGGCTGTCGCCCAAGGAAAACCGCGAGATCCCGCCGCTGCGTTATGCCGTGGCCTATGCGCTGAAACGGGAATTCCCGGACCTCGAGATCATCATCAACGGCGGTATCAAGACCGACGACGAGATCGCCACCCATCTGCAGCATGTGGACGGCGTCATGATCGGGCGCGAGGCCTATCACAATCCGTACGCGATGGCAGGCTGGGATGCCCGGTTCTATGGCGACGCGACGCCGTCGAAGTCGCGCGAACAGGTGCTGGAAGCCATGATCCCGTATATTCGCGCCCAACTCGACCGCTACGGCCCGCTGGGCCTGCGCCTGAACGGCATCACGCGCCACATGCTGGGACTGATGGCGGGCCTGCCGGGCGCGCGTAGCTACCGCCAATTGCTGTCCGACTCTCGCCGCCTCGCCGCAGGCAATCCCGAACTCCTCCTCGAAGCCGCCGGCCGCCTGCGCCTGGCCGCCTGATTGCTTTGTCCCTACCCCGGCCGCGTTGCGTAGCCGGGATGTTCAAAATCCGCTACAAAAAATGATGCATTTGTGAAATCATTTGTATCGCTTTCCTTGCTGAAAGGCAAGAATAGGCCGATAATCTGGGCTCTTCTCCTTGCACGACATCTAATCCTGTTGTTGTGGTGAAACATAATTACGACGGTGCATGTTTTCTGTCTGCAATTCGCCGTTTTGATTTATCCTGACGGAAATACGTAAAAGTACGTAAGTTCACTGGGAAGATGGACTTTCTGTATAAAGAGGCGACGCAGGGGCGGCAGGCACCCCCGGGCGGGTCTGATCACTTGGAACAGGGAAGATAAGGAATGAATCTAGCAAACATGAAGGTCGGCGTACGTCTGGGCCTGGGCTTTGCCCTCGTGCTCGTGCTGCTGGTCATGGTCACCGTCATCGGCATCCTGCGCTTGGCGCAGATCCAGAACCGGCTCGACCACGTCGTGAATGTCAATAATGTCGTGACCCGTCTGGTCGTCGACATGCGCAACAACGTGAGCGAGCGTGTCACGTCGTTGCGCACCCTGACCCTGATGACCGACCCGGCCGACATGGAGCCGGAACTGAACCGTTTCAAGGAACAGACCGCCAAGTACGATGGCTTGCAGGGCAAGCTGGCGGCCAAGTTCTCGGAAGAAGCTTCGGCTGAGGAAAAATCCCTGCTGAATCAAGTTAAAGAAGCCGAAAGCGCGGCCATGCCGGCCATCGCCAAGGCGTCGGCACTGTATCTGGCCAACAACGCGATGGACGCCACCCGCGTGATGGTCAAGGAAATCCGTCCGGCCCAGAAGAAATGGCTGGAAGCGCTGGACCAGCTGGGCGGCCTGGAAGACAAGCAGAATGCACAGAGCCAGGTGGATGCCGAGGCCGCCTTCGCCAACGCCCGCAACTTCATGCTCGTGCTGCTGGCCCTGGCCGTCGCGCTGGGCATCGTGGCCGCCACCGTCATCACCCGCGGCCTGCTGAAGCAGCTGGGTGGCGAGCCGGGCTATACCGCCAAGATCGCCGGCAGTATCGCCGAAGGCGACCTGTCGATCGCCATCGACACCAAGTCGTCGGATCGCGGCAGCCTGCTGATCGAAATGAAGCAGATGCGCAACAGCCTGGTCGACATCGTCAGCCAGGTCCGACGCGGCACGCACACCATCACCACGGCGTCGCGTGAAATCGCAGCCGGCAACACCGACCTGTCGTCGCGTACCGAACTGCAGGCCGGCTCGCTGGAAAAGACCGCGTCGGCGATGGAAGAACTGACGTCGACCGTGAAGCAGAACGCGGACAACGCCCGCGAAGCGAACCACCTGGCCGCGACCGCGTCGGACGTGGCACGCAAGGGTGGCGAAGTGGTGTCGCAGGTGGTTGGCACGATGGGTGAGATCAATAGCTCGGCAAGCAAGATCGCCGACATCATCGGCGTCATCGACGGCATCGCCTTCCAGACGAACATCCTGGCGCTGAACGCGGCCGTCGAGGCGGCCCGTGCCGGTGAGCAGGGTCGCGGCTTCGCCGTCGTCGCGTCGGAAGTGCGCAACCTGGCCCAGCGTTCCGCTGCGGCAGCGAAAGAGATCAAGCAGCTGATCGGCGACTCCGTCGAGAAGATCGGCCGCGGCAGCAAGCTCGTCGGTCAAGCCGGCGAGACGATGGACGAGGTCGTTGCGAGCGTCAAGCGCGTGACCGACATCATGAGCGACATCGCCAGCGCCAGCGCCGAACAGAGCGCCGGTATCGAGCAGGTCAACGTGTCGATCATCGAGATGGACGGCATGACCCAGCAGAACGCCGCGCTGGTCGAAGAAGCCGCCGCCGCGTTCCAGAGTCTGCAAGACCAGGCCGCGGAACTGCAGCGCGTCGTCAGCATCTTCAAACTGGCCGAAGGCGAGGAGCCGAGCGTTGCCGAAGCACCGGCGCCGGCCGCTGTCGCCACGCGCGCCGTCGTCGTGCGTCCGGCCAAGCCGCAGCTGAAGAAACCGGCCCAGAGTCCGGCGAGGGCGAAGGCGAAGGCCGCCGCGGCGGCACAGAATGAACGCCCGGCCGATGCTCCGGCATCGACTGCGAAGAAGGTCGCGGCGGCTGCCGCCAGCGACGACTGGGAAGAATTCTGAGCCAGGACGGCTCGTCCAGCGCCGGTCATCGCGCCGGCATTAAAAAAAACTTTGTTTTTCGGGGGTAATAAAAATGTCCAATAAGAAATATGTTATGAGCCTGATGGCGTTGCTGGTCGCGGGTGTTGCCGGTTCGGCTTTTGCAGGCGAAACGCCGGCAACGTTTGATCCGAACAAGTGCAAGGTCGAGTATCCGAAAGCGTCGCTGATGAACGAAGAGCAGGGCGTGACCGTCGTGTCGTTCCTCGTCAATGCCGACGGCTCGGTGGCCGATTCGAAGCTGGAAAAGTCGAGCGGCTTCAAGGGCCTGGACAAGGCCGCGCTCAAGGGCCTGTCGGCCTGTAAGTTCAAGCCGGGCACCAAGGACGGCGCACCGGCCCAGACCTGGACCAAGGTCGACTACGCCTGGAGACTGGACTGAGCGCCTGAGGATGCCGGCCGGTCCGGCTCGGCGCCCCAGGTGAGGCTTTGCGTCCCCGGCATCTTTGCCGGGTGCGCACGAGACCTGCGGGCCGGCGGCATCCACGAGCCTGAGAAGGGCGTCCCTGCGGGGCGCCCTTTTTGCATCCGGCAAATCTGTTACCGAACTGTGGCGGCGTGTTTCGGTTGTAAGCGCTTGCATCAATCCCGTCGGCACGGGCGACGAATCGCTATAGTGGTCTCACAACGAACCGAAAGGAGAACCACCATGAAACGCATTCTGTGTGCCGCCGCCCTTGCCCTGGCCAGCAGCGCCGCCGTCCTGCCGGCGCAAGCGTTCGCGCGGGACGTCGTCGTCGTCCGCACGGCGCCGCCGCCGCCGCGCCACGAAGTCGTGCCGGCCGCCCGCCACGGCCATGAATGGGCACCGGGTTACTGGAACTGGAACGGCCACCGCTACGTGTGGATGCGCGGCCATTGGGAGCGGGCGCGTCCGGGCTATGTCTGGCACCGTCCGGAATGGCGCCAGGGCGATCGCGGCTGGGAACTGGAGCGCGGCGGCTGGCGCCACGGCGACCGCGACGGCGATGGGGTGCCGAACCGCTTCGACCGCCGTCCGGACAATCCGAACCGCTCCTGATGCACGCCGGCGGCGCGCGCCGCGCCGTCAAGCCAGCGGCGCGCCGTCCTCGAACATTTCGCTGGCCATCCGCGCCAGGTCGTTCATGCCGCCGCCGGACGCGAGATGGGCGCGCAGCCAGCGCGCCTGTCCGCCATCCCTCATGAGGTGTTCGATCACCTCGCACGCCTTGCCGAAGCCGGGATCGTTCGAGCGCCGCTTGAGCCGTTCCAGGTCGGCGCGGATCGCTTCCCCGATGGGCATCGACGTACCCGTCTCCGGATCGATCCAGTTCGCCTCGACGCCGTCGCGCGCCGCGTTGAAGCGGTTCCAGATGTACAGTTCGCGACTGGCGCTCGTCGGCCAGCGGCCCGGCTGGGCGGCCCATTCCAGGCACAGCTCGCGCGCATAGCAGGCCAGCGCCGCGGCGTAGACGGGTTTCAAGGGCGTATCCAGCACGCGCAGTTCGATCGTCCCGTATTCCGGTTTCGGCCGCACGTCCCAATAAAAATCCTTGATGCTGTTGACGATGCCGTGGCCGGCCAGTTCGTCGAAGTGGGCGCGGAAGTCGTTCCACGTCCGGATCTCGTACGGCAGGATGCCGCTCATCGGGAACGCACCCACGACGTTGCTGCGCGAGCTGCAGAAGCCGGAGACCTCGCCTTGCCAGCACGGCGAATTGGCCGACAGGGCGATGAACAGCGGCGCGCGCTGGGTGAGCCAGGAACACAGGCGCATCGCCTCGTCCGGCGAGCCCGCCCCGATGTGCACGTGCATGCCGAACACGGTAAACAGTTTAGCCAGATAGCCGAACTTGCGCTCGGATTCGAAATAGCGCTCCTTCGGGTAGATGCGCTGCTCGTTCCACTTCTGGAACGGGTGCGCGCCGCCACCGGAGATCGACGCGCCGACGTCGAATGCGGCGCGCTGCACCGTCGTGCGGATGTGCTCCAGCTGCTCGGCCGCTTCGTCGAACGACGTCAGGATCGCGGTCGCCACTTCCAGCATCGACGTCGTGATTTCCGGCGTGTGCACCCACGGCTTGTCGTGCTTGTCCAGCAGGCGCAGGATGTCCGGCGCGGCCGGGAACAGGTCGAACGTGAGGCGGTCGAGCACCATCAGTTCCAGTTCGATGCCCATCGTGCCGATCGTCGACGCCTTGAAGTCGGGCAGGTAGGCCGGGCCCTGGCCGGACACCGCCTGCGCCTGCGCGTCGGTTTTCAGCTTGTCCAGCGCTTCGTCGTTCATCAATTCGCTCATTGCGCGCCTCCTCGATAAGTTTCGCCCGCCAGGCGCAGGCCGATCCAGGTCAGGCCGGGGGCGAGCAGGACGTTCAGGGCCAGCAGCGCGCCCATCACGGCGGTGGACGTCGCATCGAGCCCGGTGTAGGCATTCAGGGTGTTGTCGACGACCAGGCCGCCGTAGCTCACCAGGGAGCACATCGACAAGGCCATCGCATGCTGCTTGCGCGTGTCCCAGGCCGTGCCCGGCCACAGCGCGAGGCGGGTGGCCGCGATACGGACGGCGAACACCGTCACGGCCGCGAGGATGGCCCAGCCGTGCAGCAACTGCTGCAGGTCGACGAGCGCGGCCGACATCAGGAACAGCAGCACATAACCGATGTCCTGCGCGGTCTTCAGCTGGGCCTGGAACACGTTGTCGCGTTTTTCGACGTTGCGCAGCAGGACGCCCATCAGCAACAGCGAGAGCAGGGCGCTCGCCGCCGTCACGGAGCACAGGCCCAGGTCGATCAGGAGCGCGGCCAGCAGCATGCCGGGCCGCAGCGTCGCCGGCACCTTGCACAGCCGGGTGGCGAGCGCATACACGCCGTAGGACAGCGCGGCGATCCCGGCGCCCATCACGAGCTTGCCGCCCTGGCGCATCAGCTCCGTCGCGAACTCGCCGTTGGCGTCGGGACCGTGGCTGCGCGTCCACGCCAGGGTGACTCCGAGCGCGAGCAGGGCGACGAGATTGGAGAGGCCGACCATATTCGACGTGGCGAAGGTGCTCGTGCCGCTGGCGTTTTCGTCCGCCACCATCGAACTGTGGATGACGGGGTTGACGGCGATGAGGATCGACCCGATGAAGATCGCGGCGCCCCACGGCAGGCCGAGCAGCCCGAGCGTCACGGCGGCGGCCGCGCCGCGGACCAGCGTCGCGAGCAGCAGGCTGGCGCCCTGGCGTCCGCTGCGCAGCAGCCACGCGAGGTCCATCTTGCGGCCGACTTCGAACAGCACGAGCGCGGCGGCGCCGTTGAGCAGTTCCTGGAACTGGGTCAGCAGCGCGCGGTCGATGAAGCCGCCGCCGGTCGCGCCCAGCAGCAGCCCGGCGATCACGGCACCGTACAGTTTGGGGATCTTGAAGCGCTGCAGCGTCAGGCCGATCACGAGCGCGAGCATCAGCCCGGCGCCCAGCACGGCCAGCGGCGACAGCAGCCACAGGGGCGTGGACAGTTCGTCATTCATGGCGCACCTCCCACGCGTGGGCGAGCGCGGTCAGCTCGCGTTCGATCACGTCGGCGCGCTGCTTCGCCAGTTCCTGCTGGTGGTCGGCCGGCGCCGGCGCCAGGTCGCTGACGATGCGCGCGCGGACGATGCCCGCGTCGTCGCGCAGCGGAATCCACAGCTGGCCCTTGACGCTGCGGCCTTCCTTCCAGACGGCGATGAATTTGGCGCCCGTGCGCGCGCCGGGTTGGGCCGGGTCGAGCAACGTGAACGGCTGCAGCCATTCGGCGTCGGGGAAGCGGCGCGCCAGCTGCACCTGCATGCCGCTGCGCTGCTCCAGCCGCGCATCGTCGCGCGAATACGGCAGGTGGATGCGCGTCTGCGTGATGTTCGCCGTCTCCAGGCGCAAACAGGTCTGCTCGGACACCCAGCGCCACGTGTCGCCGTCGAGCACGCGCGGCTTGCCCTTCGACGCATCGCGCCAGGCGACGAACAGCGGCGATGCCGCGGGCAGCGGATTACCGGCGTCGATGGCGTGCGCCGCCTTGGTCACGTCGCTCCAATGGCCGGCCTGCCAGGCGCGCGTGTCGGGCTTCTCCGACGGCTGCCAGCGCCACAATGCCGCCGACCATTGCCCGTCGTCGCCGCGCCAGATGGCCGCCAACTGCTGCGCAGCGGCCGTGCCGGACGTCACGGTGCGGCCGGACCATACGCTCCGCCACGGCGGCGCGTCGGCATGGACGGCCTGCGCGAGCCGGTGCCACGCGATCGCGGCCGGCGGCAGGCAGGTGGCCGTCGGCGTCGGGATGGCGCGCCAGTACAGCATCTCCACGCGCTGGCTCCAGGCGCAGCGGCGCGCGGTCGGTTCGCCCATGCCCGACAAGGCCGGATCGATGGGCGCCGCACAGTCGCCCGGGTGGGAGCCGCTCAACTGCGTGAAGTCGGCAATGACCGGTGTCTTGGATTCCGCGGGCTTGTGCTTGGCGGCTTGCGATGGCGGCGCCAGCAAGGCGCACAGTGCGAATGCGCTTGCGAGCAGGCACATGCTGCCGGAGCGCTGGCGGTGCGATGGCGGTGTTGGGGTCATGAGTGAGTCGGCCCTCGGAGAGAGACCTCGGCGCGGCGGGCGGGGATGGCAGATCCGTCCCGGGGCGCGGAGGCGGGCGGTCGCAGCGCGGCGGTGTCGGCCGGCGTCTGGACCCGTTGAAAGAGTGGATGCTGCTTGGTGCATCCGCGATGCGGCGGAACCGCACGGCGACCAGGTCAACGCAATGCCTGCCGCTCGTTATTTTGGTGTGTATCGGGGTCAAGTATAGGGCAAATAATTCATTTGCTCAAATATGATTGACGGCGGTACATGTTTTGCATGCATTTTAGACCATGCGCGCTTCTGGTGGCGTACGGTTGAGCTGCGAGGCGTATAGGACTATCGTGGAGTGAGGAATGGGATTTATTTCATCAAGATCAAGGCGGGCCGGGCACAAGCTTGCGAAGGCGCCGGAAGATATGGAAATCCTGGGGGGATGGTTCGGTGATGAAGTTATCGGAGAAGTTCATTGTCCTGGCTTTGCTTGCTTCCTCCGGCGTCGCCTCTGCGCAGACTACTTTGGCGACGTGTCAACTTGGGACGAGGGAGCACGAAACCGTCTCGGTGATTGCGGAGCAGCCGATCGCAGATTCGCGGGTCATCTCCTTGAAGACGACATCCGAAATACGGCCGCATCTGATATTCGGCAGCGAGAATGATGCTTCCCGTGGTGCGGAAGTCAGGGTCAAATGTATCGGTAAAGAAGAGAAAGTTCTGGTGCTTGTCGGCGAGTTTCTCGGGTCGGCTTATCCAAGAGGCATTGCCGTGCGCTTCAATAAGGGGCAGCTTGAGCAGATCGAATTCGCGGAACCGGGGCTACCGGCATTCGTCGACCTCACGCCGTCCGAGATGCGATTGGCTTTTTCGAAGCATGGCCCTGAGATCGCCGCTCAATTCGCAATCTACACCTACGTCAGCGGCGCCGGCCCCATGCCCGACGTGAAGGAGGCTCAGCGTGTCGCGTCCCCTGCGGATGGCGTTCGAATTCCAGTGCAGCCTTAGCAGGGATGCGAACGAAAAAAGCCGCAAAGCTTGCGCTCGCGGCTTTTTTTGAATTCTTGGGGTGGCTGATGGGACTCGAACCCACGACAACAGGAATCACAATCCTGGACTCTACCAACTGAGCTACAGCCACCACTGTCTTACTTGCCGTCTCGTTGTTGCCGAGACAGAACGAGATTATATAGCGTCATTCGCATTCTGGCAAATCGAATTGGCCCAGCAGTGCGGGGCGCGCCTATGCCGCCCCGAACGTCGTCTCGTGCACCGGTGGATCGATGCCGATCAGCCCATTGAACGCGGCTGACAGCGCTGTCGCGCTGGCGCTCGTGTACGCCTCCACCCGCGCGGGCGCGGGCGACGTCGCGGGACGCAGCAACCGGCCCGCGTCGAGCAGCCGCACGAGCTGGCGCGCGACCGCTTCGCCCGTGTCCACGAGCGCGATGTCGCGTGCGCCCGTGGCCGCGATCACGTCCTCGATCGCGGCTTGCACGAGCGGGTAGTGCGTGCAGCCCAGCACGAGGGTGTCGGCGCCCTCGTCGAGCAGCGGCGTCACGTAGCGCTGCAGCAGTTGCAGCGTGCCTTCCGTGTCGCCCAGTTCGATCCGGTCGACGAGGCCGCGGCACGGTTGCAGCAGGAATTGTGCGCCCGTGGCGTGCGTGATCTGGTTGCGCAGTTGCAGGAACTTGGTGCCGGCCAGCGTGCGCTCCGTGGCCAGCACGCCGACCTTGCCGGTGCGCGTGGCCGCCGCCGCCGGCTTCAGGCCCGGCTCCACGCCGACGATGGGCAGGTCCGGGAAGCTCTCGCGCATCAGCTTCACGGCGGAGATGGTCGCCGTGTTGCAGGCCACGACGATGGCCTTGGCGCCCCGTTCGACGAGGAAGCGTGCCACCGCCAGCGAGCGTTCGGCGACGATGTGTTCGGGCTTGTCGCCGTACGGGGCGAAGCCCGTGTCGGCCACGTAGACCAGGTGTTCGTGCGGGAGTTGCGCGCGGACGTGGCGCAGGATCGAGAGGCCGCCGAGGCCGGAATCGAAGATGCCGACGGGGTGTTCTTGGGTAGTCATGCGGAGATGTTAACCCAGCGGTGAAATGTTGGGGTGTGCGATGAAAATTGGATCCCCGCCTGCGCGGGGACGACGTGCGAGCGGGGCAGGCTAAGCTCACACGTCGCCCCTGGCCTCGGCGGCTGCCCTTGGCAGGGGCCCAATGAACAGCGTTACGCCGTCGCGACCGGAATGCCCTTGAGCGACTCGATCTTCGCGGCCCATTCCTTCGGGCCGGTCTGGTGCACCGACGTACCCGTCGCATCGACGGCCACGGTCACCGGCATGTCCTTGACGTCGAACTCGTAGATCGCTTCCATGCCCAGGTCGGCGAAGCCGACGACCTGCGCCGACTTGATCGCCTTCGACACGAGGTACGCGGAACCGCCGACGGCCATCAGGTACGCCGACTTGTGGTTCTTGATCGATTCGATCGCCGCCGGGCCGCGTTCGGCCTTGCCGATCATCGCGATCAGGCCCGTCTTCTCGAGCATCATGTCGGTGAACTTGTCCATGCGGGTCGCCGTCGTCGGGCCGGCCGGGCCCACGACTTCGTCGCGCACCGGATCGACCGGGCCGACGTAGTAGATCACGCGGTTCGTGAAGTCCACCGGCAGCGGTTCGCCTTTCGCCAGCATGTCCTGGATGCGCTTGTGCGCGGCGTCGCGGCCGGTCAGCATCTTGCCGTTCAGGAGCAGGGTCTGGCCCGGCTGCCACGATGCGACTTCTTCCTTCGTCAACGTGTCGAGGTTGACGCTCTTGCTCTTCTGCGTGTCCGGCGTCCAGTTCACGTTCGGCCAGGTCGACAGCGCCGGCGGTTCGATGTACGTGGGGCCCGAGCCGTCCAGCACGAAGTGCGCGTGGCGGGTCGCCGCGCAGTTCGGGATCATCGCGACCGGTTTCGATGCGGCGTGGGTCGGGTACATATTGATCTTCACGTCCAGCACGGTCGTCAGGCCGCCCAGGCCTTGCGCGCCGATGCCCAGCGCGTTGATCTTGTCGCACAGTTCGATGCGCAGCTCTTCCAGCTTGTTTTGCGGGCCGCGCTGCTTGAGTTCATACATGTCGATGTCTTCCATCAGCGACTCCTTGGCCATCAGCATGGCCTTCTCGGCGGAGCCGCCAATGCCGATGCCCAGCATGCCCGGCGGGCACCAGCCGGCGCCCATCAGCGGGACGGTCTTGAGCACCCAGTCGACCAGCGAGTCGGACGGGTTCAGCATGACGAACTTGGTCTTGTTCTCCGAGCCGCCGCCTTTTGCGGCGACCATCACGTCGACCGTGTCGCCCGGGACCAGTTCCATGTGGACGACGGCCGGGGTGTTGTCCTTCGTGTTCTTGCGCTCGAAGTGCGGGTCGGCGACGATCGAGGCGCGCAGCTTGTTGTCGGCGAAGTTGTACGCGCGGCGCACGCCTTCGTTGACGGCGTCCGTGATCGAGCCGCTGCCGAAGCCTTCGAAGCGCACGTTCATGCCGATCTTCAGGAATACGTTGACGATGCCGGTGTCCTGGCAGATCGGACGCTTGCCTTCCGCGCACATGCGCGAGTTGGTCAGGATCTGCGCGATGGCGTCCTTGGCGGCCGGGCTCTGCTCGGCCTCGTAGGCGCGCGCGAGGTGCTGGATGTAGTCGGCGGGGTGGTAGTAGCTGATGTACTGGAGCGCGGCGGCGACCGATTCGATCAGGTCGTCCTGTTTAATGACAGTCATGTAGGTCTCGCTGTGGGGTCTTGGATTACGTGGTATCAGTGCTGCTTGGTCAGGCTCTGGGTGTTCATCATGATCCGGTCGGTGTAGGCGATCGCCATCGCCGACAGCAGGAACACGACGTGGATGGAGGTCTGCGCGATGATCGTCTGCGCATCGTACGACTTGGCGTTGATGAAGGTCTTGAGCAGGTGGATCGACGAGATGCCGATGATGGCCATCGCCAGCTTGGTCTTTAGCACGGACGCGTTCACGTGCGACAGCCATTCCGGCTGGTCCGGATGGTCTTCCAGGTACATGCGCGACACGAACGTCTCGTAGCCGCCGACTATCACCATGATCAGCAGGTTCGAGATCATGACGACGTCGATCAGGCCCAGCACGACGAGCATGATCGTCGTTTCGTTCAATTTGTCCGGCAGCGGTGCGCCCGGCACGGCCACGGCCTGGAAGATGTGCTGCAGCGCGGCGTCGTTGCCGAGTGCGGCGAGCACGAGGTCTTTCAGTTCGACCCAGAAATGGAACACGTACACGCATTGCGCGAGGATCAGGCCCAGGTAAAGGGGCAGTTGCAGCCAGCGGCTGGCGAACATGAAACTGGCGAGGGCGCTGCGTTTTCTTGCGCTGGACGAGGGTTGCGAATCGAGCATCTAGGCGGACTTTCCAAAGCGGCGGCGGTCAAGACAGCTCAACATTCTACACCCGCCGCGCGTTGCCGGCTCGGCTTCGTCGCGGGCCGAAGGTTGGTAGAATGACTCGCGGGGATGCCGGCCGGCGCACTGTAAGGGCTCAGTAAGCGAGCGCGCCTAAGGTATTAGGCAAAATTACTACACTACTGATAGGAGACTAGTATGGCCGAGAACGAGACCCAACAGCAGGGACTGCAGGAGCATCGCGTGTTCCAGCCGCCCGCACAATTTGCTGCCGATGCCGCCATCTCCGGCATGGATGCGTACCGGAAGCTGTGCGACGAAGCCGCCAGCGACTACGAAGGCTTCTGGGCCCGCCTGGCGCGTGAAAACATCGCCTGGCACAAGCCCTTCACCCAGACCCTTGACGAATCGGATGCGCCGTTCTACAAATGGTTCGCGGACGGCCAGCTGAACGCGTCGTACAACTGTCTCGACCGCAACATCGAGAACGGCAACGGCGACAAGACGGCGATCATCTTCGAGGCCGACGACGGCCAGGTCACCCGCGCCACCTACCGCGACCTCCACGAGCGCGTCTGCAAATTCGCCAACGGCCTGAAGTCGCGCGGCATTCAAAAGGGCGACCGCGTCATCATCTACATGTCGATGTCGATCGAAGGCGTGGCCGCCATGCAGGCCTGCGCGCGCATCGGCGCGACGCACTCCGTCGTGTTCGGCGGCTTCTCGGCGAAGTCGCTGCAGGAGCGCATCATCGACGCCGGCGCCGTCGCCGTCATCACGGCCGACGAGCAGCTGCGCGGCGGCAAGCCGCTGCCGCTGAAGGCCATCGTCGACGAGGCGCTGGCGCTCGGCGGCTGCGATACGATCCGCGACGTCATCGTCTACAAGCGCACCGGCGGCACCATCAACTACCAGGAGGGCCGCGACCTGTGGCTGCACGACCTCGTCGCCGGCCAGAGCGCCGAGTGCGAGCCGGAGTGGGTCGACGCCGAGCACCCGCTGTTCATCCTCTACACGTCCGGCTCGACGGGCACGCCGAAGGGCGTCCAGCACTCGACCGGCGGCTACCTGCTGTGGGCCGCGCTGACGATGAAGTGGACCTTCGACATCAAGCCGGACGACGTCTACTGGTGCACTGCCGACATCGGCTGGGTCACGGGCCACACCTACATCTGCTACGGCCCGACGGCCGTCGGCGCCACGCAGATCGTCTTCGAAGGCGTGCCGACCTTCCCGAACGCGGGCCGCTTCTGGGACACGATCGCCAAGCACAAGGTCAGCATCTTCTACACGGCGCCGACCGCGATCCGTTCGCTGATCAAGGCGTCGAACACGGACGAGAAGGTCCATCCGAAGAACTACGACCTGTCCAGCCTGCGCCTGCTGGGCACCGTGGGCGAGCCGATCAACCCGGAAGCGTGGATGTGGTACTACACGCAGATCGGCGGCGGGCGTTGCCCGGTCGTCGACACCTTCTGGCAGACGGAGACGGGCGGCCACATGATCACGCCGCTGCCGGGCGCGACGCCGATGGTGCCGGGCTCCTGCACGCTGCCGCTGCCGGGCATCATGGCCGCCATCGTCGACGAAGCCGGCCACGACGTGCCGGACGGGCAGGGCGGCATCCTCGTGGTGAAGCGTCCGTGGCCGTCGATGATCCGCACCATCTGGAACAACCCCGACCGCTTCCGCAGCGCGTATTACCCGGACGAGTTGGGCGGCAAATACTACCTGGCCGGCGACGGCGCGATCCGCAACAAGGACACGGGTTACTTCACCATCACGGGCCGCATCGACGACGTGCTGAACGTGTCCGGCCACCGCATGGGCACGATGGAAATCGAGTCGGCGCTCGTGGCGCACCCGATCGTCGCAGAAGCGGCGGTCGTCGGCAAGCCGGACGAGACGACGGGCGAGGCGATCTGCGCGTTCGTCGTGCTGAAGCAGGCGCGCCCGACCGGCGAGGAGGCGAAGAAGCTGGCGGCCGAGCTGCGCAACTGGGTCGGCAAGGAGATCGGTCCGATCGCCAAGCCGAAGGAGATCCGCTTCGGCGACAACCTGCCGAAGACCCGCTCCGGCAAGATCATGCGCCGCCTGCTGCGCGTGCTGGCCAAGGGCGAGACCATCACCCAGGATATCTCGACGCTGGAAAACCCGGCCATCCTGGAGCAGCTGAAGGAATCCGCTTGACCGCTCGGGTGCCTGATCGGTTACACTGACTGAAGCAGAGTTGACGCCGCGCCGGGACACCGGGGCGGCGTTTTTTTATTCCTCGCCAGGCTGCTTGAACAGCGCATCCAGGTCCGCCCGCTTGCTGGCGACCGCCGCGCGCCCGCGCTTACCCGCGAACTCTTCCTCGATATTGTCGCGATAAAAACTCCAGGCCGCGCCCGACGTCGAGAACCGGCGCCAGACCTCCATCCCGACGCCCGCGTAGTCGATCGCGCTGCCGTCGTCGAATTCCACGCGCAGGATGCGCTCGCGCGCGTCGTAACCGATGGCGCGCAGCTTGCCCGCGTTGATGCGTTTCATGTCCATGGTGTGGTTTTTCTCCCTGACGATGCATGGATTATTGGGACATTCGCCTGATTCGGCAAGCCACAACGCGTCGCGCGGCCGTCCATGCCTTGTTGCGTTCCGGGCTTGTACGTACTCTGGGTCAGCCGTATCGACCCATCATCAAGGAGACCACACGATGAAACGCTTCGCCAAATGGCTGGCCGCGCTCTTGTTCGCCCTGTCGTTCCTGCCGCTGTCCGCATCCGCCACCGGCTATACCCAGACCCGCTACCCGATCGTGCTCGTGCACGGCTTTCTCGGCTGGGACAGCATCGGCCCGTACGACTACTGGTTCGGCATCGCGGATGCCCTGCGCCGCGACGGCGCCCAGGTCTATGTCGCCCAGGTGAGCGCCGCCAACAGTACCGAAGTACGCGGCGAACAGCTGCTCACCTACGTGAAGCAGGTGCTGGCCGCGACGGGCGCCGGCAAGGTCAATCTCATCGGCCACAGCCACGGCGGGCCGACGGTGCGCTACGTCGCGTCGGTGGCGCCCGGCCTCGTCGCCTCCGTGACGAGCGTCGGCGGCGTCAACAAGGGGTCGCAAGTGGCGGACGTGATCCGCGGCGCGGTCGCGCCGGGTACGTTCCCGGAAGCCGTGCTGGGATCGATCGTGGACGGCGTCGCCGGCACCATCGCCTTCCTGTCCGGTGACGGCAACACCCAGGGGTCGACGGCCGCACTCGATTCGATGACGACGGCCGGCGCCGCCAAATTCAACGCCGCGCATCCCGAGGGCGTCCCGGTCACGGCGTGCGGCGAAGGCGCGTACCAGGCACGGGGCGTCTACTATTTTTCGTGGAGCGGCGCGCAGCCGTTCACGAATCTCATCGACCCGCTCGACGGCCCGCTCAGCCTCCTGTCGCTGGCCTTCCGCGGCGAGAAGAACGATGGCCTCGTCGGCAGCTGCTCCAGCCACCTCGGACGCGTGATCCGCGACGACTACGGCATGAACCACCTGGACGAGATCAATCAGGTGGCGGGCCTCGTCAACCTGTTCGAGACCAATCCCGTCACGCTGTACCGCCAGCACGCGAACCGCCTGCGCGAGATGGGCCTGTGAACCGGAACCCGACCATCGTCATCGCACTGGGCGCGGCCGGCATGGTGTGGCTCGCCGCGTCGGCAGGGCGGTCGACGCCGCCGGCGCCCGCCGCGCAGGTCGTGACCGTGGCGCCGGCCGCGCCGCCGT